>CEAG01007667.1_pt1 | contig 177335 bp, 157 predicted proteins | sample 554891 | NCBI WGS metagenome assembly CEAG01 (sample SAMEA3182116, study PRJEB8094) | gut metagenome | biome: human; feature: gut; material: Stool; isolation source: human stools | place: Canada | collected 2014-02-25
CTTCACAGACAATATAAAACCGCGCGAACCGAAACTCGCCGGCATCTGCTATTGAAAATAAGGCAGATGCCGACTCAGACATCGGCTTCGCGCGGTTATGTTTTGTTCAGAGGTGTCCATAAGGGACACACACAAAAGTCCTAAAATTGTCTGCTGGCTTGCGGACATAGTCCGTGGAGTGCTCCAAACTTGGAAAGACACGGATCATCACGGATGTCAGCTGCGGCATGGTTAGAAATACCGGATTTTGCGGTCAGAATTTGCCGCCGCATGTTTATCTGGAACTTTTAAGTATCTAGTTCTTATAATATTACTTATCACCGCAAAGCACGATATGCTTCTTGCGACAGTTCCCTTTCTAGCACTCTACACCGTATTCTTTTAATTTCTGTCTGGCGTCCTCGTAGCCGGTAAAACGAATGGCAGAGATGCCGCAGGCGATGGCACCGTCCACATTGTTCTGTCTGTCGTCGAGGAACACGCACTCCTCCGCGCGCAGATGAAAGCGCTCAAGCAGGGAGTGATAAATCTCCGGCTCCGGCTTAATCTGCTTCACCTCGAAGGAAAACAATGCTCCATCCACGTCCTTAAGGAAGCCAAGCGACTGATCCTTCGTCTTCGCGTATGTCCAGGCACCGTAATTGGAAAGGATATACAGGCGATACCCCTTGTCTTTTAACGTCCGCATCCATTCCCCGACATACGGAAACGGATAAATCGCCCGGTCCACATGCTCCCAGAAATTCCGGATCTGTGCTTCGTATGCCGGAGCTTTTCTGATAAAGCCTGTGAGAAGTTCCTCATCGGACAGGGCTCCCCGGTCCACTTCGTCCCAGTCACTGGTGTGCACCGTGGCATCTGCGACTGCGCGCACCGTCTCTTCATCCATTCCAAGCGCGCGCATCGCCTCCACCGGTTCCCATGCCACCAGAACCTGTCCCACATCAAAAATGACATTCTTAATCATATGCGTCATCCTACTTGCTGCGGTAGATAATATCCTCTCTGCCCGGTCCGTTTGATACCATCGTGATTGGATATCCGATCTGCTCCTCCACAAACTCTACATACTTTCTGCAGTTCTCCGGCAGATCTTCGTATTTCTTGATGCCGCGGATATCGCACTTCCAGCCCGGAAGCTTCTTAAGTACCGGCTTTGCCTTCTCAAGCTTTGCTGTCACCGGGAAATCTGTTGTCACTTCACCGTCGATCTCATAGCCTACGCATACCGGAATCTCATCCAAGTATCCCAATACATCGAGCACGGTAAATGCAACGTCGGTTGTTCCCTGCATACGGCAGCCGTACTTGCTTGCCACGCAGTCGAACCAACCCATACGTCTCGGACGACCTGTCGTTGCGCCGAATTCTCCGCCGTCGCCGCCGCGTCTTCTGAGCTCATCTGCCTCATCCCCGAAAATCTCGCTGACGAATGCGCCTGCTCCGACTGCGGAAGAATAAGCCTTGCATACCGTTACGATCTTCTTGATCTCATACGGCGGGATGCCCGCTCCGATTGCACCATAAGCTGCCAGCGTGGAGGAGGATGTTACCATCGGATAGATTCCGTGATCCGGATCCTTTAAGGTTCCAAGCTGTCCCTCCAGCAGAATGCGCTTGCCGTCTTTGATTGCCTGATCGAGGAATAAGGAGACGTCTCCGACATACGGAGCAACCATATCCCTGTACTCATGTAAGGTTGCAAGAAGTTCCTCTTCCTTTAATAACGGCTTATGATACATATGCTCCAGCATGATGTTCTTCGTCTCGCAGGTGCGCTTTACCTTTTCTTTTAAAAGCTCCTCATCGAACAGCTCGCTGACCTGGAAACCGATCTTTGCATACTTGTCCGAATAGAACGGTGCGATTCCTGACTTTGTGGAACCGAAAGAATTCTTGCCGAGACGCTCCTCCTCGTACTGGTCGAACAGGACATGATACGGCATAACCATCTGTGCTCTGTCTGAGATCATCAGCTTCGGTGCCGGTACGTTGCGGTCTGTGATCGACTTGAGCTCGCCGATTACCTTCGGGATGTCGAGTGCGACACCGTTTCCGATAATATTTGTGATATGGCTGTGGAATACGCCGGACGGCAATGTGTGCAGTGCAAACTTGCCATAATTGTTCACAATGGTGTGTCCTGCATTTGCTCCGCCCTGAAAACGGATGACGATGTCAGCCTCATCCGCGAGCATATCTGTGATCTTGCCTTTTCCCTCATCGCCCCAGTTAGCGCCTACTACTGCTGTAACCATATGTTTTTCCTCCTGATATGATACACTTTTTTGCCGGAAGTCCGCATTTTCCTGATTCCAGGCTGCATCCATGCGGCCGGTCTGTCCGAAAGCAGCATCCACTCTGTAAATCTGCCTCATGACATAAAAAGTGACGGTTGTAAAAAACCGTCACTCACTTCCGCCTTTTTACTTATTGATTATACACGAACCTTTTGCATAAGTAAAATCAATATTCATTATATGTGGCATAAGTATTTATTATACCTGTTTCTAAAAGAAAATCCCTGCTTACTGTGATGTCCCCTGTACCAGAACATTCATCAGCGTAGCCGCTGCGGCTGACAGCGGAATCCGTTCATTTGCAACAATGCAGAACGTACGCGCCGGTATCTCCTCCAAGAACCGCAGTTCAAACAGATCTCCCTCCGTCAGGTGCTCCTCGGCAAAATTTCTGACCACACTTGCAATTCCAAGGTTGCGCACCGCAAACTGGATCAGCATATCGCTGGTGGCAAGCTCAAACTCCGGTCGGATTGTCACCTGCTTCGACGCAAGGAATTGCTCCACATACGTCCTGGTCGAGGTATTTCCCTCCAGACACATGACCGGCAGCTTCATCAGTTCCTCGTACCCCAGCATGCGCTCCTTTAAATATTCAAACTTCCTGCCTGCCACAAACACATCCCGGATCTCCTTCACCGGAACGCATTTGAGCGAAGCTCTCTTCTCGACCGGCGTGCTCACGATGCCAAAATCAATGCGGCCGTCGCAGAGATGGCGGATCGTCTCCGGGGTCGGCGCATTCGTCACCGTCACGCGGATTCCCGGGTAGCGCTCATGAAATTCTTCCAGATACGGAAGCAGGAAATACTTTAACGTCATGTCGCTGGCTCCGATACAGATTTCGCCCTGTTCCAGATTCAGCATCTCAGAGAGCTTCCTCTCGCCTGAGAGGATCGTCTCATAGCCGCGCTGCACATAGGAATAGAGCATCTCCCCCTCCTTGGTCAGCCGCACGCCCTTGGTCGTCCGCACAAACAATGGGCAGGAAAGTGCCTGCTCTAAATGCTTCACCGCCTGACTGACTGCAGGCTGTGAGATGGCGAGCTGCTCCGCTGCCAATGTGATGCTCTGGGAGCCTGCCACATAATAAAAAATTTTATAATATTCCAGATTGATGTCCATGAATCTCTCCTGGGAAAAAAGTCTCATTTTTTTTCAAAAACGGATTGTATTTTCCACTGTCATGAAGTATACTATGCCTTACGCAAAGTACCAGTATCTCTACTATAACAGACTATGAAGGGAGACGCAATCCAATGACCAAAGATATGACCACCGGCAGCCCGCTTCGGATTATCCTGCTGTTTTCTATTCCGGTTCTGCTCGGCAATCTGTTCCAGCAGTTCTATAATATGGTAGATACGATTATTGTCGGACGCTATCTCGGCGAGGAGGCTCTCGCCGCCGTCGGCTCAACCGGCTGCCTGATGTTTCTTGTGCTCGGTTTTGCCAACGGCATCGCCCAGGGCTTCGGCGTCATGGTTTCACACGCTTTCGGAGCCAAAGATTTTAAGCTGCTCCGTCACTACGTGGCGCTATCCCTGATTCTTACACTGATTATATCGCTTCTGCTGACCATCCCAACGGTGACAGCTTCCCGCCTCCTTCTGGCATGGATGCACACACCGGAAAATATTATTGCCATGGCAGACGCTTATATTAAGGTAATTTTTGCGGGCATTCTGCTGACAATGGCGTACAACGTGTTATCCGGCATCCTGCGCGGCATCGGCGACAGCCGCACTCCTCTCTACTTCCTGATTCTCTCGTCCGTGCTCAACATCATCTTAGATGTCGTACTGATCGTGTACACAGGGCTTGGAACCGCAGGAGCCGCCTACGCGACAATCATCGCACAGGGAGTCTCCGCCGTGCTCTGCTTCTTTTATATGTACCGGAAATACGAAATCCTGCGCACCAGACATGAGGATTATTATCTGGATTCCGCCGGCGTAAAAAACATGCTCGCCATCGGTGTGCCGATGGCGCTCAACTACTCAATTACCGCCATTGGCACCATGATTATGCAGAGTGCGGTCAACGTGTTTGGCTCGAGTGTGGTCGCCGCCTTCACCGCGGCCTCCAAGGTCAGCAATATCGCGACCCAGTCCATGCCGACGCTCGGCACCGCGATGGCAACCTACTGCGGTCAGAACCTCGGCGCCGGTAAATATGACCGCATCTACGCCGGCATGCGGCAGGGACTTTTCCTCTGCTTCGGTGCGGCAGCCACAGCCGCAGCGATCTGCATCTTTGGCGGACGTTTTATTGTGAGCTGGTTCGTGAGCAATCCTTCCGAGGAGATCTTCTCTTCCGCCATGCAGTACCTGACGATCGCAAGCTGGTTCTTTCTCCCGCTCGCCATGATCTTTTTATACCGCAATGCCTTACAGGGACTGGATCAGGGACTGATCCCCATGCTCTCCGGTGTCATCGAGCTCGCCTGCCGCTTCGGCGTCATCGCTCTCATTCCGGCAAGCACCGGCTTCTTCGGTGTCTGCTTCGCTGATCCGGCTGCCTGGGCCGGTGCCGGCATCCCGCTGTTTATCACCTATCTTCTCTGGGAGCACCGGATGAAGCAGTGTTCCAAGGCGGCGTAAACATTTTTCCCTCACACGGAAATGCATCCGATAGAACCCAAAAGACCGTACTCCGGAATTCCGGAATACGGTCTTTTATATTGTCCTGTTTTATTTTATCTATGCTTCCAGCTCTGGAATCTTCTTCGAGCAGGCAACGGCAAGTGCCCCAGGTCCGATATGACATGATACGCTCAGTGACAGCGGATCCATATGAATCTCCAGTCCCGGAAATGCTTCCTGCACCTCCTGCCTGAACGCTTCCGCAGCATCCAGATCGTACGTGTACGCCATCTCCAGATGCATACTCTTTCCTTCCGGATCATGGAACCGCTCCGCAAAATCGTGCTTCATCGCCTCGATCATCAGGTTCTTCGCCTGCTTGACAGTTCTCGCCTTGGCAAATGCATCCAGCTTCTCTCCCTGGATCTGCAGTACCGGTTTTAGCTTTAACAACGTTCCAAGCGCTGCCGCCGCCGGCGTAATGCGTCCGCCTTTCTTCAGATAATACAGGGTATCCACCATAATATAAATGGAAGACTCAAATTTATCTCTCTCCAGAACCTCCTTAATCTCCACTGCACTGCGTCCCTGCTCTGCCAACGCCATCGCATCCAGCACAGACTGCCGCTGCGTCACAGAGATTCTCTGGTTATTCACAACCTGCACCTTTCCCTCGTAATCCTGCGCCAGCATCAACGCCGTCTCACAGGAGCCGCTGAGGCCGGATGACATCGGAATATGCACAATCTCATCATACTCCTTCAGCAAGGCATCCCACGTGTCGGTCACATTCCCGACAAGCGGCATCGATGTGGAAATATTGGCATTCTCGGACAGCATCTGATAAAACTCTTTCTGTGTCAGATCGATGTCCTCATATAATGTCTTGTCTCCCACAAAAAAAGGCATCGGCAGAATGGTGATTCCAAGTTCTTCCGCCTGCAATTGCGTAATTCCGCTGTTGCTGTCAGATACGATTGCTACTTTGCTCATAACTTCTACTCTCCCTTACAATGTCTCTGATCGTTCCTTGATGTTCTTCTTAAAATTGATGATCTCATGCTCATACTCAGTATTCATATAAGTGGAATGAATCATAAAATCTGCCGACGCCCGGTTGTTGGCGATCGGAATGTCATACACCTGCGCGATACGCAAAAGCGCTTTCACATCCGGGTCGTGCGGCTGTGCTGTCAGCGGGTCAGAGAAGAAAATCACAAAATCCACTCTTCCCTCCACAATCTTTGCGCCAATCTGCTGGTCTCCGCCGAGAGGGCCACTGTTATAGCCTCTTACCGGGAGTCCTGTCTGATCCGTAATCATACGTGCTGTCGTACCTGTGCCACATAGAAAATGCTGCTTTAAAATCTCCTTGTTCTGCTCACACCAGTCAATCAGATCTGCTTTTTTATTGTCATGCGCAATCAGTGCAATATTCTTTTGTTTTCCTATTGTCATTGTAATAAAATCTTCACTCATAATCTCTGGATCCCCCCTTATCATTTTTCTAATGCATTGTACCATATTTTATCCCGAACCGCCACCAAAAAATAATAGAAAGCGCACCGTAGCACGCTTTCTATTATTAAAAACGCTAAAATGACTCTTCTATTCATTCTGCATGTATACTTTTGTATACCGCATCACGCCTGTTCCTGTGCTACAACCTCACGCATTCTCTCCGAAATCTTGTAAATTTCGCCAAGCAGATCATTCAGATTCTCCATATTCTGCATACTATCCTCACTCATAGACATGCTGTTTTCTGAGGATGCCGCAACCTCTTCACTCGTTGCAGATAAATTGGTAATACTGTCATTGATCTGCGTATTTGCTGAAAGGATACTCTCCACCTCACCAGACAAATTCTGCATAGAATTCTGGAACAGATTCATCTTATCCTCGATAACAGTAAACTTCTCTCTCGTTGTCTCGATCATCTCGTTCTGCTTATCTGCAGACTCCGCTGACTTCTGCATATTTACAGAGGCTTCCTCCACATTTACCGTCAATTTTTCGATAATCTCCGTGATCTTTCCCGTCGACTCCTTCGTCTCCTCTGAAAGCTTGCGGATCTCGTCTGCCACAACCGCAAAGCCTTTTCCAGCCTCCCCTGCTCTGGCTGCCTCAATGGACGCATTGAGTGCAAGCAGATTGGTCTGATCGGAAATGCTTAAAATCGTTCCGATAATGACCTCCACTTCCTTTATGCGGTTGTCCAGTTCTTCCGTCGTGGTTCTTGTGGCGCGGTTGATCTCCGCCGTCTGGGTTGCCTGCTCCTTCAGCTCGGCGATCAGGTCAGCGCCCTCACGGAGCGCGTCCTGTGTCGCATCTGACGCCGTCTGCATCTCTTTCGTCTCTTTTTCGGCGTTTTCAATATTCGTCTGGATGCCGTTCGTCTGCATCGTCTGCTGCTCAATCGCTTCCGCCGTCAGCTTGACGCTCGATGCAATCTCCTTGACGGAGTTGTTGCTGCTGACCATGCTCTCCGTCAGCACATCCGCTTTCTCTCTCGCACTGTCGAACTTCTCGGACAGCGCTCCCGACATCTGAATGATCTCATCCGCCACACGCGCCGCCGCATCCATCTGTGACTTAATGGCATCTGTATCCTCAACATGGTGTCTCGCCTGCAGATCTACCGCAATACACATCACAACACCGAAAGAAATGGCAAACACTATCTGTACAACTGACTCGCTCCGTGTCCCAGGATATTTCACAAAATGAAGTATGCCCGAAATTACATTCAGCGCTCCCATCGCAATAGCGCTGATGCGTGCCAGCCTTATATCACGATACAACATAACCGTAAGCATAATTAAATACATAAATGCATAAAAGACCACGTTTTTGTTTGATAAGATCATCACTGCATAGGTAAGAAACATACACGAAAGTGAAATCATAACAAATTTCCTATCCCCGCGATACCGGACATGTCCAACAAAAAATATCACGAGAAGAATGACATTGACTACCATGCGTGCCAGCACCACAGATTTATCCGCTGTTGCATCCACAAATCCAAGCAGTGTCAGTGCATTCAAAAGCCCAAGGATGATAAGTCCAAGGATGAATGTAATCTTGTTGCGTTCCAATCTTTGTTTTTGTTTTAATTTCATAACAATCCCTTCCTTTGTAAGATCTCACCCGGGCAGACAGATCTTTCCATCCATCAGCATCTTCACAAACGCCGTATCCCGGATAATCCAGGAATCTTTCTCAATCAGAATATTCCTGTGATAGACTTCCTCCGGCGTCGCCCATTTTAACTGATACCCCTTTGCAATCTCACTCGGGGTAAGTGAAAGTGGCGCCTGCTCGTCCAAAACATCGCAGTAAAAAAAAAGAGAATGGCAGATAAACTTTTTATCCGGCTCAAAAATATCTCTGTGCAGTTCTATTATCTCGCCCAGCTCACAGATACTCTCCGGCCTGACATAAAGTCCTGTCTCCTCTTTTACTTCACGGATCAGCGTCTGCTCATAATTCTCACCCGGCTCCTGCCCGCCTCCGGGGATCTTATATTCTCCCTCCTGGCTGCACTGCATGGCAAGCCTGCCGTCACGCACAATGATCGCCCGTATCGAATACTTTTCATAGATACCCGTCGTGCCCTCATAATCACGGGCATCAAATGTCGCAAGGATCTTCATACGCATTTCCTCCGTGCCGCTTCACTTTTCTTGAATTATATTCCATTTTTGCAATTATCGCAATATTTTTCAAATATTTTTATTTTAAACATTTTCTGTAATAAGAACACAGTTTTCTAATTGCAGAAAAAAATCCACCCCGGTCGATTGACCAGGATGGATTCCCTCTTCGGATGGGATTTACATCATTCCCATTCCGCCTGCGCCGCCTGCCGGCATTGCCGGTGCGTCCTCTTTGATGTTTGCCACCACAGACTCTGTGGTAAGTAAGGTAGATGCTACAGAAGTTGCGTTCTGTAATGCGGTTCTTGTCACCTTAACCGGATCCAGGATACCCTGCTCTACCATGTCTACATACTGCTCCGTTGCTGCGTTAAATCCAACGCCTGCCGGAGATTCTTTTACTTTATTGATGATGACTGCGCCCTCTAATCCTGCATTTGCGGAAATGTAGTACAGCGGAGCCTCCAATGCCTTTAAGATAACCTTCGCACCGGTCTTCTCATCGCCCTCAAGCGTATCTGCGAGTGCTGCCACATCCTTGGTTGCATGAATGTATGCGGAACCGCCTCCTGCAATGATGCCTTCCTCGACTGCTGCTCTCGTTGCGTTTAACGCATCTTCCATACGAAGCTTTGCTTCCTTCATCTCCGTCTCAGTTGCTGCGCCGACACGGATCACTGCTACGCCGCCTGCAAGCTTTGCAAGACGCTCCTGTAACTTCTCCTTGTCGAACTCGGAAGTTGTCTCCTCGATCTGACCGCGGATCTGGTGGATTCTCGCCTGAATAGCGTCCTTATTGCCTGCACCATCCACGATAACCGTGTTCTCCTTCTGAACTTTAACGGATTTTGCACGTCCGAGCTGATCCATCGTGGTATCCTTAAGCTCTAATCCGAGATCGGAGCTGATAACCTGACCGCCGGTTAAGATTGCGATATCCTCGAGCATTGCCTTTCTTCTGTCGCCGTAGCCCGGAGCCTTGACTGCCACTACATTGAAAGTACCACGCAGTTTGTTGACGATCAATGTGGTGAGTGCCTCGCCCTCGATGTCCTCAGCGATGATGAGAAGTCTTGCGCCGCTCTGTACGATCTGCTCTAATAACGGCAGGATCTCCTGAATGTTGCTGATCTTCTTATCTGTGATTAAGATATACGGATCATCCAGAACCGCTTCCATTTTATCCATATCGGTGCACATATATGCGGATACATATCCACGGTCGAACTGCATACCTTCTACCAGATCAAGCTCTGTCTGCATGGTCTTGGACTCCTCGATGGTGATAACGCCATCGTTGGATACCTTCTCCATCGCATCTGCTACCATGTTGCCGACTTCCTCGTCACCTGCAGAGATAGCTGCAACTTTTGCGATCTGATCTTTTCCTTTTACTTTGGAGGACATCGCAAGGATGGACTCCACTGCCTTGTCAGTTGCCTTCTTCATACCGCGGCGAAGCACGATCGGGTTGGCGCCTGCCTCCAGATTCTTCATACCTTCCTGGATCATTGCCTGTGCAAGTACGGTTGCGGTTGTGGTACCGTCACCGGCAACATCGTTGGTCTTGGTTGCAACTTCCTTGACGAGCTGTGCTCCCATGTTCTCGAATGCATCCTCAAGCTCGATCTCCTTTGCGATCGTCACACCATCGTTGGTGATAAGTGGTGCGCCGTAGGACTTGTCGAGTACGACGTTTCTTCCTTTCGGTCCGAGTGTTACTCTGACGGTATTTGCCAGCTTATCTACGCCGGCTCCTAATGCTGTTCTTGCCTCTGTTCCGTATTTGATTTCCTTTGCCATGACTGATCTACCTCTCTATCTCTTATTCTGATTCAAATTACAGGGATGCCTCCCGGCTGCTTATTCTACGACAGCCAGAATATCGCTCTGTCTTACAATGATGTATTCCTCTCCATCCAGCTTTACTTCTGTTCCTGCATATTTGGAATAGATGACCTTCTGTCCGGTCTTTACCTGCATGGTAACTTCCTTACCGTCTACCATTCCGCCAGGACCTACGGCGATTACCTCTGCCTCCTGCGGCTTCTCCTGTGCACTGCTGGTAAGAATAATACCAGACTTTGTGGTCTCCTCTGCCTCACACTGTTTTAATACAACTCTGTCACTCAATGGTACTAATTTCATTTTGTAGACCTCCTGTTTTATGATCTGAAATAATATCTTTCGTTTTGTTATTAGCACTCATTTCGTTTGAGTGCTAACCGATAGTGTTATAATAGTTTTTTAGCATGTGATCTGCAACCGGATATATTCCTGTATATTTGTATTTATGTTGTTTTTTTCTCGTTTTTTCTTTTGTTTTCTTGTATTTTTATATTTTCATCCATTTTTTTTGATTTTATACTTTTTTTAGAAACTCACCGTCGCTTCTCTCCAACGACCTGTTTCACCGTTTTGCGGACAGTTTTATTTCCCTCCGACCACAGGAGTTTTAAGGCTTTTGCAAAGACCTTCTGGCTCTTCTCCGGCAGACGGCTTTTCGCCTTCATCAGCTCCTGCACCGCCTTCCATTTGCTGTGGTAAAAATCATCCACCGTCTTAATGTCCGCCGCTTCAAGCATGCCGAATACCGTATCCACAATCTGTTCGCGTTCCTCCCCGTTCAGCTGGTAAATCCATGCCTTCATCGTCTCATCCAACATCAGGCTCTGGGCCGCCACCTCCCTGACATAGACAAAGGATGTGCCGAGCACCTCCCACGACATGGCATCGTGCTGCTGGATTCCACTGTTGGAACTGCGCACCACCTCATACGCCTCCTGATGCTCCAAGAGCATTCCGACAATCGAAGATTCCGGCAGAATCGTGTGGATTTTCGGCAGTACGCGCTGGTATGCCGCGCTCTCTACAATATCCCTGCGGAACCCAGGTCCGTCATTGCTGTACACCGCAAGAATCCTGTCCTGCAGCCCGCTGCTGCAGTGGACTGCAGCATAGACCGCAAGATTTCCGCCCTTGGAGTGACCCCCGATGCGCACGGGGCAGCTGCCATCTCCAAGCATCTGTTCCACGTACGAAACGGCTTTCAGCTGACCGGGCGTCTCCGAGAGGTATCCCATATTAAAATCCTCTCTCCACCCTGTGATCGTATTGTCTGTGCCGCGGAACGACACATAGATACTGCCATCCGGCAGCCCGGCGCACATGACCGCAAACTGTGACTGCTCCTCCTCACTGATGTCATTGACGTAACCCCAGAGCTTTACATCGCGGAACCGCTCTGTTTTCGCCATCTTCTCCAGAACAAACGGCGCCGCCTTTGTCATTGACACCCGCGCAAGGATCTCCTCCCTGCTGTTCTGCTCCCAGAACACGGCGGATGCCTCCGCAAGCGTGACTGCCTCCGCCTCGCTCTGCCCGGTCACAATCCCGTCAAACGAAGTATATACCAGCTCCGCAAAAAGCAGATTATCCACCTCGTTAAATCCGGACGCGGTGAAAGTCAGATCCCCCCGCCAGTCCAGATAATCCATCATGTTTGCCATCCCGCTCCTCCTTCTCTTCCCGCTGCAATCCCGTTGCTTCCTATCCGATCAGCCCATAGTGCTTCAGTCCGTTTTTAATTCCATGATTCATAATATCGGTCGTCACATACTCCGCGGCAGCCTTCGCCGCAGGTGCCCCGTTTCCCATGGCGATGCCATGTCCCACATAGGTGAGCATCTCCAGATCATTCGTGCTGTCGCCGAACGCATAAGTATTCTCCCTGGCAATCCCAAGCATGTCACATACCTGCGCTATTCCGGTCGCCTTTGTGTAGCCCTTCGGCACCACTTCAATCAGCTGCGGATTGTGCTCAATCACATCAAAATGCGGCACCAGTTCCGCTTCCACCGCACGCACGCTCGCCCCGTTCATATAAGCGCTCAATTTGTTGATCTCATACTCCGTCTGCCCACGGATCTCCCGTACATCCTCTCCCAGTTCACTGCGCAGATACTGAATAAACGGATCTTCCTTAAAATCTTCCCCGTTTGCGTAGATATAATGCGGTCCCTCCAGCACCGCTTCCATGTGGTATGCCTCAATGACACGTAGAAGTTCCTCTGCTTCTTCAGGCGTAAGCAGCCTCTCGCACACCTTCTTTCCTTCATATTCAATATGTGTGCCGCACGCCGCCACAATCCCGTCAAACCCTATTCCAAGGATCTTCTCACTGCGGATGTTCGACCGGCTTCTGCCGCTGCACAAAAACGCGTAATTCCCGTCAGCCCTAAGTTCGCGTATCGCTTCCGTTGTACTTTCCGGCACCTGCATGTGCTCATTCCACAAGGTTCCGTCTATATCAAAAAACACTGCTTTTTTCATCTTTTCTCTCCAATTCCCATTCTCTTGCGTAAAAGTCAGTTCTGCTATATGCAAAACATTCTCTTCCTTACCGCATGGTGCACATCCCATCCTATAAAGGAAAAAAACACCGCGCGGGCTGAACTCATTATATCAGCCCGCGCGGTGTCTGGCAACTTGCGGTTTCTATTTCAAATATCCTGTTACTCTCTGTGCATGGAGATGGTGTTCATCTCGTAATGCTCAATGTTCTCATGAATTCCACGGTCATCTGCCTGGGAAATCAGAGTGTCACGGTTCTTCTTGGAAGAGATCTGGTCATTGAACGCACTCGGTCCGCCGACACAGCCGCCCTCGCATGCCATACCCTCGATGAAATCCTCCGGCAGTCTGGCTGCTTTCAGAAGAAGCAGTGCTTTCTTACACTCGGCAGCTCCGTTTGCCACGCATACCTTTGCATCGATCTCATCCTCAGACTCTTTCAGACTCTGAAGAACAGCTGCGGTTACACCGCCGGAATTTGCAAAACGCTTACCGAAGGTGGATGCGATCTGATCATCGTTTGCAGCCGGCTGCAGTACGACGCTCTTCGCTTTCATGATCGCACGGATCTCACTGTAGGTCAGTACATAGTCTGCATTGCCCGGAATCTGCTGATCCACAACCTCAGACTTCTTTGCGATACACGGTCCGATAAATACCGTGATGGCTTCCGGATCTCTTGCCTTGATAAGGCGGGAAACCGCGCACATCGGAGATACCGTCGTCGATACACAGTCTGCCAGATCCGGATAGTGCAGGCGTACCATATTTACGAATGCCGGACAGCAGGAGGTAACTTTCTTCTCGCCCGCCTTGTAAGCTTCCGCCCACTCCTCGGACTCGTAAGCCGCCGTCATATCACCGCCGAGACCTACGTCGAAGAAATCGGTAAATCCGAGTTCTTTCATCGCATTCTTCCAGCTTGCCATCGTGATGTCATCCCCGAACTGTCCCTCGGTCGCCGGTGCAGCCATCGCATAGACATGCTTGCCCTCGCGCAGTGCGTTGATTACATCTACAATAAAGCTCTTGGAGCCGATCGCTCCGAACGGACAGCTGTGGATACATTTACCGCAGCGGATACATTTCTTCTTATCGATGACGGAGATCCCGTGCTCATCGTATGTAATCGCGTTGACCGGACAGCTGAACTTACACGGTCTCTTCAGATGTGCGATTGCATTGTATGGACAGGCCTGCGCACATCTTCCACATTCTTTACATTTTGCAGGATCGATGTGGGAGCGGGTTCTTCCCGGCTCAATCGCACCGAATTTGCAGGCATTGATACAAGCCTTTCCAAGACAGTTCTGACAGTTCTCCGTTACAATATAACTGGAAATCGGACAGTCCTCACATGCAGAACTGATGACCTGAATCACATTGCCATCATCAGTCAGACCTGGCGCTTTGCCCTCCGCCAGACGGACTCTCTGTCTGATAATCTCTCTTTCTTTATAAATACAGCAGCGAAACTGCGGTGTCGGACCTGGGATCAGGCTCATTGCGATATTGTCTCTCTTCTCGTCAAGCTCACCGGCAAATGCCAGCTTTGCCACTTCATAGAGTACGTCGTGTTTGATTTTGATCACGTTTTCATCAGCATACATCGTGTTTTACCTCGCCCTTTTCTATTCGTTAATTTTTTAACCATCTTAGACATTATATATTATCTGTATGGAATTGCAAGAGAAACGCATGTATTTCTTTGCGTACATGATGTATACCGTCAAATTGTAAAAAATCCGACTGCTGTTTTGTGCAATATTTTTCTGGGAAGTCCACTGTACTGTTACTTTGGTACCTGTTCCATCAGGAACGCCCGCATCTGCTCCTCTTCCCAGATCACGGGAACGGGGTAGTTCGGATTGCCCTCTTTGAGCGCGCGCGCCGCAAGTTCCGGCACGTCCTCCTTGCGCAGCATGGCAAGCTGCTCCGGGATGCCCATGCTCCGGTTCATCCGGCGGATTCTCTCAATAAACGCCTCCGCCAGCACGGCGTCCGTCTCCTTGCTGTTTCCATCCTCCGCCCCGGATGCGCACACTTTCCTCTCCATTCCTGCTCCGGACATTCGCACTTCCCTCTCGGGCTCTGCTCCGGACATGCGCACTTCCCTCTCCGGCTTCCCCCAGGCTGCGCGCACTTTCCTCTCCAGCCTGGCCAGCGGCTCATACACGGCACTCCCGTATGCCGCAAGCACCTTCGGCAGCAGAATCGCATTCGCCTCCCCGTGCGGGACATGGTAGAGTCCACCGATCCCGTGTGCAACCGCATGCACGTACCCGACATAGGCATTGGTAAACGCGATCCCCGCCTCGTAGGAACCGGTCAGCATATTCATCCGCGCCGCCTTGTTCGCAGGCTCGCGGTAAGCCGTCAGCAGATTGGCACCAATCAGGCTCACCGCCTTCATGGCATGCGCTTTCATTTTCGGGGAACAGAACCGGTTGCAGTACGCCTCCACCGCGTGCGTCATCGCATCCATCCCACTGTAGGCGGTCATATCCGGCGGCAGGGAACAGCTAAGTCCCGGATCGAGAAATGCGTAGCGCGGTATGAGACAGTAATCCATGACGGCATGCTTATAGTGGCATGTCTCGTCCGTGATGACAGCCGCCAGCGTCACCTCCGAACCGGTTCCCGCCGTCGTCGGCACTGCAAGAAGGAGCGGCAGCTTTTTGTGAATCTTAAGCATCCCGCTCATTTTTCCGACCGGGAGATCTCTCTTTACAGCGCGCGCTCCCGCGACCTTGGCGCAGTCTATGACAGAGCCGCCTCCAATGGCAAGGATCGCCTCACAGCCGGATACAAAAAAACATTCCGCTGCCGCATCCACCTCTGCCACGGTCGGATCGGGCGATACCCCTGTGTATAGCACCGTCCGGATGCCGGCATCCTCACACTGCGCCAGAAGCGGCGCGATCGTCCCGCGCCGGATCGTTCCCGGCGTGGTGATGACCTGCACCGCTTTTATCCCATGTGTCTTCAATAATTCCGGTATCCGGTTGATACACCCGTCCCCCTGCACCAGCGTCTGCCTCCCCGCTGGAAACAAGCGGAGCATCCCCGCGCAGAGCGCCTGATAGACGCGGTATATGGCATGTTTTCCGTTCATCTTATTCCTCCTGCCCTTATGCTTCCCCATCTTTCTGCAGGGCATACTTTTTCACATAATGATAATGCTGGATCGCCACATTGACCGGTGAGAGCGATGCCGATGCGCCCGTCGCGCGCACATGCAGACAGCAGACCGCCGCCTTTGCCACAAGCGCCTTTAACGCTTCCACATCATCCGCCGTTCCCGCAGATACCACAACGCCGACCCGCGGCACAAGCACCGCGCCGTATTTTCTTAAGAGTCCGAGCATATCCCTGCGCACATGCAGGCAGCACGGAATCTTCCTGCCGATCATCTGTGCCATATCATCCACCTGTGCCGGGATTCCCCGACCGCTCGCCGCGCAGAGAAGGACTGCCGGCGTATCGCAGATTCCCACATAATGAAAATGCTTCTGCAAGATGCAAAGCAGCTTTTCCTGACGCTTCTGATCTCTTCGCGGCTTCTTTTTCGGCTGTCCCAAAATGCTCCGCTTACAGATCTCCTCTAAGAGCATGGCGCGGGAAAACGCCTCCTCCCTGTCCTTTCCGCAGATCAGCACACCGTGGTGCACCATAAAGACCACCTTTGCCCCCGACTGCATGGCATCGTAGACCGCCCCTGCGAGCTTCTCCGTGCTGGAAAGCCCGTATGCCGCTCCCGCGATCCCGCCGAGTTTCTCTGCCTCTTCCTCCGTCATGGCCAGCTGCTCAAAACCGCAGAGCCCGATCGCCGTGGCATAGGTCTGATGGGTGTGAATGACATACCCCACCTCCGGGAATGTCTGATACGCCGCCAGATGTACGCCCTTCTCGCTCGAGGGCTTATGTGCGCCGCAGCACACACCGTTTCTTATGTCCATCAGCACCAGATCCCGCGCCGTCATCGTCTCATAATCCAGCCCGCTCGGCGTGATGACAAAATGATTCTCGTCGATACGGCAGCTGATATTGCCCCAGGTTCTCGCCACCAGTCCCGCCTGCTGCAGCTTTTTGCCCTCCTCTGCGACAAGGCGTCTCGCCATCTGTTCTTCCATTCCAGTCTCCTCCGCTTCTGCCGGTGCCCACTGTCACCCGGCTTTTTCTCTATTCTCTATTATCTTCCATAAGAAGCTGTTTTGCAACCGCATGTGAAACATTATATGTCCGAAGTCCCGTCTCATTTAATGCCTCTTCATTCGCCTCGCAGTACAGCTGATACCAGCCCTGCTTTCTGTAGTCCGCCGCGCCGCTTTTTCCCGCATATTTTTCAATTGCCGGCGCCGCATCCGTCGAGAGCGTGTAGAGATAGCTGTAGTCCACCGTCTCCTCCCCGGACGCTTCCCACGAGGTATGCGTCAGATTGTAAGCGGCAATAAAATAATCCACATGCGAAAAGGAAAATACGAGATACACCGCTCCCACCAGAACAAATCCATACCGGAACAGCGGAAACTGCGGTTTTACGATCTTTGCGATCACGCCAGCCATCAAAAGTGCAATTACCGCCAGTGCCACCAGCACCGACACGCGCAGAAACGTCAGTTGGTACGCCCGGATGTAGAGAATCATCCGGCAGGCGCTCGACGCTGTCATAATAAGCGTGCAGCCTGAAATGGCAAGGAGCAGCGCCTTCAATACTCTGTTCTCCTTAAAATAGCCCTGGATGGAAAGCACCGCAGCCAGATTCAGCACGCATACGAACAAAAGCTGGAAAAACCCGCGTCTGGCGTACTCCGCGTAAGTAACCCCCGCCGGGAGCTGCATGTTTCCGATAAAAAGATACACGATCTGGATTGCCGAAAACAGAAGATACAGCACGGCAATCGGCGCGGTAAACGCAATCGCTATCAGCGGTTCCGCCGTTTTTCCGGCGGAAGGCTTAATGTCTGCCGCGTGCTTTTGTACATACCGCACACCGCAGTAGGAGGATAAGAATCCAAACACCAGCATGAGCAGAATCCGAAGTAGCTTCACCGGGAACCGGAACACTCCCGCAAACCGCACAAGTAGATCTGCAAATACCATGTCCGCAGACATTAAAAGGAGCACAAGAACCATCAGACAGGGCACCGCCGCACAGATCCCGATGAGAACATACCAGCCCGCATGGCTCTCCCTTGTCTTTTTGCTGCGGTAAAATGCTCCGCCATCCGCAAACGGCTTCCCGATAAAGCAGACCGCCCCGCACACCGCCGCCACAATCTCCGCCAGATATTTTCCGAAATTCCACCCGGTATCCTGCGCGAAGTTGTGCAGAAGAATCCCCACAAGCAGCACGAAAATAATAAGATCATTCATCCAGCCGATCCATTCGTTCCCCGTCAGGACGGTAGAGATTCCAAGCAGTACAATCATCCCCAGCACAATGCCATTGTCCCGTCTCTCCTTTTCCCCGAACATCCGGAACACAAAACGTACATACCACACACTCGACGCCACCCAAAGCACCGACGCCAGTCCCATCACATTTTCAAACAGGCATCCCGTGTATACAAGCGCATAGAGCAGGCTGGCGCCCGCCAGCTTCCCGAAAATCTTTGCCCCTTCCTGATTCTCTTCCTCCGGAATCATTTCCTTCGGATTCATTTCCCTACCGATCATGATCTCTTCCATCGCCGTTCTCCTCCCCTTCTTCCTCTACATACTCCAGAATATCTCCCGGCTGACAGCCTAATGACCGGCAGATCTTATCAAGCGTATCCATCCGGATCGCCTTTGCCTTTCCATTCTTTAAAATCGAAATATTTGCCATTGTAATGCCGACTTTTTCCGATAACTCGGTCACGCTCATTTTCCGCTTCGCCAGCATGACATCTATATTGATCCTGATTGCCATTCTCTTCCTCATTTCCGGACGATCCGCTGCCGTCCTATATTGTCAGCTCCGCATCCTGCTTCATCTCATACGACTTATAGATCAGATGGGACAGCGCCGCCGCAAGCACCGCGATCACCACATTGATAAAAATGAGCAGAATCATAAAAATCAGAAATGCCGGTCCAAGCGCCCGCTTTGCCGCGAGGAACAGAATTCCTGCAAACCAGACCACCGCCAGCACAAACGCCAGCCTGCTGATTACCACAAACGACCTTGCATTCTCACCGGAAAAAGAATTGTCGCGTCCGATCTGCACGCAGACCTTCCAGAACTGATAGAGAATGGCGTAGCAGAACACCGCAATGCCCCACCCGTAGAGAATCCCCGGAATGCGGAGCGCCGCGTAGTCCGGATATGTCACCGCCATGTCCCATGCCAGATACGGCACCACCAGCCCGAAGAACAACAGTCCCATCCCTGCAATCGAAAGTGTGATCCCCTTTAACCAACCTGCCACCTGTTTCTGACTCATAATTACCTCTTTTCCGCAATCTTACTGCTGTATTTTTCTCACAGCTTTATTATATCCATATTTTTCCATTTTGCAATATTTTTTTATCGTTTTTCGATAAATTCATATCGTTTTAAGGGAATCTTAAGAAAAAGTACGATCCGAGCGAAGTCTCTTATTGCACAAAAAAAGAGCACCGATCTCTCGGTACTCTCCAGTGGAAGCAACGGGGCTCGAACCCGTGACCTCTCGCGTGTGAGGCGAACGCTCATCCCGGCTGAGCTATGCTTCCATATCTGCTATTATAGTCCTTTCGCAGAAAAATACAACCTCAATTTAAAAATTCCTCTTTCTCGAGCAAAAGGCGCATGGCCCACGGCGGCACCGCCGCTTCGTCATAGTCCTCCAGAAACAGAAACGCGGTCCGGTAGTCCGGGCGTTTTGCCGGATACCGCCCCTTTCCGTCCGTAAAATAGAGCAGTCCCGCCAGCTCTTTTAATTCTCCCTGTTCCAGAAGATCATTGACATAGGAAAACGCCGGGCGAAAATCCGTGCCGCCCCCGCCAAGGAGTGTAAAATCCCTAAGAAACGCTTCCATCTCCCGCTCTCCCGTGATCTTTGCATCGCTTCGCACCGCGTTGTCACACTGTAAAACCCGGATCACGGAACGCGCAAAGAAACTGTCGCTCTGGTGCAGAATGTTTGCCGTCTCACGCAAAAACTGTTCCACCAGTTCACCGCTGGTGGAATAGCTGGTGTCAATCACGATCACAAACTCGCGGATCTTTTTTATCTCCCTGCTCTCAAGCGGCTCAATGAGCGGCAGATTCCCGTATACCGAAAGTCCGTAGGTGTAATAGCTCAGATCAAACTCCTCCGGATCGGCATGCAGCTCCTCGTGCAGCACCGCAAATTTCTGCAGGAAATCCCGGTAGCTTCGTCTGCTTTTTCCCGCCGCAAGCTGCGCCGCCAGAAGGTCTTCGCCGTCCTTTGGCTTTTCTCCCCGCCGCTCCTGCTCCATGCGGGTCTGTCTTGCGATCTGATTCCACTTTTTCTGATTGTCCGCCGCAGCCGCACACTTTGCCGCATCGTCCTCCCGCTTTGGCCAGTACTTGTGGCTGTCCGTGTAAAATTCACGTTCTAACGCCTGCCACTCCTCGCAGACCGGCATCCCCTCCGCCGGCAGCGGAAAATAGCGCTCCCACAAAAGATCGTAGACGACGGCAGCCGACACGCCCTTTTTTTGCTCCCGCAGTTCTTCGTACAGCTTCTGGCGCGTCCAGCTTAAAATCCGCTTCGTACATTTTTTCCCCAGACCGTCAATCGTATATTCCACAGCAACATCGCAGGCGAGATTCCACAGCCGTCTGTCGCGGTTCCCAGCAATCCACGGATGGGAGAAAATACAGTGCAGCACTGCATGAAGATAGGCACGGTTTAAGTACGGCGCATTTTTTTCAAACACACGCAGCACCTGCTCTGTGGAGTAGAACAGATGTCCCCCGTCCGTGGCAAAACTCTGCAGCGACGCATCCGCCTGCGGCACAAGCGCCGAGAACGCGACGTCCAGATACCGCAATTCCAGGTACAGTTCGTTGCGCACATAGGAAAGTATTTTTTCCGCCATCTGCACTTCCCATTCTTCCTGTGTCTGTATGTGTCCCATGTCCTCTCTCCTCTTCCTGTTTCTTTTTCAAAATGCACTGCAGCCGCACGCACTTTTTCTGCGTGGAAACAATCTTAAAAATCGTCAAACGAGTAGCGCTCGTCCGGCGTTTTCTCCGGGAAATACTGCTGCATCAGATGAAGCAGCGCCGCCGCTCCCTCCGCCCAGTCCACTTTCCCAGCACGCACGGCGCACGCCGCCACGTCCTCCCGCGTCAGAAACTTCCGGCTGCAGCAATCTTCCGCCAGTTCCAGATCCCGGTCATCCGTGATGCGGCGGATGAGATAACCGCTGTGCGCCTTCAGATACTCCTCGTAAAGTCCGCGCGGCGCCTCCGAAAGTTCCGCCGCATAGCGCACGCGGTCGAGTGCCAGCCGTCCCAGCGTTGCCTCCGATTCATCCACACACGCCTGCGGGAAAATCTTATCGTACTGTGCAAAATCGAGCACGTCCTCGCGGAAGCTCTGTCTCGCCCGGAATCCCTCCCCCACAATATTTCTGCCGAAAATATGTGCCGGCGCGATCTCGTCATAGCTCTCATAATATTCCGGAAACAGCAGCTTCGCCCACACGCCGTTTTCGCCGCTTAAGGTCACTTCCAGATCCGACGAAAGCTGTGCCAGCAAAAGCCTGAGCCCCGTCTTTTGCCCGGGGGCCGCATGCAGTAACAGCCGCGACAGGCTCCGGCAGTTCATAAATGCATCGCTCCCCAGCGTGTCTATCCCGCTTCCAAGCTCCAGTTCCGCCAGCTCCGTGGCATTATAAAAAGCAAAGTTTCCGATCTTTTTTATGCCCTCCGGCAGCGTCACGCGCGTTATGTATGCCCCCGCCAGTTCCGCAAGCGCATCGTCTGTCTCCGGTGCGCCGTCTGTCTCCGGCTCCGCCTGCATCTCCCCGTCCGGCGCTGTCTCCGGTGCGCCGTCTGCTCCCGGCTCCGCCTGCATCTCCCCGTCCGGCGCTGTCTCCGGTGCGCCGTCTGCTCCCGGCTCCGCCTGCACATAACTGCACCGGCATTCTGCCGGGAGATGCGCCTGCGCCGCAAAGCAGTAGTCCCCGATCTCCGTAATCGCTCTTCCCTCTATCTCTGCCGGGAAACGCGGCTCCGGCGTCTCGCCAAACGCCCGAAGCAGCCGCGCGTCTCCCTCATTTGTCAGCTCCCAGTATAACTTATAGTTCATCTTCTGCTCCTAATGTAAACTCTACGCTCCATTATACGAAAGGCGTTTTTCTCTGTCAAATCTGCGTCATTCCGCCCAGCAGAATTCCGGTGTTGTCCCGGTAGATACCCGCGAAATCCGACATGGGAAGCGGATTTTCTCCCATCCCGGTCTCGATCGTGTAGCCCGGTCTGTCGTATTCCTGGATAAACCAGTCCTTATACCCGGCATATCCCGACTGCGTGGGCGTCTGCTCCACGGTATAGCCGCTGACACGCCCAAAATACTGCGCAATCTCGTAGGAGCGCGCCGGTTCATAGTCCAGATACTTCCAGTAGATGACCTCCCCCTGCGTGTGATACGCAAGGATCAGCCTGAAATCATGTGATCTGGTAAACGCGTACACCGCCTCGCTCTCGGGCGCCGTCAGGGGTACCTCTCCCACATAATCTCTGGGCGCCGGCTTCGTGTACCCCTGCGCATATTTAATTCTCTTTGCGTTTTCCCAGCCTGCCGGAAACTGTAGATTTAAATCTATGCCCTCGATATTCGCCTTCCATCCGGCCGGAAACGGAATTGCCGGATAATCCGATGCAATCTGCTGCGCCCGCCGGTAATACCCGCCGTCCGTAAGCAGCCCGTTCACCAGATCCACCCCGTCGGGATTGACGAGCGGCACAAGGAAAAGCCGGTACTCCTCAAACAGTTCCGCCGCCGGCACGCCGTAGAGCGCCGTTCCTTTTTCGTACGCCTGCGCATATTCCTCCGCAAATTTGAGCAGAACCGGCGTTGTGATGCTCTCATTTGCATGAAAAGATGCGTTGTAGAATACCTCTTTCTCCCCGTTTCCGATCTCCAGATACGAAATCGACTTTCCCATCACACTTTTGCCGATCTCCCCGCTCTTTAAAAACGGGTAGCGCGCCAAAAGCCCGTCAATCACTGCCGCTGTGAGCAGCGACGTATAAGGCACCTCCACCGACGTTACCGGGTCTTCAAAAAGGATCCGGTTCTCTCCCTCCTCCGTGGCGTATCCTCTCAGATACGGCAGCAGCTTTTCCCAGACAGATCGATCCACCACGCATATGCGGTCCGGCGTGCGGTCGGTCTGCAAAAAATCAGCGAGCGCCCGGCAGGTGTTCGTTCCAAAGATGCCGTCCACCAAAAGCGGATACCCCGCGCGCTTTAACGCCAGCTGCATGTAAGATACCAGGATTCCCCGGTCTCCCTGATACAGATTTTTCAAATTCTCCTTCTTTCCGGCACGAGAAACTCCTCCCCTGCCATACTCCTTCTTCTTATTTTATGCAGACACGCAGCCATTTAGCTGTCACTTTTCCACAGACGCAAAACGGACATGGGTGGAAAAACAGTCCGTGTCTTTCCCTCCATGTCCATTTTAAGATTGTTATAGGGCTCTCCGCCTCCGGTTAGCAGGCTTCGATCTCCTTGATACTGCATTCGTTGCCGGTCACAAGATACGTTTCATAGCTTCCGCAATGCGGGCACTGTCTTCCGTAAGTAACCGTCTCATAGGTCTTCTGACAGTCCTCACAGATTGTGACCGCCGGAAGGGACTCAATTTTCATCTCGCACTCTGCGATCAGCGGATTCTTTTTGCGGTAAAATTCCCAGCACTCCGTCAGATATTCCGGCACAATACCGCTGACCTCACCGATGTCCAACGTGACAGATCCTATTTTTTTTAATTCGTTCTCCGCTGCAACCTGATCCAGCGTCTTTGCGATATGAACAATAATTCCCAGTTCGTGCATATGACTCCTCTTAATTCTTGTTGCGCTTGATCGCAAACTGACGCTTTAACGCATACGGTGCAATTGCTTTCAGTTTGTCCTCAGACTTCCACATACGGCTTGCATCCGGCAGATCACGTGTCAGATGGATCGCATCAAACTCACACTTCGTCGTACAGATTCCACAGCCGATACACTTATTCTCATCCACAACCGAAGCTCCGCAGCCGAGGCAGCGCTTTGCCTCTGTCTTGATCTGCTCCTCGGTGAGTGTGCAGCGCAAGTCGCGGAATGTCTCCTTTGCCACGCCGGCTTTTGTGCCCGGAATCTGGCGTTTTGCGTTGTCAAATGTCTCCACGTCGATGTTGTTCTTATCCAGCTCGATGAACTCTCTGCGGTTACGTCCGAGTGTTAAGCTCTGTCCCGGATTGACAAAACGATGCATGGATACAAATCCTTCTTTTCCTGCTGCAATGGCATCGATGGCAAAACGCGGTCCTGTGTATACATCACCGCCGACAAAGATATCCGGCTCTGCGGTCTGATAGGTTACCGGGTCAGCGATAGCTCCGCCGTTCGGTCTGATCTCCACTTTTGTTCCCTTTAACAGATCTCCCCAGACGATGGACTGTCCGATGGAAAGCAGCACGTTCTCGCACTCAACGGTCATCAGATCATTCTCATCATACTGCGGGTTGAAACGTCCGTCCGCATCCTTGACGGAGAGACACTTCTTGAAGACGATTGCCTTCACTTTTCCGTTCTCTGTCAGAATCTCCTTCGGACCCCAGGAATTGTTTACGGAAATGCCCTCTTCCTCAGCCTCTGCCACTTCATCCTTTGCCGCCGGCATGATGTCGCGGGACTCCAGACAGAACATGGAAACCTCACCGGAACCTGCGCGCAGCGCTGCTCTTGCCACATCGACTGCCACGTTACCGCCGCCGACAACGACGGTTCTTCCGGAAAGCTTTGTGCTCTCATCCAGGTTCACGCTTCTTAAGAATTCCACACCGGTCTTCACGCCATCAGCGTCCTCGCCCGGAACTCCGGCCTTGCGTCCGCCCTGTGCGCCGATTGCCACGTAGAATGCCTTGAAGCCTTCCTCGCGGAGCTGCTGGATCGTCACGTCTTTTCCTACCTCTACGCCGCACTTGAAGGTAACGCCCATCTGACGGAGAACCTCGATCTCTGCGTCAATGATGTTTTTCTCCAGACGGAACGACGGAATACCATTTAACAGCATACCGCCCGGACGGCACTCTTTCTCGAATACCGTTACTGGATAACCCATCTTTCTGCAGTAGAACGCTGCGGAAAGACCAGCCGGGCCACCGCCGACGATCGCGATCTTCTGCGGCAGATCCACGCCGGTTCCAAGATGGTTGACAATCTCCGGGATATAGCGCTTATCCGCATGCATCTCCTGCTCTGCGATGAATTTCTTGATCTCATCGATGGCTACCGCCTGATCGATCGTTCCTCTGGTACATGCATCCTCACAGCGGCGGTTACAGATAGAACCACAGACTGCCGGGAACGGATTCTCGTTCTTGATCAGCTTTAAGGCATCCATGTATCTGCCTTCCGCTGCCATCTTCACATAACCCTGTACTGGAACGTGTGCCGGACAGGCAGTCTTACACGGAGCTGTACCGGTCTCATAGCAGTTGATCTGGTTCTTGTCACGGTAATCTGTGCTCCACTTCTCCGGTCCCCACTTTGTCGCATCCGGAAGCTCCTGCTTCGGATAAGTGATCTCACCGTTCTTTGTGCACAGCTTCTGTCCGAGCTTTGCAGCACCGGTCGGACAATACTCCACGCAGCGGCCGCATGCCACACAGTTTTCCTTGGTCACATGTGCGCGGTATGCAGAGCGGGACATGTTCGGTGTATTGAACAGCTGGGAGGTGCGCAGCGCGTTGCAGACGCCGACTGCACAGTTGCAGATTGCAAAAATCTTATCCTCGCCGTCGATATTGGTAATCTGATGTACATAACCCATCTTCTCGGCGCGCTCTAAAAGCTCTAACACTTCGTCAAGCTCCACATAGTGTCCTCTTCCGGTCTGTACCAGGAAGTCTGCCATATCGCCGACACCGATGCACCACTCGCCCTCGATATCGCCGGTTCCCTCTCCGCGGACTCTCTGCTGCAGACGGCAGGAACACTGCCCGATCGCATACTTGTCCTTGTATTTTTTCAGCCAGTGGGAAATGTGTTCCACATCTGCAGATTCCTGCGCTGCCGGAATTGCCTTCTCTACCGGGATAACATGCATACCGATACCGGCTCCGCCGAGCGGCACCATCGGTGTCACCTTCTCTAACGGAAGTCTTGACATATTCTCAAAGAAATCAGCGACCTCTGTGTGCTTTTCCACCTGCTCTTTGTTCATTACCATGAACTCGGCGCTTCCCGGTACATACATCGGCAGAATGTACTGCTTCTCATGCTGCGGATTCTCCCAGTTGTACTCGATGATTCCGACAACCGCCATCTCCTGCAGCAGCTTCTCAAGCTCTGCCTCCGGCTTCTTGGTCTTCTTTGCCAGCTTCGGAAGGGTAATCGGCTTGCGCACGTCCATGCACAGTGCCACTTCCGCCATCTCATCGGTAACCACACCTGCAAGACCCCAGTATTCCGGATCGTTTACCGTGAGCTTCTCCATACCAAGCTTGTACGGAATACGGTCGGTAATCTTTTTCCCGAGCTTTAAAATCAGTTCTCTTTCTTCTGCCATAACAGTCTCCTTTTTCCTTCGTTTTTCGTTGTTTTTCCTGTTTTTTTATTCTGTCTCGTCTGTTTTCGTCTTATATTTGCATAAATAGTGCGCACTCTAAGAGTGCGCATACTCATAGCCTGTGTATACCCATAAAATATGTATGCCGCTTCCGGCAGTTTTTAATTATTCCACTGTTTTACTTCCGTGCGAAGCCAGTCGTACCACGCATCCATCCCCTCGCCGGTGCGGGAAGAGATCGGAATGATCTGAATGTTCGGGTTCAGCTTCTTCACGCGCTCTTTGCATGCCTCGATGTCAAAATCAAAGTATGGAAGTACATCGATCTTGTTGATCAAAAGCACGTCGCAGATGGAAAACATTAACGGATATTTTAACGGCTTGTCATCCCCTTCCGGAACGCTTAAGATCATGGCGTTCTTTACGGCTCCCGTATCGAACTCTGCAGGGCAGACCAGATTGCCGACGTTCTCGAGAATGGCGAGATCCACGTCCTTTGTCTCGAGGCTCTCAATGCCCTGTCTCGTCATGTCCGCATCCAGATGGCACATGCCGCCCGTATGGATCTGGATTGCCTTCGCGCCAGTCTGTGCGATCGTGTCGGCATCCACATCCGAATCGATATCCGCCTCCATGACTCCAATGCGCATCTCGTCTTTTAACGCGCCTATCGTCCGCACCAGCGTGGTCGTCTTTCCAGACCCCGGTGAAGACATCAGATTCAGAAGAAATGTTCTGTCTGCCTTTAACTCAGAACGAAGCACATCTGCTTCTCTGTCATTGTCTTCCAGAATGTTCTTCTTGATTTCAATCACCTTAAACTCACTCATTCGTATGCCCCTTTCCCTGTGCCGAGGTATTCCTTTGTTCGGTTGCGTTCTGGTCATACCTCATGTTTGTCTAAATTTTAACACACTTTTTCTGTGAAATCAACGCTATTTTGCACTATATTTACGGTTCTGTTTTTGTGCAATCTGCCATCTGGAATCTGGTATGACCAGTTTTCTTGCCAGAAGACAGACTTTTTTATGTAATAGGAAACTTCGTTCCTATTACACAAAAAGGAGAGCAGCGCAACAAGTGCTCTGCCCTCCTTCTTTTTAAACCTGTATGCGGTCTGCGATTTCTTTTCCAAGCGCCACCCGCTCATTCTGCACCCCTATGATCAGACTGTCCCGCAGCTTACGGATGACCTGTATGGTCTCTCCCTCCTCCACGTGATGCTGGCGCAGAAAATCGACTGCCTCCGGCAGCCCGAACATCCACTTGATCGTACATATATCTCCTGCCTGTGCTTTTGACAATGCATACATAAAAACCCCCTCCTTTTGTTCCCATTGTAAGTACCTCAATATCTGTTAGTCAATGAAAACATTTTTTATTATTATTCGCATTTTTTATCATTTAAGCATGAATTTTCTGGCATTTTCATTTTTTCGTGATATGTACGACTAATCGTTTTTTCTCATTTTCGCTCAATCGCGTGCGAGGGACAGTTCTCACAGCAGTTCCCGCAACGGAAGCAATGATTCCGATGAATCCGGTACGGCGCGCCCTCCTCAATGCACCGCTGCGGACATACTGCCGCGCAGGCGTCGCATCCCATGCAGGCTTCCGTGATGTATATCCCTTCTCCTTTACACCGACATCCCCAAGCGTGTAAGTCTCCCGGAAAATCGGATTTAACTTTATATCCATATCTTCTATAATCGGAATATATTATCTCCTTCCAAACTAAAACCCCAAGCTATCTGCATTAAGCAGAAAATATTTCATGCCCATGATTACAAATCCTTCCTCATTTCTCCAAGGCTTTTTTGTTCCATTTACTATAATAATCTTCTTAAATGAATCCGGAATATTACGGAGTGAATTAAGTTCCTGTGTCTGCTTCTCCTCAGAAGTCATATCATAAGCTACCTGAATATAATATCTCTGACTCCCCTGGTTCACTACAAAATCAACCTCTAACTGCTTATGAACCCTCTTTCCCTCACTATTCTTTGCAAATACATCCACAATACCGACATCCACATTGTAACCACGCACAAGCAGCTCATTATAAACAATGTTCTCCATAATATGAGTCGGCTCCTGCTGTCTGAAGTTCAGTCTGGCAATCATCAATGATAAGAACATTTGCACGATCCTCAGAATTCAAAGGAAGAATGGCATCCTTGATGATTCGGGTTGAAAGTATTGTTGTGAAACGGATCCAGTTAATCTGAATCATTTTCATAAAACGATATACAGTATCCTTCGCAAAATCAGGAGTGTTCCGTCGTGTGATCAGGTTCATGTACATGCTTCTGTTAGAAAAAATCAGCAGAAACAGATACTGGAAAATTTCCATTACTGGAACGCCTTTCTTTTTGTAGGCATTGGACGCTTTCAAAGCTGAAGAAACATGAAATCTCGTAAAAATCTTTTGATAGATTTTGAAATCTGCTTATCATTTTGAGTTGCTTAGCGGAATGTTTTGCACAATGAAACTTGGAATATTTTTTGTGCAATCTGCCAGTATAAACTTAAATGCAAATCTTTTGACACCCGAATCCTTTCATAAAAAAAGAGCCTTCCATATCCTATGAGATTAAATCTCAAAATTCAGATATCCGGCTCTTTTTCGTTTTCTTCAAAATTTTTAATTTTTACTTTTCTCTGTCAAATGCCGCGTAAGCGCTTCTTCTTTCAGCAACATTTCCATGATCTGTTCATATTCAAAGATGCACTGTAGTTCTTCCTCATTGAACCTGTTCAGGGCGATCTCATCCATCTGCCTGTGCATACTTTCGTCGTATCGCTGGTGCTCTGTGTAAAACTGCTCTCCCTTTTCAGTCAGAAACGCAATGATCTGCCGTTTGTTTTCTTCATTCTTCCTGCGACAGACGTATCCTTTCTTCTCCAGACGTGATGCGATCTGCGAAACTGCCCCCTGTGTAACATTCATCTCTCTGGCAATCTCAGACATAGTACGTCCTTCACCGGGACCGATCGCGATCACAAAGTGTGCCTCTCTCATGTAGAGTTTATCACCTGCCGTATACTCACGGTCTGAATCCATATACTGTACAAAAGCTCTTGCTGTATTTCCCTGCTGATGTAATAACTTTCCGATTAATTTGATACGCTGTTCCTTCATCTCTATCCCCTCCGCATATAGAATTATTGCAGACAATTCCAAAAATTGCAAGGAAACATTTTACGGCAGTAAGTTAATGTTCATTCAGCAGTAAAGCACTTGCTATTTTGCTGCGTATGATTTTTTATTTTTGCAGCATTGCAACAAACTTCAGTGTAGAGATCACACCGGTAGATAATACTCCTTCATCCACATCAAAGAAACCATTATGATGTGCTGCACCCGAACCGTAGGACGGATTATTAATTCCAAGGTGTGCCAGTACACTCGGACAAATTCTTCGATAGCAGGAGAATGACTCCGATGCATACCATGGCTCACAAGAGGAAACCGTTACGTTCTCCGGAAGTACCTCCGGCAATGCAGTGGAAATAAGATTTGAATAATACTCATCGTTGATCACTGGCGCACATAAAACACAGAAACGATCATCAAATTGTACCTGACAATTATTCATTGCGGCCGTATGCTCTGCTACATTCTTAAAGATTCGGACAGCTTTTTCTCCTTCTTCATCATTGAAGAAACGCAGGGAACCAAGTATATCCGCTGTGTCCGGGATGACATTTGGTGCTTCACCACCCTGGATACTGGTCACACCTAACGTAACCGTTCTTCCGGCAGTAATCTGATTGACCCAGGCCGTCGCTGTATTGGTCAGAATAGAGGCTGCACAAAATACAGGATTTACCGACATATCCGGTCTGGAGCCATGTCCCCCTCTGCCGATAACCTTAATGCCGACTCCCGCAGCACCAGCCATTCGTGGACCGGCACTAACACAAATCTTTCCGGATTCAAGTCCTGCATAAACATGGATTCCCCAGCAAACGTCCACACCATGGGCGCTGAGTTGATTTAACATAGCCAATATTCCTCTGCCATCCTCTTCTCCTTCTTCAAAGCAGAAATAGATCACGCCTGTCAGATTATCACGTTGCTCTGCAAGAACACGCATAGCTCCTAATAACATTGCTGTATGGGCATCATGACCACATGCATGACTCGTATGTGGGTCATCGGACACTACAACACGAGGACCTGCAAGGTTATTTGGCTCCTCCGGTACCAGAAGCGCATCAATATCTGCCCGGAGCGCAATACGTGATCCTGGCTTCCCTGTGTCAAGAATTGCGATCCAACCGGTATCACCGGCTTTTTCATAAGGCAGACCGGCTTTTTTAATCTCTTCTTCAATAAAAGCACTTGTCTTGAATTCCTTACCGCTTACTTCAGCAAAACGATGAATGGTACGTCGGCTTTCAATCACATAATCCTGCTGTGCTTCTGCCTGCAGGCGGATTATTTCATTCGTCAGCATAAAAACCCTCCTCCTTTTGTTCTACAAAGCTGCATTTATGTGCTTTTCTGAAATTAGTTATTTAATACAGAAGCGATCCGATCCAGAGCCTCTACCAGCGTTTTTCTTGTACAGCCAATATTCAGCCTTAAATGACCTTCGCCGCCTTTGCCAAACCATGGTCCCGGTACACAGATCACTTCTTTTCCCATAATAATCTTCTTAATAATCTCTTCGTCTGTCAGTCCGGCACTGGCAAGATCCAGCCAGCATAAAAATGTACCCTGCGGTGCTGTAAATCCTACATTATGCTTTTGACACCACTCTGAAACAACCTCCACATTTCCCTGAAGGTAAACTAATAATTCTTCCAGCCATGCCTCTCCTTCCGGTGAATATGCCGCCTGTACCATCTCCAAACCAAATGTATTGGATGCGCTGTATGAATAAGCATCAATCTCCTGATCATACTGTTTTTTCAGTTCTGCTGAAGAGCTGAAAATATTCGCAAGGCGAAGTCCTGCTACATTAAAGGTTTTTCCAAGAGATGTGCACACCAGATGCGGTGCATCACTTGCCAGCGCAAACGGTGTGTGAACATATCCTGCATATACAAGATCACTGTGGATTTCATCCGCGATCACAAGGACATTGTTCTTTTTACAGATCTCACCGACACGGGCAAGCTCCTCTTTTGTCCAGACTCTTCCCACCGGATTATGTGGGCTGCATAAAATCATAATCTTCGCATCCGGATCTGCTGCCTGTTCTTCAAGCAGTGGGAAATCCATCTCATATAGTCCATCATTACAGATCAGGCCATTGTTCACCATTACTCTTCCTGTTTTCTTGATCAGTTCTGCAAATGGATCGTATACAGGTTGCTGAATAATAACTTTATCTCCCGGATTACTGAATGCACGGATTGCAACATTGATCGCACTGACAACGGTCGGCATCATGGAAACAAGGTCCGTATGGATCTTCATTCCAAATCGCTTATCAAACCACCAGGTTAATGCATCATAATACTCTTGCTTATAAGAGCAATAACCAAAAATCTCTTTATCGGCTCTTTCTTTGATGGCTCTTACGATGCACTCCGGGCATGCAAAATCCATGTCTGCGATCCACATCGGGATCTCATTTTCCGAAACTTCTATCGGAAGATACCCCTTTAATCCTTCCGGGCGCCATTTCACATCACTTGTACTTCTACGATCGACCTCACGGTTAAAATCTACGCTCATCTTCATTTTCCTCTTATCTTTTTACTGCAATTGCCTCAATCTCAACTTTCGCATTTTTTGGTAAAGCTGCTACTTCAAATGCTGCACGTGCTGGAAATGGTTCTGCAAAAAATTCTGCATAAACCTGATTCATTTCCGCAAATTCTGCGATATCAGCAAGAAGTACTGTTGTCTTTGTCACATCTGCCATCGTCATACCATTCTCTGCTAAAATTGCCTGCACATTTTTCAGGGACTGACGTGTCTGGCTTGCAATGTCGTTACCTGCAAACTCTCCTGTTGCAGGATCGATTGGGAGCTGTCCTGATACAAATGCGATGTTTTCAGCTGAAATCCCCTGTGAATATGGACCAATTGCTGCCGGTGCCTGCTCTGTTTTGATTTCTTTGTTTGCCATACTTTTTTCTCCTTAAATGAAATATTTTTTATCTTAATAAAAGCATACTCGTTTTAGAAACTAAAGTCAATATATTTTAGAGTCTAAAGTGTAGAAAAAAAACACTACTTTTTGTGCAATGTGTTTACATATATGAAATTATTTTTTAACTATTCGGATACTTATTGATCATACGCTCGATCAGCTCAACCGATTCCTTGATTCCGTAACTTGCACTGTCAATACACAGATCATAGTTGACCGCATCACCCCATTTTTTACCGGTGTATGCATGATAATAACGTTCATGGCGTTTATCTAACTTCTTTAACAGGTGTTCCGCTTGCTTGTAGTTTAAGCTGTTTATTTCCATCATACGGCGTACACTCTGATCAAACGATGCTGTGATGAAAATACTGATATGTGGGATATGATGATTCGTGAGTACAACGTCCGCACATCTTCCCATAACAATAAAGTCCTCGTGCTTTGCCATATCACAGATCAGATCACTCTGGTTAAAGAAAATGGCATCCTGAACCGGAAGCCCATGATATTTCTTAAAATCTTTGAAAAATCTGCCTGTTCCGGTATCTTTTTCAAATTTCCCCATCATCTCTTCCACATAGTTAATTTGATATTAACAACCTGATGAAAAGAGAATTTTTATGAATCACAATATACAGACATTCAAAACAAGCCAACATCCGGTCTATACTTTCAGCCGGAAAGTTTTCACCGAAGGAATGCGGGACGGATTTCCGATCGCACTCGGTTATTTTGCGGTATCCTTTTCTCTTGGAATCGCCACAAGGAATGCCGGTCTGAATCCTTTACAGGGATTTCTTGCCAACCTCCTCAATAACGCCTCAGCAGGTGAATATGCTGCTTTTACACTGATCGCAGCAAATGCCACTTATCTTGAAGTTGCGATCATCACGCTAATCTCCAATGCCCGTTATCTTTTGATGAGCTGTGCACTTGCACAACGCTTCTCGGAAGACACCCCTTTTATCCATCGGCTTTTTATCGCCTATGATGTGACCGACAAGCTGTTTGGGATCACAATTGCACGCCCCGGCTATCTGAACCCGTTCTCTTTCAAGTGGAACAAGGACCATTCTTTTGACGGTGATCCTGTCTTCTGCTGCTGCGATCCTATTCCCGGTCACCCCGGAAAAAGATAAAAATGCAACTACCTAAATTGAAACATTACATATATTTCACTCTGTCTTCACTATCGAAAGGAGTTTTTTTATGACACACAACCCTTATTTTTATATTGCTGTCATGGCACTTGTATCTTACACGACCCGTGTGCTTCCTCTGACTCTTATCCGAAAACCGATCAAAAATCAATTTATCCAGTCTTTCTTATATTCTGTTCCATATATTACGTTATCCGTCATGACTTTTCCTGCGATCATCGAAGCAACACAAAGTCCTGTTGCAGGTGCTATCGCACTCGTTTTTGGGATGATCGGTGCATGGTTTGGCGCAAGTCTGTTTCAAGTATCTGTCGGCTGCTGTACGGTTGTATTGATCCTGGAATTAATTCTTGTATAGAAATGTTTTTCTGTCCTTTTCCCTGTTTTTCCCCGTTTTTCCTTGTCATTCCTATTTTCTCATGATATATTACATATATATATCATTATTATTCTGATATGCAATCATTCAAGGAGGTACCGCATACATGGTACAATATTACAATACAGGGGATAAGGATAGTACGAATCTCATCGCCTATGCCAGTGATCTTTCCATGTTCGCTATGCTGTTCACAGATATGCAAAATGGAACTCGTGACTACGGTAATGATCGTCCGATCAAGTCTGTCGAAGTCGCTATCTTATCTACGATTGAACAAAATCCAGGGATTACCGTAAGTGATTTATCCCAAAAACAACATCGGACAAAAGGAACTATTTCATCCATTGTTTCCAACCTAGAAAAAGGTGGCTACATTTACCGCGAAAAGCGTCCCGGTAATGCAAAAGTAGTGCATCTATACACTACTCCGGACGGTGAACGTCTGAATACCCTTTATATCGCTTTTGTCACAAAAAAAACAGCAGAGATACAGTCAGAACTATTAAAGGTCTGCTCTATCAGTGAAATGAATTCTTTTTGTAAAGTCTTACATGAATATGTTAAATTATTGTCAAAAGCTTTTGATGAAGAATCCTAGCAGAGAGATATTTAAAAACACAAGGTTTTTATATCTCTCTTTTTTCTCCCCAAAAACAGGAAGTTTTTTCTGACATTTATTTACCAAATCAGAGTAGGGTGTCAAAACGTTTGCATTTAAGTTTACAAAACAAACATTTTGACCCTCCATATCCGAATCATGAAAAAAGACAGCGTATCCAATTTGGGGACACTCTGTCTTTTTTATTCAACGTATCAACGCTTGAATTATTCTTTCAACACACTAATCTTTTTCTTATTAATTAAGCTTCTTTGCCGTTTGCTGCGCGGAATTTTACGATTCTTCTATCGGAAATAAATGCACAAACAAGACCAATTACCATAGCCAAAATACAGCTTAAGAAGATCTTTTTGTATCCACCTACAGGATCAGCTTCCAGCCATTTACCACATAATGATGTGTAGAATGTATCCGGAATGAATCCGATTAAGGATGAGATACCGATAACACTACCAACGATGTTCTTAGGTGTTCCTTCCTCATCTACTGTTGCGTAATACAGAGCACGGAATACATAGATCATCATAAGAGCAACTGTCATTACAACAAGCATTGGCCACATAACTGCTGTAGATGCTGGTAAGATTTCCATAACAATATATAAACCTGCTCCAACAACACCGGCTACGATCATAGGTTTTGTGGAACGTTTTAATTTAGTTGCTAAAATACCAGCTGCAGATGCAGCGATTAACTGTGTAACGATCTTGCTGTAGTTTGAATATAAAACACCGATTTTTACCGGTAATCCACAAATGTTCTGTAAGTATGGTGCAAAATAAGTTGTAGATGCAAGACACATAGATCCACAGAAGATCATACCTGCTAACAGATATGTGATTGGACATTTAAATGCAACACCCATAGCTTTGATACTGTCAAGTAATGTATCGTTTGTTGCAGCTTCAGTATTCTTTGGCTTTGGCATTAAGAATGCTAAAAGAACACCGATTACGATCATAACAATTGAGATAAGTAATACATTGATTCTCATAGCTTTTGTGCTATCTGCTGCGTTTGCTGCATAAATGGATGTAAAGATAATAGTAAGAACCAGACCTGAAACACCACGTCCTGCTTCCAGGCTTCCGAACATACCGCCCTGTTCTCCATCCTCAGCGAGCATGTTGACACATTTTACAGAAGAAGACCAGAATGTAAGTACGGTTGTTACTGCAAATAATATATGGATCAGTAACAGGATTGTGTAGCTTGGGAATGTTGCTTCCCAGAGACCAAGAACACCTGTTGAAACCATGGAAAATACAAGTAACTTCTTGCAGTCAAATTTATCTGCTACCCATCCACCTGGCAGGTATAAAATAACGTTTGCAATACCATATACGTTTAATAATCTACCATAGTCAGCATCTCTTCCAATAAGACCCATAGCCTCCTGTAATGGTGTATAGTATGTATACATCAGGTATGGCAACATATAAATGGTATTCATTGCCAGGATCATAAGAATCAGAGTAACTACTTTACTGCTTTTTGATTTTTGTGTCATAACGTTTCCCCTCCACGTTTTCTCTATCATTATTTTATATGATTCCGTTATATGGCAGCGCCCAGCCGAATAAAAGGAAGAGTGTCACTGCAATTCCTGCTGCGATCAGAAGATATCCAAATACTTTGTCGATCTTGTAATCTTTTATTACCTTTTCAGACTCCGGTAATATCAGAAGTTTTTCCCGATATGCTTTTTCCTCCTCTGTCACCGGATGTAATTTTGATCCGAGTATCGCAAAAAAGAGGCTCAGGTAAATTCCAATAAAGAATGGGTCTAAAAAGTTAATAAATACAGTTGCAAATAATCCTACATGAAATCCAACCAGACATTTTGTAACAATGAATCCAACAAATCCGGCGATCATAGACCATCTCGCTCCGGTAGCGGAAAGCTTTTTACTTACCACACTTCCGATGGCGGAAACGCCCCAGCTTGCTGCGATGATCGTAGATGCAAAATAAGTAACGATGCGGACACTTCCGATTCCTGTATATGCTAACAGTAAGGAAATCGCACCGAGGATCAGCATTATCACTCTGCTGACAAATAACTGCTGCTTTTCACTTTTAAATTCCACAAAAACAATATCCGATGTAATAGAAAATCCAATGACCGACAGGAATGTGGATGCAGAAGATAATCCTGCTGCCATAATGCCGGCAAGCATCAATGTTCCGACAAGCTTCGGCATTACATGAAATGCTGCCCAGATCAGAACTCTCTGCGGATCTTCCATTCCAGGGTTAAGATTCAGTACGGTCACAGACTGCAGATTCAAATACATCAGGAAAATCACCGTACATGCCGCTGCGATCGCACCTGCGCGGAATGTAACATGCTCGCTCTTTGCCATCATGTTACGTCCTGCCTGCCAAGGCGATACCGACACTGTAATAAACCAGATAATTCCCATCGTCACTGCATACATCACTGCACCAAAAACATCTGTTGCCCCGGCTCCTGGAATATTGCCATGATAATCCAAAAGGTTCTCCGGAATGTTTGGATTATTCATGAGATTCTCCAGCAGATGACCAATTCCACCCTGTGCCTTGAAAACATAAGGACCGGCAATGATCGTCGCTATTAAAAATACCATGAACATCATCGTATCCGTAAGAATAACTCCTTTCGAACCGGAATAAAAAGTAAAAGCGGTAAAACAAAACCATGCCAGGAAGAGACAGAGCTCATAAGAAAGCCCTGTCAGTTCCTGCATTAAAATTCCAACTCCGGTGATACATGAGAGCAAATACGCTGTGAGGGAAACTGCTGTAATAATTCCGGCAACTCTCCGGTTTTTCAGATCGCAGTAACGCGCTCCGAAATATTCCGGCATTGTTGTACATTCTGACCGCCTTAAATATCGTCCGAACATAAGTGGTCCGGCAATATAACCCATTGCACACATGGAATTTAGCAATACCAGTGTTGTAATGTTGCCGGAATAGCACCATCCCTGGTCTCCCATGAACCCGTTTACCGAAAGCATCGATGCAAACAGGGTTCCGGCGATCAAAATCGTCGGGGCATTTCTTCCACTGACATAATAGTCATTTACGTCCTTTACAGAACGACCTGCCCAGATTCCAACCACTATGTAAACCAGTATGCTGACAACCACTCCTATAAAGAATATATTCATGCAACATCCTCCTTATCTTTTCTAACCTTTTTTTCCTCTTTCCCAAGGACGAAAATCATAAGGATTCCTGAAGCGATCAGACAGCCTCCAACTACAGCTGAAAATAGTATTTCTCCCATCGTATCATCCTCCATTTCTGTCTCCAGAAACTATTTCAGCAAATTTCCTGCAATTACCATCTTCTGGATCTCAGAAGTGCCTTCATAGATTTCTGTGATCTTAGCGTCACGCATCATTCTTTCTACTGGATAATCTCTTGTATATCCATATCCACCGAATAACTGTACTGCTCTCCAGGTAACTTCTCTTGCTGTTTCAGAAGCGAATAATTTAGCCATAGCAGCTTTGTCAGAGTATGGTTCGCCGTTATCTTTTGCACAAGCAGCGCTATATACAAGGTATCTAGCAGCTTCTACTCTTGTCTTCATATCAGCAAGTGTGAATTTTGTATTCTGGAATGCTGCGATAGGACGTCCAAACTGTTCTCTTGTCTTAACATATTCTACAGCTGCGTCTAATGCGCCTTCAGCAATACCAAGTGCCTGTGCAGCGATACCGATACGTCCGCCATCAAGAGTTGCCATAGCAATCTTGAATCCTTTGTTAACTTCTCCCAAAAGGTTTTCCTTCGGAACTTTTACGTTTTCGAAAATCAGCTCGCATGTAGAAGATCCACGGATACCCATTTTCTTCTCATGACTTCCAAAGCTGAATCCTTCCCATCCTTTTTCTACGATGAAAGCACTGATTCCTTTGTTTCCAAGTTCTTTGTTTGTCATTGCAAATACAACGTAAACATCAGCAACTTCACCGTTTGTGATGAAGATCTTGCTTCCGTTTAATAAGTAGTGATCGCCTTTGTCTTCTGCAACTGTTCTCTGTCCAGCAGCGTCAGATCCAGCGCCCGGCTCAGTAAGACCGAAAGCACCAAGTTTTTCACCAGATGCAAGATCTGGAAGGTATTTCTGTTTCTGTTCTTCTGTTCCGAATGCTTCGATTGGCCAGCAGCATAAAGATGTATGAGCTGAAATTGTAACACCTGTGCTTGCGCATGCTTTAGAAACTTCTTCTACTGCAAGAACGTAAGACATATTGTCTGCACCTGCTCCGCCGTACTCTTCAGCGACCGGGATTCCGAGAAGTCCTGTTTCTCCAAGCTGTGGAATCAGTTCTTCCGGGAAGCGCTCCTGCTCATCTAACTCTGCAGCGATTGGTTTGACAAACTGCTCTGTAAATTCAACGAACATGTCTTTCATTAACTGCTGGTCTTCATTTAATTTAAATTCCATAGTGTTTTACCTCTCTTCTCTTACTTTTTTAATCAAAAAACCTCTGGCTACTTCTTATAACCCTTTGTATTTTCTGATCTTTTCTGTCAGAATTGGCAGAACTACTTTCAGGTCTCCAACAAGACCGTAATCAGCCACATTGAAAATTGGTGCATCTGGATCTTTGTTGATTGCAATGATCACGTCAGAGCTGCTCATACCGGCAAGATGCTGAATTGCTCCGGAAATTCCGCAGGCAATGTAGATCTTTGGTCCAACTGTTTTACCAGTCTGGCCTACCTGGTGTGCATGTGGGATCCATCCTGCATCAACAGCTGCTCTGGATGCTCCTACTGTAGCACCTAATACTTCTGCAAGCTCTCTTACAGGTGCAAAACCTTCTGGTCCGCCTACTCCACGTCCACCGGAAACGATGATTTCTGCGTTTTCCAGATCAACGAGTTCCCCTGCCATCTCATTGATCACTTCGAGTAACTCTACACGTTTTTCTGCATCTGTGATCTCAACTTTTTCTTTGATCACCGGAATGTCTTTTACTTCACCTGGTTCACTCTTCTTGAATACGCCAGGTCTGACTGTTCCAAGCTGTGGTCTGTGGTCAGGACACATAATTGTTGCCATCAGGTTTCCACCGAATGCAGGTCTTGTCCATGCCATGTTGCCTGTCTCATCATCAATATCTAATGCTGTACAGTCTGCTGTTAAACCAGTTCCAAGTCTGCAGGAAATACGAGGTCCGATGTCTCTTCCGTTATTTGTAGCACCGATCAGCATTACGGATGGTCCGTATTTTTCGATCAGTTCGCAAAGAACTTTTGCATAAGCATCTGTGTTATAGTGCTTTAATTCAGGCTGATCCACAACGATTGCTTCGTCAGCGCCGTGTGCTTTTACAGCTTCGAGTGCTGGTGCAACATTGCTTCCTAAAATTACTGCAACAAGTTTTCCGTTCTGTTTATCTGCAAGTCTTCTACCTGGAACGAGTAACTCAAGTCCTACGCTTTTCGCAGTACCTTCATCCTCTGTTTCGATAAAGACCCAAAGATCCTTTGTCTTTTCTACCGCCATCTCTTTTCACCTCCTTAAAATACTTTATCTTCGCAGAGAATGGCAAATAATTTTTCTGCGCCTTCTTCTGATGTCGGTTCATTGATCTTCACACCTGAAGTTTTTACTTCTGGGGTAAATGTTTTCTTAACCTTTGTTGGAGAACCTTTTAATCCGATTCTCTCATTATCCATACCAGCTTCTAAGTCTGCATAGGCGAGAACATTGATCTCTGCTTTCTTTGCAGCCATCTTGGTTTTGATGGTAGGGAATCTAGGATCGAAGGATGGTTTTGTTACGGTGATCAGACATGGGTAAGAAACTGCAACCTTCTCAAATCCGGCTTCTACTTCTTTCTTGATCACAAGTCTGTCTTCCTCAGCTTCTGCTTCGATCGCATATGTTACCTGTGGAAGTCCGATGTGCTCAGCGATTTCAGGTCCAACCTGTGCTGTATCACCATCAATTGCCTGTTTTCCACAGAAGATGATGTCGAATTTTCCTTCTAATTCTTCTAATTTCTTAATTGCGCAGGAAAGAATGTAACTTGTTGCAAGTGTATCACTTCCTCCAAATTCTCTTCCGCTGACAAGGTATGCTTTGTCTCCGCCTACAGCAAGACACTCTCTTAAAGCGTTCTCTGCCTGTGGTGGTCCCATAGATACTAATGTAATCTTCGTACCTGGTTCTTTATCTTTGATTCTTGCTGCGAGTTCCAATGCGTATGCATCAAATGGATTGACAATACTTGGTACTCCTTCGCGAATCAGTGTTTTCTTTACCGGATCGATACGGATTTCTGTCGTATCCGGTACCTGCTTAATGCAGACAAGAATATTCTTCATTGCAAATATCCTCCATTCCTCTCTCTTTATTTATATTTCTTTAATACCTGACGGCTTGCAATAACTGTCTGAATCTCACCTGTTCCACCGGAAATACGTGTGATTCTTAAGTCTCTATAAATACGGCTTACGCGGCTTCCGCAGTATCCGATTCCGCCCATTACCTGGAGTGCATGGTCAGCGATATCATTTGCAGATTCAGAACAGAACTGTTTTGCAATAGATGCCTCTGCTCTTGTCAGGCAGTTGTTATCTTTGTTCCATGCGTAGTGAAGAAGCATATTTCTCATAGCTTCGATCTTCATGGTCATTTCCATGATATGGTTCTGGATCAGCTGTAAACGTCCGATCTCCTGACCTTTTACGATTCTCTGGTTTGCGTATCTGCATGCATCTTCGTATGCACATAATGCCTGTCCATATGCGTTGAATGCATCGATCAGACGCTCGTAATCAAAACCTTTGGATGTTGCCATTAATCCGTTTCCTTCGAAGCTGAACATATCGCTTTCTTCGATCTCAACATCATCAAACCAGATGTCGTTTACGTTTTCCATGTTTAATCCCATTTTTTCCATTGGCTCTTTCTTGCAGCCTGGAACGTTTGTAGGAACAAACCATAATGTAAGCTGTTCTGGATTCTCGCTGTTTTTAGCAAGTGTCAGACAGTAATCATTGTCCTGTGCTCCGGAAATGAAATGTTTGTGTCCATTGATGTATACTTTTCCGTTACGACGTGTATAAGTTGTAAGGATTGTATTGCTGGATAATTCAGTACCTGCAGTTGGTTCTGAGAATCCCTGTGCGAATGCTCCGTTTCCTTTGAAGAATAAAGGCATGAATTTATCGATCTGCTCTTTTGTTCCATTCTCTAAAAGTGCATCAGCTTTTACATGATCCCAGAAAAGGTAGATTGGTGCGCCACAGCGTCCTAAAGCTTCCATTACGAGGAACATTGTAACTGCGCCTTCGCCGCCACCTGGTTCTCCGTCTTCTCCTTCAGCTTCTTCTGGTAAGAACATACTAAAGCATCCGAGCTCTTTTAAGATTTCCCACCATTTCTCTGGATGTGTGTGGTTTTTGTCACAGTCCTGGAAGTAAGGCTCAAGATTTTCTCTTGTCATAGCCTCTTCGATTGCCTGTACCATTAATTCCTGTTCTTCTGTAATTCTGAAATCCATATTATTTCCTCCATTATTTTTCTTAATTATATTTTACATGGTTTCTTTTTTCATTCCATGCCAAACACTTGTTATTATCTGCCTTTCCAGTCCGGTTTGCGTTTCTCTAAGAACGCTTTTGGTCCTTCTACTGCATCTTCTGTTTTCTCGATGTAATCCCAGCAGCGATTGCAATATCTCTGTGCATCTTCGAAAGAGCACTGTGTTGCTACATGGAAAATCTCTTTGCTGAGTTTTAATGAGATCGGTGCGTTTGCAGCGATGATCTCTGCTAATTCCATTGCTTTGTCCATAACCTGTTCTCTTGGAACAACATAGTTAACAAGACCTACCTCGTAAGCACGCTGTGCATCGATCAGTTTTCCTGTCAGAACCATCTCAGATGCGATCTTCTTAGGAATGATGTTTGGTAAACGGATCAGTCCTCCGCTTGTTGCCAGGAATCCGACTTTTACTTCAGAAAGTCCGAATCTTGCATTCTCAGATGCAACGATAATGTCACATGCAAGTGCGATCTCAAGACCTCCTGCTACTGCAGTTCCGTTTGCTGCACAGATGATCGGTTTTGCGGAAAGACGTTCTGTGATTCCTGCAAATCCATGTGCCATAATTGTCTGACAGGTTCCGTTTTCATCATAAGCTGCTAAATCTTCTCCGGAACAGAAGCTTCTGTCGCCTGTTCCTGTGATAATGATCGCGCCAACTTCCGGATTCTGTTCAGCATCGTTTAAGATCTGTTCCATCATTGCGGATGTTTCCGGGTCGATTGCATTGCGGCGCTCTTCACGGTTGATTGTTACGATCAATACGCCATTTTTCAGTTCAGTAAGTACTTTCTTTGTTTCCCCCATAATTGTCACCTCATTTTTTCTATCATTTACAGCTATCTGCACATCTTCAGATAGCTGTTATGTGCTCTTTCCCACTTCAATGTGGTTGTGTCGCCATGTCCGGGACATAGGGTAATGTCCTCTATGGCAAGATTATTAATTTTTCTCAGGCTCTGCATCATCTGGCGCTCATTTCCACCTTCAAAGTCCGTTCTTCCGATACTTCCCTGGAAAATCGTATCTCCGGTAAAGATTGCATCCTTTGTCAGAAACAGAACGGATCCCGGCGTATGTCCCGGTGTTTCCATCACAGTGATCTCTGTTCCTGCGATCACCAGCTCCTGTCCATCTTCGATCGTCTTCACATTCTTAAATGCCCTGACTGTCGGGAACTGCTGTCCCATATCATACTCCGTAAGACTCTCCGGAATATCCTTTGCATTGCAATACACCGGAATCTCTTTCCATCGTTCCTGCAGCTTCGGTACCGCAAGAATATGATCGTAATGACCATGTGTCAGAAGAATTGCTTCCGGACAGATCTGCTTTTCCTCCAGGATGGAGATCAGCTTTTTCGGATTATCTGCAGGATCAACGAGAAATCCTCTTCCCGGTTCCTGTCCTTCTGCAATATAACAGTTTGTGATAAATGCCCCTACCGGGACTCTGATTATCTGCATCTTTCCTCCTACGCAAAACCTGTATTCTATCTGTGATCCAAGATTAAATCATGCTGCTTCCGACAACACCGTCTGCAAAGAGCTGGTCAATCTTTTCTTCGCTGTATCCAAGTCCTGCAAGAATCTCTCTGCTGTCTTCGCCAAGAAGTGGTGCTCCTCTCCAGATCGGGCATAACTCGTCGTTGAACCGGATCGGATTGTTATAGAATCTCATCTGTCCAATCTTTTCCTGATCAACAAGTGTTGTCGTCTCTGTTGAATTTGCATGTTCTGAAGTATATGCTTCAATAAAAGGAAGTACTTCAGATGCCGGTACCCCGGCTTCTGTCAGGCGTTTTTCTATCTCGCTCCGTTTATAAGTAACGGTTACTTTTTCAAGTTCTTCTACCAGGCTGTCCCTGTTTGCGATTCTTGCCGCGTTATCTGCAAATCTTGGATCGTCTTTTAAGTGTCCGGCATCTAATGCATCACACATCTTTGCCCAGCGTTCCTCGCTGTCTGCAATGATAACTGCCCAGCCGTCTCTTGCTTCGAAAATTCCGTATGGTGCGGTGAAGCGGTCATGATTACCGAATCTTGACTGTGTATAAGTTCCTTTTCCGTAATCGACAACAGTCTCACCACAGGAGATCATTACCGTATCCATCATACCGATATCAACTCTGCATCCCTCTCCTGTCTTACGTGCCTGGATCAGGCCGATCAGCGCTGCGTTTAATGCGTGTGTTCCGGTTAAGGTATCACAATTTGCATTTCCTGCTTTCATTGGTGCACCGTCCGGTTCTCCGTTGCTTCCTGCAAATCCGCCGCGGGCTGCTGCGATTGCATCATAACATGGATATTTTTTCAGAGGTCCTGTCGCTCCGAATCCGCTCAGTGATACGAACACGATCTTTGGATTGATCTTTTTCAGTTCTTCGTATCCAAGTCCCAGTCTGTCAATGGAACCGCTCTTGAAGTTTTCAAGTACGACATCTGCTTCCTTTACCATATCGTAGATGACCTGTTTGCCTTCCTGAGAAGACAGATCCAGCTCAATGCTCTGCTTATTCTTATTATATGCTGTATAAAGAGTACTTAATCCGTTTACGAATGGATCCCATGTTCTTGCCTGGTCGCCGCTGCCGTAGCGCTCTACTTTCCAGACTTCAGCTCCCATATCTGCAAACTGCCATGCCACATATACACCTGCAAGTGCAATCGTAAAATCAAGCACTTTTACATCTTTCAATGGTCCCTTTCTGTTCTCTGTTCCCATAGCCTTTGACTCTCCTTATTCTACACCGTATTCTGTCAGAACTGCCTGCGTATCTGCACCAAGCACATGACCAGGTTCTATGTTATCAAGATCATCCGCACCGGAGAACTTCGCCGGAATTCCGATCTGTGTCTCTCCGCCTACCGTGATCATCATTCCACGGTCTGCAACCTGTTCATCCTTCATCAGCTCTTCTACTGTATTGCAAGGTCCGCCAGGTACCATTGCCCTGCGGCAGATCTGATCTGCTTCATCAATTGAGATCGTTGCAAAATAGTCTTTTAACTGCTGGTCAAGTTCTCCGAAGTAATGCTTCATGGAACGATCCGGGTCGTGTGCATATACGCTTCCCTCTCCCCAGTCATCCCTGCCGGCCTCTCTTGCAAAGTCAAGCCACTGTTTATCGCTTCCGATACTTAAAGCGAACCAGCCGTCCTTACAGTGGAATGTGTCAGTCGGGTTCGTTGTCGGGAATCCGTTGCCGAGACGTCTAGGTAACACATTCAGTCCCTGCATACATTCTGCAAAAGTATCATCAAGCTCCATCATCGTATGCCATGAGCTTACGGAAACTTTACTGCCCTCGCCGCTCTCTTCTGCTTTCAGATATGCAGCCATCATTCCGGCTGTGAGATGCCAGCTTGCATAAATGTAAGCCAGTGGGAAACCAAACTTTGTCGGTCTCTCCGGAAAACCGGTCTTCTCAAGCAGTCCGCATTTTGCCATAACGATCAGGTCATAGTCAGGACAATCTTTCCATGGTCCTTCTTTACCAAATGGTGTTAACACTCCGTAAATAAGCTTCGGATTCACTGCTTTTAAGTTCTCGTACCCCAATCCGAGTCTTTCCATATAATCTTCCTGTTTATTTACCGCTACCATATCACATTTTGCTGCAAGCTTTCTTACGATCTCCTGACCGTCTGCTGTTGTGTAATCAATTGCAATACTCTTCTTGCCGCGCAGATAGTACTGTGCATATGGTCCTTCTTCCTCCGGTGTTCCTCCCCGGCGCCGGATATCATCGCCGCCCTGTGGCTTTTCCACCTTAAGTACTGTTGCCCCGTAATCTGCAAACACGCTTCCGATATACGGGTTTCCCTCAGTGAGATCCAATACCGATACTGCTTCCAAAGGTTTCATGATAACCTCCTCCTGTTTTGTTTGACGTCCGAACAATTCATTTTCGTTTCAAACATTTCGTTTTATTTTTATCATACTTCTATTATTTCGTTATTTTGAATAAATTGCAAGCTTTTTTTTATTTTTTTTCGATATTTTTTTCAATTATTTACAGTTTTATTGTTGACACCGCGCTTTATTCATAATAAGATAAGCTTACAAATTTAACATTTTGTCCCGTTTTAAATTTGTTTCATTTTTCAAAATTGTTTTTTTATCATACAATTTTTAAACAATTCAAGACAATTTGAGACGACGCATGGTATTGTATCTTCTATTTCTATGATTGAAACAGTTTAAAACACCACAAAAAATAATTTTAGGAGCAGGTGAGCAAATGAAAATTATTACATGTTGTAAAGTAGTACCGGATGAAGAACAGATCAAAGTTCTTCCTAACAGAGAGCTGGCTCTTGATGATGTACCAGCAAAAATCAGTCAGTATGACTTAAACGCCCTTGAAGCAGCAAAGAAGCTTTCTGCAGAGACAAAGGGTTCCGTTACCGCATTAAGCGTTGGTTCTTCCAAAGCTCTTGATGCAACAAAGATCCGTAAAGATATCCTTTCCCGTGGTGCAAATGATTTAAAACTTGTGATCAGCGACGATCACAGCTTCTCTGATTCTTTTGAAACAGCAAAAGCTCTTGCAGCAGCAATCCGTGAGCAGGAAGAAGTTGACCTCGTTCTTTGCGGAACCGGTTCTTCCGATCTCTACAATCAGGTAACAGGTATCCAGCTTGGTACATTACTTGACTGGCCAACCTTAAACAACGTAACTTCCATCCAGCCAAACGGTGATACCGTTCTTGTTGAGCGTACTCTTGAGAACAGCACTGAAGTTTTTGAAGTAGCACTTCCAGCAGTTCTTTCCGTTTCATCTGAGATCAACGTTCCGACTGTTCCAGCTATGCGTGATATCATGCAGGCAGGTAAAAAACCGGTTGCAGTTCTTACTACAGATCTTGCAGATTTAAACGCTTCTGCATCTACTCTTGAGCAGCTTGCTCCAGAACAGCAGGAGAGACGTCAGGAAATTATCGAAGGAGACAACGAAGAAGCAGTAGACGCTTTAGTTGCTTTCCTTAAGAAAGAAGCTTTATAGGCTTAAAGGAGGATTTTAGATATGCAATCTTATGTAATTAGTGAAAATAATGCTTTATTATCCGAACTCTGTGCCGGAGCAAGAAACGTTGCTTCCGATGTTACAGCTGTTGTTTTCGGTGATGGTGCAGCTGCAGCTGAGTGTGGAGCAGACCACATTCTTACATGTCCATTAGAAGAATCCGGTTCTCCGGAAGATTTTGCAAAAGCTATCGCAGAAGAGATTTTAAAATCTGATGCTGCCTGCGTTCTTGTTGGAAATACAATCCTTGGACGTGCTCTTGCAGGAAAACTCAGTGTTTACTTAAACACAGCAGTGTTCGCAACCATCTCTTCTCTTACTTCTGAAGACGGTAAACCATGCTTCGAGCGTACTGTATTCGGTGGAACAGCTGTTAACAAACAGGTGATTGAAACAGCTTACAGTGTATTCACTGTAAACAGCGGAATCTTCGCAGCAGCAGAAGGAACAGGTGCCTGCACAGACATCGCTCCAATCGCCGGTGCTGCATCCGCAAGCTTAAAACGTGTTTCTAAAGATGAGAAACGTGAAACAGCTGTAAACCTTGTTGCTGCAAAACGTATCGTCGATGTCGGCCGTGGACTTGCTGCACAGGAAGATCTTGCTATGTGTGAGAAGCTGGCTTCTGCTATCGATGGTGAAGTTGGATGTTCCCGTCCAATCGCTGAGAACAACAAATGGTTACCAAAATCTTCCTACATGGGAATCACAGGTGTTCAGGTTAAGCCAGATCTTATCATCTGTACTGGTGTATCCGGACAGGTTCAGCATATCGGTGGTATCAACAAATCCAAAGTGATCGTTGCTATCAATAAAGATAAGTCCGCACCTATTTTCAAAAACTGTGACTTTGGACTTGTTGGAGATATGTATAAGATCATCCCACTTTTAACGGAAAAATTATCCTAATGAAAGGCAGAAATCATGACTGATATTGCAGGTAACCGCACTCTTTCCTCTCAATGGAATGAGACTGTACAATTTTATGGTAATCAGAATTTTCTGGAATATATTTCAGTTGATGACCAGCTTACCAGCTACACTTATTCTGAATTTCACTACCGTGTTATTCAGACAGCAAACTGGTTTCATTCGCTAGGAATCCGTAAAGGCGAACTGGTGGCACTTCATCTGCACAATTCACCAGAATATCTGATGTGCTGGCTTGCACTTGCGCAGATCGGCGCTGTATCCGTTCCGCTGAATGAGCACTATCGCCTGCAGGAAAGCAAATTCGTCCTTCAGAAATGTGATATCCATCGCATTATCGTTGAGCCGTCTTCCCTTCCTATTTATCAGTCCAATAAAGAAGATTTACTACTCTCTACCATTATTTTAGCCTGGGGAGAATGTCCGGATCCGGACATTCTCTCTCTTTCAGCAAGTAGTTTTTTTGACGGCAGCCGACTGGACGAATCCTGCGAGATTCTTCCGGAGGATACTGCCGTCATCCTATTTACCTCTGGAACAACGCAGTACCCGAAAGGCGTGATCTATACGCACTGCAATGTCGTATATGGTGGTATTATCCATATGCAGCAGATTGGCATGTGCCCCGGAGACCGTTTTCTTTCGTGTATGCCATGTTACCATATGGATTTTCAGGAAATGGCTGCTATGTCCGTCATTGTTGCCGGCGGTACACTGATCATGGTAGAGCATTACAGCGCACATAAATTCTGGAAACAGATCTGTGATACAAAAGCAAACTTTACAGATACCATGTCCATTATGAACCGGACACTGATGCTGCAGCCTGTACAACCATGGGAGCAGGATCATTGTCTGAAACAGGTCTATTTTTCTATGGGATTAAGCACAGAAGAAAAAGATGAATTCGAACGTCGATTCCACGTTCAGTTTCTGAACTCCTATGGAATGACAGAAACGATTTCTGCCGTTACCTGTTCTCCGATCTCCGGTGATAAAAACTGGCCTTCTGTAGGGCGCGCTGCTTTATCTTATGATATCAAGATCATCGACTGTGACGGAAAGGAAGTTGCCCCGGGTAAAACCGGTGAGATCTGTGTCCACGGTATTCCGGGTCGTTCTCTTACACCAGGATATTACAATGACCCAGGTGCGACAGAATGTCTTCTGGACAAAGATGGATGGCTTCATTCCGGTGACAGAGGATATATAGACGAAGCCGGCTGGCTCTTCTTTATCGATCGTTGGGGAAATATGATCAAACGATCCGGCGAAAATATCAGCAGCCTGGAAGTAGAATGTGTTCTCACTTCCCACCCAAAAATTGCTGATGCTGCCGTAATCGGCATTCCGGATCCAATCCGCAACCAGGCAGTAAAAGCATTTATTCAGTTTGCCGATGGAGAAAGCCTGACGATTGCAGAATTAGAACAGTATTGCAGTGACCGGCTTTCCAAATTTAAGGTTCCTACTTTCTGGCAGTTTGTAGATGACTTTCCGCGAACAGCTACCGGAAAGATTAAGAAAAAAGAGCTAAAATAATGTATTCACAAACGTAAAAACGTAAGGAGGCCTATTAGATGAAGTATGATTTTACAAGTATTTTAAACCGCGACGGCATGGATGCAATTGCAGTAAATCCGCCTATGAATGCCAGCTGGATCTCATTTGCACCGATCAAAGAAGGCTTTGATCTGATCCCGATGTGGGTAGCAGACATGAACTTCCCAACAGTACCAACGATACAGGACGCTATTATCGAGCGCACGAAGCACCCTGCTTTCGGATATTTCCGCCCACGTCCTGAATATTTTGAATCCATTATCAACTGGCATAAGTTAAGAAACGGTGTAACCGGGTTATCTGAGGAACATATCGGATATGAAAACGGTGTTCTCGGCGGCGTGATCAGCGCATTAAGTGTTTTATGCTCGAAGGGTGATTCTGTTTTATTTCATTCTCCTACATACATTGGTTTTACAGCCAGTCTGACAAATAATGGCTACAATATGGTCCTGAGTCCACTTGTACGCGATGAAAATGGGGTTTGGCGTATGGACTATGAAGACATGGAGCGTAAGATCAAAGAAAATCATATCCATGCTGCTGTTTTCTGTACCCCGCATAACCCAACCGGTCGTGTATGGGAGCGTTGGGAAATAGAAAGAGCAATGGAACTCTTCCAAAAATATGATGTATTTGTTATTTCTGATGAAATCTGGTCTGACCTTATCTTAAATGGCCACAAGCATATTCCAACACAGTCTGTGTCTGAAGATGCAAAAAACCGTACCATTGCATTATATGCACCATCTAAGACATTCAACCTTGCCGGTCTGATCGGTTCTTATCATATTATTTATAATTCATGGCTGAAGGATCGCATCGACAAAGAATCTTCCCTCTGCCATTACAACGACATGAATGTCTTATCCATGCACGCATTGATCGGTGCTTATAAGCCGGAAGGTCATGAATGGGTAGACGAATTATGCGAAGTATTAACAGAAAATGTCAATATCGCATATGACTTCTTCAGCAACATTGATGGTATTGATACTGCAAAACCAGAAGGTACTTATATGCTTTTCCTTGACTGTAAAGGCTGGTGTACTGCACACAACCAGACATTAGAAGACCTTTACAAAAAAGGACAGTCTGTCGGTGTCTACTGGCAGGATGGACGACCATTCCATAATGAGTATGGAATCCGTGTAAACCTTGCTCTTCCAAAGAGCCGTGTTGAAGAAGCATTAAATCGACTCAGAAACTATGTTTTCTGTGACTAAAGCTTTTTCCTATATAATATATATTTACCATATTCTTTCGCTGCAGCCGGGTTCCTCCCCGGCTGTAAATTTTATCCAAAAAAGCAGAATGTTTGCAAATCAAACATTCTGCTTTTTATTTCTTATCAAAAATCCCTACGCCAAATTTCCCCAGTCCTCTATTCATAGTTCTTTAAAACATTCCGTATAACTATTTCATCTCTACATCAGCATTTTCAAAAAAAAAGAGCCGCTGTATAAATACAGTGACCCCCTCTTGGAATGAATATCGATTTATGTATGTAGATTAATTTCTTGGATCTAAACCGCAGTTGTGAGCGAAGAAATGAGCTCCTCTGCGTAATGCATCTTCTGCGTCATCCATAACTTTGCTGTAGTGGATAAATGCGTGAAGAGCACCTTTGTACTCATGGTATTCAGCCTGGATTCCGTTGTTTGTAAGAATCTCATAAAGTAACTTACTGTCATCTCTCAGTGGATCAAGTTCTGCCGAAACGATGAAGCAAGGTGGAACATCATGTGTAAGGTCATTGATAAATGTATCAAAGTATGGACAATCTATAGGATCTACGCCTTCGCCAAGGTAAATTTCCAAGTAGAATGCAAGGTCTTCCTCGCTCATTCCATCCCAGCTTCCACCGTGAAGGTTGCTGCTGACACTGGCTTTCATACCATAAGATCCGTAGAATAAAATGTTACCTTTGATTCTAGAGATATCAAATCCATCATCACGTAAGTGCATTGTAACGCCCATAGAAAGGTTTGCTCCGCCGGAATCTCCTGCGAATCCAAATTTTTCTGGATCAATGCCGTACTCTTCTGCATGCTCTAATACATATTTACAAGCTGTAGTACATTCCTCAATCGCACGAGGATAAACTACTTCTGGTGATAAAGTATATTCAATACCTACAACAACACATCCGGAATAAGCTGCAAGCTTTCTCTGTACCAGATTGTGTGTATCGTTATCACCTAATACAAATCCGCCACCATGCATAAAGAAGATAACTGGAAGCTTCTCAGCTTTTACTGGGCGAAGTAAACGTGCTGGAACTTTATCCTCACCAAAAGGAATCTCAAAGTCGATTGTCTCTGCCATTTCTGGCCCGCCGCTGTTCCACATCTTTCTCTCTTCGCGGTATGCTGCACGCATCTCCTCGTAAGTTCCTGCCTGAGTATCGAATGCTGCTGCATATTCTGCCTGCATCTCAAGTACTCTTGCCTGCTGCCAGTTCACCTCTGGTGTAGCTGGTTTGTTTTTTGGATTAATTGTTACTCTAAATTCCCCCATCGTGTAACTTCCTTTCTCTTTACATAAAAATTTTTACACACTTTTCAACATACAACCTTTTGACAAATACAGCACAAATCCCCCCCGATTTTCCATCTGCATTTGTATCTTTTGTACATTTCTTATATCCTTATTATAAGCTCATTATATTCAGTTGTCAAACAAATATCGCTATTTTTTGTATGTTTTTCTAAATTCTCATCTATCTTTTGTTTTACCGTCAAACAACCCGTCTTTTTTCATGAAATGCATCACTTTTTGTACCTCGGACTATTTTTTCCACATTTTTCAATCTTTTTTCATCCAAATCCGTTGCCTTCATTCGTCTTTTTTATCAAAAAAATAAAAACAATATCCTTCCTATTTTGATACCCGAATCCTATAAAATAATGAAAACTATATTTTATGTAAAAATGATGTCTGGCTTTGATACGGATGTGTTTCACGCCATCCTCATCAGAGTAAAGATTAAAGTTTTCTATCACTGTATTCTTGACATTAAGAACATTCTTGCATAATGTATTAGCAGAAACCATTTGCGTTATCCTTTTTTCTATTTGCTTGGTCGCTAATACATTAAAGGAAACCAAATGGTTTTTTCAATATGTAAATGTAAATTTATGGTGTTTACATACTTACATACTGCAACACACTCTTCTATCGCAACCGGATACCTTACTTCCGGTACCAAAAAATAATCGATACCAATTACAACACATCCGGAATAAGCCGCAAGTTTTCTCTGTACCAGACCATGTGTATCATTGTCACCTTCTACAAATCCTCCACCATGCATAAAGAAAATAACCGGCAGTTTCTCTGCCTTTACCGGACGAAGTAAACGTACCGGAACCGTATATCCTTCATAAGGGATCTGATATTCGATCGTTTCTTCCATTTCAGGACCACCGCTGTTCCACATCTTTCTCTCTTCGCCGTACGCTGCACACATTTCATCGTAGCTTCCAGTCTGAGTATCAAATGCATCTGCGTACTCTGCCTGCATCTCAAGTACTCTTGCCTGCTGCCAACCTACTGCCGGTGCAGCCGGTTTGTTGATAGGATTCATTGATAATTTAATTCCCCCATTTTGCAGCTCCTTTATCCGTGTGCATTCTTTTTAACAAATACAGCACAAATTCCCCGATCAAACATCTGTATTTGTATTTTCAGCACACTCCCGACACCTTTATTATAGTACATTATGTTTAATCGTTAAACAAATATCAGTCTATTCTACTTGTTTTTATATTTTTTCACTAAATTTATTTTTATTTTTGTTTGATAGCAAAATGGCTCAAAATTATTCAAAAAAATCGTTTGTTTTGCAATATTTTTTCTGTAAATTCATGTGAAACAAAGCGGACAAGTCCGCTTCAAGATTCCTGAATCCCTTAATCTTTGAGGTACTTGTTACGCTTTGCGCGCCAGATGCATTCTGCTTTAGCAGACATATTCCACATGCATCTGGTCGCATCCTCGCGGAGCGTTTTTTGCTTTATTGGAACATTACAGAGTAAATTTCCTATAAAGCAAAAAGAGGCTATCATATTCTCTAATATGATAGCCTTCCGTCTAGCGTAGTACCCTGCAATTGCAATTACCACGTAATCATTTATTCATTTCTTGGATCTAATCCACAGTTATGTGCAAAGAAGTGAGCTCCTCTGCGTAATGCATCTTCTGCGTCATCCATTACTTTGCTGTAGTGGATAAATGCATGAAGAGCTCCTTTATATTCATGATATTCAGCCTGAATTCCATTATTTGTAAGAATCTCATAAAGTAACTTACTGTCATCTCTTAATGGATCAAGCTCTGCTGCAACAAGGAAACACGGTGGGACATCATGTGTAAGATCATTTGCATAAATGTGGAAATAAGGACAATCAAAACGGTTTACATCAGGAGCAATATAACAAGATGGTGAAGATAAATCAGCTTCACTCATTCCATCCCACTTTCCGCCATGCTGATAGCTACTAATACTACTCATTAAGCCATATCCACCATAGTATAAGATATTACCTTTAATCTTGGACACATCAAAGCCTTCATCTCTTAAACACATGCAGACTCCCATCGCCATATTTGCTCCGCCGGAATCTCCTGCAAATCCAATTTTCTCCGGGTCAATTCCATATTCATCCGCATGCTCTGATACATAATGGCATACTGCAACACATTCTTTGATCGCACGAGGATATTTAATTTCCGGCGCAAGGGAATAGTCAATACCAATCACAACACATCCTGAATAAGCTGCAAGCTTTCTCTGTGCCATACTGTGTGTATCATTATTTCCTTCTACAAATCCACCACCGTGCATAAAGAAGATAACCGGAAGTTTCTCTGCTTTCACCGGACGAAGTAAACGTACCGGTACTTTATCTCCTTCATACGGCACATCAAAGTCAACTGTCTCTGCCATCACAGGACCGCCAGTGTTCCACATCTTTCTTTCTTCATTGTATGCTGCGCGCATCTCTTCGATCGTGTTTACCAGCGATGTATCAAATGCAGCTGCATACTCTTCCTGCATTTCTAATACTCGTGCCTGCTGCCAGTTCACTGCCGGTACTGCCGGTCTGTTCTTTGGATTGATTTGCAGTTTAATTTCTCCCATTTTGTAACTCCTTTCTCCATGTGACTTATTTTGACAAATCCGTCACAATACCTCAACATTGCTCATCTGTTTTTGTATCTTTTATACACTTCTGATACTTTATATTATAAAGTATTTTTTCACTATGTCAAATAAGTATTTGCATTTTTTCTATTTTTTTACTGACAAAGTCAACTCCGGTACCTGACTCTATCTAAATAAATAAAGCTGGTATCAAGCACTCCATTATACTTTTTTCGGATACCAATAATATTGTATGTTTCTCTATTTTATATCTGAAGAAATTTCATAATTCATAGACCTTGATTTTGCTGATGTTGCGGAGCATATAAAAAACAACTTACCTCGATCCGATATATATTTTGACAATAAATATCCACATCCAAAGGAGATAAGTTGCAAAATATGTATCGTCAACAATCGTTAATTAAGACCAGTTCTATGAATGGATTATATCTATCGTGAATTCACCTTGGATTTCTTCAAGATGGATCTTAATTCTCTGCCTAAAAATGCATCCTCTCTTAAATTTTCCAAGTTCAATTCTAATGTAATGGGGCTTTGTTTAACCATGCACGTAAATCTTGGAATGTCTCTTCGTAAGACCTAATATGCCTTAAAAGAACTTTACAACATTGACATATCCCACCAACAGGTAGCTAACTTCTGTAAGACAGTTGCTGTCTGCATCAAACCATTCGTAGACAACTACGATTACAATGCAAGAAAAATCTTTACTGCCGATGAAACCTACATAAAAATCCGTGGAATTAAAGCATACATCTGGTTTATTATGGATGCTGCCAGTCGTTCCCTTTCTTGGATACCGCATATCTACGGAGCGCGACGTTGGTGCATGCATTCTTTCGATGCGTATGGCTTTCAAACACGTCTCCAAGCTTCCTGAAAATTTCAAATTTATCGCTAATGGTTACAGCGCATATCCTCTTGCCGCCCAACAGTTTTATCGTGAGTTCAAAGAAGATTTTAAATTTGATATCACCAGGATTATCGGTCTTACAAACGGCGATGAAGTTTCTAAAGAATACCGCCCTTTCAAGCAGATGATAGCGCGACTTAATCGCACTTATAAAGCTCTCTATCGTCCAACCAACGGTTTTGACAACGTAGACGGAGCCAACTATGATCTAGCGCTTTGGGTTGCTTACTATAACTTCCTTCGCCCTCACAAACACAATAAATACAAGGTTCTTAATGATGTTGAGATGCTACATGGTGCTTCAAACATGCCTGGAAAATGGCAACTTCTAATCTTTCTCGGTCAACAAACAATCCTGAACTTACAAAACGGCGAAGCCGCTAACTGTTCTTAGATTAAGAGCCAAAGGTAATAACCCAGCCATCAGAACCACAGGTTCTGACAAGACATTTATGCCTTTGCCCTTGATGGCACGAAAAAGAACTGCTACACTGCTGTAATCGACATAAGAAAACAACTGTTCTTAAGTTCTTCGCCGTCGGTAATCGACCTACAGCGGTTCTTTTTCGTGCTGTCAAGGGTGGCGGCAAGCTGCCACTACCTATAATATCTACAGTTTTCAAAGTTCATCTGAGCCTTTTTCTTTAACTCGGTTTTTTCATTGGTCATTTGACACTATCGCAAGCCACAGGTCTACAGCAGGATTTTTGCTCTGTGGGACCCGAAAATCGCCGATTTACGGGTCCCACGGAACAATTTTAGCTCCCTGTGCCCAAAAACTTCGTTTTTTGCTGCTTTCTTCCCGCTTTTATCGGCATTTTCGGGTCCCAGACGGTTATTTTGTCTCTGTAGACCCGTGCATACTCCCGGACATCTCATTGTTCCTGACAAGACATCAAAAAAACAAATACAGCTTTCCTGACAAGGCAAAAAAAACAGGACTCCTAACAACACAACAAAAAAACAAGTACAGCTTTCCTGACAAGACAAAAAACGGTCCATGACATGCGTCATAGACCGTTTCTGTTACATTCTTTAGTTTTCGTTCATCTTCGCAAGCTTCGCCGCCTGGTCCGCCGCGATACATGCATCGATGATCTCCTGGATGTCTCCGTTCATGATCTTATCCAGTTTGTACAGGGTAAGATTGATTCTGTGATCCGTCACACGTCCCTGCGGGAAGTTGTAGGTACGGATCTTCTCGGAACGGTCACCGGTACCGATCTGGCTGCGGCGCATCTCCGCCTCCGCATCATGGCGCTGCTGCTGCTCAATATCGTAGAGCTTTGCCTTTAAAAGAGCAAACGCCTTTGCCTTATTCTGGATCTGGGACTTCTCCGTCTGGCTGTACACGACAATACCGGACGGGTAGTGGGTCAGACGCACCGCGGAATCGGTCGTGTTGACACACTGTCCACCGTTTCCGGAGGCACGCATAACGTCAATACGGATATCCTTCTCATCGATGACAATATCAATGTCGTCGTCCACTTCCGGCATTACCGCCACACTGATCGTGGAGGTGTGGATACGTCCGCCGGACTCCGTCTCAGGCACACGCTGTACGCGGTGCACACCGGACTCATACTTCATCAGGGAGTATGCGCCCTGACCGTTGATCATAAAGGTCACACTCTTCATACCGCCGATGCCGGTCTCGTCCGCCTCAACAATCTCGGTCTTCCAGTTCTTGCTCTCTGCATAATGCTGATACATACGGTAAATCTCCGCAGCGAAAAGTGCCGCCTCGTCCCCGCCGGCACCGGCACGGATCTCCACGATAACATTCTTATCATCATTCGGATCTTTTGGAAGAAGCAGAATCTTTAACTCATGCTCCAGCTCCTCAACACGCGCCTTGGCATCGTTTAATTCTTCCTTCGCCAGTTCACGCATCTCCTCGTCCGACTCCTCATCCAGCATGGCGAGGGAATCCGCAATATTCTGCTTGCACTGCTTGTACTCCTTATATGCAGCAACAATCGGTGCCAGATCACTCTGCTCCTTCATCAGCTTGCGAAAACGCTCCGGATTGTTCGCGACATCCGGCTCACTGAGCTCGCTCATCAATTCTTCAAAACGAATCAGTAAATCATCCAACTTATCAAACATAACAAACATCCTTTCTTATCTCAAACACCAGACAACCGTCTGCACCAACTATGCAAAATTCTCTCCAATCCCGCAATCAACTAAAGCATTCCGGTCACCACACGGTCTTTTCTCGCCAGATCCTTTATCACCTGCACATCATGGAACCCGATCTCCCGCATAAGTGCAGACACCTTTTGCCCCTGATCGTAGCCGATCTCAAACAACAGATGTCCTTCCGGGTTCAGATACTGCTTACACTGTCCGATGATCTTCCTGTAAAAATACAGACCGTCCTCCTTGCCGTCCAGCGCTTCCATCGGCTCAAAATCCCGCACCTCCGGCATCAGCTTTGCAATCTCATCCGTACAGATATACGGCGGATTCGAGACGATCACATCAAATGTCCCCGTCACGTGATCAAACAGGTCGCTGTGTTCAAACAACACCGGCACATCATTGAGCCTTGCATTTTCCTTCGCAACATTGAGCGCCTGCTTGGATATGTCAACCGCATACCCCTCCACATCCGATACATTGTGCAGAATACTGACAATCACGCATCCGGACCCGGTACACAGATCCAGTACACGCATTCCGGGGCGCACGACCTTCAGCGCCTCTTCCACCAGAGTCTCTGTATCCTGTCTTGGGATGAGGACACTGGAATTTACTTTGAACTTCAGTCCCATGAATTCCGTCTCACCCACAATATACTGCAGCGGGACATGCTCTGCGCGCTTGCGCAGCGCAATCTGGTACTCGCTCATCTGCTCTTCCGGCATATCCTCTTCCATATGAAGATAATAAAAACTGCGGTCGATCTTACACACCATTTCGAGCAAAAGCCATGCATCGGTCTTTGCCTCCGCAATATCTGCCATGGAGAGAACTGTCTCCCCCAGATTTACTGTCTCACGATACGTCATTTCCAACCTCCATCATGCCTGTTCCCGGATCTCTTTCACGTAAGCCTTCCAGTCAGACACCGCCTCAACAGAGGCATTTCCAACCTCCATCATGCCTGTTCCCGGATCTCTTTCACGTAAGCCTTCCAGTCAAACACCGCCTCAACAGAAGCAATTCCGACCTCAATCATCGAATCATCCGGCTCTCTGGTTGTAATCCGCTGCAACAGGAGCCCCGGCTTGCTGAACAGATTGACAAGCATATGATCCGAGCGTCCGGCAAGCCGGATAAACTCGTACGATACCCCCGCAATCACCGGAATTGACACCAGGCGCAGCAGAAGCTGCAGGATCCGGTTATCCACGCGGATAAACAGAAAGAAGACTATGCTGATCAGCATGACAATCAGCAGAAAGCTTGTTCCGCAGCGCTTGTGCAGACGGGAACTCTTCCGCACATTCTCCACCGTAAGATCCATCCCCTGTTCAATACAGTTGATGCATTTGTGCTCTGCGCCATGATACATATAGACACGCTTAATATCCGGCATCAGTGAAATTGCCGCCACATATCCGATAAAGATGGTAAGGCGGATCACGCCTTCCAACAACGCAAGAAGCGTCTGCGATGTGATAAAACGCTGAAAGAATACGGATATGTAATAAGGAAGCACCATAAAAATCGCCACCGCAAGAACAATGGAAATTGCCACCGTACCGCCCATCAGTACATTCTCCTGACGCTTTTCCTTTTTCTTCTGCTCTTCTTCCGTCGGCGCCGGTTTTTTCGCTCCGGCACGCTTCTCCGCTTTCCGGGATCCGCTCTTTTCATCCTCTTCCTCCTCGAAAAAGGATGCCGAGAACGTCAGTGTCTTCATCCCCAGTACCAGCGATTCTATAAAACTGAACACGCCCCGCAAGATCGGCATGTTTCTTATTTTCTTATTTTTAATCAGTCCTTCGTACGTCGAGGTCTCGACGACGATCTCCTGGTCCGGCTTGCGCACGGCTACCGCGTATTTTTCCTGATTCTTCATCATTACGCCTTCCATGACCGCCTGACCGCCAATTCCCGAATATCTCATAGTCTAAATCCCTGCTTCCGGCACATGAGCTGCGCCGTATTCCATAAGGTAAAAAAGGTTGAGATTAAACAACCTCAACCTTATCTGTAACCGTTTTCACTTAGGAGCATAACGCTTCACGCGCCATACTACTGCTGCTGCATACCATATTTCTTATTGAACTTATCAATACGTCCGCGAGCCTGAGCTGCTTTCTGCTGGCCTGTGTAGAACGGATGGCACTTGGAGCAGATCTCAACGTGGATATCTTCCTTTGTTGAACCTGTAACAAATGTGTTACCGCAGTTACATGTAACAGTTGCCTGATAGTAATCTGGATGGATTCCTGCCTTCATGATTTTCACCTCTTTATAATCTTATCGTTATTATGTTCCTGTCTGTCTCTATTCTCTTATGCCCGTATGCCCGATCCGCATATGGCACTTACTGCAAAGAATAGTCCCGAATAAACAGCGTTATTATTTTATCATGGTTTTTACGAAAAATCAAGTTCTTTTTATACAATCCGGTTCTTTTTCACCATATGGATATATTCCTGATTGTTGCGCGTGCGGGCGAACATGTTCAGAATGTTCTCCACCGCCTCGTCAGTGCGCATGCCGTTGATCGCCTTGCGCATGATCTCAACAGCCTCCTGCTCCTCCGGCTCCAGCAGCAGATCGTCGCGCCGCGTTCCCGACTTCACAATGTCGATGGCAGGGAACACGCGTTTCTCGGAAAGCTTGCGGTCAAGCACCAGCTCCATGTTGCCGGTTCCCTTAAACTCCTCGAACACCACGTCATCCATCTTGCTTCCGGTATCCACCAGCGCAGTGGCAAGGATTGTGAGACTTCCTCCCTCACGCATGTTTCTGGCCGCACCGAAAAAGCGCTTCGGCATGTGCAGCGCTGCCGGGTCAAGACCTCCGGATAACGTACGTCCGCTTGGCGGAACCGTAAGGTTGTAGGCTCTTGCCAGTCTCGTGATACTGTCCAGCAGGATCATGACATCCTTTCCGTGCTCCACAAGGCGCTTGGCCCGCTCGATCACCATCTCGGATACGCGCTTGTGGTGCTCCGGCAGTTCATCAAACGTAGAATAAATCACTTCCACGTTCTCCCCGACAATCGCTTCCTTGATGTCCGTAACCTCCTCCGGTCTCTCGTCGATCAGCAAAATAATCAGATGCATATCCGGATTTCCCTTTGTCACTGATTTTGCAATCTCTTTTAATAAGGTGGTCTTACCTGCCTTCGGCTGGGATACGATCATACCGCGCTGTCCCTTTCCGATCGGCGATACCAGATCCACAATGCGCATTGCGACACTGCAGCCCGGGCGCTCCAAGCGGATTCTCCGGTTCGGGAAAATCGGCGTCAGATCCTCAAAATTCTTGCGCTTCTGCGCGACACCCGGATGGTAACCATTGACCGATGAAACATATAACAGCGCCGAAAACTTTTCCTGCTGTGTCTTCACCCGGGTATTTCCTGCCACAATATCGCCCGTCTTCAGATTAAACTTGCGGATCTGTGACGGCGATACATAAACGTCATTCTCTCCCGGAAGATAATTCTCACAGCGGATAAATCCATATCCGTCCGGCATAACCTCTAAAATACCGTTTGCCATAATTCCGCTGTCCAGATTCGAGATCGTCTCATCCACTGCACCGCTCTCCTTCGGGTTCTCCCGTCCCTCTCTGGGCTCCCGCGCCGGCCGCTGCTGCGCCTGCTCACGCTGCGGTGTCTGTTCCCGCTGCGCCTGCTCACGCTGCGGTGTCTGCTCACGCTGCGATGTCTGCTCACGCTGCTTCGTATTCTCCTCTTTGCTCTGACGCTCGTCCTCTGCAACCATCAGATCTACCAGATCACTCTTTTTCATGCCGGAGATATTTTTGAGTCCTCTCGCTTTTGCAAGATCACGCAAAACAACGGCTGACAAGCTCTCATACTTTTCTCTCATCCATTCGCTCCTGTTCTTATCAATCTGCTATTTTCCTCTATGCTCTCAATCGTATTGGGAATCGTGTCTGAACTGACAAAATGAATTTACAATATGCGTATTATACAACACTTTTTCCAAAATAGGAAGTCCTAATTTCCTTGATTTGTCAAAATGATAATGGTATGATTTACGTATTGGTTTCTATATAAAAATACACTTTATATACAGGAGATTATATTATGGAGAATCAGACAATGACACTTGCCGAGAAGGCACTTCTTATGCACGAAAAATGGAACGGAAAGCTTGAGACCATCGCAAAATCCAAAGTAAACTCCCGCGAAGATCTCGCCATCGCATACACGCCAGGTGTTGCCGAGCCCTGCAAGGTAATCGCCAAAGCCCCGGAGGCTGCTTACAAATATACCATGAAAGCCAACACCGTCGCCGTCATTTCCGACGGAAGTGCAGTTCTCGGTCTCGGCAATATCGGCGCATATGCCGCCATGCCTGTCATGGAGGGAAAATGCGTTCTGTTTAAGGAATTCGGCGATGTCAATGCCGTGCCGATCTGTCTCGACACCCAGGACACGGAGGAGATCATTGCCACGATTAAGAACATTGCTCCCGCATACGGCGGCATCAATCTGGAAGATATTTCCGCACCGCGCTGCTTTGAGATTGAGGAACGCCTGAAAGAAATGCTTGACATTCCGGTCTTCCATGACGACCAGCACGGCACCGCCATCGTGGTACTTGCCGGCATTATCAACGGTCTGCGTGTTACAGGCAAGAAAAAAGAGGACTGCCGCGTCGTCGTAAATGGTGCCGGTTCCGCGGGCGTTGCCATCACAAAGCTTCTGCTCACCTACGGTTTTCGCCATGTCACCATGTGTGACCGCGAGGGCATCATCGGCAAAGATTACCCGAACTTAAACTGGATGCAGCAGAAAATGACCGAAGTCACCAACCTTGAGGATCAGCACGGCACGCTTGCCGACGCCTTAAAGGGTGCTGATATTTTTGTGGGTGTCTCCGCACCGAACATCGTTACCCCGGAGATGGTTGCTTCCATGAATCACGACTCCATCCTGTTCGCCATGGCGAATCCGGTTCCTGAGATCATGCCGGATGTGGCAAAGGCTGCGGGTGCCAGAATCGTCGGAACCGGACGCAGTGATTTCCCGAATCAGGTCAACAATGTCGTGGCATTCCCGGGCATCTTTAAGGGTGCTCTTGAGGGACGGGCAACACAGATTACCGAGGAGATGAAGCTTGCCGCCGCAGAGGCGATTGCCGGTCTTGTGTCCGATGAGGAGTTAAACGACGAATTTATCATGCCGGAAGCTTTTGATCCCCGGGTAGCACAGGTGGTAAGTGAAGCCGTCCGCTCTCACATCGTGCGTTAACCGGACGTATCATGAACGACGCGCGTTACTATTCCCTCAATACTTATTTACGCCAGACATTTGGCGAAAAGGTCTACCGCCTGTCTCTAAACGGCGGCATGACCTGCCCGAACCGCGACGGCAGCATCGATACCAGAGGGTGCATCTTCTGCAGTGCCGGAGGAAGTGGTGATTTTGCCGCCTCCCCGCAGCAATCTGTCACTGAACAGATTGCGCAGGCAAAGCTTCTCCTTCGGGAAAAAACAAACTGCCGCAAATATATCGCCTATTTTCAGGCATACACGAACACCTACGCTCCCGTCGGTGTTCTTCGTGCGCTTTACACGGAAGCTCTCGCACAGCCCGACATTGTGGCGCTCTCCATCGCCACCAGATGTGACTGTCTGCCGCCTGAGGTTTTAGATCTGCTGGCAGAATTAAATACCATAAAACCAGTCTGGGTGGAGCTCGGTTTACAGACCATCCACGAACATACCCTGCATTTGATACGCAGCGGTTTTTCACTCGCCCAGTATGAGCAGGCGGTATCCGCGCTTCACGCGCGGGGCATCAAGGTCATAACACATCTGATCTTAGGTCTGCCCGGTGAGACAACCGAAGATATGCGCGCTTCCGTGCGCTATCTTGCCGCACATCCGGTCTTCGGCGTAAAGCTGCAGCTGCTTCACGTCTTAGAAGGCACCGATCTTGGAACCCTCTACAAAAATGACCCGTTTCCGCTTTTTACACTGGAGGAATACTGCGACCTTATCGCAGACTGCCTTGCCCTTCTTCCACCGGAAATGGTCATCCACCGTCTGACCGGCGACGGACCGCGCCGCCTGCTCCTCGCTCCGCTGTGGAGCACGGACAAAAAGCGCGTGTTAAACACGATAAACAGGCAACTTGTACAGCGCGATCTCTGGCAGGGCAAATATTATAGAAACGAGGAAACACATGGCTGAACCATTTACCATATACAAACTGACCATTTTAAATATGCTGGATAAGGTGGATTTTCCCCTGACGAATACGCAGATCTCCGACTTTTTTCTGGAGCAGGAATACACGGATTATTTCCGGGTACAGCAGGTCTTAAACGATCTCGCCGACTCCGGTCTGATCCGCACGGAATCCACGCACAGCAACACCCAGTATTATATCACCGCTGCAGGGCGTGAGACGCTCGGCTTTTTCCGCGACAAGCTCACGGACGCCATTGAGCACGACACCATTGCCTATTTTGAAAAAAATAAAATGGCACTCCGCACCGTCAACTCAATCATCGCAGACTACTACAAGACGCCGAATCAGGACTATGCCGTGCGCTGCCAGTTCCGCGTCCACGACACCAACCTGATCGACCTGACACTGACCGTCAAAAACAAAGAGCAGGCGGAAGCGATCTGTAACAACTGGAAAAAGCAGAACGAGGATGTCTACGCCTATCTGATGGATATTCTGATCCAGTAACAATCCGTTTCCTGTCAGATACCGCCTGACATTTTTTCTAACAGACAGAAGGGAGTCCTTATTTTATGGGAAAAAGTGCTTTCAAACCGGGCAACATGCTCTATCCGCTGCCAGCCGTCATGGTAAGCTGCCAGTATCCCGGCACCTCGGATCCGGAATGCAGCAATCCTGCACTCTCAGGCAGACCGAACATTCTTACCGTCGCATGGGCAGGCACCGTCTGCACCAATCCGCCAATGCTCTCCATCTCCGTTCGTCCGGAACGCTATTCCTACCATATGATCGAGGCCGCCGGCGAGTTCGTAGTGAATCTTACAACTGAATCGCTCGTGCGCGCCACCGACTACTGCGGCGTGCGCTCCGGCAGGGAGGTCGATAAATTCAAGGAGATGCATCTGACACCGCTTGCCTCCCGTGAGGTATCGGTTCCCGGCATTGCCGAGAGCCCCGTCAATATCGAATGCCGTGTGCGCCAGATCACGCCGCTCGGCAGCCACAATCTGATTCTCGCGGATGTCGTCGCCGTCACGATCGATGACGCGTATATGGACGAAGCCGGCAAGTTCCACTTAAACGATACCGGGCTGATCACCTACTCCCACGGAGAATATTTTCTGCTCGGGAAAAAGCTCGGCACGTTCGGCTACAGTGTGCGGAAAGATTCTCCTGTTAAAAAGGGAAACGGCACCTCCGTAAGAAAAGAAACTCCTGTAAAAAAAGGAACTCCTGTAAAAAAAGGAATTCCTGCAAAAAAGGATTTTCTGCAAAAAGGGAACAACAAAAAGAAGAAAATGAAAACAGATATAAACAAAATCAGATAACGAAGGGATTTTTCCTATGAAGATAAGATTTGGTATTGTAGGCTGCGGTTTTCTCGGAAACATTATCGCAAACGCCTGGAAGGACGGTTTCCTCGAAGATTACGAGCTCGTCGGCGTGACTAGCCGCACGCAGGAATCGCGCGATAAGACTGCGGCGGAAACCGGATGCAGATCCTGTCGGGATCTTGCAGAACTGCTCTCCTTAGAGCCGGAATATATTGTGGAGGCAGCGTCCGTGGAAGCTGTCCGGGATATGGCATGCACCGTACTCGAACACGGCGTCAGCCTCGTTCTCCTCTCGATCGGTGCTTTTGCCGACGCTGCCTTTTACGGGCAGGTCAGGGACGCAGCCCGCAGAGGATGCGCCAAAGTCCATCTGGCAAACGGCGCGATCGGTGGTTTTGACGTCTTACAGACGATCACTTTAATGGCGCAGGCGGGAAATCTTGACGAGACCGCCGGCATCGAGACGCACACCGGTGCCCGCGGTTTTCGCAATACACCGGTCTGGGCGGAACACCTTTTAACCGATACCGAAAAGACGACTGTCTTTACCGGCAGCGCCAAGGAGGCGATCGTAACCTTTCCGCGCCGCGTCAACGTCGCCGTCGCCACCTCGCTCGCCACGACAGGACCTGACATCACGCAGGTAACCATGCACTCCGTTCCGGGCTGGACGGGCGATGACCACTGCATCACCGCAGAGATCGACGGCGTCAAAGCCACCGTGGACATCTGTTCTTCCACCAGCGCAATCGCCGGCTGGAGCGCGGTAGCCCTGCTCCGCAATCTCGCCTCGCCGGTTTGTTTTTATTAACGCCTGCTAATTTCCAAAAAGTCCTGACATCCAGTCATTGAACTCTTTTACTTTTAATGTCACGGAATCGACCGCATCGGAAAGCTCTCCGGCACTCTCGAGCATTTCCTGCGTCGTTCCGATGGCATCATTGATACCATCCACATCGACCTGCTGCAGTTTATCTGCCGCCTCACTCATTGCTGCCGTCATCTGACTCATCCGGTTGACAAAAAATCCACCCGCAATAAGCAGAATTACCAGCATTACCGCCAGCAGCCCGCTGATAAGCTTCTGCATTTTCAACTGTTTTTTCATCACTTCCAACATTTCTTCCATATTACAATCTTGCCTCCGATTCTCACTCATCCAACACTGCTTCTATACTATCTCATAAACGGACTGTTCATCAGTTCCTGTTTTGCTACTTCCATCGCACGCGCCACGCTGCCCGGCTCAAACGGATTCGACAGGTTTGCATAGCGCAATGTCTCCAGATAGCTCATGCTTCCGCCGCATTTGCAGAGATTTAAGTAATCCTGCCATGCCGTCTCATGGTTCTCATAATTTTTCTTTTTGAACTCCATCGCCCCCATCGTGGTCAGCGTATAATTGATGTAGTAGAACGGATAGAGATAGATATGCAGTTTGTGGTACCAGAAACCGCCACGGTCGAAGAAATCATCCGCGTCGTATTTTCTCCACGGCATATACTTTTCTTCCAGCTTCTTCCACTCTGCGGTGCGCTCCTTCGGCGTCAGTTCCGGATTGGCGTAGCAGATGTGCTGGAACTCATCCACCGCCACGCCGAACGGTACAAATGTGATCGCCTCCTGCAAATGTGCAAAGCGGAACTTATCCGCATACTTTCCGAAAAATGCCTCCGCATACGGGTAGGAAAACTGCTCCATCGACATGGAATGGATCTCCGCGATGTCGGTGGACTCGGAATAATACTCTGTGATCGGCTGCTCCCGCATCGCCATGTACCCCGCAAACGCATGTCCCAGCTCGTGTGTCAGCACCTGCATGTCAAAGATTGTCTGATTAAAATTGGAGAACACAAACGGTGCCCGATAATCCGGGAGAAATGTCATATATCCCGTAGCAGCTTTTCCCGGCTTATTCTTCAAATCCATCAGTTCGTGCTCAATCATAAAATCAATGAACTCTCCAGTCTCCGGGCTGATCTTATGGTACATCTTCCTTGCCTCTTCCACCATAAAATCATCATCTCCCGCAGGAACGGCATTTCCATCCGGAAATACACGCTTCTCATCATAAAACATCAATGTATCCACACCAATCCGCTTCGCCTGCGCCGCATAGAGCTGTTCACACAGCGGTACGAGTTCCGTACGCACCTGCTCGCGGAACGCTGCCACCTCTTTTTCCCCATAATCCGTGCGTCCCTGCTGCATGTACCCCACCGGAATAAAGTTGGCATAGCCGAGGTTCTTCCCCATCTGATTGCGGATGGTAATGAGTTCCTCCCAGATCTCCTCCAGCCGCTTCTCATTGCTGTGGTAAAAATCAGAATATGCCCGCACAGCCGCACGCCGTACTTCTCTGTCCTCATGTTCAAAATACTTCTGTACACCATAGAGATTAAGCGTCTGCCCTTCAAATTCGATCGCCGCCGTTGCCATGATCTTCTGATATTCGTTTGTCAGCTTCGCCTCCTGCTGCATCAGCGGAATATTTGCCTCACAGAAAGTCTTCCTGTTCAGTTCCTTCTGTGCAAAATACTGTTTCCCGTACTCTTTCTCGATGTCATCGCGAAACGGACTATTCATCACTGCCGCATCAAATGCAAGAAACTTCGGCATCACGGTCGGTATGGTATTGTTGATATATTCGTCTTCCTTCTCATAATAAGTATCCGTCGTATCTAATGTATGGCGGATGGACGCAATCGTGCACGCAGTCATAAGCTTATTCTGCACGCGCTCTGCCTTCTTTAAGAGTTCCTTTAATCCCTCATAGGAGGCTGCCTCCTGTACCTGTTTTACCAGTTTTTCAAAAAGCTGTTCCACTTCTGTGAAATCCGGTCTCTCGTATTTCAGTGTTGAAAATGTAAAATCTGCCATATGCTCCTCATTTCTGCGCACCCCATCGCAGCAATTCTTCTCCTGCAATATCCGTAGCGCTTCTCTCTTTTTCGTTTTATTCTACGTTCCGCAGCTTTTCCTGTCAAGCAACAGCCGGTAACCGGCGTCCATGAGCACCATGCATAAAAGCATCAGAACCGCATAGCCTGCCAGATAGCCCGGGTTCCCCAGAAACGACGCCAGCCACTCCAGTGGCGATCCGGGCGAAGGCACATTCACAAACATGTAATTGGCATGAAACTTTTTGTCAAACAGGTAAACCGGCGGCACAACCACCAGAAGAAATACGATCACCTTCCACAGCGCCGCAAGCCGCGGGATAATGTTGTGCTGCAACAGCTGGCAGATCACGTAGAGCACAATCCCGGCATGGAAGGTAAATCCCTGTATCGTAATAAAATGAATCGCCGGATAGCGCACCCAGTCCGGGAATAAAAGCGCAAGCACGGTTCCCGGCAGACACAGGGTATAGAGAACCTGTCCCAGCCAGTCCCATTTGAAAAAGGCGTGAAGACAGCACAAAAACCCTGCCATGCTGCACAGGTGAAGCGGCAGTTGATACAGCGACATTTTCCCGATCAGAGCCAGCACCGCAATCCGGTACACTTCCAGTCCCACCAGAAAAATGCCGATTCCTCTCTCCGCCAAAAGCCTGCGCCGTCCTCCCCATCGCTTATAATAATGGAGGAACAGCAGTAAGAGCCCCGCGCACACGCCCAGCCATAATAAATGTACCGGACCAAAGTGGGAAAATCCCACCCCGTCCGGTATCTCATCTTCATATGTGAAAAAATAGGAAAGATCAATCCCCAGTCGTCTCATTTTCACACGCTTCTTTCACAGTGTTTTTCTCCGCGGAATTTCCCTCCGCCTAGTCTCTCTTTGCAACTTCTCCTTCTGTCGAATGTTCCTCCGCAGATTCTCTCTCTGCAGATTCTGCTTCTGCCGAATCTCTCTCCGCAGATTCCCTCTCCACAGAGTCTCCTTCCGCAGAATGTTCCTCCGTAGTATCTGCATTCGCCGGACTCTTATGCGTCTCATCCGCAGATTCTTTCTTCACAAACTTAAGCCGCGCCAGCTTCTCGCTCCACCATGCGCGCCAGCGTGCATGCCTTTCTGCCCGCGCCTCCTTCCGCTGTCTGCGGCGCTCGTCCCGCTCTGCCTTCTTCTGCGCTCTCGCCTCTTCCTTTCTGGTAAACTTCGCCTGCTTTTTCTCCTGCTTCGCGAACGCCCTTTCCTTCAGACGCACTTCCTTTAGCGCTGCCTTCTCGATCTCTACGATATAGCGGTTCGCCTTCTTGCGGTTCCTCCGGTCCATCCGGTACGGATCATACAGGAAGTAGGACAGTGCTCCGATCATGAGCACCACAACACCTGCCACGGCGAAAACCGGTACCAGAAGCGCATATTCCTCAAAACCAAGTTCGTAGCAGGTAAACGTCACGAGCATAACCGGAAACAGCAGCAGATACACGCCCTTCGTCAGCACCGTAAAAAACAGTGACTGCTTCCTCCCGTTGGAGAGCAATACCCCCTCAATGGCCGTATAAAATGCCATAAAAATGCAGATCTCCGACCCGAACCCGTGCAGTATGCCGCAGATCGCGATCAGCACGAGCGACAGGAAAAACATGGCAAACGCCGTGCCCTGATACCACGCATTGCGGTACTCCGTCATCCCCTGCAGCTTGTCCTCACTGATCCCGTGCATCCGGTACACTTCCGTGCGGATGCGCTCCTCGAACTGCTCGTTGTACCGCTGCTCTTCCTTGGTATTGCGCAGATGATTCTCCACCGACAGGCTCATCCGGTCAATATATTCCTGCTCCTGCCGGATCCGTCTGCTGCGCAGCTTCTCGATCTCACTCTGTCTCTGGACCTCTTCCTCAAGGCGCATGACCTTGCCGATGCGCGGATTCTTCACTGTGATATCCGAGTAATCCGGCTCCATATCCGCGATCCGGACCCGCGCGCCGGTCTGCCAGACCTCCGCCTCATTTTCCGATCTCTCCGCCGGCTCTATGCTCGCCGATAACGTCTCTTTCGCCGATGTGCTCCCTGCCTCCTGCTCTGCCGGTGTGCTTCCCGCTGCCGTCTTTTCCGCTTCTGCGCTTCCCGCCATCGTCCGCGCCTTTTCCCCTGCTTTTTTCCTTCTGCGGCTCATTTGTACTCCCCTTTTCTTCATTCGTACTCTTTTTTCTCATCTTAGCACAGAATCCGTTGGATTACAAACGGGGGATTATCATTCGATTACTGCACCTCAAGGTAGGAGTAGCCCATCAAGCTCTCATCGACCTCGCGCGCGACCTCGCGTCCCTCGCGAATCGCCCAGACGACAAGGGACTGTCCTCTGTGCACATCGCCCGCCGCGAACACATTTTTCACGCTGGTCTCATAGGCGCCCTCCGCCGTTGCGACGTTGGTTCTGCCGTTTAAGTCCACACCGAACGCGTCCGCCACATATTTTTCCGTGCCGAGGAATCCGGCAGCGATCAGCACAAGATCCGCTTCCATCTTCTGCTCGCTTCCCGCAACCTCGGTCATCGTCACACGCCCGGTCTTCTCATCCCGCTTCGGTTCGAGCTTTACAGTGACAAGCCCGCAAAGATTGCCGTTCTTGTCTTTTAAGAATTCCTTCACCGTCGTCTGATAGATCCGCGGGTCGTGCCCGAACACCGCAATCGCTTCCTCCTGGCCGTAATCGGTCTTTAACACCTTCGGCCACTCCGGCCACGGATTATTCTCCGCGCGCTTTGCCGGTGCCTGCGGCATCATCTCAAGCTGTGTCACGCTCGCGCAGCCGTGGCGGATGGACGTGCCCACGCAGTCATTTCCGGTATCGCCGCCGCCGATAATGACCACTTTTTTCCCTTTTGCGGAGATATAGCTGCCGTCTTTTAGCTCAGAATCCAGGAGACTCTTCGTCGTTGCTTTTAAAAAATCCACGGCGAAATAGATTCCCTTGGCGTCCCGTCCCGGTGCCTTGATGTCTCTCGGATTCTTGGCGCCGCACGCTAAAATCACACGGTCGTACTCCTTTAACAGCTTGGAGGCCTTTACATCCTTTCCGACATTGGTGCCGGTCACAAAGGTGATGCCCTCCTCCTTCATGACGGCAACCTTGCGGTCGATGACCCATTTTTCCAGCTTCATATTCGGAATTCCGTACATCAGAAGTCCGCCGACTCTGTCGTCCCGCTCATAGACCGTCACAGAATGCCCGCGCTTGTTGAGCTGATCCGCCGCCGCAAGCCCCGCAGGACCGGAGCCGATCACCGCGATCTTCTTGCCGGTGCGCACTTTCGGAGGCTTTGCCGCCGCATAACCCTGCTCATACGCATTCTCGATAATTCCGTGCTCGTTCGCCTTGCAGGTCACCGGATCTTCCCAGTGCCCGCAGGTGCAGGCAGCCTCGCAGAGTGCCGGACATACCCGGGAGGTAAACTCCGGGAAATTGTTGGTCTTCTTCAGGCGGTTGTATGCCTGCTCCCAGTTCCCCGTGTATACAAGATCATTCCACTCCGGAACCAGGTTGTGCAGCGGGCATCCCGAGGTCATCCCCATGATGTTCATTCCCGCCTGGCAGAACGGCACGCCGCAGTTCATGCAGCGCGCGCCCTGAATCTGTTGTCTCTCTTTGGACAGAGGAATGTGGAACTCATTAAAATTTTTGATCCGCTCCTTCGGCTCAATGGCGCGGGCATCTTCTCTGTCATATTCCATAAATCCTGTTGGTTTTCCCATAATTCTTTCCTTTCTCGAAAATGCATGAGTCACACATGTCAAACGACACCTGCTCACACACTATCCACGCGTATTTGCATAAAAAGCCTCAATCTGTGCCTGTTCGGAAGAAAGACCTTTCTCCTCCATCTGAACAATCGCCATAAGCATACGGTTATAGTCATACGGTATGACTTTCTTGAACTTCGGCAGATACTCGCTGAAATTATCCAGGATCTTCTTGCCTTTTTCCGAGTTGGTCAGCGCCACATGTTCCTTGATCATGTCCTTTAATTCCATGACATCATATTTGTTGGAAATCTCCTGGCTGAATACCATTTCCTTATTCATTCTTGTGTAGAGGTCATTGTCCTCATCGAGCACATAAGCAATACCGCCGCTCATGCCGGCAGCAAAATTCTTGCCGGTCTTGCCGAGCACGACGACACGGCCTCCCGTCATATATTCACATCCGTGGTCTCCGACACCCTCCACGACTGCGGAAGCTCCCGAGTTGCGCACGCAGAAACGCTCGCCTGCGACGCCGCTGATAAACGCTTTTCCGCTGGTTGCTCCGTAGAGCGCCACATTACCGATGATGATATTCTCATCCTTCTCATACTTCACGCCCGCCGGTGCATAGACGACAAGCTTGCCGCCGGATAATCCTTTTCCAAAGTAATCGTTGGAATCGCCGACCAGCTCTAACGTCAGTCCCTTCGGGATAAAAGCTCCGAAACTCTGTCCGCCGGCACCGTTGCATTTTACAATGAAGGTATCCTCCGGCAGTCCCTCTCCGCCGTACTTCTTCGTGATCTCCGAACCGAAAATCGTACCAAAGGAACGGTCGGTGTTCGTCACCTCCACATCAATGCTTCTGCGCTGCTTCTGCTCTAACGCACCCTTTAACTGTTTTAAGAGCACGGTCACATCCTTGGACTTCTCCAGTTCAAAATCATAGACATGCTTCGGGTCAAAGGTTACTTTCTCCTTCGGTCCCGCAAACGGGTTGTTCAAAAGATTGGAGAGATCGATCTCGCGGTCGCGTCCCGAAAGATCCTCGCGCACCTTAAGCAGATCGCTTCTGCCGACCATCTCGTCGATCGTGCGGCATCCGAGCTTTGCCATATACTCCCGCAGATCCTGTGCGATAAAGCGCATAAAATTCTCCACATATTCCGGCTTGCCGGCAAAACGCTTCCGAAGCTCCGGGTTCTGTGTCGCAATACCTGCCGGACAGGTATCCAGGTTACAGACGCGCATCATCACGCAGCCTAAGGTCACAAGCGGCGCTGTGGCAAATCCGAACTCCTCCGCTCCGAGCAGCGCTGCCGTAGCGACATCGCGGCCGCTCATCAGTTTGCCGTCCGTCTCAATGCGTACTTTGTTGCGCAGTCCGTTCATAATCAATGTCTGATGTGTCTCCGCAAGACCAAGCTCCCACGGAAGTCCCGCATTGTGGATCGAGCTGGACGGAGCCGCACCGGTACCGCCGTCATAGCCGGAGATCAGGACAACCTGTGCGCCTGCCTTTGCAACGCCGGCTGCGACCGTACCGACTCCCGCCTCGGATACCAGTTTCACGGTGATGCGCGCATCACGGTTCGCATTCTTTAAGTCGAAGATCAACTGCTCCAGATCCTCGATCGAGTAGATGTCATGATGCGGCGGCGGGGAGATCAATGATACACCCGGTGTGGAAAGTCTGGTCTTTGCAATCCACGGATAGACCTTCTTGCCCGGCAGGTGTCCGCCCTCGCCCGGCTTTGCGCCCTGTGCCATCTTGATCTGAATCTCCTGCGCGCTCACCAGATACTCACTGGTCACACCGAAACGTCCGCTCGCCACCTGCTTGATCGCAGAGCAACGGTTGACCGGGCTGTTCTTGCTCGCAAGACGGTCTGCATCCTCTCCTCCTTCGCCGGAGTTGGACTTGCCGTGCAGACGGTTCATGGCGATCGCCAGTGTCTCGTGCGCCTCCTTGGAGATGGAACCGTAGGACATTGCCCCCGTCTTAAAACGCGTCACGATGGAATCGACACTCTCGACCTCCTCGAGCGGCACGCCCTTTTTCGGGTAATTGAAATCCATCAGACCGCGGAGCGTGATCTCTCTCTCTTCCTTATTCACAAGCTCCGTGTACTGTTTAAAGAGTTCGTAGTCGCCGCGCTTTGTCGCTTCCTGAAGCAGATGAATCGTCGCCGGATTGTAAAGATGCGGATCTGCGCCGCTTCTCATCTTGTGGCGTCCTCTGCTGTCCAATGTGAGATCCGTCTCTAATCCCAGCGGATCGTACGCCGCCGAGTGAAGTTCATTGACGTCATCCGCAATATCCTCCAGCGTAATGCCGCCGATCGGGCTGACCGTATTCGTGAAATACTTGTCAATCACATCCTTATTGATACCGATCGCCTCAAAGATCTTGGAACCCTCGTAGGACTGGATCGTCGAGATTCCCATCTTGGATGCGATCTTGACGATGCCGTTTAAAATCGCTGCATTGTAATCCTGAACCGCCGCATAATAATCTTTGTCCAGCATATGCTCGTCCACCAGCTGTTTTACGGTATCCTGTGCCAGATACGGGTTGATCGCACAGGCTCCGTAGCCGAGGAGCGTCGCAAAATGGTGTACCTCACGCGGCTCGCCGGACTCTAAGATCATGGCAACCGCCGTTCTCTTTTTCGTCTTTACCAGATGCTGCTGCAGTGCTGATACAGCGAGCAGTGACGGGATCGGCACATGGTTCTCGTCGATACCGCGGTCGGAGAGAATCAGAATGTTCGCTCCCTCACGGTACGCACGGTCCGCCTCCACAAACAGACGCTCGATCGCCTTCTCTAAGCTTGTATTCTTATAGTAGATAATCGGCAGTACTTCTACCTTGAATCCGTCGACCTTCATCGCCTTGATCTTCATCAGGTCGGTGTTGGTCAGAATCGGGTTGTTGACCTTCAATACCTTACAGTTCTCCGCCCGCTCTTCTAAGAGGTTGCCGTCCTCGCCGATGTAGACGGTCGTAGAGGTCACGACTTTCTCACGGATCGAGTCGATCGGCGGGTTGGTCACCTGCGCAAACAGCTGTTTGAAGTAATTAAACAACGGCTGATGGTCACTCGCAAGCGCTGCGAGCGGTGTGTCAATACCCATGGCGGATGTACCCTCGTCGCCGTTCTTCGCCATCGGCAGGATCGCCTCGCGCAGAGATTCGTAGGTATAACCGAATGCCTTCTGCATGCGCTGGCGCTCTTCCTTGGTGTACTCCGGCACACGCTCGTTCGGGATCTTTAAATCCTCGAGCTTTAAGAGGTTGCGGTCAAGCCACTCACCGTATGGCTGCTTGTTCGCGTAAGTCTCCTTGAGTTCGTCGTCATCGATGACTCTTCCCTTGACGGTATCCACGAGCAGCATCTTGCCCGGACGCAGACGCTCCTTCACCACAATCTTCGTCGGGTCGATGTCCAGCACGCCGACCTCGGAGGAGAGGATCAGATAATCATCATCCGTAATATAGTAACGGGAAGGACGCAGACCATTGCGGTCAAGCACGGCTCCCATCATATCGCCATCGGAAAAGAGGATGGACGCCGGTCCGTCCCACGGCTCCATCATCGTCGCGTAATACTGGTAAAAATCCTTTTTCTTCTGCGACATGATATTGTTGTTTGCCCACGGCTCTGGGATCATGATCATGACTGCGAGCGGAAGCTCCATACCGCTCATCACGAGGAACTCCAGCGTATTGTCCAGCATTGCGGAATCCGATCCCTCACTGTTGATGACCGGAAGTACCTTCTGAAGTTCGCCCTTTAAGTGCTCGGACTCCATCGTCTCCTCGCGGGCGAGCATCTTATCGGCGTTGCCCTTAATCGTATTGATCTCACCGTTATGTACGATAAAACGGTTCGGATGCGCTCTCTCCCAGCTCGGATTCGTGTTCGTGGAGAAACGGGAATGCACGGTTGCAATCGCCGACTCGTAATCCTTATCCTGTAAATCCGCAAAAAACAGACGAAGCTGCTCTACAAGAAACATTCCCTTATAGACGATCGTACGGCTGGAAAGGGATACCACATAGGTATCATCGTTGGACTGCTCAAAGACTCTTCGCGCCACATACAGCTTGCGGTCAAACGCCAGTCCCTTCTCCACATCCGCCGGACGCTTCACAAAGCCCTGCATGATGTACGGCATGCAGTCCACCGCTTTCTGTCCCAGCTTCGTCGGATCGGTCGGAACTTCACGCCAGCCGAGGAACTCCATTCCCTCCTTGCCGACAATGACCTCGAACATCTTCTTGGCACGGTTGCGCTTTAACTCGTCCTGCGGGAAAAAGAACATGCCGACACCATAGTCTCTCTCCTCACCGAGTTCGATTCCAAGCTGTTTTGCCGCCTTGGAAAAAAACTTGTGGGATATCTGCAGCAGAATACCGACACCGTCACCGGTCTTTCCCTCCGCATCCTTGCCTGCTCTGTGCTTTAAGTTCTCAACGATCTTTAACGCATTCTCCACAGTCTCGTGTGTCTTGATTCCCTTAATGTTGACAACCGAACCGATACCACAGTTATCGTGCTCGTAACCCGGATCGTACATTCCGGCTGCCTGCTTCCCCGCATCCGATACCGAGAAACGGTTGAGGGCGTCCTTCTTATAAGTGGTCTGCTCTTTCATAATCAGCTTCCTTTCTGCATTCTGTATTCCGATCAGCTGTCTTTACTGCACGGACAGTTGTCTTTACCGAATTTGTTATATCCTAATATACAACTTTCTCATTTGTTTGTCTACCAGTTTATTCTTATAATTGTCTGATTATTTGTATATTTATTATTGTTAAATCTATTGTCAGATTTTATTAGTTATTATCTGTGCAAATAATACTTATACAAACAATTCCATGTATAAGAGCCCAAAAAAAATTTTGCACGCAAAACTTTTTCCGGGCTCTATTTCTGTCTTTTCTTAAATTGTATCTGAATTGTCACACCGGTCTATGCGGTAGCCGTATTCTCCAGATCTCCCACCAGATACTCCATGATGTCGCACAGCGTCACGATTCCGGTAACCCCGCCGTAGGCGTCTGTCACGACCGCAAAATAATTCTGCTGCTGTTTCATCTGCTCAAAAAGCCGGTTTGCCTTCATGGAATCCGCTGCCAGCATCGGTTTTTGCACCGCGCACTGCATCACTTTGTCACGCGTGTGGTCTTTCATGCGGAAATACGCTTTTCCATCGAGGATTCCCACGACATCCTCGCTTCTCCCCGCAAAGATCGGATAATAGGTATGTACGCTCTCCGCCAGAATCCGGTCCCAGACGGCTTCATCCTCCTCCGTGGACAGAGATACCATCTCCCTGCGGTGCGTACAGATCGTTCCGACCGCAATATCGTCAAATCCGAACACGTTCTGTATCATCTCTGTCTCCTCGGTCGGAATGGTTCCCTGCTCTCTTCCCTCGGCGAGCAGCAGCCGGATTTCCTCCTCCGACACCGTCTCCTCTTCCTCCTCCGGGTCAATGCCAAACCGTCTTAACCAGAAATTGGTCGATGCGGTAAGAAGCCACACCAGCGGTGCAAAGATCTTCGCCACCAGGGAGAGCATTCCTGCCATTTTAAGCGCCAGCTCCTCCGCCTTTTTCATCGCCACCCGCTTCGGCACAAGTTCCCCGAAGACCAGATTAAAATACGCTAAAATCAATGTAATCACCACGATGCACGCGGATTTTAATGCCTCCTCTGCAACCGGTATTCCGGTGCCCCTCAAAAGCGTCACCAACGGCTGTGCAAAGTTTTCCGCGGCAAACGCACTCTGTAAAAATCCGGCGAGCGTGATCGCCACCTGGATCGTGGCAAGGAATTTTGCCGGCTGCTTTATGAGCGCCTCCAGCTTTCCGGCGCGCCTGTCTCCCGCCTCGCAGAGCTGTCGGAGTTTTAAATCACTCATCGAGATTACCGCAATCTCCGCGCTTGCAAATACGGCATTCAAAAAAATCAAAACCATCAATAAGAATATGGGCTGCAACATGTCTGCTCCTTTCTGTTTCCGGCGTCCTGTGATACGCCCTCCTGCTGCCTGTTACGTGTTGTGTCATTTACGCACAAAAAGGTATGACCTTCCGGTGTCCAAAAAAGACCTCCGGTAAGCCATACCTTTACCTATTCATAACACTGCATGGAGCAGCCGTATTCTCTTTTTAAAAGCCTGCATATCTGTGTATCGCTGTCACTGTCCGCACTATCGTCCATGAAACTGTCACTCTCCTTCCTGCGATGCTAAATGGACCGGGGATCCCGCCATTCACGTCATTTAACATACCACAGGAAACTATAACAGTCAATAACTGCACCTCTACAGATACTGCTAAGGTTTCAGGCAGCGGACGTTTTCTCCTCTTCCTGCCGCACTCCGCCCTTTTTCACCAGCAGAACCGCAAACGCTGCCACCGCAAACAGCAGCACCGTCACTGCAACACCTGCCGCTGTGGGCTGGTAGGCAAAGTCCAGCCAGCCGGTCTCGCTGCGCACAACCGCCATCACATTCGCCCCGATATGTGCCAGAACGGGCGCATACAAAAAGCCGGTTCTCTCCAGCAGCCACGCGAGTAGCAGACCTAAAATGCCCGCATACAAAAACTGTACCACGTTCCAGTGCATCACGCCGAAAATAACCGCCGAGAGCACGATTGCCGGCGCACTGCCGCACAGCAGGGATAGTCTTCTCTCCACGACACCACGGTACAAAAGCTCCTCCGCCAGCGGAATCACGAGGCAGGAGCCGAGCAGTTCAAACACAACCCCGCCGGCAAAAAACGCCTGATTCGCGCTTTGAAAGCCCGCGGACGCCTCAATGAGCGGCGTCATGGCAATCACGTTGTTGACAGCCATGCCAAGAGATGCTCCCGCAAGCAGCGCCCCCGCCACAGTGCAGAAAAACCTTGCGTCCGGTCTGATGCCGCGCCTGCCATAGACAGTCTCCCGCGCAGCGCGATCCTGCCCATAATGCATCCAGACGAACGGAATCGTGGCAGCCGCGCAGAGCATCTGCCGCAGCATGTAGGATTCCTCCCCCGCGCCGAGCAGCAGCGTCAGAAAAAAGTAGGCAAGCGATGACACCACATAATAGATACCGATCGGATATATGATTCTCCAGATTTTATAAGCACCTGTCGTCTTCACTCTGCCTCTCCCTCTCCCGCTGCGTCATTCTCAATGTATGTCTCCACCTCTTCGATGCGGCCGAAAACCGCCTCCGCACCTGCGGCGAGCAGTTCTTCCCTGGTACCGAAACCATAGCTGACGCCGATACAGCGGATTCCAAACGCCTTTGCTCCGGCAGCGTCATACTTCGTGTCCCCGATCAGGCACAGCTCGTTTTTCCCGATATGGCTGCCCGCCATGCGGCGCCCCAGTTCTTCGAGTACTTCCGCCTTCGTACTGATCGAACCGTCCAGCGTGGAACCTACCACCTCATCAAAATATCCCAGCAGATCGAAGTGCTCTAATATTCTTCTGCACGCCGTCTCAGGCTTTGAGGACGCAAGCGCGAGCAGATAACCATGCTCCTTGAAGCGCGCGATCGCTTCCCTGACGCCGTCGTAGAGGCTGCACTCAAAGATTCCCTTCACGTCAAACCTCTCTCTGTACTTTTCCACAGACTGCCACGCTTCCGCTTCCGTCATGCCATACTTTTCCCGGAACACCGGATCTAACGGCGGTCCGATAAAGCAGCGCAGCTTCGTGCGGTCCGGCTCATCGATCCCGTAGGCATGCAGTGCGTATTGCACGCACTTTGTGATGCCCTCCTCGGAATTGATGATCGTTCCGTCCAGATCAAATAATACAGCTTTTATCATCGTTATTTCTTCGTTCCTTTCGTGTCGCGGCCCGCCACATGCAGCCGGTTTAACATCACAGACTTTCCTTTTACTTCCGTCTGGACGCTCTCGCCCTCTCCGAGCAGATGAATCGCGGTAAGCGCATCTCCGTCCGCAAGCCGCATGCCGCGGACGCCGACCGCCCCCTTTTTCTTCTCCGGAATGCTATCCACCGCAATCCGAAGGAAGAAATCACGCTCGGACTGCATGACGATCGTCTCATTCCCGGCAACAGGATGCACTAAAAGCACCTCATCCCCGTCGGTAAGCTTCGTCGCCGCGGTCGTGCGCTTTGCAACATCAAACTCGCTTCCGTCCACAATCTTAAGCATCGCCATCTTCGTGCCAAAGATCAGCTTGTGGTTGCAGATCGCTCCCAGATTCGTGATATAGACAAAGTTCTCCTCACTGCTGTTATAATTGCTCAGATTGTCAATCGGCGTTCCCTTGTCGCGGAACTTGCCGAATGGCAGATCCAGCACCTTGAGCAGATGCATCTGTCCCTTGTTCGTAAAAATACAGATCTTATCGGTATTCTTACAGGTCAGCACATAGCGGTTCTCCGCATCGGCCGCCTCGCGGTTGCGCTCATACGCCGCCATGTCGATCGTCTTCGCATAGCCAAAGCGATCCATCAGGAATACCACGTCCATCTCCTCAATCTTCTTCTCCTCGACAACCGCCTCTTTGAGATTGTCAATGACAGTGCGCCGCGGTCTGCCATACTCCTTTTTGTAAGCTTCCAGCTCACGGATAATCACCTTTGCCATCGCCGCACGGTTGCTTAAGATTTCATTATACTCCGCAATGTTGGCAAGCGTCTTCTCGTGCTCTTTCAGCAGCGCCTCGATCTCGAGTCCGATCAGCTTGTACAGACGCATCTCTAAAATGGCATCCGCCTGACGCTCCGTAAAACGCAGGCTCTGCGCGTCCTTTTGGGACTGCGCCGACTTAAAGACAATCCCATCGGTGATTCCCTCGGTCAGACAGGCTCTCGCCATCTTGACGTTCGCACTGCCGCGCAGGATCTCGATGATAAGATCGATCACATCGCAGGCGTGGATCAATCCCTCCTGCACTTCCTTCTTCTCCAGCTCCTTAGCGAGCAGCGTTGTATACTTTCTCTTTGCCAGCTCATACTGGAAATTCACATGATGACGTATGATCGGCACAATTCCCATCGTCTCCGGTCTTCCGTCCACCACCGCAAGCATATTGACACCGAACGTGTCCTCAAGCTTGGTCTTCTTGTATAATAAATTCTCCAGATTGGCAGCGTCCGCTCCCTTGCGCAGCTCGATGACAATGCGGATGCCCTCCTTGGAGGACTGGTTCGTGATATCCACAATGTCATTCGTCTTCTTCGTCTCCACAAGGCTGTAGACATCGTTTAAGAACTTTCCGATGTTTGCGCCGATCATCGTATACGGAATCTCGGTAATCACCAGGCGTTCCTTTCCGCCTTTGACCTGCTCAATCTCCACTTTTCCGCGGATCTTGATCTTCCCCACGCCGGTGGAGTAGATGGCTGTCAGCTCGTCCTTGTTGGCGATCACACCGCCGGTCGGAAAATCCGGTCCCGGGATATACTGCATCATCTGCTCGGTGTTGATGTCTGGATTCTTCATATAGGCAATCACACCGTCAATGACCTCGCCGAAATTGTGCGTCGGAATGCTCGTCGTCATGCCAACCGCAATTCCCTCCGCACCGTTGATCAGAAGATTCGGCACCTTTACCGGCAGAACCTCCGGCTCTTTCTCCGTCTCGTCAAAGTTCGGCACAAAATCCACAACATCCTTGTCAAGGTCTGCTAAGAACGCCTCCTGCGTCAGCTTCTGAAGTCTCGCCTCCGTGTAACGCATGGCAGCCGCTCCGTCTCCCTCGATGGAGCCGAAGTTGCCGTGTCCGTCCACCAGCGTCTGTCCCATTTTAAAATCCTGTGCCAGCACCACCAACGCACCGTAGATCGAACTGTCTCCGTGCGGGTGATACTTACCCATGGTATCCCCGACAATACGCGCACTCTTACGGTACGGCTTGTCATAGCGGATGCCGAGTTCATACATATCATAAAGTGTCCGCCTCTGTACCGGCTTTAACCCATCCCTGATATCCGGCAGTGCACGTGAGATAATCACGCTCATTGCATAGTCGATATAGGATTTCTGCATCAGCTCCGAATACTCGGTGCGGATAATCTGTTCTTCCTGTTTCATGGTAATCCTCATTTCCTGCCGCTTCTTCCTGCGGCTCTCTCATCCCGCGCATGATCCTGCCGCACGGTATCGCATCTGTCATGCGTCCACGGTCGCATCCGTCGCATGCTCATAGATAAAGGTCTTGCGCGGCGGCACGTCATTGCCCATCAGAAGCTCCGTGATGTCGGACGCCATGCGACCGTCCTCAATCTCAATCCGCTTTAACAGACGTCTCTTCGGATCGAGCGTCGTCTCCCAGAGCTGCTCCGCGTCCATCTCGCCGAGACCTTTGTACCTCTGCAGTGTAAAACTGCCCTTGTGGCTCCGTCTATAGCGCTCCAGCGCCTCATCATCGTAGAGGTATTCTTCCTCTCCGCGGCTTGGAATCGCCTTGTAAAGCGGCGGCATTGCCACATAGACATGTCCCTCATAGATCAGTTCTGGCATGAACCGGTAGAATAACGTCAAAAGCAGCGTGGAAATATGCGCTCCGTCGACGTCGGCATCCGCCATGATGATAATCTTGTCATAGCGGAGCTTCGTAATATCGAAATCATTGCCGTAGCCCTCGGAAAATCCGCAGCCGAACGCATTGATCATCGTCTTAATCTCCGCGTTGGCTAAAATCTTATCGATGCTCGCCTTCTCCACGTTTAAGATCTTACCGCGGATCGGCAGAATCGCCTGAAAGCTGCGGTCTCTCGCTGTCTTCGCGGAACCTCCCGCAGAATCTCCCTCGACGATAAAAATCTCGCAGATCGATGCGTCCCTGCTCTCGCAGTTCGCAAGCTTGCCGTTGGAGTCAAAGGAGAACTTCTGCTTTGTCAGAAGATTCGTCTTCGCCTTCTCCTCGGTCTTGCGGATCTTCGCCGCCTTTTCCGCACAGGAAATGACGGTCTTAAGCACTTCCAGGTTCTTGTCAAAATAGAGCTGGATCTCGTCGCCGGTCACCTTCGCCGTCGCACGCGACGCGTCCTGATTGTCCAGCTTCGTCTTCGTCTGTCCCTCAAAACGCGGGTCCGGATGCTTGATGGAGACGACTGCCGTCATGCCGTTGCGCACGTCCGCGCCGGTAAAATTGGCGTCCTTATCCTTCAAGATGCCAAGCTCTCTCGCATAGGCATTGATGACGGTCGTAAACACCGTCTTAAAACCGGTGATGTGTGTTCCGCCCTCCGCGTTGAAAATATTATTACAGAAGCCCAGAATATTCTCATGAAATTCGTTCGTGTACTGGAACGCCGCCTCGACGGTAATGCCCTCAGTCTCTCCCTTAAAATACACGACATCATGCAGAACTTCCGTGCTCTTGTTGAGATCCTTCACAAACCCCTTGATGCCTTCCGGCTCGTGGTAGACGATATGCTCGGTCTCCTCCCCTCTCCGGTCCTCATAGATGATCGTAAGCTCCGGGTTTAAATATGCCGTCTCATGCATACGGCTCTTGACCTCGTCCTCCTTGAAACGCGTCTTCTCGAAAATCTCCGGGTCCGGCAGGAAATTGACCTTCGTTCCGGTCTTCTTCGTCTTACCGATCTTCGGAAGCAGTCCGTTCTCAAGCTCCACCACCGGCACACCGCGCTCATAGCGGTCGTGATGAATGTAGCCGTCTCTGCTGATCTCGACGTCCATATAGGTGGACAATGCATTCACGACCGAGGAACCCACTCCGTGCAGTCCGCCGCTGGTCTTGTATGCGGAATCGTCAAACTTGCCGCCCGCATGCAGCGTCGTGTACACAATTCGCGCTGCCGACACGCCCTTCGCGTGCATGCCGACCGGCACGCCTCGTCCGTTATCTTCCACTGTACAGGAGCCGTCCGCCTCCAATGTGACATATATGGTATCGCAGGCACCCGCCAGATGCTCGTCCACTGCGTTGTCCACAATCTCGTAAATAAGATGATTCAGACCCTTTCTGGACACACTTCCGATGTACATTCCGGGTCTCTTCCTTACGGCTTCGAGTCCTTCCAGAACGGAAATACTACTCTCGTCATAAGTCTCTTTCTTTGCCATGTTCTTCTTCCTTTCCTTGACATTCCTCTGGATAATATAACATACTGGGAAAACCCGTGCAAGCAACAGAACGTATGTTTTGTAAAAATTTTCTATTTTTGTGCAAACAGACGAAATACGCGGAAAAGAATCCGATTGCTTTCTTTGTCCGCGTATTATCATTCCCTTTTCGGTTGTATCTTACAGCTTATATCTTACATACTCTTTAATTCGGCTGCCTTGTCCTTCAGATCTGAGGAAATCTCCTTCACCGAATCTGTGGATGCGGCAATCTCCTCGGTGCTTGCCGCCAGATTGGTCATCCTCTCATCCACATCCCGGATGATCTCTGCCAGATGATCCGACTCCTCCAACAGCTTTCCGATCGCCTGACTGATCTCATTCTTGTTATCGTTGCTGTCGTTTGCGGTTGTCCTGCTGTTCTCCGAAAGATTCTTGATCTCCTCCGCCACCACCGCAAATCCTCTGCCTGCCGCACCGGCACGGGCCGCCTCGATGGAAGCATTCAGTGAGAGCAGATTAGTCTGGTTGGCAATCTTCGTGATGTCGTTGTTGTTGTTCTCAAGCTTATCCAAAAGCTCCGTGATCACTTCAAACGACTGCCGCATCTCCTGACAGAAGCCGGTCACGCCGGTCATCGCATCCGTAATCGCCGTGCTCTCGCTCGCATTGCTGCTGTTCCCGGCAGCCATCTGCCCGATGGCGGAATCCAGTTCCTCAAAATCGGAATTCAGTCCCTCGACAATTCCGGCAATCAGATCGCTTCTGCGCTGGATCTCCACATTCGCCTGCTGGCTTTCCTCCGCAGCCGCCTGTGCCGCACGCCCTCTTTCCTCCGCCTCGTTCTTGATAAAATGAATACAGGAATTCTCACTGTTGCACCCGTTGTAGATCGCTGTCGCCATATCCCGGCAGGTCTTATAACCGCAGGCGCTGCAGTCGATCGCACGATCCATCGCCGTCTGCTTTTTCAGACGGCTGTATACTGCTTCTAACTCCTGTCCCTCCGGCACGCGGATCTCATTCCCCTTCGACCGGTCGGTATACCGGCGCGTAAAATCCGCCGGATCAAGCTGCGCAAACTGACGGTTCAGCTGTGCCAGCCGCTGCTTCGGCGTCGCCGATCTCGCCCACGGTCCCTTGACCTTCTTGCTCTTCTCCCGGATCTTATGCAGCTCGTAGAGCACATCATCCCCGGCAGTCTTCTCCGGCTCAACGCCCGTACCGTAGATGCATCCCATCGCACAGTTCAGCGCATCGACCATAAACGGCAGCTCCTTGTGCTCTGCGACACGCTTGCGATAGGCATCCAAAAATTCATAGACGTGGCGCTCTCCCTCGATCTGCCGGATAAACACATCCTCTCCGCAGAACCAGTAGACATTCTCCTTCAGTCCTCCCGGCATCGGATAGATCGAGCCGAGACCGTATTCGATCTCATCGCTGACCCCCGGTCCACTGATCCGGTGCTTCCTGCAGTAATCCATCAGGTGATCGAATGTCACATTATAAGAAACATAGCCGTCTGTATCCGGATCGGAAATCTCGTTCTTCTTCGCAATGCACGGACTGATGAACGCAAGCTTGTCCGTGATATGTAAATACTTCTTCGCGTAGATTGCCGCACACATCATCGGGCTGTGTACCGGCATCAGCTTCGGAAGCAGCTCCGGTGCATACATCTCGATGTAGTTGACCACCGCAGGACACGGCTGTGAAATTCCACCCGTAAACTGATTCTTCGTAATATAATTGATGTACGCCCAGGTCGTAATGTCGGCACCAAAGCTGACACTGATAATCCTTTTGGCTCCCATCTGTCTTAAGCCGCCTAAAATCTGCTCATACTCTCTGGGATAATTCGCCAGGAATGCCGGCGCCAGAAGCAGTGAAATGGATTCACCTCTCTGCAGATCCGCAAAAAACTGCTCCGTATCATCGGCATATTCCCTCGCCTGATGTTCGCAGGCATCAAAGCATGCACCGCAGTTGATGCACTGTGCATGGTTGACCTCAATGCGCGGCTTCCCGTCCACCACGACAGCCTGATTCGCTGTCAGAACGGGACAGACGGAAATACACCGGTTGCACCCAATACAGTTCTCATTCGTGTAAACATAGCCAGCCATAACTCTTCCACTCCCTTATGCTGTCTTTTGTTTAATTTTAACATATAGTGTTGTTTTCATCAACTAATTCAGTGCATTATCACTGTTTTTGACATACTGCATGTGGGAAATGACCATCATTGCAATCTTGAATGTCATCGCATCATCAAATTTGCGGATATCAAGCCCGATCACCTTCTCCAGGCGCTCCAGACGGTACACCAACGTGTTCCTGTGCACGTAAAGCTGTCTTGCCGTTTCAGAGATATTCAGATTGTTCTCAAAGAATTTCTGGATCGTTGTCGTCGTCTCCTCGTTGAACACATCCGGAATTTCATCCCCAAATACCTCATGAATAAACATCTCGCACAGAGACATCGGGAGCTGATAGATCAGTCTGCCAATACCCAGATAACGGTATGCGATCGTCTCTTTTTCCACGTAGAAGATTTTTCCCACCTCAAGCGCCATCTTTGCCTCCTGGTAGGATTTCGCAATATCCTGCAGGTTGTTCACACGGTTGCCGTAGCCGACCCGGACGCGTACCATCGCCTCCGCGTGCATATTGTCCACGATCATTGACGCCAGGGACGCCAGATCCTCGTCCTCTCCCATCTCTCTGGTGTCTTTGATGAGCACAATGCTCTGCTCGTCCACCTCAGTCACAAAATCCCTGGTCTTCGCCGCGAACAGATTCTTGACCAGTTCGATCGCTGTGGCGTCCTTCTTCCCTTCCAGCTCGATCACAAATACCACGCGCTCCGCCTGCTCGATGTGAAGCTTCTGCGCCTTGTTGTACATATCTACCACAAGCATATTGCCGAGCAGGATATTCTGCATGAAGTTGTTCCGGTCAAACTGCTCCATGTAAGCAGACACAAGCGTCCGGATCTGGCAGACCGCCAGTCTTCCGACCATGTACGCGTCCTCCCCGGAAGATTTGGTCAGAAGGACATACTCCAGTTCCCCGTCCACATACACCTTAAAGAAATGACATCCCGACAGCATCTGGCTCTCCGCCATGGAACCCGCAAAAGAATTCACCGCGTACTCCATATCACCTTCCGGTTCAAACGTTGCCGCCACCTGCTTCCCCTTCTCCGTATATAGTGCCAGATCAATCTTGGAAATCTCTTTTATCTCATCTAACGCTGCCTGTATCTTGTGATTCGAAATCATGTGTCTCGCCTTTCCTGTCAAATATTACTGTGCCTTGACATGCCTTATGTGTTCCATACGTTAATAAAAACTGGGTACAACATGTGCACCCAGTTTTACTTTTAAGTCCTATTCAATTCTAACGGATTAGTTGGTAATTGTCAATTCTGTTTCTTTGTCGAATACGTGAATCTTCTCCGGATCAATTGCCATCTTGATGTGGTCGCCCATACGTGCAGTTGTTCTGGAATCAACCTTTGCAGTCATGCTTGCGCCTGCAACTTTGAAGTATAACAGTACCTCAGAACCTAATAACTCATAGCCTGTTACATCTGTCTCGAATGCAGCATCCTTATGAGCCTCGATCTCGATCTCGGAATCACCGATATCTTCCGGTCTGATACCCATAACAACAGTCTTGCCGTTGTATCCGCCGTCAGCTAACTTCTTAGCTTTTGCAGGAGGAAGAACAACTGTTGTGTTCTCGAAGGAAAGGCTTACTTTCTCACCCTCAACCTTGCATACAGCATCTACGAAGTTCATCTGCGGAGATCCGATGAATCCTGCTACGAATAAGTTATTCGGCTCGTTGTATAACTTCTGCGGGGAATCTACCTGCATGATAACGCCGTCCTTTAATACGACGATTCTGGTACCAAGTGTCATAGCCTCGGTCTGATCATGTGTTACGTAGATGATGGTTGCTTTTAATCTGTTATGTAAGGAAGCGATCTCGGAACGCATCTGTACACGAAGCTTTGCATCCAGGTTGGAGAGCGGCTCATCCATCAGGAATACCTTCGGGTTACGTACGATGGCACGTCCCATGGCAACACGCTGTCTCTGTCCACCGGAGAGAGCCTTCGGCTTACGGTCTAATAACTTCTCAAGGTCAAGGATCTTTGCAGCCTCCTCAACTTTTCTCTTGATCTCATCCTTCGGAACTTTTCTTAACTTAAGACCGAATGCCATGTTGTCGAATACGGTCATATGCGGATACAGAGCGTAGTTCTGGAATACCATTGCGATATCACGATCCTTCGGCTCTACGTCGTTCATAAGCTTTCCGTCGATGTAGAACTCACCGGAGGAGATCTCCTCAAGACCTGCGATCATACGAAGTGTAGTAGACTTACCACATCCGGAAGGTCCTACGAAGATAATGAACTCCTGATCCTCTACTTCAAGGTTGAAATCCTTAACAGCTTCAAAGCCGTTCGGATATACTTTGCAAACGTTTTTCAATGATAAACTTGCCATTGGTACGATACCTCCTAAAATTTGTTCGTTTTTAACTACTCTTACTATACAAAAAAAACAGCCAAAATACCATAGACCGCCTACACAAAGAATTTTTGCTTTTCTTGTAGAATGTCACAGTGTTTTGGTTGTTTTTTCTATTCTTTCGTCAAACCGACAGGTTTTCCATCAAAAAGTAAGCACTTTGACGAACGCATTACTGTTTGCCGGTGCTTCCGAATCCGCCGCGGTTTTTGTTGCCGAGGCTCTCCACTTCGTCAAACGTGATCTTCGGCTGATTTTCAAAAATGCGGAACTGGCAGATGCGGTCATTGACGTGAATCACCGTGTCGCGCACCGCATAGACCGGCATCCGCCACATATCGTCATCCCCGCAGTAGGTGCCATCGATAATGCCGCAGCTGTTCGTCTGGATGATTCCGTAATTTTTAAAAGTGGAACTTCTCGGCACCACATGCGCCTCATAGCCCTCCGGAAGCTCCATGGCAACGCCGAGCGGAATCAGACAGAACTCTCCCGCTTTCAGTGTCACTTCCTCAGACGCCCGAAGATCGATCCAGTCCGACTTTCCGTCAATATAGGTCAGACGTTCCATCGCATCCGTAAAATATTTAATCCTGATCTGTGGCATGTATGTTCCTCCTGTTATGTCGATTTCTTTATGTTTCCCACTCCGGGGCGCCATGTCGCATTTCTATGCTTCCCACTCCAGGGCACTATGCTCTGCACGCCGGTCGCGCATCATCAGTTCCCGCACTGCTTCTTTTGCAGGCTTATCCTCAAAAAGCACACGGTTGACTTCCTCGATGATCGGCATATCGACCCCGTATTTTTTTGCAAGCGCGATCGCCGCCTTGGCGGAATACACGCCCTCGACCACCATCTTGACCTCATCCATCGCCTGCTTCATGGTATAGCCCTGCCCGATCAGCATTCCGGCTTTGCGGTTTCTGCTGTGTCTGCTCTCACATGTCACGATCAGATCTCCGATTCCGGTCAGACCGCTCAGTGTCTCCGCCTTTGCCCCCATCTTGATGGCAAGACGCGACATTTCCGTGATTCCGCGCGTGATTAACGCCGCTTTGGTGTTGTCCCCGTAGCCGAGTCCGTCCGCCATGCCGGCTGCCAGTGCAATGACGTTCTTCAGGGAACCTCCCAGTTCCATGCCGAGCACATCCGGGCTTGTGTACACGCGAAACACCTCATTCATGAAAATATCCTGCACGCCCTCTGCCACCTTGCGCTTCTTTGCTCCGGCAACAACGGTCGTCGGCAGTCCGACGCCAACCTCCTCGGCGTGGCTCGGTCCGCACATCACGGCAACCTCCGCCGCAGGTACTTCCTCTTCTACAATATCGGAGAGCGTCATCAGCGTATTTTCTTCAATGCCCTTTGCCACACAGACAATGATCTGTCCCGCCTTCACAAAAGGCGCCATGCTTTTTGCCGTGCTTCTGGTGAAGACAGACGGTACCGCCAGAATCAGATATTCCTTATCTTCCACTGCCGCCTTAAGATCCGTGGTAAATTCCATATCCTCCGGAAGCTTCACCCCCGGAAGCTTATCCACATGCTCATGCCGTTCGCGCAGCATCGCGATCTCCGCTTCCACAATCGACCACACCGTCACCTGGTTGCCGTTGGTGTGCAACACCTTCGCGAGCGCTGTCCCCCAACTTCCCGCTCCGATTACCGCTACTTTTGCCATATCTTTTATTTTCCCTCCTGTTTGTTCTTCTTGAACGTGAACTTATTCTCCGTGCCGTGCAGCAGACGTCCGATGTTGCTTCTGTGACGCCACAGCGCCATCGCCGTAAAGCAGGCGCTCACCACATAGAACTCCGGAAGGTACGCGGCATCGATATGCAGATATCCCATATGTCCGAAGATCAGTACCTGCACCAGATAGCTCGTCACCACCAGAATTGATCCGAGCGACACATATCTTGTGATCGCAATGGAACCGATGAATAAGATCAGACAGACCGGCGCCGCCAGCGGACACACGGCAAGAATCATGCCCGATGTGCAGGCAATTCCCTTTCCGCCCTTGAACTTGAGGTAAAACGGAAAATTATGTCCGAGCACAGCTCCGAAACCGGCATACAGTTCCAGAATCTTAACCGCATCCGGATAAGCGTTCCGGAACAGAACCTTCACCAGAAGAACCGCCAGAATCGCCTTGCACAGATCTCCCGCAAATGTGATCAGTCCCGCCTTGATTCCAAGCACGCGCAGGGAATTTGTCGTCCCCGCGTTGCCACTTCCCTCACTGCGGATATCAATCCCCTGGCTTTTTCCGTAGAGATACCCCGTCTGAAACAGTCCAAACAGATACCCGATTCCCAATGCAATAACCCTTGCTCCTATCATCACTGCTCTTCCTTTCTCTCCCGAATAATGAATTTCAGTGCCGTTCCGCGGAAACCGAACGTCTCACGGATACGGTTCTCCAGATACCTGGTGTAGGAAAAATGCATCAATTCCTTATCGTTGACGAAAATCACGAAGGTCGGCGGCTTTACCGCAACCTGTGTCGTATAGTAGATGCGCAGACGTTTTCCCTTGTCTGACGGCGGCTGCTGCATGGCAACTGCCTCTGTCACGATCTCGTTTAAGACACCGGTCGCCACACGCATGCTGTTGTTCGCAATGACCACATCGATCAGCTCAAAAATCTTATTTAAGCGCTGTCCCGATTTTGCGGAGATAAAAATAATCTCGGCATATGGCATAAAGCTTAAAATCTGACGGATCTTCTCCGTGTGACGGTAGATCGTCTTGTCATCCTTCTCGATCGCATCCCACTTGTTGACCGCGATGATAATCCCTTTTCCGCGCTCGTGTGCGATTCCGGCAATCTTGGCATCCTGCTCCGTGACGCCCTCCGTCGCATCGATCACGATGATGCAGACATCCGCCCGTTCCACCGCTGTCACCGCACGGATGATGCTGTAGCGCTCAATCTCTTCCTTAATCTTATTCTTCCGTCTAAGACCTGCAGTATCAATAAAGACATATTCTTTTCCGTCGTAAGTAATGTCGGTATCAATCGCATCGCGTGTTGTTCCCGCAATATCGGAGACGATCACACGGTCCTCCTGCGCCAGCTTATTGATGAGGGAGGACTTGCCGACATTCGGCTTACCGATGATCGCAACCTTCGGGCGCTCGTCTTCCTCCTCGTCCTTCGCATAATCCGGAAAGTGCTTGACCACTTCATCCAGCATATCTCCAAGTCCCAGCATGGATGCCGCTGAGATTGGGAACGGATCGCCGATGCCAAGATTGTAGAACTCATACACATCTGGCATGAACTTCTCAAAGCTGTCCACCTTGTTGACCACAAGCACGACCGGCTTGCCGGAGCGCCGCAGCATATCCGCCACCTTAGAATCCGAATCCTGCAGTCCCTGTCTGACATCCGTGAGGAAAATAATCACGTCCGCCGTCGCAATGGCAATCTCCGCCTGCTCTCTCATCTGCGAGAGAATGACATCTCTGCTGTCCGGCTCAATACCGCCGGTATCGATCATCGTAAAATGATAATCCAGCCAGTTGACGTCCGCATAGATACGGTCTCTCGTCACTCCCGGCGTATCCTTTACAATTGAAATTCGCTCTCCTGCAAGTGCGTTGAACAGTGTGGATTTTCCAACATTCGGACGCCCTACAACCGCTACTACGGGTTTACTCATCTATCTGACCTTTCCTTTCTATAAAAAACAATATCGTCCATCTTCTTACTGACAGGCAGACTTCACCTGTCCCTATCATAATCCTGACCGCTTGATTTTACAATATCTGTCCCGACTTGTAAAGCAGTTTAACAAAGGCAGGCAAGAGGAACTGCCGCACGAAGCATATCGTGCGGCAGTTCCTCTTCCTGCCGTATCTCTACTGCATCATCTCTTGGTTCGTCATCAGCTTCCACTCGTCATTTGTGATGCCAAGTTTCTCAAGCGTCTCTACGATATGCACGCAGTCCGGTCCGAACGTCAGATACAGATTGCCGCCCACTGTCATCTCCTGCCCGTCCACGGCTTTTCCTTCCAGCTTCTCTAAACTGTTATGATAGTCATAATAATACATCCAGTTGTCAACATACCTGCCTGTACTATAATATTCCAGTTCAATGTTGCTGTAGTACGTGTCTTCCGGCTGCTCGCAATACTGATAATACTTCGCCAGATTTCCATCCTCGATATCCGCCCGGATGGCCTTTAAGATCTGCTCAATCTCCTTCTCGGAAAACATGTGCGTATTGTTAAGCCCCGTAGAAGTATACAGATCCATATATCCAGAGGTAAACCGGCACTCTGAATTTCCGATACCAAAAATCTCACGCTCCAGATTCTCCGGCTCGCTCTCCCACGCAAGGATCTGCTCTGCCGGTGTACTGTCAGCACCCCCATCCGCCTCAGGCAGCGGAAGTGCATACCGCCGCTCCACCTTGGAACCATCCTGCATATAATACAGGAACGTTGTATAATAAAATCCCGAACCGGTACGTTCTACCTCCTGATAGGCATCCTTATTTGCAATAATCTGGCGCTGCAGCTCCGTCAGTGTCGCAAGTTCTTCTCCTTTCACCTGCACCGGATAATCCAGATAGACGAACGCTGTCTCCACATCCGCCACCTCCGGCACATAGCGCTCCAGACCGAATGCATCCATTTCAAACAGGGATACAAACACCACTGTGATCACGGCAGTCGCCGCCCACTCCAGCACGCGTTTTCTGCGAAATACCCTGAAATTCTTTTCCAGCAGCATCTCTGCTCCAAAGAAAAAGAGGAAGCCCATCGCCACACTGCAAAGCAGGAGACACGGATATTTGCGCAGCTGCGGCAGATCCGTGAGCATGGATATGACCGTGACACCGACGACCAGACCTCCGCAAAGTGCTGCTCCCCAGCGGAATACCGGCTTGATGATCCTGATGCTGACCCAGTCGCCCGCCGTCTCAATCTGCCGTCTTTTATACAACTGGTAAGCCGCCACGACAAGCACAACTGCTGCCGCCGCATAGATTCCGGTGAGCGGCATGCCCGTGATCTTAATGCCGGTAATTCCATTCCCGTTCTCCGTGTAGATAAGACTGCTGCGAAGATTATTGTTCAGATAATAAAGTGGCGATAAAATGCAGCTTTTTCCCGGATTCCATGCATTCTCAATCCCGTAGCTGATGGTTTCAATCACCTTTGCAACAATAAACATGCATCCCACATACAGATAGTTGACGATCACATAATAGCATGGCATTGCAAACGCCTGCCCTGTGAACATCGCCACGAAAACCGCAAGTGAGTATGCAAAAAATGTCACACCAGCCTGTGCCAACAGCGCAGCGAACAGATACTGTATACAGGTAAACTGGTTTGCCAGGCATACGAGCACTGTGATAAAGAATGTGATGATCTCCGGCACGATCAGAAAAATGAGTCCTGACAGATAATTCGTCACATAAAGTTCCAGCCGGTTGACCGGCAACGCATGCATCATATTGGCGCTTTTTGCCGAATACAGATAGGAAAACACTGCCAGCGCCGCTGCCACTGCGAAGAAAAAGACCGGCAGAGGAGGGATCATCCGGTGTACTGCCAGCTCCACCAGCTGATACATGCGGTAGGTTGTGTCCTCGTTCCCCGTTCCATAATAGTAGTACGGACTGGCAGCCTTCTGCCACACCCATACGGGAATCACCACAAGGAGATATATCTGGTAAAGCAGCCACAGCGGCCAGAAATGCGTGAAGTTCTTCTTAAATATCGTGCGGTTAAAACAGGATGTCTTTGACTTCATAATCTGCCCCTCCCATCTCGTAGATAAATATTTCTTCCAGTGTCAGCGGCAGTACATCCACAATCGTCGGATTGCAATATGACAGTGCCGCCTCTGCTTCCTTTGGATCTCCCTTTACGATCATGGTATACACACGCCCTGTATTTGCCATGTGAAGCACCTGAAAATGTTCCGGAAGCTTCGGCATTCCGCTCTGACACGCCACCTGGATTTTCGACACACTTCCCTGCAGGTCGCTCAGTGAGCGCTCGATCATGATTTTTCCATGATGCATGATACCGACATGGTCACACACATCCTCAAGTTCACGCAGATTGTGGGACGATACAAGCACGGTCATCTCTTTCTCTGCGACCTCCGACAATATGATGCTCCAGATCTGACGCCGCATCACAGGGTCGAGTCCGTCCACCGGTTCGTCCAGAATCAGAATATCCGGCTTGCAGCAGATGGCAAGCCAGAATGCCACCTGTTTCTGCATTCCTTTCGACAGCCGTCTGATATTGCGCTTCACATCAATATTCGGGAAAAACTCCTGCATCCGGTAAAACAGCTTTCCATCAAAAGACGGATAGATCCCCTCATAAAAACGCTTCATCTCCATCGTGTCTGCCTGCATGAAATAAAACAGTTCGTCTGGTATGTACGCGATTTTTGATTTGACCGCCTTATTCTCATATACATTTTCCCCGTCGATCTGCACCTCTCCCTGATCCGGACGGTACACCCCCGTCAGGTGGCGGATGAGTGTGGACTTTCCTGCTCCGTTCGGTCCGACCAGACCGTAGATGGCTCCCTTTTCCACGTGCATGTCCACACCGTTTAGCGCCACAAATCCGTCAAATGCCTTTTTTAATCCGTTTACCTGAATCATACCTTCTCTCCTCCCTCTGCCGCATGTTCGATCCGTGTGATCAGATCGCTCCTGCTCACTGACAGGAAACAGAGCTCCTCCACCACTTCATCGAACTCTTCCAGCAGTTCATGCTGTCTCGTATTCAGGATTTCCCTGTGCTCCGCCACAAACGTTCCCTTCCCGGCAACCGTGTATGTATATCCCTCGCTCTCCAGATCGCGATACGCTTTCTGAATCGTATTGGGATTGATCGCCAGTCCGGACGCCAGTTCGCGGACAGACGGCAGCTTCTCGTTTGCCGAAAGAGAATTTGTGATAATCAGCTTCCGAAAGCCATCCTTGATCTGTTCATAAATCGGTTTGGAGTCCCGGTAATTTAACTGAATCAAATCATAACCTCCCATCTGTACCAACTGTACTATTTGTCTTAATACAGCTACTATAGCATGGAAGGTTCCCTCATACAATAAAGATAATCCTATGAAATTATTAACTTTTATTTAACTTCGTCATCAGCCCAGATATGCACACAGGAGTTTGAAGGTGTTCTTCACGCCGTCCACATGGCTTCTCTCGTAGCCGTGCGACGCGTACACGCCCGCGCCGATCAGTCCGTGGCGCACGTCATAGCCCGCCGTCAGCGCCACATCCGCATCCGATCCGTAATGCGGGTAGACGTCCACCGCAAAGTCAAGTTCCTCGCGCTTTGCCGCCGCAATCAGTCCCGTCACGACGTCGTAGTGATACGGTCCGTGGCTGTCCTTCGCGCAGATGGACACCTGTGTCTCCTCGCAGGCAAGACCGTCTCCAACGCAGCCCATGTCAACGGAAATAACCTCAGTCACACCCTCCGGAATCGAAGCGGCTCCGCCGTGTCCGACTTCCTCAAAGACGGTGATGTGCTGGTAAATCATGCGCTCCGGTGTGACATTCTCTTCTTTTAAATATCTCGCATAGCCAAGCAGGATGCCGACGCTAAGCTTATCATCCAGGAAACGGCTCTTGATGTAGCCGCTCTCTGTGACGGTCGTGCGCGGATCAAAGCAGACGATGTCTCCCGTCATGATGCCGAGTGCCTCCACGTCCTCTCTGGAATGTACCTTCTCGTCCAGCACGATCTCCGTCTCGTCAAATGTACGCTTCTTGTCATTGTAATCGCCGTTGACATGGATCGATGCATTGGCAAGCTGTAAGGTTCCCTCGTAGACCTTTTCCCCGAAGCGGGTATGGATTCTGCAGTTCTCCGCCTCGGCATTGTTGGCGTTCATTCCGCCGACCGGTGTTACCCGCAGTCTGCCGTTGGACTTGATCTCCGCTACCATGGCGCCGAGCGTGTCAATGTGTGCCTCGAGCATCACGGCATTCTTTTTGTCCTTGCCGCCAAGCGCTACCAGCACGCCGCCCTTTGTGGTCAGCTTCGGCTCATAACCGAGCTTCTGGTACGCTTTCATCACATAATCCGCCACATCTGCGGTATATCCGCTCGGGCTGTCGATTGCCAGAATCTTCTTTGTCTCCTCGACCATATATTCCACGTATTTTTTTGTCTTCATCTTTTTTCTCCTTTTCCGCTTTCTATTTGATTCTATCTACAGACCATACCTGGAGGACGATCTTATACATCCTTATTTCAGGTACAGAAATCCGCCCAGATTTCCGCGCTTTCCATGACTTGCGCGGTGGGAAAACAACAGCTTTGGATTGCAGCAGGTACAGATGTCCGTCACTGCCAGATGCTCTTTTCGCACGCCCGCCTCCTGAAAAATGATCTCGTTCGCCTTCCAGAGATCCAGCTGGTATTTTTTGTCTGCGTGAGCCATCCCGACGCTGTTCTTCTCACTCTCTGCCAGAATCTCTTGCTCATGCCCCGGAAATTCCTCCGCGAAAATATCTGCCACATCTGCGCTCACCTCATAGCAGTCCCTGCAAATGGACGGACCGACCGCGCAGACCACATCCTCTGGTCTGGTGCCGTATGCCTCCTGCATGGCAGACAGAGTGACCGCTCCCATGCGCGCCGCCGTGCCTCTCCAGCCCGAATGGCTCATTCCGATGGCGCGGTGAACGGGATCCACCACATATAACGGCACACAGTCCGCGTAGAACGTCGACAGGACAAGTCCCGGCTCATCCGTAATCAGTCCGTCCACATCCCGGTAGTCCCGCTCTCTGGTCAGTCCTTTTCCGGCGTCCGCTGCCGTGACGCGGCGCACATTGACGGTATGTGTCTGATCCGAGCAGACAAACTGCCCCACCTCTGCCCCGAGTGCCCTCGCCAGGCGCCGGTAATTTTCACGCACCGCAGCCTCCTCATCGCCTCTGGTAAAGCTTAAATTCATCGTGGAAAAAATATCCGCACTGACGCCTCCGAGCCGTGTTGTAAAACAATGCTCCACGATCCCCGTGCGCTCCAAAAGGGGATATTTTAACAGCAGCAGCCTGCTGCCGTCCTCATTTTCATGCCAGTCCTCCCGCAAAACCGCATCCTCTGCTGCTTTTCTCACAAACGCTGTCAAGTCTCATCCTCCCGTCATCCCTGAAATTCAAATGCATTTCTCACAAGCCGCACTTCCCCGTCTGTTCCAAGCACCGCCGCCACATCAAAGCGGCAGGGCGTCGTCTCCCCGTATCCGTGCGTCAGGCAGTAATATTGCGCCGTTCTGCTGATGCGGCGCTGCTTCGCCCGGTCCACCGCCTCCAGCGGATCGCCCGTCTGCCCGTCTCTGCGGTATTTCACTTCCACAAACACCAGGTATCTGCCATCGCGGGCGATGATGTCGATCTCTCCCTGCCGGCATCTGAAATTGTATCCAATCAGCTCGTATCCCTGTTCCTTCAGATACTCCCCCGCCCGTCTCTCATACGCTGTTCCCGTCTGCCGCCTGTTCATCCGGTATCCTCTCTCCCTGCCTTTCGTCCGATCCATCACCACGTTCCGCCGTCCGGGTTCTTCCCGTGCCTTCTGTTACCATCACGGCATCTGTCATCTGCCTACAGTAAGCCGGATTCTTTGAGTTTTCCCTTCATGCGGTCCATATCGTCCACAAAGACAAGGATCTCCGCGACCACCTCGTAGAGTTCCGGCGGAATCGTATCCCCGATCTGAAGTCTGGATAAGGTCTCCGCCAGCTTGTTATCCTGATAAAACGGAACATCGTTTTCTTTTGCCGTCTCAATGATGCGCTCCGCCACCTCGCCTTTTCCGACTGCGAGGATCTTCGGCGCCACCTCGCCCGGATTGTAGGCAACGGCGACCGCCGTCTTTTCTTTTCCTGCAATATGCTTGTTCTCCGCCATCGCCACATCCTCCCTTCAAAGAATCCTGCTTTCCTATGCTCTTACATCAAAAGAATAGCGGTGCAGGCTTCCCACCGTCGCCTTTCCTTTCTTTACGATATTCTCCTTGAAACTGATGTCTTTTTTCTCATGTGTGACCGTGATGGAAGACTGGTAGCCCTTGCTCTTAAGACGCTTGTTCAGCACTTCCAGGTGCTTTTCCACCAGATCATAGGAGGCATCATCCTCCAGATAAAAATTGGTGCGTACGCTGCGGTTCTGCATCCGCACTGAGACGTCCGTGGAGCCGAGCTGCTCCATGTCCAGATGTAAAAATGCCGTCAGTTCCGCATCCGGATCGCGCAGATTCTTCCGGTTCGCATAGACATAGAGTTCCCCGTTCGCATTTTGTCCGGACATCTTTAACGGCAGCTGCACATAGTGATAAATCTGGTTCATCTGATTCATGAACTCCAGATTGCCGTGAACCTGCGATGCCGTCTGCAAAAACGTATTCTGCGTGCTTCCGGTCGCCCGAACCGCCTCCTCCATCTGGGAAAGCTGCTGCTCTAAGCGCTCATACAGCCCGCTCACCTTATGCTCCTGCTTTAATTCCTCCGGCTGCAGAAGCCACTGCTTCTCGATCACACTGCGGAAAATGGTCTGAAATTCCTTTCCGGCAAAAAGCTTCTGCATTCCCGCAAAGCCGAACCCGCCATTCTGTGCGAGCGCTCTGCCGAGCTTCTGTAAAAACTGTTCTGCCGTCAATTTTTCATTCAAGACCGGCTGCTCCTGCGCCGCTTCCTCCTGCGCCATCAGTTTCGCCACCTCCGGACCTTCTTCCGAGAGCGTATCCACAAAGACTTCCTCCTGCTCTCCACCGGCAAAAATCTCCTCGTTGCCAATCAGAGCCGGAATGTTCCGAAGCATTTTTCCCAGATGCTCGATCTGCTCCTTCGACAACAGTTCCCCGACTGTCCCCGGAGTCTCTGCCGTCCTTCCATATGTCAGTTCCGCGGTCACTCCGACCCCTGTCTCTGCTTCTGCCGCTGCGCCCTGTCCCGCTGTCTCCGCAGTCGAAGCGGCACCTGCCTCCTCCGCTACTGCCGATGCCGCTGCGATTCCCTGTTCCGCCGCCGTGGGCGCGCCCGCCTCTGCTTCTGCCACCGTGGCTGCATTTTCCTGTCCCACTGCTTCCGCCATTGCTCCGGCGCCTGCCTCTGCTGCGGAAGATTCCTGTTCCGCTGCCGCGGTCACTCCGGCATCTGCCGCTTCCGCCCCGGGCATAAAAATATCGAGCATTTTCCCATAGAGAGAAAACGCCGTCTCCGGCGAGAGCGCCTCGTCCGAAAGCAGTTCCATCATATGTCCCGCTGCCAGATCCATCTCTTCCACGAGTGCCTGCCGGTCGGACAGATAATTTTCAAACTGCGCCGCCATCTCCTCCGTCACCGGGAGTCCGAGCTTCGTCATCTGCACGATGGTCTGCACATTGGCATCCGGATTCGCGCCAACCAGCTTCGCCATATCGAGAATGCTCTGTCTGCCGATCGACATCTGCTCCTGCATCATCGTATCCACCATCACAAGCGTCCGGTCCGTCGCAGGCACCTGCGCCGCCGAAAGCGCGTTGAGCAGAATCGGATTGCTGACATTTCCAAGCTCGGTGTACGGGCGGATCGCAATCGTCTGCCCGTCATTGGCGCGCACCTGGAAAAACATGCTCGAGCCCTGCTGTAAATCCATTTTTCCGTCCAGCCGTGCGGTGATGGTCTGTCCGTTGCCCAGCGCCAGCGTCACTTTTCCGCCGCGCACACTGTTGATCGTCCCCTCGAAAATACTTCCCGCGGAGAGATCCCCGATCGTCGACACCAGTTTCTGAACGCTCTGCGCCCCATGCAATTCTTCCGTTCCGTTGGCCACATTCCGGCTGTACTGTCCTACCAGATCCGATATCTGCATGTATGTTCCCTCTTCCCGTCTATACCTCTACAAAATTTCCAATAAAGCTCCGGCGATGGATCGGCGTTGGTCCGTATTTTTTCAGCGCCGCAATATGTTCCGCCGAGCCGTAGCCCTTATTCGCTGCGAATCCGTACCCTGGCATGATCTTGTCGTACTCCACCATCAGCCGGTCCCTGGTCACTTTTGCCACAATGCTGGCCGCGCCGATCGAGATGCTCTTGGCATCTCCCTTGATAATCGGCACCTGCCGTATCGCAACCCCGGGTATCGTCACCGCATCATTTAATAATATATCGGGTGCATCGCCCAATTTGCTTATAGCTTCCCGCATCGCCTCGTACGTTGCCTGCAGAATGTTGATCTCATCAATGCGCTCCGGTCCCACCATGCCGATGCCGACCGCCACCGCTTTTTCCATAATCACATCGTACAGTTCCTCCCGCTTTGCCGCCGAGAGCTTCTTGGAATCGTTGATGTAGAGGATGTCGCAGTCCTTCGGCAAAATGACCGCTCCCGCCACAACGGGGCCGGCAAGCGGGCCTCTCCCCACCTCATCAATCCCGCAAATGCGCGTATACATCCCGTACTCGCGCTCGTACTTCCACAGCCGGTCGATCCTTGCACGCTCCGCCTCCAGCTTTGCAAGGCGTCCGTTCGCCTGCTCGATGAGCTTTTGTACGCCCGCGCGCTCATCCGACCTGTATTTTTCGATAAAAGAAGGCAGCATGGTCTCCTCTGCCGCCTTGAATTCTTCCCTGATTTCTCCGATCTTTTTCGTCTCCATCTGCTTCCTCTCCCGCCGTATGTTCCCGCTGCCTGTGCTAGTCGGGCCGCTCCAGTGTGATCCTGCCAAGCTTGCCGCTGCGGAATTCATCAATCAGAAGCGTCGCCGCCTTGCTGTAGTCAATCTCGTCGCCCTTTGCCACACAGCGACGGTTTTCTGCGATCCCACGCAGGATCTCTGCCGGCGCCGCCGTCTCGTCGATGGCCTGCTCCTCTGTTCCGTAGCGCGCCTGAAGCGCTCCCGGATAGTAGGCTGTCAGCACTTTGATCAACTCCAGGGACAACTCATCGATGTTTAAAATCTCGTCCTTGATGGCACCAATCAACGCCAGTTTTAATCCGACCGTCTGGTCTTCAAACTTCGGCCATAAGATTCCAGGTGTGTCCAGAAGTTCTACATTCTTGTTCAGCCGGATCCACTGCTTGCCCTTTGTGACACCCGGCTTGTTGCCGGTCTTGGCGCACGCCTTTCCGGCGTAGGAATTGATAAACGTGGATTTCCCCACGTTCGGGATTCCAACAACCATCGCCCGCACCGGACGGTTCATGATGCCGCGCTTTCTGTCGCGCTCGATTTTCTCCTTGCACGCCTCCATGACGACCGCCGTCACCTGCTTCATGCCGTTTCTGTTTCTCGAATCCAGGCTTACCACATAATAGCCCTTCTTCTGAAAATATGCACTCCACAGCTTTCCCGCTTCCTCGTCCGCAAGATCCGACTTGTTCATGAGGATCAGCCGCGCTTTATTTTTGCCCAGTTCGTCAATGTCCGGATTCCGGCTGCTGAGCGGAATCCGCGCATCGACAAGCTCGATGACCAGATCGATTAACTTGATATCTTCCTGCATCTGACGCTTTGCTTTCGTCATATGCCCCGGGTACCACTGAAACTGCATAATTACTCTCCATTCTCTTACTGTCTGTTTTATAAAAATCCAAAGTCCTTAAACGGCGCCACGCGGAACCATACTTTTCCGATAATATATTCCTTCTTAATGTTCCCGATGTTGGCATAACGGCTGTCCTCGCTGTTATTGCGGTTGTCGCCGAGCACGAAATACTCGTCCTCACCCAGCGTGACCTCTTCCGCCGCCAGTCCGGCATCCTCCATCTGTGCCACATCCACATCTTCCGCAAACAGTTCGCCGTTGACATACACTTCGCCGTTCTTAATCTGAAGCGTATCCCCCGGCACCGCTATGACGCGCTTGATGTAGTAATGTGATTTTTCATTGCCGTTCGGCAAAAATACAATCACATCGTTCGGCCTGGGATCGGTAACTTTGTATATAAAACGGTTGACCAGGATCTCATCGCCGCCGTTTAGTGTCTCCGCCATGGACTGTCCCACAACACTTGTCCGCAGTCCGACAAAATATACCAGTGTAAACGCTACCAGAAGCGTGATCGCGATCTCAATGATCCACACACACACTTCCTTCACGACCGACATATTCACTTTTTTCTTCTGTCTGCCAAAGTTCAGTCCGCTTCTACGTCTGCGCATTCTTATCCTCCATGTGCCATGTGCCCGCCGCACACGATTCCTGCTTTACTTTAACACAAACCCTGTGGCTTCGCAATTTAATTTTGGTGCCTTACAATGCGAAAAAACCGGAACACACTCCATATGGAATCCTGTTCCATACAAAATATGTCCCGGCTTCTTAGCGCTGCATTGTATTATTTTACAAGCTCTTTTACCTTTGCCTTCTTGCCGACACGGTCTCTTAAGTAGAATAACTTTGCACGTCTGACTTTACCCTGACGAACAACCTCTACCTTCTCAACGTTCGGAGAATGTAACGGCCAGGTCTTCTCTACGCCGACACCGTTAGAGATCTTTCTGACTGTGAAAGTCTCGCGGTTGCTTCCGCCCTGTCTCTTTAAAACAGTTCCCTCGAATACCTGGATACGCTCACGGTTACCCTCTTTGATCTTACCGTAAACCTTTACCGTATCACCTACGTTAAACTGCGGTACTTCTGCCTTGAGCTGCTCTGCTTCAATGCTCTTAATGATTTCACTTGCGTTCATTTTGTGACCTCCTGATTCATTGGATGTTCTTAATACGTCGATTCGTAACAGAGGACCATCTATTTATTCACAACTATTCCAGTATAACACAGATTGTACGGATTGCAAGCATTTTCGGCAAATATTTTCATTCTCTCTCTTCACGCTCCATCCAGTAGATGCGTCCCTTAGAAAAACAGAGTCCCAGGGCCTCCTGCAGTCCTTTGGATGCATCATTGCCGATCTCAACCTGACCGTAGGGTCTCTCACCGCGCTCTAATCCGAGATTGATCATATATGTCTCAAGTGCCATGCCGATCCGGCGTCTGCGGTACTCCGGCGAGACGAAGAGCATCCCGATGCCGCCCTCCGCGTGCATTCCGATAAAGCCCGCAAGCTGCCCGTCCACAAACGCACCGAAGAGCGCTCCTTTTTTGATCCGGTCTGTCACATACGCCTCATCCGATATCGTATTGTAATCGCGCACCACCGCGTCTAAGTGTTCCATCGTAAGCGGGCGGATGACCACACCGTTTTCGGCCGGTTTGCCGTCCATGCGGTACAGTCCGGTGACAGGCAGCTTTTCGTGCTTTGTATACACGATCTGGTTGCAGGTCATCGCCGTGCGAAATCGCAGATATTTTTCTGCCGGTTCCGTCATGAACTCCTGATGCAGCACCAGAAGGCCGCTCTCCTCCCCGGCGTCCTCCTGCAGGATTTCAAGCATCCTGCAACCAGCTTTGATGTCCTCCGCCGTATGAAAATACGCCCCGCTGACTTTATCCTGCAGACAGATATTTTTCCCTTCTGCAAAAACAAGGCGCGCCTGCCCGCGCGCAATCAGCTCGGTCATATCCACATGCAGCAGCTTGTCCCCGGCAAGCACCTTTTTGCAGGACATCAGTCTCTCGTAGCCTGCGTAAAGATCCGGCCGCCTCTCCTGTGTGCGGCGCTCCGCCTCCTGTCTGCGCCACTCGGCAATTTTTCTCTGATTGCCCGACAGCAGCACCTTTGGCACCTGCTTTCCGTGCCATTCCTCCGGGCGGCTGTACTGTGGATACTCTAACAGATCGCCCTCGAAGGACTCCGTCTCCCCGGACTCTCCGTTCGCCAGTACCCCGGGCACCATCCGTGAGATCGCGTCTATCATCACCATCGCCGGAAGTTCCCCGCCGGTCAGCACATAATCGCCGATCGACACGTAGTCCGTGACGGTCTCCTCTAATACACGCTCGTCGATCCCCTCATAGTGCCCGCACAGGAAAATAAGATCTTCCTCCTTCGCGAACTCCTTTGCCATCTGCTGGTTGAACACGGCTCCCTGCGGCGTCACATACACCGTGCGCACCGGTCTGTCCCGCAGCTCCTCCGGCTGCTGGCTCCTGATTTCCTCGCAGGCTGCCTTCCACGCATCGTAGACCGGCTGCGCCTGCATCAGCATGCCGGCTCCCCCGCCGTAAGGATAATCATCGACTTTTTTATGTCGATCCGCCGTATAATCCCGGATGTTGACTGCATTCACGGACAGCAGTCCCTTTTTTGCCGCACGTCCAAGGATGCTCTCCGAGAGTCCCTGCGTCACCATCTCCGGAAACAGTGTCAGAATATGATAATTCATGCTGTGCCTCCTATTTTCGGTTGATGTCAAGCAGTCCCGGAAGCAGATGCACGCACATCTGTCCCTGCTCTACGTCCACATCGCGGATGCAGTCCCTGATCGCCGGAATGAGCACTTCCTCCCCGTCTGTCATGGAGATCACATAGACATCGTTCGCGCCGGTCTGCATCACATCCGACAGCGTTCCCAATTCCTCACCCTCGTCCGTCGACACCTTCATGCCGATCAGATCTGCAATAAAGTATTCGTCCTTTTTCAGCTTTACCGCGTTCTCTCTCGTCACATAAAGGCTCTTTTTGCGATATTTTTCCACATCATTGATATCATCAATTCCCTTAAATTTGAGAATCACCATATTTTTAAAGAACTTGACGCCTGCAATCTCAAGTTCTAATTTTTCTTTTCCGGTATCCAAAATCACATTTTTGAGTTTTTTGAAGCGCGCTGGATCGTCCGTTGTCGGAAATACCTTGACCTCCCCACGCACCCCGTGTGTCGTCGTGATGACACCGACCTGCAATAAATCTTCCATGCATGTCCTCCGTTTCTGTCTCTGATATCCGCAGTAGCCGCAATATGAACAAAGGAGCTGCCACCCCATTATCTGGCGCGACAGCTCCTCTGACCTGTTACTGCATGATCTCTACAATAACTTTCTTCTCTTCCTTTGAGGCAGCAGCCTTCACAACAGAACGGATTGCCTTGGCAATGCGTCCCTGTTTGCCGATTACCTTGCCCATGTCGGACTGCGCAACGCGCAGTTCAAGCACGATGGCTTTCTCATTCTCTGTCTCTGTTACGACGACCTGATCCGGATAATCGACGAGTGATTTCGCAATTACTTCTACTAATTCTTTCATTAGGTCCACCTCGCGAATCCTATTTCTCGATGCCTGCGCTCTTGAAAATACGAGCAACTGTATCGGTCGGCTGAGCTCCGTTAGCTAACCACTTCTTTGCTAACTCCTCATTTACATGATACTCGCTTGGATCTTTCGTTGGATCGTATGTTCCGATCTCCTCGATGCACTTGCCATCTCTCGGGGATCTGGAATCTGCTACTACGATTCTATAGAAAGGAGCTTTCTTCTGTCCCATTCTTCTTAATCTGATCTTTACTGCCATTACTTTCACCTCCTTAAATTTGCTTAACTGATCTATTTAGAATGCGTTATACGCAATTTCTAACATTAAAACGGAAGCTTGCCGAACATTCCACCACCGCGTCTGCCCTTCTTCATCATGCCAGGCATCTGCTTCATCATCTTCTTCATCTGTTCAAACTGCTTCACCAGACGGTTGACCTCCGCAATATCGACACCGGCTCCCACCGCAATACGGCGCTTCCTGCTCGGATTCAAAAGGGAAGGATTCTGTCTCTCCTCCGGCGTCATGGAATAGATGATCGCCTCCGTGCGCGATAAGCTCTTCTCGGCTGCTGCCTCGTCAATATCCGGCATCTTGCCTGCGCCCATCCCGAGTCCCGGCATCATACCGAGGATACTGGACAGACCGCCCATCTTCTTCATCTGACTCATCGACTCCAGATACATCTCAAAGTCAAATTCGTTCTTGCGCATCTTCTGCTCAATCTTCTTCGCCCGCTCCTCGTCAAAGTCCTCCTGGGCTTTTTCGATGAGGGTCAGCACATCGCCCATACCGAGAATACGCGATGCCATGCGATCCGGGTAAAACTGCTCCAGATCCGAAAGCTTCTCTCCCATACCCGCATAAAAAATCGGCTTACCGGTCACTGCCCGGATGGAAAGCGCCGCACCGCCTCTGGTATCACCGTCGAGCTTTGTCAGAATGACTCCGTCGATACCGATGCGCTCATCAAAGGTCTTCGCCACATTCACCGCATCCTGTCCTGTCATGGCGTCCACCACAAGGACGGTCTGATGCACTGTGACATTTTCTTTTATCTGAATCAACTCTGCCATCATATCTTCATCGATGTGAAGACGTCCGGCAGTATCGATGATAACGATGTTAAAATCGTTCTTCGCGGCATGTTCCATCGCCGCTTTTGCAATGTTCACCGGGCTGTTCTTATCGCCCATGGAAAATACTTCCACGCCCTGCTTCTGTCCGTTGATCTGCAGCTGTTCGATCGCTGCCGGCCGGTAGACATCACCTGCCACGAGAAGTACCTTCTTGCCTTTCTGCTTGAACTTTCCGGCAAGCTTTGCTGCTGTGGTCGTCTTACCTGCTCCCTGAAGACCGGTCATCATGATGACGGTGACTGCCTTGCCGGGCTGCAGTGTGATCTCGGCTGTCTCAGAGCCCATCAGCCTGACCATCTCTTCGTTTACAATCTTGATGACCATCTGTCCCGGATTCAGTCCGTTCATCACGTCCTGTCCGACGGCACGCTCCTCCACGTCCTTGACGAACTGCTTGACGACCTTGAAGTTGACATCCGCCTCTAAGAGCGCCATCTTGACTTCCTTAAGCGCTGTCTTGACATCCGCTTCCGTCAGCCGTCCCTTGCTGCGCAGGTTCTTGAATACATTTTGAAGTTTTTCAGATAAGCTGTCAAATGCCATCTATAACTCCTCTAATATCTGATTGGAAATCTGTTCAATCTCCACGATCACTGCCTCGTCATGGCTCTCATGAAACTGCTTCGTCAATGCATGAATCTGTTCCACGCTGCGCTTCGCCGACATGAACTTTGCGATCAGATGAAGCTTCTCCTCATACCCCTCAAGGGTCTTCGTACACCGCTTCACCATATCGTGAACGCCCTGTCTGCTGATACCTTCCTCGTCCGCGATCTCTCCGAGAGACAGATCATTGAACACGAAATCCTCATAAATTCTTCTCTGATGTTCGTTCAGCAGTTCTCCGTAAAAATCATACAGATACGCCTGTTCAATCTTCTCTTCCATCTGAAATCCCACAATCACGCCGTATCCGGCATCTCTCACTCATTGCCACCGTGATAGAATAGCATAAAAGGAAAAAGGTGTCAAGTATTTTTTCTTGACACACTTTTTCCTTCTTTTTACACCGCCATCGCCGTCTGCACGATCATGCAGAACAGGCATGCCGCCGCACAGATTCCGTAGAGAATCTCACTCTTTCCTTCTGTTGAAAAAAATCCCACGCCGGCCACCACGAACCCTGCTCCCGCGGCAATGACCGGCCACATGAAAAGACCGAAGGCAGTACCGCTCCATCTGCAGATCACAAGCGCCGCAGCAAAACCGCACGCTGCCGCAACAAGCCAAACCATGATCTGTTTTATCCATCTGCGCATAGGGATACCTCCATACCTTCGGTTTTCATTTTATAAGAAGATGTATTTGCACACAAACAGTACCGCCAGCACATACATCAGCGGTGTGATCTTCTTTGCCTTACCGCATACGACATTGATGATGACATAAGAGATAACGCCGATCGCAATACCCTCGGAGATGCTGTACATGAGCGGCATTGCAAGCAGGCATAAGTATGCCGGAATTGCCTCTGTCATATCCGTGAACTCGATGCTTGTCACCGTAGACACCATAAGGAAGCCGACGAAGATCAGAGCCGGTGCTGTCGCAAAGCTCGGGATCGAGCAGAAAATCGGGGACAGTACCACAGAGATCAGGAATAAGAATCCGGTCACTACAGAGGAGAGGCCTGTTCTTGCTCCTGCTGCCACACCGGAGGAACTCTCAACGAATGTGGTCGTTGTGGAGGTACCAAGCACAGCACCTGCGGTGGTTGCAACCGCATCCGCCAGCAGCGCTTCCTTGATGCGCGGCAGTCTGCCGTCCTTGTCCAACATATCCGCCTTGTTTGCCACACCGATTAACGTTCCGAGTGTATCAAACATATCTACAAACAGGAATGCACATACAACTGCGATAAAGTCAAAAACATGCACACCGGAGAAATCCAGTTTAAAGCACTGTCCGAATGTCTGACCGATCGCGGTCAGATCGGTAAATCCGAGCGCCGGGTATAAGGAATAAAAACCGGCTTCCGCATCCGGAACATAGATTCCTGCCGCCTGGCAGAGCATTCCAAGCACCCAGGTAATAACGATACCGAATAAAATTGCGCCTTTTACGTTCTTAATGTACATAATTGCAATCACAAACAGACCGATCAGCGCTAACAAAGCACAGATGCCGGCAGTCTTGAAATTGCTGGTAAAGTCAACATAGGAAACAAGTGTGGAGCTGTTCGCCACTACGATGCCGCCATTCTGCAGACCGATAAATGCGATAAACAGCCCGATGCCGACGCTCACACCTTTTTTCAGATTCAGCGGGATCGCATTAAAGATTGCTTCACGCACATTGGTCAAAGAAAGTACGATGAAAACCAGACCTTCCACAAAAACAGCCATTAAAGCTACCTGCCAGGAATATCCCATCGCACCGCAGACCGTGTATGCAAAATACGCATTCAGTCCCATCCCCGGTGCCAGTGCAAACGGATAATTTGCAAGGAGCGCCATCGCCATGGTACCAATAAATGATGCCAGCGCGGTTGCAATGAGCACTGCTGTCTTATCCATTCCCGCCGCTGCAAGCATGGTCGGGTTGACTGCCAGAATGTACGCCATCGTCATAAAGGTTGTGATACCTGCCATGACTTCGGTCTTGGCTGTCGTGTTGTTTTCCTTCAGTTTAAACCATTTTTCTAACATTTTCTTTCTCCTCTTCTTTGTTTACAGACTCGTGCGCACCAGCTTCGGCTTATAACCTTTCTTCTCCAGCGCTTTCATGATCTGCTTTTTGTGCTCGGTGCCGAAGCTCTCGAGCGTGATACGGAGTTCCACCGCAGCACTGCGGTTCGTAGTCACAAACTGGTTGTGCTCCAGCTTGATGACGTTGCCCTGCTCTGCGGCAATCGCTGCCGAAACCTTGGACAGTTCTCCCGGCTTATCCGGCAGAAGTACCGACACGGTGAAGATACGGTCGCGGAAAATGAGTCCCTGCTGTACCACGGAGGACATCGTGATGACGTCCATGTTGCCGCCGCTTAAGATCGATACCACGCGTTTGTCGGAAACATCCAGATGTTTCAATGCAGCTACGGTCAGCAGACCGGAGTTTTCCACAATCATCTTGTGATTCTCCACCATATCCAGGAATGCCACGACGAGTTCATCATCCTCCACCGTGATGATGTCATCCAGATTCTTCTGGATATACGGGAAAATCTTGCTTCCCGGCGTCTTGACCGCCGTGCCGTCCGCAATGGTGTTGACCTGCGGCAGCGTCGTTACTTTTCCCGCCGCGAAGGAAGCCTGCATACAGTTCGCTCCCGCCGGCTCCACGCCGATGACTTTGATCTTCGGATTCAGAAGCTTCGCCAGTGTGGACACACCGGTTGCCAGTCCGCCCCCGCCGATCGGAACCAGAATGTACTCCACCAGCGGAAGCTCCTTAAAGATCTCCATGGCGATCGTTCCCTGTCCGGTTGCCACTGCCAGATCATCGAACGGATGGATGAAGGTATATCCCTCCTTGTCCGCAAGCTCGTATGCCTTCTGGCACGCCTCGTCATAGACATCTCCGTAAAGCACGACTTCTGCGCCGTAACTCTTGGTGCGGTTCACCTTGATGAGCGGTGTGGTGGTCGGCATGACGATGACTGCCTTGCAGCCGTAGCATTTTGCTGCGTATGCCACACCCTGCGCGTGGTTTCCCGCCGATGCCGTGATCAGCCCCTTTGCACGCTCCTCATCACTTAACGTGCTGATCTTATAATATGCGCCTCTCACCTTGTATGCCCCGGTGAACTGCATGTTTTCCGGCTTAAGGTAAACCTTGTTGCCGGTCTGCTGACTCCAGTAATCGCTGTATACCAGCTTTGTCTCAAGTGTCACTTCTTTGACTTTTTCACTTGCTTCCTCGAACTTGTCTAATGTCAACATCCGCTTTTCTCCTCTCCTACTTCAAATAATGCGTTTACGAACTGGTTGGAATCGAACTTCTGCAGATCCTCGATCGTCTCCCCGACGCCGATATACTTGACCGGAATGCCAAGCTCCGAGTGGATTGCCACTGCGATACCGCCCTTTGCCGTGCCGTCCATCTTCGTTAAAATAATTCCCGTGATGTCGGCGCACTCGGAAAACTCTCTCGCCTGGTTTAACGCATTCTGTCCGGTCGTCGCATCGAGCACCACAAGCGTCTCACGGTACGCATCCGGATATTCTTTCTCCAGAATACGATTGATCTTTTTTAATTCCTCCATGAGGTTCTTCTTATTATGAAGGCGTCCCGCCGTATCACACAGCAGAACATCCGCATTTCTCGCCTTGGCTGCCGCCACCGCATCGTAGACGATCGCCGCCGGGTCTGCGCCCTCCTGTCCGCCGATCATATCCACACCGGCGCGGTTTGCCCACTCCTGCAGCTGGTCTCCCGCCGCTGCGCGGAAGGTATCCGCTGCCGCAAGCACGACCTTTTTCCCCTGGTCCTTGAGCTTTCCCGCCAGCTTTCCAACGGATGTGGTCTTGCCCACGCCGTTGACACCGATCACGAGAACCACGGATTTCTCCGTCTCAAAGCGATATGCCGTCTCGCCGACATCCATCTGCTCCTTGATGCTGTTAATCAGAAGTTCCTTGCACTCTGCCGGATCTTTGATGTGATTCTCCTTCACTTTTTCCTTGAGACTCTCAATGATCGACTCAGTCGCATTGACGCCGATGTCTCCCATAATCAGAATCTCCTCGATCTCCTCATAGAAATCATCGTCAATGCTGGAAAATCCACTGAAAATGGAATCTATGCCGGATACGATATTATCTCTCGTCTTGCTGAGGCCCTCGACCAGACGTCCCCAGAAGCCTTTCTTTTCCTCGCCCATAATGTACTCATTCCTCCTGCTATTTGTCGAGATCGCCCTCGATCAGATTCACGGATACCAGGGTGGATACACCCTTTTCCTGCATGGTAATACCATACAGACGGTCTGCCGCCGCCATCGTGCCGCGCCTGTGCGTAATCACAATGAACTGCGTGCTCTTCGTCAGCTTATGCAAATACTTTGCAAAACGTCCGACGTTGGAATCGTCGAGCGCCGCCTCGATCTCGTCGAGCAGACAGAACGGGGACGGCTTTAAGTTCTGGATGGCGAACAACAGTGAAATCGCCGTCAGGGACTTTTCTCCACCGGACATCTGCATCATATTCTGCAGTTTCTTTCCCGGTGGCTGCGCGATAATGCGGATGCCGCACTCCAGAATATCCTCGTCCTCGACCAGTTCCAGCGTTCCTTTTCCACCGCCGAACAGCTCCTTGAATACCTTGTCAAACTCGGTCTGGATCTCCGCGAACTTCTCCAGGAACTGCTTGCGCATGCCGGTATCGAGTTCCTCAATAATGCCGACCAGCGTCTTCTCCGCCTCGACCAGATCGTCATGCTGTGTTTTCAAAAATCCGTAGCGCTCCGAGATCTCCTTATAATCCTCGATCGCGTTGACATTGACATCGCCCAGCTTGCGGATCTCATCCTTGATGGACGCGATCATCTTCTTCATCGCCGCAAGATCCGTATATTCTTCGTTGCGGAGCTCCATCGCCGCATGCAGGGTCAGTTCATACTCCTCCCACATGTAATTGTTCTGGTACTCGTGCGCCTCCTCCAGCTTTTCACGCTGGCTGTTCAGACGGAAAATCTCCTTGTCCAGATCGGAGATCTTCTTGGAAATGTCTTCACGCTTCTGGAAAAATCCCTTGTATTCCGAGGACATTTCTTCCCTGCGCGCCGTGTGCTCCTTAAGCGCCTGCTCCAGCTGCTCGGAATTGTCCTTTGACGCCAGGATCGTCTTTTTGATCTCCTCAATATCGTGGCGCTTCTTCTCCGCATCCGCCTTCGCTTCCTTCGCTTCCGTGACGAATCCCTCGCGCTCTTCCTCGTAACGTCTTATCTCACCGTTCACACGCTCGAGATTCTGCAGAACAAACTCTAACTTCTGACGCACACCGGCTTCCTTTAACTGTACATCGGACACCGCCTTCTGGGCTTCTTCCTCTCTGCCCGCATTCTCATCCAGAATCTTCTGGAATCCGGCGCTCTCCTCCTCGATCTGTGCCTCCCGCTCCTTTGCCGACTGCAGTTCCTCTGCAATCTTGTCCTTGTTCTCCGCAATCTCACGGAGCTGGCTCTCAATCTCACGGTTCTCCATCTGTAAACCTGCAAACACGTTCTCGCTCTCGTTCTTCTGCTCCATCGCGCGCTCCACGTTCATCTTCGCGGTATTCTGCGCAATGTACGCCTCCTGCAGGCTCGCCTTATTGCTCTCGACATCCTCCGCAAGCAGGCTCTGCGCCGTCTTGATGTCCTCAAGACGGTTTTTAAGCTCTGCAATCTGTTTATCCAGATCTTTTACGTTCTTCTCGAGTTCTTCAATCTCGCGGTTTCTTGCGAGCAGATTGCTGCTGTTCTTAAATGCTCCACCTGTCATGGAACCGCCCGGGCTTAAATATTCTCCCTCCAGCGTCACAATATGTAACGAGTAGCGGTTCTTTTTCGCCAGCTTGATCGCATAGTCGATATTCTCCGTCACGATCACTCTGCCAAGCAGATAAGCGGTCACTCCAGCATATTTTTCCTCCGTCTTCACGAGGGTATTGGCAAGACCGATGACTCCCGGCTCCTTTAAGGCATCCGTGTTTTTAAAGTTGCCCTTGCCGTCCACACTCGTCAGCGGCAGAAACGTCGCCCGTCCGTACCGGTTCTGCTTTAAGTAGGAGATCATCTGTTTTGCCGTCTCCTCGTCCTCGGTCACGATGTTCTGGATATTTCCGCCAAGCGCTGTCTCAATCGCCGTCTCGTACTTTTTGTCCACCTGGATCAGATCGGAAACAACACCAAGGATTCCCGCGTTGCGGCTCTTCTGCTCCATGACGCGGCGGATGCTGTTGCCGTAGCCGTCATAGCGCTCCGCAATATTTTTCAAAGACTCCAGACGGGACTGCTGCTTATGGTACTGTGCAACCGCGCTCTCCAGCTTCTGATTGGCTTCCAGGGACTTGCGCTTCCACTCCCGGTTCTGCTCATCCATTCCGGCAGCGTTTTTCTTCAGTTCTGCGATCGACGCGTTCACCGCATCGAGCTCCTTCTGATAGCTTTCCAGAACGGAGGTAAGATCCGCCTCCTCGGTCTTGCGCGCAAGCAGACGCTGCGTCAGCTGCGCCTTGCGGATGTTCACCTGCTCCATCATCGTGTCGTAGCGCTGCTGTCTCGCCTTGACGGATGCCTTGCGGTTCAACAGTTCGATAATCTCGTTCTTGCCCTTTTCAATGCCCTCGGTGCAGCGCGCGATCTCCTCCTGAATGTTCCGCAGCTGCTCTGCCGCCGTCTCCTTTTCCGTCGCCGCCGCTACAAGCTCTGTGTCGAGTTCCTGCTTTTCCGCTTCGTATGTACCGCGCGACTCGATGCGCTCCTGCTTTTCCCGATCGATCGAGTCCAGACGGCTCTTTAAATGCTCATCGGTCATCTCCGCCGTGTGGATCTGCTCATTTAAGACATTGATCTGTCCTTCCAGCTTTCCCTTGGTCACGGTGGACTGGCTCATCTCCTCACGAATGGATGCAATCTTGTCATCCATGGAAGCCATGTCCTGTTCCAGCTTCTCGTATTCACTCTTGATATTCTCGTAAGACTGGCTGGCTTCCTTCGATTCCTCGTCCGCGATGTGATATTTTCCTTCTACTTCCTTAAGCTGCGCCTCAATGCGCTCCACTTCCAGAAGGAACATATTCACATCATATTCTTTTAATTCTTCTTTTTTCTTCAGGTAGATGCGGGCTTTCTCCGCCTGACGCTCCAACGGCCCGACCTGGCGCTCCAGCTCGGCTAAAATATCATTCACACGAACCAGATTCTCGCGCTCATTCTCCAGCTTTTTCTGTGCTGTCGCCTTGCGCTTTTTATATTTTACAATGCCGGCCGCCTCGTCGAACAGCTCTCTGCGCTCCTCCGGCTTACCGCTTAAGATGCGCTCGATCTGTCCCTGTCCGATGATGGAGTAACCCTCCTTGCCGATACCGGTATCGTAAAAAAGCTCCGTCACATCCTTGAGTCTGCACGGACTTCCGTTGATCAGATACTCGCTCTCGCCGGAGCGGTACACACGCCGCGCCACGGTGACTTCCTCAAAATCAATGGCAAGCTGATGATCCGAATTATCCATGGTAATCGCCACATAGGCATAACTTAACGGCTTGCGGTTCTCCGTACCCGCGAAGATGACGTCCTGCATGCTGGCGCCGCGAAGCTGCTTGGCACTCTGCTCTCCGAGCACCCAGCGCACAGCGTCCGCGACATTACTTTTTCCACTGCCGTTCGGTCCGACAATTCCCGTAATTCCGTTATGAAAATCAAATACGATCTTGTTCGCAAATGATTTGAATCCCTGCACTTCAATGCTCTTAAGATACATATAAACCTCTCTCTTTCATCCAGAGCAATGCCTGATATGCCGCCTCCTGCTCCGCTGCCTTCTTGGTATGTCCGCTTCCCTCGCCAATTGTCGTATTCCCGATCACCGCCTCCACCAGGAAACGTTTGTCGTGATCCGGTCCCTCCTCGCCGATGAGTTCATAGTGAAGCGGTTCCTCGTAATGCCCCTGTACCACTTCCTGCAGAATTGTCTTGCTGTCATAGAACAGCTTCTTGTGTTCAATATCCGTCAGAATGAAGCGGTGGATAAAAGCTTTTGCCGGCTCAAAACCGCCGTCCAGATAGATCGCACCGATCACGGCTTCCAGCGCATCCGAAAGAATCGACTTGCGTCCTCTTCCGCCGGTCAGGTTCTCCCCCTTGCCCAGATACAGATACTTTCCAAGGTCAATCTCCCTGGTGCACAGCGCAAGCGTCGGCTCACAGACGATGCTCGCGCGCAGCTTTGTCAGATCGCCCTCCGGGAGATCTGTATGCTCCTTATAGAGGAACTCACTCGACACGACCTCTAAGACCGCGTCTCCCAAAAACTCCAGCCTCTCATTATCCGAAAGCTTCTTCATGTGCTTCTCATTTGCAAAAGAACTGTGTGTCAGTGCCTGCTGCAACAGTCTCTGCTCGTTAAACTCATAACCAATCACTTGTTCCAGTTCTGTCAGTTTTGACATTTCATTATCCTCCTCGTCTCTTTCGGAGGTCTTTTCTTGCCCTACAGCCCTTGTATAGAGTAAGAAAAAGCCTCAAAATCTCTGCGCCCCGCGGCAACGCCGCCGTACGGGTTCCTCTTATCAACAAAAGCCCTTGCTTTCCGGACAAGGGCTTTATGACACATCATCAAATTGTCTCTTATGAGTTTAAAGCATTCTTGATCTCTTCTACTGCATCTGATACGGTCACAATATGTTCTGCATCTTCATTTGCAATCTCAATGTCAAATTCCTCTTCAATCCCCATAATGATCTGAAAAATATCGAGGGAATCTGCTCCGAGATCATCTACGAATGTGGTCTCCATCGTAATCTCCTCTTCATCCACATTCAAAACCTCTGCAATGATTTTTTTCAGCTTTTCAAATTCCATAACCTACATTCCTTCCTGTTCCGCAGAACTTACTATATTTTTCCTGATCTTTCCATTGATGTCCTCTTCCTTGAACGTCACACACTGGAAAATAGAATTCGTAATCTCTTTTGCTTTTGCACTTCCGTGCGTCTTGACCACAAGACCATTCAGTCCCAGAAGCGGCGCACCGCCGTACTGTGTTGCATCGAAAGTCTTTAACGTAGACTTTAATGCCGGCAATGCAAGTGCTGCACCAATTTTACTCTTCAACGTGCTCATCATGCCTTTCTTGATGGCACCGATTAACGTACTGCTGAGTCCTTCGTACAGCTTTAAGATGACATTTCCAACGAAAGCCTCGCAGACAATCACGTCCGCCTCTCCCTTTGGAATCTCTCTCGCCTCAATGCTTCCCACAAAATTAATGTCTTCACACGCCTTCAGCAGAGGAAATGTCTCCTTCACAAGGGCATTGCCCTTCTCCTCCTCTGCGCCGATATTGACAATCGCCACTCTCGGCTTCTTCACTCCAAGAACATTCTCCATATAAATGGAACCCATCTTCGCAAACTGCACCAGATGCGAAGCTCTCGCATCCACATTCGCTCCACAGTCAATCAGAAGAGAGACTCCCTTCTCCGTCGGAATCAAAGGTGCAAGCGGCGGTCTCTCAATGCCTTTGATGCGGCCGACAATCACCTGTCCGCCGACTAAGATCGCACCGGAACTTCCCGCTGACACAAATGCGTCTGCTTCCTTCTGCTTTACCATATTCATTCCAATGACAATGGATGACTGCTTCTTCCTGCGGATTGCATTCACCGGCGGCTCTGCAGTCTCTATCACCTCTTCTGCATGTACCACCTGAATCTGATCTCCGGGGTACGTATACTTTGCCAGTTCTTCCCGAACGACATCCTCCTGTCCTACCAGGAGCACCTGAATATCCGACCGTGCGTTCACGGCATCCACTGCGCCCTTGACCGGCTCCGCCGGTGCGTAGTCTCCGCCCATCGCATCCAATACGATTCTTGTCCTCACAGCCCCGCTGCTCTGCTGCATACTCCATCTCCCATCTGTCCTGCCGGAGTCTAGTTCTCCACGCCTACTAAAGAATATACTATAACTCTTTCTATAAATCAATAATAAAAAATACGCTTATTTCTAATTGTAAAATTCCTGATTTCGTTCCTGCTCCGCCTCCAGATCTTCCGCCGACATATACTTGCGGAAAATGCGCTCCAGGATAAAATTCGCCACCAGGATATAGACTGCCGGAAGCAGTATCATAAGCCACGGAAGCATCCACAAGCCAAAGGCACTCGCTGCCAGAAGCACCAGAAGAAGCAGCGACCACGGAAGATTCGCCACCGCAATCAGCGCCGCGTTCTTAAACGACTGCCCCAGACTGTTCTCAAAGCGCGCCATGTAGGCAAACAGATATACCGCCAGCATCACGACAAGCACAATCAGTACCAGGAAAACCACATACAGCACGCCGCTCTTTTGTCCCTGCGCAGCAAACTGATACATAATATAGCAGTCCAGTCCCAGAAATAGAACCACTCCTGTCAGAATCAGCGCTGCGAGCGCCGCCTGCTTAAAGTTGCTCTTAAACGCATGCCAGTATTCCTTCCACAGATAGCTTCTTCCGTGCCGGATTACCTTATTGACCGCATAATAGAGCGCCGTCGTTGCCGGTCCCGCCAGAAACGATGTCAGCCAGCACAGAATCCATCCGAATACCGATGCGCTCTGCCATGCCAGGAAAAATGTCGTTGCCATCGGGATGCAGCAGAACACCCACAGCACGCTTAAGATCACACAGTCAACCACCTTACTGAGTCCCTGAAAAAACTTATTGTCCAAATTAAAAAAATCACCCATATGAATCCCTCTTTCTGTCTCCTATGTTTCTCCTGTTATTTTTTCATAACATGACACGATCGCCCGAAGCGGGACGCCCCAGTCACGCTCGCCTCCGGCGTCCTGTGAACATCCGAATATCATGCTGACCAGCTTTCCGTTTTCATCAAAAACCGCCGATCCGGAATCCCCGTCGGTAATCGCCATGCGCACTTCCGTCTCCTTCTCTCCCCGTCCCCACAGGAATTCCGTCTCTTTCCGAAGAAGACTTCCCGTCAGCATGTGGAGCACATTGCCTTCCTGTCCGATGCGCACGATTCCGACCGGCAACTCTGCATTGCCAAGTTCTTCCCAACTCGCAAGATCATACGACACCGTCTTTAGCTTTTCCTGCACTTTCTTTGGAATCGCCGTCCGGTCAACCGCCACGACGCCCACATCATAAACATCGTCGGTACCCGCTTTGCTTCCCGTAACGCAGGTTCCATCATAAAAATACACATCCCAGTCGTCGTACTTTGCTATGACATGGCGGTTCGTACACAGATACACCGTATCTTCCGTCATTTCCATAATAAAACCGGAACCCGCGGTATGTCCTCCCTCCGGCGTCCCGTGATAAATCTGTACCACCGACGGCAATGCCTGCTCCAACACCGCTTCCATAGTGTCTTCCGCGCCGTCCGTCTCCACCCCGGTTCCTTCACTGCTCTGTACCGCTTGTTCCGTTCCCATCCCGGTCTGCCCGCTGCCCGGTGCCATTTGTTCTGTTTCCGCTCCAGTCTGTCCGCTGTCTTGCGGCATCTGTTCCGTGCTCTGCGGTATCTGCTCCGTTGTCCTGCTCTCTTCCCCGGCAGCATCCTGTGTCTGTTCTGCACAGCCTCCCAGTCCCAGTAAAAGCCCTATACCCCAAAGCGTCAGCACTGCCTTCATCCTGCATCTATGCACTCTACGCATTTCTTCTTCAATCCGTTTCCACCAGTTTTTCTCTTGTACCATATTCATTTATTATAGCTTTCCATAACGCCCCGGTCAAGGAACAAAAGGCGCAGCACAAAGTGTTTTCCTATAAAGAAAAAACAGCCGCGTCTCCGCGGCTGTTTTTCCCTAAAGAATCATTTTAGTAATTGTACTCGGATGCATACTCACCATACATTGTGGTCTCGTCTGCATTGTAGTTGTTGATGTCAACAACGCTTCCGTTCTCAATCTTAAATACATTCCAGATGGTACCTGCCTGATTCAGAGGTACATTGTACTCTTTCACAAGAACAGATCCCTGGTATACCTTTACGTTTGCGCCAGACTCAGACATCTTTGTGGATGTAGCGTCATAACGATCTGTAAAGTCTTTTACAGAGTAATAGTAAGTAGCATCTGTACGTGCATTTACGATGGTTACCGTCTCCGGTCCGTAGGAGCTTACATCATCCACATCCAGGGATGCGATCACGTTACCGTCCGTATCTCTCTCTACCTTATTGTAGTAAGCGATGTGGAATACAGAGTTGGCATCATCTAATCCAACCAGGTGGGAATCGAGATCTCTCGGTGTCTCACCCCAGGTAAGAACGATTCTGAATTCTGTGCTGGTAACCTCGCTTGTGCTGGTCGGGCTTAATACGCCTTCGCATGCACCAATTGCATTGGAGCTTGCTACGTTTACAAAAGTGGATACGAATCCGTCTCTTGCGAACTCAAGGGTGTAGTAACCTCTCTCAAGAGAGAAGCTGTAATTGCCGTCTGCATCAGTGGTGGTCGTAGCGATCACATCACCGGACTGATTGTTCCAGTTCGCACGTACATTTACGGTTACACCTTCAATACCAAGACCTGTGGTTGCATTCTTTGCAACGCCTGCAACGGTATTCACACCGCTCATATCAGAGCTCAACAGCTGGAATGTTGGCAATGTGAAGCTTCCATTGTCAGCGTTGATGCTGATGGAGTTCACTGTCAAGGTTAAGTAACCAACAGCTGCTGCCTGAACGGAGTATACACCCGGTACGAATTCCGGAATCTCATAGTAACCGTTTGCGTCTGTGGTAATCTCATAGTAACCATCGCCTACAACCAGACCGTTCTCCGGCTCCTCTGTCTCCTCTGTAGACTCTGTTGCCTCTGTAGCTTCTGTAGACTCTGTGGCTTCTGTAGGCTCTGTTGTCTCTGTAGCTTCTGTAGACTCTGTTGCTTCTGTTGTCTCGGTAGCTTCTGTAGACTCTGTGGTCTCAGTTGCTTCTGTGGTCTCTGTAGACTCTGTGGTCTCTGTCGTCTCAGTCGTTGTCTCAACAGACTCTGTAGCTGCTTCTACTTCCTCTGCTGTTGCATTGAAGCTTGTCAGTCTGAATGTAACTGTTGCGCCTGCAACCGGTGCACCTGTCTCCGGGTTTGTCAGACGGCCGTTTGTTCTGATCGGTGCTGTGTTGGTAGAAGTATTGTTGCCGTTGTCAGCGCTTCCTGTATTAGAAGATCCGCTGTAAGAAGACTCTGTGTAACTGGATGTTGTTGCTGCTACAGCTGCACTCGCATCTCTTCCCTCTGCTCTACCGAACTGTAAGTAATGCTTGTAAAGTGCAAGCACATCATAACCGAATGCTGCCTTTAAGTCCGGATATCTGTCTGCGTATGCTCTTGCATCAAAAGTACCGAAAGAATTTCTTCCCTCGCTGAAACCGTATTTGATGTAGTGGTTCACATATGCATCCCAGTTATCGCCGAATGCTGCATCCAGATCCGGGTATGCTGCTCTGTATTTCTGTACGTCGATAAGTGCTGTGCTTGTTCTGCCCTCGCTCTTACCAAATGTCTTATAATGCTTGTACAATGCTGTCTGATTCGTACCGAATGCATCCTTGAGATCGCTGTAGGTCTCAGAATAATACTGTGCATCAAATACATCTCTCAATGTTGCTGCAGATACGGTTGCCGTACCTCCGAATGTCAACACACCTGCAAGAACAAGTGCTGTAATTCTGCGAGCCATTCCGCTTCTCTTTGCGGAGCGCTTCGTTTCTGTCTCGTTCAATTCCTTCTTCACTAACATTTCCTCCTTGTTGTTGTGACGCTACATGTATCATTGTAAATATCTGGAACAAAAAAAGCAACCACTTTTTAACAATTTGTTAACACTTTTTTTCAATACCAGAACAGAGTATACGGAGTTTCCATGAGAACCAAGTGTGCGCTTGCCGCACACTTGCGCGCCCTCGCGGTATGCAAAGCATTATTTACCTCACCGCGAGGTGTGCATCCCCGCGGAGCGTTTTTGTGTAATAGGAACGGAGTTTCCTATTACACAAAAAAGAGACCCGACAGATCCGGATCTCTTCTGTACCGCTGGAATTAGTCCTGCGGAATGATTTCTTTTTTGTTGTAAGAGCCACAGTTCTTGCATACTCTGTGAGGCATCATCAGCTCTCCACACTTGCTGCATTTTACTAATGCAGGAGCAGTCATTTTCCAGTTTGCTCTTCTTTTATCTCTTCTTCCCTTGGAAGATTTATTCTTCGGACAAATAGACATTTACTTACACCTCCTTAAATTTGTTAAAGACATCTTGGATTGCTGCCATTCTTGGATCCAGTTCTGTTCTCTGGCAATCGCAGTTCCCCTTATTCAGGTTCATTCCGCACACCTTGCAAATTCCTTTGCAATCTTCTCTGCACAGAACTTTCATCGGCCAGTTTACCAAAATCTCTCCATAGATAAGCTTATCTATATCCAGATTTAATCCAATCAGGTAGTCTGTTTCTTCCATTTCATCATCCACAACTTCCGTTCCGTCCATGCGGAGCTTCTTGTCGATGACAATGTGGATGTCCGTCGGAACTTCCGTAAGACATCTGCTGCACGGGATTGATACTGTAAGATCCGTCTCACCGCTCAAAAGCAGTTCACTGCCCTCGCGGTTCGCAATCCTAAGATCAAACGGCGCGCTCTTCGTGATCGGGAACTCACCAAGCCTCGATACAAATGTATCCTGCTCGATATGAACCTTCTCGGTAACTTCTCTGTTCTCACAAGATACAATCTCTGAAATATCGATCTGCATGGTTTACTCCTTCGCCTCATGCACATGAGGTTTTCACACCTAACCAATTATACATAGGCGTCCCTGGTTTGTCAATCACTTTTTTGCTTTTTTGTCAAGGAATTTTCCTTGACAGCAAAAACTATTTTACAAGCGCTACAGTCTCTCTTGCAATCGCAAGCTCCTCGTTGGTCGGAATCACGCATACCTTTACCTTGGAATCCGCGGTAGAGATGATCGCCTCGTCGCCGTGGGTTGCATCGTTCACTGCCTGATCTACCGTCACGCCGAGATAACCGAGATAAGACATTACCTTCTCACGAACCAGGTTCACGTTCTCACCGATACCAGCGGTAAATGCGATGGCATCTACGCCATTCATTGCTGCGACATAGGAGCCGATGTATTTTGCCACACGATAGCTGAATACCTCGATCGCATTGGTTGCAAGCTCGTTGCCTGCCTCGTGTCCTGCCTGCAGGTCACGGAAGTCAGAGGAGAGACCGGACATTCCCTGTACGCCGGACTTCTTATTTAATACATTCATGATACCCTCGATATCAAGGTTCTCTTTCTTTGCGATGAACTCCATGATCGCCGGATCAATATCTCCGGAACGTGTTCCCATGACAAGTCCCTCAAGCGGTGTCAGACCCATGGAGGTATCTACGCACTCACCGTTTAATACCGCACTGATGGATGCGCCGTTGCCGAGATGTGCCACGATGATCTTGGAATTTTTAAGATCCATACCAAGGAACTCTGCTGTGCGCTTGGATACAAAGCTGTGGCTTGTTCCGTGGAAACCGTATCTTCTGACCTTGTATTTCTCATAATACTCATGAGGCAGACCGTAGAGATATGCTTTCTTCGGCATTGTCTGATGGAAAGCGGTATCAAATACGCCAACCATCGGCACGTTCGGCATCAGTTCCTTGCAGGCATCGATACCGATCAGGTTTGCCGGGTTGTGAAGCGGTGCAAGATCGTTGCACTCCTCGATTGTCTTTAATACTTCCGGTGTCAGAAGTGTAGATGCTGCGAACTTCTCTCCACCGTGTACGACACGATGTCCGACAGCGTCGATCTCGGAAAGGCTTGCGATTGCACCGGTCTTCGGATTCACCAGTGCATCAAGAACCATCTGGATTGCCTGCTTGTGTGTCGGCATTGCAGCTTCTGTAATCTCTTTGTCCAGTCCGGTCTTCTGGTATACCAGTCTTCCGTCGATTCCGATTCTCTCACAGAGACCTTTTGCCATTACCGCTTCGCTCTCAGAATCGATGAGCTGATATTTTAATGAAGAGCTTCCACAGTTGATAACTAATACGTTCATAATATCCTCCTTGTTTTGCGAAGCAAAATCCGAGCCCTCTGGCGAGGAGAGGATTTGCCTCCTTGTTTTGCAAAGCAAAATCCGAGTCCTCTGGCGAGGAGAGGATCTGCCTCCTTGTTTTGCGAAGGTCTGTCTCTCACAGACCGCATATAATTTTAGTATACGCTTGTCACGCCCACGAAACAAGCCAGTAATTGCCAGTTTTCTTGTACAAAATGAAAAACAGCCTGACAAAAATTTAACAGTCACATTCCGCTTTCGTGTTCATCAACCCGCACCGCGTGCACCACAAACCGCAGCCCGTCGCCCGAGCAGGTAGACAGTGTCAGAACCTTGTCATCCTTTCCCACCGCAACGCCCGTATCCTTGTAGGAGGACTTAAGCAGTTCTGTGAGGAACCCATCAAAAGTCTCATCCGGCAGATATCCGGTCGTATAGACATCCGAATCTTCCGGGACATCACTGTACGCAAAAATCTGATAGCGGTAGGCTGCATCCTCCGTAACCACGGTAAAATACGCATTTTTTTCATAAAAGCCGTCGTTTTTATATTGTTTCAGCGAACCGAACATGCTTCCGTTTTTCATGTTGTGCCCGTACAGAATCGTGTGGCAGTCGTTAAAATCGGGGACGTTGTTCCCTTCCATAAAAATGCAGCCGGATTTCGACGCATTTCCATAGAGATCGGTATGCAGGTAGGTCTCGTCATCCCCGGAATACAGAATGGGATAATTGATCTGCTCTATATTGTCAAAATAAATCCAACCGGTCACATCCGGATTTGCTTCCTTTAGCGTCTCAAAATCCACCTGCAATACTTCATACCATACCGGCAGCTCCTCTCCCTCCTCCGCCGGATCATCCGAAGATGTCCCCGGCTGTCCGGTCACATAAGCCTCGCGCAACGCCTCGTAAGTATCGTCCGCCCGCTTGTACGCGAGCAGCGCCGGGATCAGTTCATAAAGGGCTGCCGCAATCAGCAAAAGCCCTGCCGTAATCAGAAGAATCGATCCAATGTTTCTGTTTCTCTTCACGTAAAATGCTCCTTTTTCTTTTTTTCTATTTCACAGTATGCTATGATAGCTACAGTTTTTATCACATTGCAGTACGGGAGGATCCGCCATGAACGTCATTGGCATTATCGCAGAATACAATCCATTCCACAACGGGCACGCCTATCAGATCGCGCATGTCAAAAAAAATCTTCACGCCGACTATATCGTTGTCGCCGCAAGCGGCGACTATGTACAGCGCGGAGAGCCCGCCCTTCTGGACAAATACACCCGTGCCCGCATGGCACTCTCCTCGGGCGCAGATCTCGTACTCGAGCTCCCCGTACTCTGGTCCACCGCTTCCGCGGAGCTTTTCGCGGACGCCGGAATCTCCCTCTTTGAGAAAACGGGCTGCGTAAACGGCATCTGCTTTGGCGCCGAGAGCGGCGACCTTGCCCTCCTTCGCCGCATTGCGGACGTTCTCGCGGATGAACCGGCGGCTTTAAAGGCTTCCCTGAAACGCAATCTAAAATCCGGTAATACATTTCCAAAGGCAAGGGAAGCTGCCCTGCTCTCTTATTTTGCCGACGCCGCCGATCAGGATGGCGCCCTGCCCGTATCCACAGAGACGCTCTCCTCCCTGCTCGCCTCCCCGAACAACATACTGGCTCTGGAATACTTAAAATCGCTGCGCCGCCGCGCGTCTTCGATCACGCCCTATCTGCTAAAGCGGGAAGGCGCCGCATACCACGAAACATCCATCCGCTCCGGCGCATCCGAAGTCCCGGCATCCGCGTCCGCGATCCGGCATACACTCTTCGCCGGTGGCGCCGGATCATCCGAAGATTCTGCCGACGGGATTCTGCATCATGCCATGCCGCAGGAGGCACTGTCCATCCTGCAGGACTACCGGGCAGATTTTCCGCTGCTGTGCGCCGATGACTTTTCCAGCATTCTGGGTTATCTGCTGTTAAGCAGCTCTGCCTCACAACTCGCCCGGACCGCCGATTCCTCCCCGGAATTTGCCAACCGCATGCGAAACCAGCTTCCTTATTATACCTCTTTTTCCTCCTTCGCGTCACGGTTAAAAAGCAAAGAAATGACTCTCACGCGCATCAACCGCATTTTGCTGCACTCCATCCTTGGCATTACTTCTTCCGATTACCCATGTGGCAATGCCCTGGATAAAATTCCCTATCTACGCATTCTCGGCTTTCGGAAAAGCTCCGCTCCCCTGCTTGCCGCACTAAAAGCCTCTGCTGCAGTTCCGCTTATCACACGGCCGTCGCAGGCGCCAAAGCTTTTGTCCCCGGATGCCATGCGGGTATTTGAGCACGATGTGTTTGCCGGGAATCTCTATCTGCAGATGCGCAATCAAAAAGGCGGCACGCCTCTGCGCGCCGCCCGCATGCAGGAGCATGACGTCCCCCCCGCCTCCGAATATCAGCGGCAGATCGTCATCCTGCCATAGTGCAGTCTCATTTTTTTGTCTTTTTTCCAAATACGGCGGCGGACAGCAGTGCTACCAGAGGGACCGTACACACGATACCCACGCTTCCCGCAATGCACTGGATAATCTCGATCGCCACAAAGTCCGTATTCATCAGCTGCTGAAAGCTGACGTCATAGGAGTAGATCATCAACATCATGTTCAGCGATGTCCCGGCGACTGCCAGGATTAGCGTGTTCGCCATGGTTCCCATCGCGTCTCTTCCGATATTCATCCCGGAGGCAAACAGCTTCGCCATGCCAAGCGACCGGTCCACCTGATGGATCTCCGCCACCGCGGAACAGATACTCATCGCCACATCCATCACCGCTCCCATACACGAAATCAGAATACCGCACAAAAACAGATCCCGGATCTTCAGTTCCGTGGTGCTTGTGATCAGAAGCAGTGTCTCCGCCTCATCCATCTGGTAGGTCGTAATCGACATGGCATTCTGCGCGATCAGTGCAAACACCGCTCCCGCGAGCACACCCAGCATACTTCCGATTGCCGCTACAACCGTCTTGGTCGAGATGCCGTCTATCAGGAAGAAGCTGACAAAATTGCAGACCAGAATCAGCAGAATCGTGACCGCCAACGGCGAGTAGCCCTTCAGCGCAAGCGGCAGTAAAATCCAGAGGATACATACCACGGTAAACGCCAGCCCCGCCACAGATTTTGCACCCTTTTTCCCTCCGATCAATACGAGAAGCAGCACAAACGCCACGATGCAGCCGATCATCTGCGGAACGCGGTAATAATTGTAGACCGATACCTGATATTCGTCCTCCCCCGTCGTGTCGATGCGGATGGAGACTTTATCCCCCTCCGCCACCCTGACGTTATACAGGGAGCTGAAATAATTTTCCACAATGGCCGTATCGCCCTTGTAACGTCCGGTAAGGATCTCGACCTCCAGCGTCATACTTCCCCGCCAGATTCCGTCCATCTCCTCATCCACCGTCTTGTGATCCTCCACAACCCGCAGGACTCTTCCGACCTCATAGTCCGTCCCCGCCATGTTGCTGCTCCTATAAACCGGTCTGTCTTTATTCGCGAACCAGATCAGTCCGCAAAAAGCAACGGCAGCCAGTGCCAGAAGCACCAGGCTGCGTATTTTGCTCTTTTTGAAATTCATGTTTTAACCACCCTTATTTCAAAAATATCCTTTTCTTGCGTGCTGCCGCTGCAAGCAGAACCATACCTGCAAGAAGCATCATCACTGCTGCCGCAAGCGGGGTGTCGTCTCCCGTCTGCACTGCAGGCATCTGATCCAGCACCACCACATAATCGGATGCATGTACAAAGGTAAGCTCCACATTTCCGTTTGCCTCTACTTTTCCGGACGCTGCCAGTTCCAGCCGTCCCTTTGCTTCATTGTAATAATATAACTTTGCATACATGCCCGCATACTGTGTTCCCACCGGCAGCGTCATCACTGCGGTAAAACCGAATGCGCCGTCATGATTTAAGCTGATCTGGAAATAGTCTCTTCCTGCCGCGGTCTGTCTTGCAAGCGCATCCGGCACGGCATGGCTGTTGATCGTCACGCCGAAGTCAATGTCTGAAATCGTATCCGATGTCACACTTCTTCCGTCAATCGTCCACACGATTCCGTTTGCCAGCCTAAATACCAGACGTACATCCCTTCCGCGCACTGCCGCAATGACATCTCCCGGCACAGAAACACCGTCTGCAAGAAGAACCGTCACGGTGCTGCCTGCGGATGCTGCCCCAATTCTGTTTCTGACCGGATCCCAGTCATTCTGTGAAGCAACCGTCACCGCGTCTGTCATCTGTCCGTCCGATACGGTCACGCTGCCGCTTACACTTCCACCGTTTCCAGTTCCGTCCGTGCTGTCATTTCCGCTGTCTGACGAATCTGTTCCCGGCGTCTCTGTATCCGGTGTCTCGGTATTGCCCGGCGTCTCTGTATCCGGTGTCTCCGTATCGCCCGGCGTCTCCGTGTCATCCGGTGTCTCTCCTGACATCACTTCCACGATCTCGTCACAGTTTCTTACACGCAGACAGGTCACTGCCTCGTCCGAGGTTCCCTCCGGATGTGCATAGACCACGCCGACCGCCGACACGCGTTTTCCTGTCGACACAACCGATGCGAGTTCATTCTTTCCTGTCGTTGCCGATAAGATATATCCGTCGATGAAAATATTGGCATTGACGCCGCTGCCGTCATCCAGCCAGAACTGTGATACGCCGGTGCCCGCCGCATCATAGAGAACATCCGTTACCGTTCCCTCCACCTGTACCAGCTTACCGCCGGACTTTTCATAGTCCATGGCGTCTTTTGCCGACATTTTCTCCGGTGCAATCACCTTCGGCTCCTCGTCCAGAATCCGGCTGCTTATCACCTTAAGCTCTTTATCGCCCTGGTAGGCGTCCACATATCCGGTAATCTCCACCTTGGTTCCGATGGCAAGTCCGCTCTCCGCATACGGGAAAATATCAATTCCCGCGGTGTCGTCCTGGATATAGATCGTATCAAAGAAGGTGTTGCCCTCCACGGCTGTTCCTGCGGTCACATAGCCTTCCACGCGGTAGACATCGCCCGCCGTACCGTTCTTACGCACTTCCGCAATCGTAGACAGCGGAAGCTCCACTTTCACTTCATCTAAAATATTTTCTGCAATCGTGCGGTTTAAGTATGGCAGATCCCAGATATTGTCCAGCTCCGCCTTCACCTCAAAGTCGGAAATAAATACGGTTCCCGCAACAAATACATTTGCACCGCTTCCCAGTGTCTCATGTGCGAGTGCTACCATATTGCCTTTTTCCACATACGTCGGGCTTCCGGTAACTCTGTTTCCCGCATCATCCTTGCAGTCGATCGAATACGTTGTATCATATCCGCTCACAAGCGCTTCCGCACGTCCGGCTGTCACCGCATCCGCATCCAGCGCCACGGTACATCCGCTGTACGCACTGTACTCCTGCTCCTCGCTTGCGCCGCGCAGATATCTGGAATCCTTGTTGTAGGTTCCTTTCAGATATAAGCGGTACGGCTGTCCGCCGTTGTTCGTCTCGTCGTACGCCTCGTCGCTGTTTAATCTGGTCGATGCCCCGATCGCAGCCAAAAGCTTATTCATCTCTGTCGCTGTCTGTCCCGAAGTAGAATCCTGATAATCGGCAATACCGCAGGTAATCAGCGTACCGCCATTGTCGGTATAGTCTTTTACCATCTGGATAAAGCTGTCTTCAAAATGCGACACGGTGTAATCTCCGGCATTTGCTGTCCCGGATTTCTTCGCCGGTGCCGAGATCACAAGCAGCGCACAGTTTGCAAGCATCTCCGGCGTAATCTCGTCTGTGACCACTTCCACCTTGACGTTCTTTGCTCCCGCAATCGCCGTAAAGTTTCCGATGTTACCGCCATAGTAACCGGTCACATAATCGTTGTAATGGGTTCCGTCGATGATAACCTTTGTCACCATCTCCGGTGTCACGTAGCTTAATTTTAAGACGCTCTTGTATACCTTCTGCACGCCGTTCATCGTCGCATGCACAACTGCTGTCATCTCCATGCTGCCGACGCCGTCATAGGTATAGTCAAAGCTGTAGCTTCCCGTGCTCATGGATGCGACGCTTCCCAATCCTGCTGCGGCAAGATCCGCCTCATGTACGGTCTCTCCGCCCACCTCAAACGTTATGGAATCAATCGCGAGCTCGCTGTTTTCATTATTATAGAGTCCAAGGTTCACCGTCAGCGGCTCTCCCTTTACCGGAAGCACCTCGTCCGTGGAAAAGCTGTCAATTCCTGCCGCCTCCACAGAGCCTACCCATACCGGTGCCGTCACGGCGATATCACTGTCCGCTTCCACAACCTTGATATAGTAATAGGAGTAATCATTTTTCACATCAAAGGTGACCGTCTCCTCGTTTCCGGAAACGTTTTTCTCGGCAAGCACCAGTCCTCCGTTTGTGATGACCTGTACTTTACCGATGGACGCATCCGTCGGATCACTTAAGTCAACGGAAAGATGTACGGTATCTCCGGTCGCTCCATCCTCTAAAATAGAACCCATGATGTAGCCGTCCAGCGTGTAGTAGATGCTGAGGTCGTTATCCTCTGTCGCATACACGCGGTAATTGCGCATGGCATCGTAAATATTTTCCTGCGTCAGGCTGTCCACAAGAACAACAGAACGCGCCGTGTTTGCATCGCCCCACAAGCCTTTATGGTTATCCTGGTTGTTGGTCGGAGCAAGATGCCAGCCCTTGTCCAGCGCGCGCTGGTAATACTCGTAGGACGGGAAGTAACCCGAACTTCCGATCGCACCCTCGCCGTTTCCGACCTCGATCGTCGTAATCAGCTTGTCGATCTCCTCGTCATAGTATGCGAAATCGCTGAAATCACCGAACGTCGTTCCCGGGTGGTTAAACTGGCTGATGGAATCCGGCCGTGTCTTTAAGGTCGCGTAATAATTCTGCAATGCCGTGCTGTAAGTCTTGTACTCATTCTGGGTACGGCTCTGGAAGCCTTCGGTGTTAAACGTATTGATGTGTCCAAGTCCGTTCGACCAGGTCATCTCAAACCCATAGATGCACACAAATCCGCTTGTCGTATACTGCGTGGCAAGCGCATGGCCTTCCTTCCATTCCTCACTCATCGAGCCGTCCGAGATGGACGCGCTGTCCGCATTGTCAAACGAGTTGGAGTGATCTGTCACCGCAACAAAATCCAGATTGTCAACGTTCGTTGCATGCTGGTATGCATCCTCACAGCTTCCCGCACCGTCCGAATAGGAAGTGTGGGAATGTAACTGTCCAAAGTAAATCTGATATTTTTCGTTTGTGCGCTCGGTAAAGGAAAGTGTGAGCACACTGCTGTCCAGGTAACCGTCTTTGACGGCTTTCACCTTATAGGTAACCGGAAGCTCTGTCAGGACGAGCTTTTCGGTATAATCCTGCCAGGTTGCACCGTCGTCCGCGGAATACTGAATCGTCGCACCCTCGGTCTCACAGGTGAGGTTCACCGCGGTATTTTTCACCACGCTGCCACCGTTCGGCGTTGCTTTTACCGTTGCCACCTGTGCCTGCTGATAAGAGAATGTACGGCGGATGCTGTCCTTATAGCCGTCCTTTGTCGCATAGGCAGTCACAACTGCCGGAAGGTCTGCAAGCTTTGGCTTCGCCGACGCATCATAGATCTGCTCCGCGCCGCCGTTTACACTGTAATGGATTGTTACACCCTCCGTGGCGCTTGTCAGTGTCAGTTCACTGCCCACAGCTACCACGCCGCTCTGCGGTTCTGCTGCCACATATCCGCAGAGATCTGAGGCGATCAGCGGATTGCCTGTCACTGTCACCGTGTCCATACGGATCACTCCGCCCGCTGCCGGTGCCTTATCTCCCTTGGCAGAAAGGCTGCCCGGGACCATGCGGATGTAGAGACGGTCTGCATTCGCCGCCTCGTTCGGAATATCAAACGTGAACGAAATATAGTTTGCCGGCGCAAGGCTTGTCTTTGCCACACCGTCGGTAATTTTCTCCGCGGCGCTCACTTCCTGCGGCTCACCGCCCACGTATTTCGTGTACTTATAAGCATAGGTTCCTGTGGAAAGGTTTTTAAAATCCACACCGTCCGTAGAATACTGCATCTGGAAGGAACCTGCTCCGGTGTTGCTTGCGCGAAGCCGGAAGGAAAGTACCATGTTGGCATAGCCCGTTGTCGGCATCACAAACTGCGCATAATCATTGCTTCCGCTTCCAATGCCCTTTCCTCCCATATAATAGGAAGTCGAACCGGTGGAAGTGCTTGTGGCCTCGGTATACGGTGCCACTGCCGCTCCATTTACCACCGCCGAATATATAGCATCCGCATCCAGCAGATCATTTGCATTGAGAGAATCTCCTGCAATTCCGGTATCTGCCGTCACACCTGCCGTCTTGTAATCTGCCGTTCCGGACCACTGTGCCACGTTTTCCGTGACGGACTCGTCCGCACGGATATGAACCGACGGTGTTCCCTCATCGATCAGATAAAAATAGAATACATACGCCGCATCCGAAGATGATTTGTAGCTGTATGTCGTAAAACCGCTGTAATATTCCAGATACTGTTCTGTGGTATTATTATATTTTGCGTTGGCATTGATCACATAGTATCCGCCGTTCTCATTTGCCTTCTGCAGCTTCCAGAGACTGTAATCTCCCGCCGCGTCCGCAAACGTCACGGAGCTGCCCGTTGCGCCGGACGTCAGATATTTTCCACCGCATGTAAAAGTATAATAGCCGTTTTCATCCACGGAAACCGTAAGTTCTGCCGCATCTTCCGGAATGGCAAGCGCACCGTCCGCCGCAGTCGCTGACACGCCCTTTAACTTCTTGCCGCTTGCTGTCTGGGAGAGCACGCTTCCGGTTCCGTTGTTCTCGTAATAGAGGGCAACCATATTTCCGTCCGAAAGTGTGGTGGCAAGTGCCGCCTCCTTGCTCTTTGCACCCTGTTTTACCGCGTAGGCAAATTCTGCCGTCTCACTCGTCTCATAGCCTTCAAGTTCAGCTGTCGCATAGATCGTCACATCTTCCTCGATCACAAGTGCTTCGGTGTATGTCATGTCTGCACTGTCCAGATCGGTATGGTATGTGATCGTTGCTCCCTCCGTCGCGCAGGAGAGTTCCACCTTCGTACCGGCTTCCACATCTCCCGGCTCCACGGAAGCTTTGACTTTGGAACAGACCGTTCCGTCTGTCGCCACCTCGCCCTGTGTTCCGGTGACTACAATGTTGTTGATGCTGGTCACACCGTTCGTGCCGACTGTACTCTGGTTCACACTCGTGTTTCCCTGCATCGTCACACGCAGTGTAAACGCTTTTCCGGACAGCGCCGCCGGGAGTGCCGTCTGCTGATACACCGAGGCTAGACTCGTGCTTAAGGTCACATCCGTTCCGCTGATCTTTGTCCAGCTCGCTCCGTCAATGGAATATTCCAGTGCAAAGTTGGCAGGACCGGTTCCGCTGGAGCGCATGTCTGCGGAAAATTTCAAATCTGTGTAACCTGCAGCATTGACCGCAACCGTAAAGCCCGCTCCCTCGCTCCATCCTTTTGCTGCGATTCCCTTGCTGAATCCGCTGTAAGATACTCCGCTTACGTCAAGCGTTCCGCTGCCCGTTGTCGCCGCTGTCGGAAGTCCCGCTTCCGGTGCCGCCGTATAACTGAAGGCCGCAAGGCTTTCTGCCCCCGCCGTCTGGATGAGCGCCGTATTCTGGTCTGCCCCAGACTCCGTATTCTGTACCGCATCCGCCTGCGCTGCGGCATCTGTCTGCGCCGCGTCCGTCTGTCCGGCGGCATCTGCCTGCGCCGCATCCGTCTGACCGGCGTTCTCTGTCTGCGCCGCACTTTCCTGATTTATCGTGTTCTGTGCACCTTCCGTGCTGTCTGCTCCGCTCTCCGCTGCCGGCGACGGATTTTCCGCCGCTTCGCTTCCGGCAGTCGTCTGCACCTCTGCTGCATACGCCGTAACAAAAGACGCATCTCCTGCTACCGTCGAAAACACCATGCAGAATGCGAAGAAAAGCGCACATATGTTTTTCCAATGATTCTTTTTCTTCATTTTCACAACTGTTCCTCTCATTTTTTTGTATGTAAAATAAACTGTAACGTTTATGAATCTTCTCTTCTACCCTTGTCCGGTAAAACCTTGTAAAAAAAGTGTAAAAAAGGGCTGATGCACCCTGCATACATCAGCCCTCTTTGGCTCTTCCTAGTGATGGAACAGACGGATTCCCGTAAACGCCATCGCCATATGATATTTATTGCAAGTCTCAATCACATGATCGTCGCGGATGGAACCGCCCGGCTGTGCCACATACGCAACGCCGCTTCTGTGTGCGCGCTCGATGTTGTCGCCAAACGGGAAGAACGCATCCGATCCAAGAGATACCTCTGTGTTCTTATCCAGCCATGCCCGCTTCTCCTCTGCGGTAAACACAGGCGGCTTTTCTGTAAAAATATTCTGCCATGCGCCTTCTGCCAGCACATCCATGTAATCCTCGCCAATATAGAGGTCAATGGCGTTGTCCCGGTCTGCACGTTTGATGCCCGGCTTAAACGGAAGGGAAAGTACCTGCGGCGACTGACGCAGCCACCAGTTGTCCGCCTTGGAACCGGCAAGTCTCGTGCAGTGGATTCTGGACTGCTGCCCCGCTCCGATACCGATCGCCTGACCGCCCTTGACATAGCACACGGAATTGGACTGCGTGTATTTTAAAGTGATCATCGCAATGGCAAGATCTCTCTTCGCCGCCTCCGGAATCTCCTTGTTCTCCGTCACAATATTGTCGAAGAAATGTTCATCGATCACCAGCTCATTTCTTCCCTGCTCAAATGTGATTCCGAACACTTCCTTATGCTCGATCGGTGCCGGCACATAATCCGGATCGATCTCAATGACATTGTAATTGCCGTTTTTCTTCGCTTTTAAAATCTCAAGTGCCTCATCAGTGTAACCCGGGGCAATGACGCCGTCCGATACCTCCCGCTTGATGACAAGCGCTGTCTCCTTGTCGCAGACATCCGAAAGAGAGATAAAATCACCGAACGAGGACATGCGGTCTGCGCCGCGCGCACGAATGTAGGCATTGGCAAGCGGTGTAAACTCCACATCCATGTCATCCACCCAGTAGATCTTGCGCTCCACCTCGGAAAGCGGAAGTCCGACTGCCGCGCCCGCCGGCGACACATGCTTAAAGGAGGTCGCTGCCGGAAGACCGGTTGCCTTTTTTAACTCGGACACGAGCTGCCAGCCGTTGAATGCATCCAGAAAATTGATATAACCCGGTCTGCCACAAAGCACCTTGATCGGCAGTTCGCCGTTCTCCATATAGATTCTGGACGGCTTCTGGTTCGGGTTGCAGCCATATTTTAATTCTAATTCTTTCATGATCGTATTCTCCTCACACGTTCTTGTTGATGATTCTCGTCTCGTATTTTCCGTTCTCAATCTCAATGTAACGCACAAACAAAGATACTTTATTGTCTGCGTTTAAGTTCTCCCAGACCGTGTTTGTGAAGGTGTCGATGTCTCCCTCGATGCCGACAAGCTTCGGCTCTCCCTCAAAACTCGGCAGCGGATTGCCGTCTCCCATGTATGTATGGATAAAATGTCCCTCGCCGGTCACCGGATTCTGGTATGCAAACGTATAGCGGTTGCAGGCGTCCGGATTGCCGTTGTTACTCTTTAAAATAGACATCGCGTAGTTGTAGGTATTGTTCTCGATGTGCATGATACCGGAAATCCGCGGTGTATAGTTCGGTGCGTCCGGCTCAAACTCTCTGGTGCGCAGCGCCTGCTCGAACGTCTGCTGCTTGTCCATCAGTTCGTAAATCGTATCGGTCTGATCGCCGTTTGTCACGATCGTCTTGTTGCCAAGCACGCGGACCGGTGCATAAATGATGAGACTCGGATCTGTCAGCTTGGACGGATCAAATGCCTGTGTGCGGATTCCTTCACCATCCTCCACAAAGACCCTGTTGCGGCTGTTCTCGCTTCTTCCCATGATAAAGTATGCGGTTACCGCATATTTTCCATCCCCGGATCTGCCAATCACAATTCCTCTTCCCGGATATGTATTGGACGAAAGTTCCTTCGCAAGTGACATCATCTTCATGATTTTCCTCCTTCACATCACACATTGCTACATTGATTGCCTTCTTCCATCTTATCATGCGGATTTTCTTTTTACAAGGAATGCGCTGTCATTAGTATCATGAATTTATTTACTGAATTCTATTAGTTTTACTTATCTATATCGCGAAGCGCCTGCATCAGAAGCCCGGCGCGGTTCTTCCACCTGTGCCGCTTTTCTGCCATCCGATATCCCCGCTCCGCCAGCTCTGCCATCCGCACCGGATCCTCAAGCAGGCTTACCACCTGATCCGGAAGCTGTTGTAACGCCCTCAGGGAGTAAAAGCAGATATTTTCTCCGTCCCGGCACTCTTCCCGCAGATACCGGCTGTCGTCCGTGAGCGCCACCGTTCCCTGCAGCATCGCCGTAAAGACGCGGTCATGCGCTCCGTCTTTGAACCAGGGCATCACGTTTAACGCGATCCTGGCATCACGCATCGCCTGCACACACGCCGCCGAGTTCACTTTTCCGCCGCTCGTCCGCACGTTCTGCGGCTTTTTGCAGTGAATTTTCTCCCAGTCTGCTCCAAATACCCGCACTATGATACCGGCATCCGCGAGCGTCTGCACTACTTTTTCCCGGAAATAGCTGCGGGCAAACAGATCAATCCAGATCATCCCAGACATCGCTGCGCAAAGCTGCTCTTCCGGCACTGCCCCAAGCTCGTTGCGGATGTGCCGCTCCATAACCGCATCTACAGACTGCGCGGGATCCGCGATCAGATCCTCCGTGATCCGCCGGTAAAAGATCCGATAATCGTCATCCAGCGCCTTTACTTTTTCCTCGAGCATCTCCATCGACACATAGTTGGCCGCAAATACAAGGTCAAAGGTTCTCTGCCCATACAGTACAGGCTCTGGCACATCCTCGCAGTGCGTTCTGTGTATTCCGTGTTCTCCGTCTTTCTGTGAAACAAAAAGTTCATTGCCCGCCAGCGGCAGGAACTCCACCTTCACCCCCGGGTAAAACCGCCTCACATAGCCGACGTGCTCTCTGTCCACACAGAATACCCGCATCCGCTCCCCGGCTTCCTTCAGGCAGCTGTGATAGTAGAGCGGATGATCCACCAAAATATTCAAAATCGGAAGATTCTCCTCCTGCCAGATACTGCGTCCGCTCTCCGTCTGAAACACAGCCTCCCCGCGCAGCCCGATGAAATTAAAGGTGACAAGTGCCGTCTCTTCCCGGTCCAGAAAATGCAGCATTACATCCATCGACTCATACATCCGCTCATAGTCGATAAAGCAGGTCTCATACCCGTTCCTCTCCAGTTCTCGTGCAATCTGTTCGGAAAAATACCCCAGCGTCTCCACCGCATTTTTTATGAAAATGATTTTTCTGATCTCTGCCATTCTGCCCTTCCTCTGTCCGGATAAAGGAAAAACAACCTCCCTGAATCATCCTTTCGGATTCTGTCTGATCAGAGAAGGTTGTTTTCCATCACTTATTTTCTATGACTCACATTCGTTTTTGATTTAATTCTTGAAGCTGTGGATCGGCGCCGGGATTCTGCCACCGCGGTTGATGAACGCGTCACAGGAGAACTGGTTCACCGGCATGATCGGCGCATAGCCGAACAGTCCGCCAAATTCTACCGTATCGCCCACCCCTTTTCCGATAACCGGAATCAGGCGCGCCGCAGTCGTCTTCTGATTCACCATGCCAAGCGCCATCTCATCGGCAATCATACCGGATATGGTCGTCGCCTTGGTGTCTCCCGGAATCGCAATCATATCGAGTCCCACGGAACATACGCAGGTCATCGCCTCAAGCTTCTCAAGTGTGATCGCTCCTGCCTGTACCGCATCGATCATTCCCTGATCCTCGCTGACCGGAATAAAAGCGCCGCTTAATCCGCCGACATAGGAAGACGCCATCACGCCGCCCTTTTTCACCTGATCGTTCAGCATAGCGAGCGCCGCAGTCGTTCCCGGTGCTCCCGCATACTCAAGTCCGATCTCACAGAGAATGTCCGCCACGGAATCGCCGATCGCCGGTGTCGGCGCCAGAGACAGATCCACGATACCAAACGGGATATTAAGCAGTCTGGATGCCTCCTGTGCTACCAGCTGTCCGACTCTCGTCACCTTAAACGCCGTCTTTTTGATGGTCTCACAGAGCACCTCGAAGTTCTCGCCGCGCACTTTTTCCAGAGCGGTCTTCACCACTCCCGGTCCGCTGACACCAACGTTGATGATCGCATCCGCCTCCGTCACACCGTGGAACGCGCCTGCCATAAACGGGTTGTCATCCGGTGCGTTACAGAATACAACAAGCTTCATGCAGTCCGCAGAATCGCGGTCTTTTGACTGCTCTGCAAGCTCTAAGAGGATCTCTCCCATCAGCTTGACTGCATCCATATTGATGCCGGTCTTCGTGGATGCAAGGTTCACCGAACTGCAGACACGCTCTGTCCGGCAGAGTGCCATCGGAATCGAGTGAATCAGCATCTCATCCGCCTTCGTCATACCCTTCGACACCAGTGCCGAATAGCCGCCGATCAAGTTTGCTCCAACTGCCTTGGCCGCGCGATCCAGCGTGTCCGCGATCGTCGCAAAATCCTCCGGCGTCTTGCAGGCTGCGCCGCCCACCAGCGCAATCGGTGTCACGGAGATACGCTTATTGACAATCGGTATCCCGTACTCGTTCTCAATCTTCTCTCCGACTGCCGCCAGATCTTTCGCCACGGTCGTGATCCGGTTATAGATATTCTCATTGAGCTTTTTTAAATCAGAATCAATACACTCCAAAAGACTGATACCAATCGTGATGGTACGGACATCGAGATTCTCCTGCTCCACCATCTTGTTGGTCTCATTTACTTCCCATATGTTAATCATTCCGTCTATCCCTTTCTGTGGACGTTATGTCCATCGGTCGATCTTCCCGCACATCTGCCTAGATTCTGTGCATTTTTTCAAAAATCTCTTCCTTCTGACATTTGATGGACACGCCGATCTGCTCCCCTACTGCATCCAGATCCTTCTGGCAGTCCCCGAAAGTTCTCGACGACTGACTCATATCCACAATCATCATCATATTAAAAAATCCGGACACGATCGTCTGCGAAATATCCAGAACATTGATATGATTCTCCGAAAGGTAGGTACATACCTTTGCAATAATACCGACGGTATCTTTTCCAACGACTGTTATGATTACCTTGTCTACTGTATTCTCCATGCCAATCTCATTCCTCCTGCTTCCACGTTATCACTTTATCGTATTAACACTGATTATAATACACAGGGCTTTTATAAGTCAATGCTTTTAGATTGCTTTTATGAACACTGATCCACTTAGAAATACCAGTAATGATGGTATCAGCCATATTAAAACCATTAGTAACCCATAGCCCAATGGTATCAACACTATCATTCTTATGAATGTCCTTAACGTTCTGTTTGCCTGTTCTGCTGCTCTATCCTTACTTTCCTTGTATGCATTGACTTCCATGTCCTCCGTCGGTGCTCCGCACTGCTCACATACTTCCGGCTTGGTGTCTTCATAGCTTGCTCCACAATATTTACATACATAAAAGTACTTCATTTTCTTCCTCCTACCCCATATATCGGTCTGCCACTGCCCATATTACCAGCATCCCACAGACAATCCACAGAAGTTCCAATGTGTACTTAATGCTTAGAGAACGTCTCTCATATATTCCATATTTGAATATGTACTTATCCGGGCAGTCATCTTCATATAATATCATTTCCACATCATTATTTTCTCTTATAAAATCCCTTCTGGTCCTTGCCAAATATGTTTTGCCTCTCACCTTATACTCATAATATACCCATCTGCCTCTTATACCGTCTTCCTCTTTTAGTGTTGCCATTACTTCATTGCCTTCACGCAATATTTTTTTCTTTTTACTGTTCTCCTAATTGCACTCACTATCCACTCAATGCTAAATACCACTACGGATATGAGCATGAAATATACAGAAAGCTTTTCCGGTGCCATTTTATCTTCCTCTTTTCCTGTGTATTCTTGGGCATCATTGCTCTCTTTTTATATCCATATCCTTCATTCCTAATGAAAAGAATCCAGAAAGAAACGCGGCAAGGGTAAGTACAATCGTAAACACCCATCCGTAATATTTTCGTTTGCTTTCTGAATATTCGCTCGTCACATGCCGTTTCGGATTGTTCTTATCATACCATACAGTAATTTCATTTTTCCAGTTTTTAAACCCTGTTATCATGTCATGGTAATAACTTTTACCATCTACTTCATACTTGTATTTTACGTAGTAATCTGCCCGTCTTCGCTTCATTGGATCGTGTTCTGAAAGTCCATACCTGTACCGCCTTGACGTTCCAACCACATACGCTGTCGTTTTCCACCCCCTGGCTTCCCACTTTTGGATCTGTCTCTGCTTTCGTCCGTTTCCATATAAACGGAACACAAAAAAGAATATAAAAAACACACTCCCTGCCCTGATAAATCCACGGACAAAGTTCACAGGTGTCAACACCTCCAGTCCGCCAAACTGGGATATAAACTCTATTATCAACCATATCACGATAACTGCTATGAATCCTATAATCAGAGCAATGATCTGTTTTTCCTCTTTTTTTAAATTATTATTCATCTTAATCTCCCTCTCATGGATATAACCGCAGTTAAGGTTTTTCAACTACAGCTATTTAGCCAAATCTGTTATACCCATTCTAAAATAACTGACTTCTCCAGTAGCCTTTCTCCCACAATATAACAAAACAAAGACAAACACACTGATACCAATAACCTCTGGCATTAAAATATATGAGCCAACAGTTTTGTAACCAGGAACATGGTACAAAATGTTGCCAATGCTGTATATCCACAACCGGTCTGAACCTGTCTCTCACGGCTTCCCTCATATGCATATACTGCCTTCTTAGGTTTTCTTTTATCATAATACACTGTAATACAATATGGCGGCGTCTTCATAACACCGCTCTCAAATTTTAGTGTAATATAATACTTTTCCCCATTTACCATATATTCATACTTCTTCTTTACAATACGATATATATCACGATTCGTTGACCTATGTAAGTCCTTTGTCTTAACGCACACAGCTTCTGCACTACAGCCGTTTCTCTGTGCTTTCTCTATAAAACGCTGTGCTCTTGATTTCCCCAAAATTACCCATCTTAAAATTCCATAAATAAATACAATCAAACCGCATATAACGATAATCCCGCCCTGTGCTGTCTCTGACATTTCCACTAATCTCCCTTTCATGGATATAGCAGTAGTTGAAAAAGTTTCAACTACTGCTATTCTTTTCTCATTATACCATACTACAAAGCAAATTCAACTACTTTTTTAATATCTTCTTTCGTCTCCTACATTTAGAATGCTTTTATGATATGTCTGGATGTCGGATCTTTAATTATAATGTTTATGATACCTCTCTAAAAATTTTTTTCATGCAAATTCACGCATTTATTCCGTAATTGTAACTTTCACTGAAGTATAAAGCTCAAACCATTTTTTATAATCCACATTCGTTAAATTTGAGGTATAAAAACTACACATACTCTTAACCTTTTTATGTCCATCTAATTTTTGTGAAAGTGTTCCATCCTTTTTATAGTTCCAATATTCCCATTCAACCAGGCCATAAATATTATATCTTTCTATACTTTTTTTATATTGTATACGTTCGATATCTTTATAAAAAAACTTATCATATTCTTTTCTTGAAAGGTCTCTGTCATAGTAATATTTTTCACGATAAACCACCATATAATCTTCATAAAACCTTATCTCAAATGGAGAAGGTGTTTTCTCTGTCGCGTATGCCGTACCAAGTATTGCCACACTTATTACAATCAATAACAAACGCGTGCCAAACGCCAATTCCATAAATATATTTTTATGAAAATAAAGCGAAATAATTATGAACAGTATTATCAAAATCCATACCATTTTTTAAATATCATATATCTTACCATTATATTTATATGTCCAGACACTTTCTACGCTTTCAATTACGCGAATAGGTTGATCCATGTTTGCCTCCTGTTGTTTCTGCTAAAACACCCATTGTCCGCTTTATATCGCTTTACGCTCCTTTTCATCCAAATATTATTGATCATTGATTATTATATCTTTCTTCACATCCAAAGTTCCGCCAAGACTGCCATCTATTATACAATCTGACCTTTTCTACGTTGCAATTCTGTTTCATATATATAAATTCATCTATATCAAGATCCTTATTTCGTATAAATCTGTCATACCACTTCCAAAATATCTTAAATTGCCAACAATATTTATTCTCACAGTATCGAATAGCAACTATCAAGGAAACGATTCCAATACTCCACGCTATTAAAGATCCTGCTATATCTGTTATCTGCTGTGACTCCCATTTTTCCCTTGAAATTATTTTTTCACAGTTATCATTTTGATCCAGATATATCACGACTTCATTATCTGCATCTGTATACCCAGCCTCCCTGGCATTCAGTGTCTGTTTTTCTCCTCTAATGTACCAGATCTCGTTTCCATCAACATGCCCATAAACCATTTGAGAGGTATCTAATCCAGAAATCCACTGAACAAAAAACACATACCTATGATAATCGGAATCGGCAGACATGCCGCCAGACATTTTACTCTCACTTTAAATCCTCGCCGATATGCTTTCAGTACTTCCTCATAAATCTCAGGTCTGTAATTACATAATTTTTTCTCCAACCATCTTAATCCAGCACGCTGTGCCTGATGTTGTATTTCTGCTGAAGCAGCAAATACCTGTGCATCCGAACTCATCTTTCCGCCCTCCTTATGTCTGCATAACATTTATATTTTAGTATTCAAAATCACTTTATCTACAAATCTAATTCTTTACGATTAAACTGTCAATATTTTCATTCATAAAATATTTTATCGCTACCTAGTATCGCACAAAATTTTCTATCATTTTCCATTATGTTTGCAAACTGCACAAACTTCTGTCTGTTTAAAATTTGCCATTACCGCAAATACTCTAGATCAGACTGTGACATCTATCTTCAGACTTTTCTTCTGTATTTTAACCAGGACGCAAAAACTCCGATGCCAACATATTCGCTGCCTCTGCAGCTATGTCATCACCGGAGTCTTTTATAGTCGTTATATTATGCATTTCATGCTATGTATACATATATTATGAAACAGATGTGCCAATAGTCCGGCAACCAGGAACATAGTGCAAAATGTTGCCAGTACGGTAAATCCGCAACCATTCTTAACCTGTTTTGATCTGCTTCCTTTTCCTGCATACACTGCTTTCTTTGGATTCTTAGGATCGTAATACACAGTAATATATGTGCTTTCTCTATAAAACGCTGTGCTCTTGTTTTCCCTCAAATTCCATCTTAAATTTCCATAAATAAAAAACGATCAAACCGTATATAACGATAATTCCACCCTGTGTCATCTCTGACATTATTTCTCACCTATATAAAAATCCGATACATCATCAAACTTTCCTAGGAAGAGAATCCGGAAAGAAACGCCGCAAGGGTAAGTACAATCGTAAACACCCATCCGTAATATATTCGTTTGCTTTCTGAATATTCGCTGGTCACATGCCGCTTCGGATGGTTCTTATCATACCATACGGTAATCTGCGTTTCCCATCTCTCAACCTCTTTAACGATATCATGATAGTAATCTTTACCATCCACTTTGTACACATATCGCACATGATAATTTTGTTGATTTCCTTTCGTGGGACCCGATTCAGATACACCATATCTGTATGTTGTCGACACATTTCCTACGTATGCTGTCGTTTTCCAGCCTCTGTCTTCCCACTTTTGGATCTGTCTCTGTTTGCGCCCATTTCCGTATAGGCGGAACACAAAAAAGCATATAAAAAATACAATTCCTGCCTTTATAAATCCAAGAGCAAAGTGTACAGGCGTCAGCGCCTCCAGTCCGCCAAACTGGGATATGAACATAGCCATCAATCCAAATATGATAACTGTTATGAATCCTATAATCAGAGCAATGATCTGTTTTTCCTCTTTTTTTAAGTTATGATCCATTCTAATCTCCCTTTCATGGATATAGCAGTAGTTGAAAAAGTTTCAACTACTGCTATTCTTTTTTCATTATACCATACTACAAAGCAAATTCAACTACTTTTTTAATATTTTTCTTTTTCTCCGCAACAGGATCCATGCAGTACCTCCCGCTACCGGCACGCACACGACTGCAATAGCACCGTAGAACAGCGGTTTATTCGCATAAAACATAATCCACTGACTCGGGGATACCGTGATCTCCTGAAACAGTTCATTGTATTCATTTGTTGATCCATCCGGCTGCATGGCACAATCTGTACAGATAATCTGAACCTGCATATCCAGTCCTTCCGGCACTGTAAAGGTAATCTTTCCATCATTATCAGCCAGCTGCGTCAGCAGATCTTCTCCTGTCAGTTCCACACGTCTGCTAATATCTTCTCCTGCCACATTCTTTATCGGATTTCCGTCAGAATCCAGCACAATTGCTGCAAAACTGTTTAATTTTCCGCCTTCATCAGTTGGCATAACACTTACAGTCTTCTCATCTGTCTGATATCTCCCCTGCTGCTTTAATCCGGTAATCGTAACGATCGGTGCACTCTGATCGACGACAAATGCGACTCCCGCGTTCTTGACATCACTGTAGGCCACCGTCTCCGTCTTATCCTTCGACTCAACCGTCAGATAATATTCACCCTCCTCCTGAAACAGTTGTTTATCAATGATGTAATCCCGCTCACTCCACTGTCCGTCATCACCGGAAAGCTCCGTCTTATAATCTCTGTTTTCGCCTAACACCTCATCATTCAGACGTACCGTATAATCCTCCACAACATCAACATTGATCTCGCGGATAATCACATCTTTTTCCACACTGTATACATAATACTGCGCTGTCAGTTCTTCTGTGTCGGCATCCAAGAGGAAGTTTGAGCCATGACGGTTAATGGAAAACTGTACATTTTCATACTCGCTGCCATCTGCAAGAGAAAACTTCTGCGTCGTATGTCCCGCCATATCCGTAACAGAACAACTCAGTGTGTAAATCGCATCATCCGGCAGATTCTCTACCGTATACGTATAAATTCTTCCCGCTTCCACCGCGCGTGCTGTCCCCAGCGGGATTTCTTTTGTCTCAAAAGAGCCGTTCTCATTCTGCTCAACTGCCGTAAGACTTGTCTCAAATGTTCCTCCGTCCAAATTCTGATCTTCCGCCGTAATGGTAAATCCGTATTTTTCTTCTTTGCTCGCACTGCCTGCCACAATATCCGACACAGAAATCACAGGATCCTCCGTGTCAATTGTGATCTGCTGTGAAGCATACTGCTCCATCTCATTTCCTGACTTATCCGTATAATCTGCTGTAATCATATAATCACCGTCGCCTTCAAGCGTGAAGGTTCCGATGTGCACATCCTTGCTTTCATCACTCCACTGCGGTGTCACGGAAATCTGTGCATCATCTCTTGTCACACGCAGTTCCACATTCTCCGCATAGAAATTTGCTTCCGTGATCTCCATGGTTACAGTAACATCACCATCATAGTAGGCAATTTCATTTTCCTCTTTCACCGGATCATCCATTGTGACATTGATCACCGGCTTGATATTATCAACCACCGTTCTCCTGTCATCCGACAAATTGCTGGTGTTTCCTGCCCGGTCCGCAACTTTACATGCCACGGTTCCATTGAACTGATTCTGTTCTCCCAGTTCCCCCTGTGGAACCCGAATGGCAACAGATGCATTTTTCCCGCTATGACCAATCTGATCCTCCGTAATCACCATTCCGGCAATCTCAGAGTTCACATTGCTTACATCGTTACCTTTCGGCGCATCAAATACGATCTGATGAATTCCGGTTGTCTCATCCTGCGCAGTAATCGTTATAGTCGCCTGCGCATTATAAAATCCAAATGTCACTGCCTCAAGTACTTCTTCCAGAACGCTTTCGCTATATGTAACTGCCACATTTGCAGGTGGTGTCTTGTCTACCGTAAATTTATCCGGAACATAATCCGCCGCATCATGCAACGCCAGATCCTTATACGCAATATCAAACTGATAATTGGCATCAATCGAATAGGTGATATTTGCTGTATAGACATCCCCATTCTTCTGCCAGTTATCACGATTTGAAAGGTAGGAAGCATAATCACTTACCACAATGGGATTGTCTTCCGCATCCACCGCACTGACTGTTGCCGTCACATCATCTGCGCGGAAGTTCTGATCTGTAATTGATATGGTTGCTGTCTGTGCCGCATTATAATACTTCACACCATCTATTACATTTGCTACATTCTGATTTTGATAATTTACCTGTATCACCGGTGCAACGGTATCAATCACAATTTTCTCCGATCGGTAATCCGTCATCCGGTTCCCGGAACGATCGGTATAAGACATTGTCACAATATACTCACCATCCCCGGAAATGGTCAGCGTTCCCGTCCACCGGTCTCCCTGTCCGCTCCATGTCACATTGTTCTGCCTCTGTCCATTCACGCAGACAGCCACATCCTCCGGATAAAAATTTGCCTCGTTAATGTCAAATCTGGCCGTTACATCGTCATCATAATACAAGATTGCGTTTGTATTTTCCGCATCGTACTGGTATTCCGTCTTTGTCTGCAGTGTGTCGGCATCCACCACCTGTTTCGCCGCAGTATAACTTACCGACCGTGTCGGTGAGATCGTGTCTATAATCTCAATACGTGCATTATCGTTCTTTACACTGCTGTTGCCTGCGCGGTCATTCGCTTTTACTGCAATGCTTCCGCGATATTGCTCATATTCCGATGCGCTTAAACAAAACGTTGCCTTTGCCTGCTTTCCATCCTCAGAATATGTAATCTGATCGCTTCCAATTACCGCATTCTTTTCCGTCACATTGACTCCGCTGGCATCCGTTTCTTTACTGTATGTCCAGACAAAACTGTCAATTCCTGACATGTCATCCCATGCCGTAACCGTAACATCTATATCCCTATGATACGCATAATAACCAAATGTAACTGTATTCAGCACTCTTTCCCATGCATTCAAGGCATCGTTATAGGTAATCGTCATGCGTTCTGCACCCGGCGCTGTTTTATCGATACACCATGATGCAGCTCCGGTTCCTTCTCTGCCCATAAAATCGGTTGCCTTTACCTGCATATCATAATACTGCTCTGTAGTAAGCGGCATCGTATATACCCAGCGTCCTACTCCATCCTTCTTCCACGAATCACCGGAAAGCGTCTCATTGTTCAATACAAGTTCAGCCTCATCCGCGACGAAGTTTGGATCTGTCACTGTAACTTTTGCCGTAATATCCTGATTAAAGTAATTTTCGTATAGCGGACACTCTGCTTTTCTCCCCTCTGCATCAAGAAAATCGATCTTTACCTCCGGTCTTTCCGTATCGATAATCATCTGCTGCGAAGTGTAAGAATCCATCACATTTCCGGATCTGTCGTCATACTCCATCGTAATCGTATAGATACCGTCCTCCGTTAAGGTAAGACTGCTCGTACATCGATCTCCGTTCTGCGTCCATCCTTGTGACTCCTGTCTGGTTCCGTTCACAAAAATTTTTACATCCTCCGGATAAAAGTTTGCCTCTGTGACGGCAAAGGTTGCTGTAATATCGCCATCATAATAAAGAATTGCGTTTGTGTTCTCACTCTCATAATTATAATTTTCAATCTCCTCATATGTGGCAGCATCTACTACCCTGTATGCAGGAGAATATGTAACTGTGCGTATCGGACTGATATTATCGACAATGTTAATTCTGGTACCGTCATTCTTGACATCACTTGTGTTTCCGGCTTTATCCGTCACTGTCACCGCTACGCTTCCCCGAAACTGTTCTGCCTCCGTTGCAGTGAGTACAAAGGATACCTTTGCATTTTTCCCATTATTGGAATACGCAATCTGATCCTGTGTTATCACACCGTTTTTCAACGCAACATTTTTTGTCGTGCTGGTGTTTTCTTCCTGCGTATAAGTCCATGCAAACGATTCCACACCTGACACCCGATCCTGTGCATGTAATGTTACCGTTACATTATCTTTGTACGCATAATATCCAAAGGTAACCATATGCAGAACTTTTTCCCATGTGCTCGCTGTCGGACTGTACTCAATCTGAATATCCCCTGTTGCAGGCGCATGCTGATCCACCGTAAAAGTCACTTCCTCTGATGTCTCTTTGTCTAACAGGTCTTTTGAAGAAACCTTCAAAGAATACACCGCATCCTCAGAAAATGTAATCGTATTCTTCCACGTATCCGTTCCATTTACTCTGCTCCAGGAAGAATCAAACATTTTTTCTTCGCCGTTTGCAATCGCATGTGTTGCATCCGGCATAAAATTGGACTCCTCAACCGTTACTTCCGCAACAATCGTTTGCTGATAAACGCCTTGATAATTTGCCGCCACCGGCGCATTTCCGTCGGTTCCATGCAGCGTAATCCCAACCACCGGAGCTTCATTGTCCACAACAATCGTCTTCTCTGTTGTGATCTGCGCCCGTCTGCCGGCGCCATCCACAGCAGCCGCCTGAATTTTACCTCGGAACTCTGCCGGAATCCGGAACGAATAACTTACTTTACCAGTCTGTGTATCGATCTCTATTCCCGGCGTTCCCGCTGTAACATCGACTGTCGTCTCTCCCTGACTGACACCATTTGCCACCGTCCCGTCCGACATATATGCGTATGACAGTGAAGCCACTCCAGAGATTGCATCATACGCCGATATTGTTACATCAATATATTCTGCATTGTACAAACCAAATGTAATACCCTCCAGCACTTTATCCACAGCGGTTTTGCTGTAAGTAATATCATACACAACGGGATCTGTCTTATCTAATTTTACGGCGTCCACGCTGACTGCATCCGTGATTGCGCCACTGTTTAAATCACGCAGATAAATCTCTCTACCTGGATTTGTACCATTCTTATCCCATTCAGTGTCCCAGTCAACTGCCGTCTTCCACTCATTATCCTCCAGCGTATTGCTGTAACTGATCTGATAACCTGTCGGTGCCGCAATTTTTACATTACCGGTATACCACTCACTGTTATTTGCTTTATCCCCCGTCACTTCATACGCGTCTGCCGGCGTCTGCGCATAGGAGACCGTCACCGTATAACTGGCGCTTCCTCCCGTATAACAGTCACTTTCTTCCCATGTAGCATTCACGGTTGCTCTTCCAGTCACACCATCCTTGAAAGTAATCTCACCGCTTGAAGAATCCAATTGTTCTACGATCTCACTGCCCGCGGTCTGTCCGGTCACTTCATACACAATACTTCCCGCATTCTGTTGCAGTGCTTCCGCACCGGTCAGTGCATTGATATAGCGCTTTCCCTTTTCACCATACAGTATCGATACATCGCTGCCGTCTGCAAAACCCACCTGCGGATTTGCTTTATGAATCGTAAGTACATATTCCGCCTGCGCATCATTATAACCGGCTGAACCCGTGCTCTCTGCCACAACCTTTACCGTTCCCGGCCGCTTGATGGTCAATGTTCCAAGCTGTGCATCAATTTCCGCCACGTCAGATACGTTGTTTCCATCCGCATCTTTCTGTTCTGTGATCGCATAGGTAATCGTCGCGTCCGCTACCGTTCCGAGCAGTTCATTCGTATAGAAGTTCCCGTTTTCTCCATAAGAAACAGATGGTGCGCTGTTCTTAAACTGAAAACCGGTCTGATCTCCCTTCTCCACCGTAATCTGGTAAGATGCCACTGCCGCTTTGTAGCAGGAATCCTCTTCTTTCTCCGCAGTAACCTTTATTGTTCCTTCTTTTATAAATGTAAGAACTCCGGAATCCGGATCTACGCTGCCACACTCATTTCCTTCTGTAACAGCATAATGTATCGCGCCGGTTCCCTCTCCGCCACTTGCAGCATTCTCAAAACTTCCGGTTCCCCAGCCCTGTTTCCCCGGATTCGGATTTGCAAATACGAATCCGGTCTGATCCGCTTTTTCAATGGTAAGATCATAACTTGCAACGGCTTTTTTGTATTCTTCACTTTCCTCCAATGCCGCTGTGATTGTCACAGTACCCGCACATAATGCGGTTACTTTTCCATCCGCATCTACTGTTGCCACATTTTCATCCAGACTTTTATATGTAACAGCTACATCCGGCTGTTCCTGCGACACTGCAATATTTGAAAAATCTGTTCCATAGGGAACCGCATCCGGCGCTGGCATAGCAAAAGCAAACGTTGTATCCTCTTTCTTTTCTTCCATCTGCACATCCACACCACTTGTATCCGCCGTCGTATCTGCTCCCGTATAAGCAATCTGGTTTCCTTTGTACCCTTCTTTTGAAAAACTTACCGTGTAAGCAGCTCCCGCTGTCAGATTTACCGCATATGCTCCATTCGCATCCGTCTGCGTTCCTTCCACAACGGCATCTGATGTCTCTGAAGTTAAAGTTACCGTTACATCTGCAATCCCGCTTCCCGTCACCTGATCCGTTACACTTCCCGACAGCTGAACCAGCGTTGCTGCAGAAACTCTTAGCGCTCCTATCGGTATCGCACTTACGACAACAACTGCCGCCAGCAGCAGCGCTATCATTCTTTCTGCCAGTGATGTCTTACTAATTTTCATTTTCCGCACTCCTTTTCTTCTGTCCCTTTTCACGCCACAATCTCATCTGTGTGAATATAAGTAATATCCAGTTCTATCTCAAACGCTGCTTCTTCAAGCAATGTTGTCTCACCGCAGGACTGCACATTTTCAAGCTGCGTTGTAATATCGGATGCCGTTTTCTCCGTCAACTCTACCGTCTCCTCCGACTGCGGCATAGACGTCATCCGCTGTGTTGCAATCTTAGTGGTAATGATGTCCATTTGTCCTGTCATGTGCGGCAAAGGCTGCACTCTTCCTGACGGTGATATTTTATCCGTTAATCTGCCCCTGCTCTTCCAGTTTTCGTCCGGATCATTGGTTCCATTCTCTTTCCAGGAACTCTTTTCCTCAATCGTCCGGATACTTTTTCTCGCCGTAGATCCACTCAAATTGCCGATCACTGCCGGTATTTTTAGCAAGGAAAACAGCAGAACAGAGACCCCAAACATCACTCCGCAGAGAACCGCTGCTATCACAAAAATATAGCGATACATCTCATATGTCATTCTTGTTCCCCCTATTCTCCGACCGAATCCAGTTTTTTTTGCGTTTCACGAATCGCATCCTGCAGCTTTTGTATATCTTCACTGATCACAGATTCCTGTACCGCTCCCGCTTCTTCGGATATGGAATTCAACACCTGCTGCAATTCCTCCGCTGTTGCAACCTCAAGGAACTGCACCGCACGTTCATTGATCATACGGTTAATCTCATTCCAGACTTGAAGCTTTGCATCTACACTTCCAAATTCATCCGCCTTATCCTTCAGTTCTCCAACCATTTCCCACAATCTTCCATATTCCTCATACATTTTTTCTGTCTGTTTCACTTTGGCACCGTTATACTGATTGATTAGCTCCATACAGTCCGCAATATCACAGTATATTCCAGCAATCGGATAATCCTCCTTCGAGACTTCCGCAAACCATTTTTCCGCATTTACATATCTGTCATAGTCCGTATTAACATCATAATAAAACATGAAAGATTCCCCAAATTGATAACACACTTCCTCATATCCTTTGGGATTGCTGTTTTTTAATTTTCCCAATACATCTACGCTGTCATAAAACCCCTTTGCGTTTTTTTGATCCAGACCAAGACGCAGCTGCTGCAGTGTCTGCCCTTCTTCTCTTGTCAGCACAAAGTCATTTATGAGCAAGTCGTTCAGACCAAGGTAAGCATCCGTCCTTACCGGATCCGTCAATATCGCTTCATAATAATCTTCCGCATTCTCCGCACGCTTCAGGATGATGTCATAATTTTCACTTTTTTTATTTTCCGCAGAAATGTATCCCCATATGGATACGGCCGCACAAATGACCATCAGGGAAACACTCGATGCAAATGCGGTCAGTTTCCTTTTTTGCTTTTTCCGGAACACATCATCAATCTCATCATAATGTTCCAGTGCATACATCAGTTCTGCACAGGATTGATATCGATCCTGCGGGTTTCGCTGGGTACATTTTAAAATAATCTGCTCCAATCCGCCGGAAAGCGACGGATTGATCTCACGGATAGGCCGGATTTCGTAAGGCGGCTCACAGGGATTCATCCCGGTCACCAGATGATACAGCGTAGCGCCCAGACAATAAATGTCCGTCCTTGCATCCGTCTGCCCCATTCCTCCGAACTGCTCCGGTGCAGCATACCCCACAGTTCCCAGACAGGTGGTATCTGCGAGGTTTTTTTCTTTAAATTCTCTTGCCGTTCCAAAGTCAATAAGCGTCACATTCCCGTCCGGCTTAAGCATCACGTTTGCCGGCTTCATGTCCCGGTATATGATTGCCGGTGTTCTGGTATGCAGATAACCAAGCACATCACAAAGCTGCTTTGCCCACTCAATCACATGTTCCTGCGGCTGCGCTCCATATTCTTCCAGCGCTCTGCTCAAAGGATTTCCCTGTATGTAGTCCATCACAATCAGGAATGTACTCTCATCCTCGATCACATCCACGATACTCGGCAGACTCGGATGGCTCAGCTTTTTCAGCATGTCCGTTTCCGCAACAAGGCTTTGTTTCACCACTTCAAAATCCTTGACGCCATCTTTGCGGACTTCCTTAATCGCCCATTGTTTATTTGCTTTTTCATTCATTGCAAGATAAACAACACTCATTCCGCCTTGTCCGACTTTATTTAAAATTTTGTATTTGCCATCGACAAGCGTTCCTATTTCCAGCATGCCCATCCTCCCTAAAACGTCCGTACCAGCGCAACTGAAATATTGTCCCGCTCACCGCGCATTTTGTTTTTTTCCACCAATTCTGTCGCACAGCATTGCATCTTGTGTTCGTCCAAAAGTTTCTCCGGCTGTAAGCCTTCCCCAATCTCCTCCGGCGTTATTTCATGCCGAAAGCCATCGGAGCAAAGCATATAGACGGCATCTCTCTGCACTTCACCGAAAAACATATCCGGATATACCGCTTCGGAAGCTCCCACACACTGCAGCAATACATTGCGCCGTTCATCCATTTTCGCCTGCTCTTCTGTCATGTTTCCGCATGCTACTTCGCGTGCCACAAATGTCTGGTCTGCTGTCAGCTGTCTTATCCCGTTCTTAATCTCATAGGCACGCGAATCCCCGACATTTAGTATGTAAAATCTCGATTGTGTCAAAAGCATCGCTACTACTGTGGTTCCAAGCCGGACTCCCTGTCTTGCTCCGTATGATTTAATCTTCTCATTCTGTTGTGTGATAATTTTCTCCCACTGGGTTTGTATCTCAGAATCCATAATTTCCGTTTGCATACATAAACCCGGCAGTTCCTTTACCACCCACTCATGAAACGCCTTCACAACCGTTGCACTTGCCACTTCTCCGCTTAAAAGACCTCCCATTCCATCGCACAGCACAGCAAATACCATTCTGCCTGCCGGTGTACGAATCACTTTCATACTGAGGCTATCCTGATTTGTCTTTTTCGTTGTGCCTATATCCGTTGTCGCTGAAATAATAAAGTTCACGCCCGCACCTTCCGCCTTTCCGTCTGCTTTTTTAATCCTTTATCCATGAAAGACAAATTCTTCATTTGCCAGCCGTATTTTATCTCCTTCGGATAAAACAACTTCCTCGTTGCTCCTGATCATCACACCATTTACATAGGTATGATTTGTGGAATTTGTATCCAGAATAAAGCACCGTCCTTCCCTTGTGATAATGTTGGCATGGCTCCGGCTGACCGCTGTATTATCTCCAATAAAATAATCCACATAACTTTTTTCTTTTCCGATACGGAATACCGGTTTACTTAATGATATTTTTTCGCTGTTCTTTTCGCGGATCAGATAAGGCATATTCTCATTTCCCTGCATATGCACTTCCGACAATACTGTCGTCTCTCCCAGTCCGCCGCCTAATACCGTTGTCTCTCCAAAATCCGCCCTGTGCTCAACAATCTTTCCCTGTGACATCATCGGTGCCGCAGGCTGTGATGTCATTCCGTTTGGTCCGGCGGTTGAAATTGCCGGACCTGCGGTATTCTGCGGCGCACTCGCCATTCTGTTCTGCAGCATTCCGTTTGCCGGCATATTCCCCGGCATCGTTATACCGTTATTTGGCACATTCCCCGGCGCACCCGGAACCGCATATTGCTGCGTCTGTACTGTCCCTGTTGTGCCTGCCGGATTCTTTCTGGCTTCCTGCTTCTTTCCTTTTTCTTTTCCTGTCTTCTTTTCCTGCTTCTTCTGTTCCTTCTGGCTCTTATACAAAGCCGCATTTTCCTTGTTATAATGCTGCATCAGATAAAACCAGGACATCTCCTTTTTCTGTGCATTTGTACCACTCGCCGGAGCAGCCTGTGTCGGCTGCTTCTGTACCTGCGGTTTCTGCGCCGACATCACCGGCTGCCCGGACTGCGGTACCTGTGGCTGAGGTCGATAAGTATTTCCCGGAGCAGCTTGCTGCTGATTTTGCCGTGGCAGTGCCTGTCCCTGCGATACCTGCGGCTGTGTCTGTACCTGCGATGCCTTCGGCTGCACATTTTCCTGTCTTGCCGGTGCCTGCACAGCCCCCTGTACCACCGGTGCTGACTCGACCGAAAGCTTTTTCAGGAAATCCGAAAAAGCTTCTGTAGAAAAAGAAGCTTCCTTATTTAAATAGTTAATCATACGAACAAAATAGTCGTTGTTCTCTCTCGAATTCAGACTGACCGTAAACAACAGTTCCTTAAAAAACAGTTTCATATCCGGAAGCTGTTTTTGCTCCCCAGCAACCGGAAGGCATATCATAACCGTTGTCTCCCCTGCGGCATCCACAAAAATGTAGTTTTGATCAAACAGAATAGATCTCACGTCAATCATATATTCTTCTGCATCGCTTACTGCCGCAGCGATTCCGTTAAGTACTCCCAGAAGCTGTTTTTTATTGACCGGGCTCATCAACAACTGCTGCACAGAGATTCTGGTTGTCACATTATATTTGATATATTTTTTCTCATCCTGTTGTGTATAAACAACCGGCGCAAAATTCTTTATGCTGTTATTGGTAAGCATTCCAAGCGTCAATGCGTCTACCTGCTCATCCGGTCCAACCGGATACACCAGATAAGTGCCATTTCCCTGATTTTCAAAATAAAATTTACTCATTTCTGTCACTCCAGATTCTTCCATAATTTGGAGCAGGTCGTCTGTCTCACATTCACAGGATCCATGCTCCAGACATTCATGTCGTACTCTAATTCATAATTTAAAACGATATACAGCGTATCATCGGCTACATAAGATTCCGAAAAATCCAATCCGTCTAATCCGTCTACTACTTTTACATTCTTTAAAAATTCATCTGCAGCAGCTTCGTCCCCACCGGTCAGATATCCGACAAAACGTTTCTTTATCACATCCTGGTCAACAATCGCTCCCTCATGACAGCTTGTGTAAGACGCATAATCATCGCTATCAAATACTCTTTCCAAAAGAGTATTGAGAAAATCTCCTACAGACGCCAAACCGTTATTTCCAAGTTTTTCTGCAGAATACTCGTCCACAGACAGACTTTGCGATGTCTGTAGAAGCGTGTGTGCAGTTGCATTCTGCGCCATATACATTTTAAAAAACCCCGCTAAAAACAACATTAACACTAAAAATACAAGCACTGAGACACAAGCTTCCAGTGTGATGGCTCCCTCTTCTCTTCCTCTTCTCATATCAATACCCCCTGTACTGCTCCCGGGTAATCTCAAACAGGGAGGAATCTATCAATGCAGGCAGCATCTGCTTTACCTTGACATCCGCTTCTGTATGAACATAGGTATAGCTGTTTCTCAGGTCAAATGTATAAGCTGCGCCCTTCTTCTGATAATAGTAGAGTGTTTCTGTTTGTATCAGATTTCCAATGCGCGACAATTGTTTTTCTTTACTTGTAAATAAACACATTAAAATATAGCAATAATCTCGATAACCTAGCTTCTTTAATCCCTTTTTATAATCATCCAAAGCTTTTTCTACTGCCGTAGGTGTCTGTGATTGTTCATTCCGCTGTGGATGTTCATACTGATACAATGTTTCCTGATAATCATATCCATCAACCGTAGCATTAAAAGCGTTCACCAGTCCATCTTTTAATGCATTTTTCTGATCCGTTGTTAAATTAATACTTGATGCTAATTCCCGAATATATTTAGGCAAACCAGTTGGGGTTAAATATACTTCGCTCTTTATAAAATCAACTTCTCTGCCATTCACTAGGATAACCGTATCGGCGAGCGGCTCAAGTAATATCTCCATTACCATTACTAGCGGATAAGCTATAGTTGACGCTGTTGCTAACATCTCAACTTCGGAATTTGTACATATCACAGGAATATTTAACAATAATCTCACAATATATATTGCTAAAAACGTTATTAACTGATTTGCTATCTCACTGCTTTGACCAAAAAGAACATACTCGAGTTCCGCTCCATAAAAAGTAATATCATCTCCATTCTGTGAAACGAATGCTTGAATCTCATCAACCAATGCAGCAATCGTCCCGATTCCCTGCATATGCTGTATCATATTTGCCTGCGGAAGCGAATTGCTGTCGAGTACATATCCATTCATACATTGAAATCCCTGATAGTCTGTTCTACAGGGAATATTCCCTGCTGCGTATGTTGCAATCACCAGTCTCTCATAGAAATTTTGCAGAAAATTCCTTACTAGCTGTTTAATGGCAGAAAATAGTTCATAGGCTTGCGTAAATATACCTTTCAGTTCGTTCCATGATATATTTGACAAAAAGTTTTTAGCCCGACTCTGTAATGCTCCAATCTTTATTATAATTTGAAGCAGATCATTCTCCGACTGTCCCTGCATTGAACGAACAATCTGCTCTCCTGGGAGCCCACCGAACTGATTATCGTAATATTCTAAATCTAAATTTCCAGACAATTCCGGCTTAAAAAAAACATCCAGATTAGAGACACCTTCCGCAAATGATATAAGACCTTTTACTAAATCCACAAGCGAGCCTTCTTCCAGCTTTTCACGGTTGGCTAATATATATCCATCTATACTCTCAGCACTAACATATCCACTGATTTGAACATTATAATATTCACTTCCAATTTCAACTGTATCCGCCCCCACACTTGCTATACTGTATTCATTTACAGCCTCTTGCAACGCATCAAAAGATCCTTTTATCTGTTCTAATTCCGCATCCGAACAGCCGGATGTTCTTTGTGTCCATTCTGTATTGGCATTTCTCAACCCCTCATTTACCGCCTTTGTTACTCCCCCATTCAGCGCATTCTCTTGTATCGCTGTTTCAAGTGACGCTCTGTAATCTAACGCATGTTGATATGTGGTATTATCTTCGTTGATATTTGCATTCTCCATTTCCTGTATCGTTGCATTTACTCCATTTAAATCAGCCTGCAATTCTGACTTTCTTGCATTAAATTCCTGTAACGTTTGTGCTCCACTAAGAATATCATTCTCTATATTGGTCATCAGTTGATTACACGTCGCCATTTTTGTTTTATAATTTGTATAATTCTCCGAGATTTGTTCCAAAACATCACAATACTCATTTTTTGCTGTCTCTGCCTGCGACACTAAAGTTGCAATATTGCGATCATATTCTGCTGCCCCTTCTGGATCTTCCTCCTCATCCGGGCGTCCCTCCCGTTTTGCCGCAATCAGCGCATTCACGCTTTCAGAAAATGCGGTATATTTATCCTCATATGAAACTTTTAACTCTTCAAACTTGTCTGCGTATTCTTTTAGGTCTCCAGCCGCCTCTTCTATATTTATCATAGAATCCACAGCATCTGCGCCTTTCGTGATTATATTAAAAATTCCATTTAAACTCTTTATTTTTTCAAACTGTCTTACAAAATCGTTAATATTTAAACCATTCGCTGCCAAATAAACCCCACCGTTTAATTCTTCGTATTCCATGATCTGTGCTTCTAATACAGAAGCATCTACAAATGAATACATTCCTTCTGCATTGACCGACTGCAAGTCAATGCTGTCTCCCATGACAGAACTATTCTGTATTAAATACTGGTTATACAATGCATCAATATCATTTTCCTGAGACATTGCCAATAGCCCCCATCTCTTATGCAAATAGGAATCATAATTTGCCAGCGTTGCTGTAGAAGATACGCCCATTGCTTCATCTAGTATAGATACCGCACTATTGTATCTTCCGGCTTCAACCAAACACATTGCTATCGTTAAAAAAGGCGTCATCAATACTGCTAAAAATAATGAAATAGCTCCTCTTATCCCTGAAATGAATTTTACTTTTTTAAATCTGTAATATTTACTCATCCGACTTTTCCCCATTCAGTCCTTTAATCTGTAATATCATGAATCAGTTTCATCATTTTATTTATGGCTCCCACCAGACTGCTTCCCAATATGTCCAGACTGCATTGTTTTCCTGCAAAATCCACTGTATCGATATAATCAATCAGATCCAGACATTCTGCACTTGCAGTCGTTTCATAGTGTGCAATACTGTCAAATCCAAAATAACTTAATGCTTCCCCAAACGGAACTGTATATTCCCCTGTAATGGTGACTTCAATATGACGTCTGGCCAAAGTGTCCTCTTTTACCTGGACAGCTACTTCCGGCTGTGTTACCGCCTTTGTGTATGTGGTTTTTTGCAGACGGTCCTGTGAATATTCAAAGCTTTTGGTTTCGGCTTCACGCTCCAGACTATCGTCGCCAAACCAATATCGAAACCGCGATATTCCTGTAATCTGGTCCACACTCACATACGGATCCGCAAGATCCGAATCAGCTAATTTATACGTCGCTGCTGCTTTGGCCGCTGTCTCGTTCGCAATCGTCTGCACATTCCACGCCTGAAACAACACCGAAAAAATAGCCAGCAGGAAAAAAAGCAGAAATACCGTGATCGTATATACAATCAATCCTTCCAGCATCACCTCACCAGACTCATTCACATGTGCCTTCTTTTTCATAAGCAACCCCTTTACTCAAAAACGAATCTCATCATCTGATAGGTGCCCTCCGCAGCACTTACCATACATGTTTCATCTGAGTTAAAATAATAAGCATCCAGGTAATCAAATCCTATTACCTGTTCATATTTACTGTTTATAAATCCCCAGTGTCCGTTTTCATCACAGATAGCTGCCAGGTGATCAGAGAAACTTTTTGCACCAGCATATTGTGGCTTCACAGCAACATTTCCCTCCGTGTCAACATAGCCCCATTTTCCTCCCTGCTTAAAGGCAATCAATCCGTCATCAATGCAGATGTCAATATCATCACACGAGAAATCTCCAATCTGATTTTCCTCCAAATCATAAATGTGATAAGAGCCGCCCTTTTTCGCCAGAATCACACCACCCTGCGCATAACTGCCATACAGATCGAGCTTGATATCTTCATAACTGTCCGATACCGTCTTTCCGGTATCATCGATCAAAAACCATTTTTCCCCCTGCAAAACGGCAGCTTTATGATTATAAAAACTTCCTGCCTGATCGTATTCTCCGGGCAGATATTTCCCATCTGTATTAAGATATTTCCATTTATCATCCACCTTTACCGGCACATATCCGGATGTCTCTGAGTAATATCCTGCATCCTGTACCGTAATCTCAAATCTTGCCCGCGTTACTTCTTTTTTATCCAAAAGTCTTGTATCAATATCATTCGTATAAATTCCATCACCCTCATCATTGATTAGTCCAATAAACTGATACTGACTGCTGACTTTCTCTCCTTTGCCATCAAGCACCTGCCATTTATCACCGTCACATACCGTGATATAACCGTTCAGGCAAGTTTTAAATTCTGTATAAAGTTGATAATCCAATTTCACTTCATACAACAGCTTCTGATAAACAGCCGTCAGTTCTTCACTTTTTGCTCCGCTGTTCAACGCTTTTTTTGCCGCTGCATATGCCTTGGAATCATTCTTTCCTTCCATATATAATTCAATTTCTGCCTGCCAGAACTCCGCCTGCTTCGGATATGCCACCGTTGCTGCACTCATATCACCGATGTAGCAATTCCGCACATAAGCAGTCGGTTCTTCCGCGTAATACAGGTCATAGATTTCCTTAATTTTCTGATATGTCTTTATATCATCGGAATAACTTAACGACTGCTGATAACGTTCAATTGCCTGTTCATACAAACCATCCTTCAGGCTGTCTTCTGCCGATGCCAGCAAATTTTTATATTCTAAATAGGAATGTATATTTTTTGACCAGAACACACCCCAGCCACCGGCAAGCACGCCGAGCATTCCTAATGTAATCAGTATTTTAGAGCCTTTCATTATCCTCACCAGTCCTTCTTTCTTAGTAAATTGTAAAGAAGAGCATCACTGCATATCCCACATATAAAAACGGTCCAAAAGCCAGATGATCTTTTGCCGTACATTTCTTCAATAAAACCATCCCTGCCGAAAACACTGCACAACAGAGCAGCGCTAACAACAACGTTGAGAAAACAATATTTGTTCCGCACAAGAATCCATGTGCCATCAAAAGTTTGATATCCCCTTTTCCGATTCCTCCTTTGGATGCCTTGTCCGCAATTCCCAATACAACACCGCAGAGCAGCGCTCCCAAAATGGCTCCTGCCAGATCGATCCCTACATTTCCACCCATCAGTGCCTTTATGGCAACAATCACAAGACTGGAAAGTACCATGATTCCCGGTATAAAATTAGGTATAATGCGCATTTTCTCATCAATCACAGCTGCTCCGAGTATCAGAAAATAGCTGATGGTAAGACGCACCTCCTCCGCAATCAGAAAATCTCTGGTCGCAATTCTGCAGCCTTCCAAAACAGACACTGCCACAAGAATCAGACACATTACCACAGTCCGCCAGCCTCTGCGTGTCTCTTTCGCCCCCCGCTTCCGTGCAACCGCTTTCATTGGTAGCATCATTGCCGCTGCCAGAATTCCCCAGCCAATTCCATGTATTACAACATTCACTTTTTATGCTCCTGTCTCTCTTATTTCAATGGATACAGAGAAAACCTGCTTGTCTCTGCAGCAGGTTTTCTCCTTTTTCTTTTAACCTCTTCCACCATTCTGGTTAAAAAAGTCGCCTACGTTCGTGTCAACCCATTCAAGAACCTGATCCTTGAATCCAAGAAATACGCCGGCAAGTGCCAGTGCGATACCAAGAAGTACCAGAATCGATATAAAGTTTGTATCGCCTTCCTCGTGATTCAGGAAAGAGTCAACTCTAATCTTCGCTCCAATCAAAAATGAATCTGCTTTTTCTAACAATTTCATAACTGTTTCCTCCTTTCTCAAAAATATTTATCTATACGCATTGCGCATAAATCAAAATGACATGCTCTGCATCGCTGCCGATACGATAATCATAATAATTCCGGCGAACGTAATTCCAAGCGGAATAATCAATTTCCCGGCAGCAACTTCTCCCTGCTGTAACGCCATCTGCCTCTTGTGTGCCCAGAGTTCACTTGTCTGGGAAACCATAAAATCCGCCAGTTCGCTGTTTCCCTTCTGCATTCCCTGAATCATTGCACTCGTAAACTTTTTAATGCTTGCCGAATCTGATGTGACACCAAACTTATAGATCGCTCCTATGTCCGATTCTCCGTTTTCCATATCCTCGCATGCCTGTTTCATCAATGTATACAGAGTTCCCTCTTTTCCATAGGCAGTGACACGCCATGCCTCCCGCAGTACCATGCCGGAATTGATTAAAAGTGCCAGCTTGGAAACCATATTCGGAAATTCCGTCTCACATGCTTCCCTCCGTTGCTGTACTTTTTCTTTCATTCTGGATAACGACAGATTCCAGAACGCGGCAACAAACAACAATACCAGAATGAGTAAAATCGGAAGCTGTTCCGTTTTCAAAAATCCAGATAGTGAAAAGCCTACGGAAACAACCAGAAGCGTAAGTGACAGGAATTGCGCCCATGCAAGATTTGCATAGTATTCATAGTACCGGTCGCCCCAAAGCAATTTTGCCTGCTTTTTCAGATTCCGCTCCATTTTTCCGCGGAGTTTAAAAATTTTTCCATCATTAAGACTAAATCCGACAACATACAGTTCTTTCAGAAAATACTCACCGCCGTCCAGGCTTTCCACCATATAGCCGTACTGCTTTCCTCTGGCTAAGTTCACAAGAAACAGCACGGTAGTGATCGACGCCAGAAGCAGCATGATAAAATTCAATACCATATCCTCACCCCTTTATATCTACAATTTTTAGCCCGTATTTGTACGCTCCCACAAAAATTCCGATCGCGATCGTATTCACAAACACTCCCATCGGAGTTGCAAAATTAGCCGCAAATGCTTCATTGGTAACTCTCAACAACATAACAACGGCAATCGGCATGATGCTCATGACACTGTGCTGCATCTTATTGGATGTAAGTTTTGTCTCTATTTCATCTGCCACAGCCATTTTTTCGCTGATAATATTGTGTGTCCGGTGTATGATGACTTTCATATCACCACCCTTTCGATAACACACCTCAAATACATCCGCGAAACTTTTGATATCTTCATTGCCGCTTCTGTCTCCAAAATTTCTCATCATATCCTCAATATTGATGTTCTGTGCAATTCCGTTTAAAATTTCCTGCATCTCGACCACAATATAGTCTTTTTTTTCATACTGCATATTCAGATCTTCATATGCCGCCTGAAATGCATTTTGCACATTACTTCCGGATGAAAACGACGCCGTCAGCGACTCCAGCATATCCCGAAACTGTAGTTTCAATTTATTTTTCCGTTTTTCTAAACAATTTTTTATATATACCGGAAATGCAAAATGAACTGCAAATGCACCGACAACCACGAAAAAGATCACATTTGAAATGTATGTTGCCGTGGTCGCCATGCCATCTCTCATAAACAGATTCCCATAAAAGACCATCCCCACGCATCCGCCTATCAGAAAAAACAGGAGACTCACGCCTATCCGCTCTCCTTTTCCCGGAATGTAGACATCATAGTTAAGCATCGGGTTATTGAGCGGGGAATTTATGTACTGTTCTTCCTTCTTCTTCTCTTTTTTCATGCTTTTTAAACCTCGACTTTTATTCCTGCCAGCTGCAGCTTAAAAACATTCTGCATTTTGTTTTTTGTCCGCTTCAGGCTGCCGGACACCTTTTCCAGTGTTGTATTCTCATCCTCCTCAAATACATACAATGGATTGAGCTGAATCTCTCCGTTTTCATATCCGATCACTTCCGTGATCTCCATCGTCTTTCTCGACTTATCGCGAAGTCTGGACAAATGTATGATGATATCAATCGCTGAGGCAATCTGCTGGCGGACTGCGTCAAGCGGCAGACCGTCAGCTCCCTGCAGAACCATCGTCTCCAGTCGGCTTAACATATCCGCGGTACTGTTCGCATGTCCGGTGGACAGTGAACCGTCATGCCCGGTATTCATTGCCTGCAGCATATCCAGTGCTTCCCCGCCGCGGACCTCGCCCACGACAATCCGCTCCGGACGCATACGGAGTGAAGATTTTATCAGATCACGAATCGTAATTTCTCCCGTTCCGGATGCATTGGAATTACGCGTTTCCAGACTGACCAGATTGTCGATACCAACAATCTGCAATTCCGCCGAATCTTCAATGGTAATGACACGCTCGTCCTTCGGAATATAATTAGAAAGCGCATTTAAAAACGTTGTTTTTCCGGATCCCGTACCTCCGCAGATAAAAATATTGTACTTTGCCTGCACCAGCAGTTTTAAAATATCCGCAATTTCAGGAGTGAGTGAACCATACGCAATTAACCGTTCAATTGTCATAGGTGTCTTCGAGAACTTACGAATCGTGACAATGGGACCGCACAACGAAATCGGCGGCAGCACCACATTCACACGCGACCCGTCCGGCAATCTGGTATCACAGATCGGATTTGCCTGATTGACCTCTCTTCCTGCCTGTCCCACAATCCGTTGAATAATGTCCTCCAGATTCTGTTCGCTTTCAAAATGCTTATCCAGCTTATACAAGCGTCCATTCTGCTCAATGAAAATCCGATCCGGTCCGTTAATCATCACCTCTGTAATCGTGTCATCATTGATAATGCTGTCGAGCAGACCAAACCCGCGGATGGCGCCGTAAACCTGTCCCGCAATCGAAATTTTCTGCTGAATGGAACAGTACGCATCACTCATATACTCATTTACAATCTGTTCCACTTTTTCTTCCAGTTCTTCATTGGAGATCTGTGCCAGCTGAAAATGATCCGTTATATACTTTTTTATTTCAAGAACTTTCTTCTGTTCTTCCTCACTCGTCATTTTGCAACTCCTATTTACTATATAACTTTGCAAAGTTAGGAATGTTTATCAGTTGTTCGATTACCTGCTGCGTCGTCGCATGCTCAAAGCGTGGAACACCACCCAGTTCTTCCAGGTCAAGCCCCTGCACAGCCTTGGATATCTTATTGCTGAATTTGTTATAATACAAATATGCCTGGCTCATAAGAACCTCATTTTTCTGCTGCGCCCACAGTCTCATTGTCTGCAGCCCACGTTCCAATTTCATATTGGAAATATCCGTTCCGTCGCTCACAAATACAATTTTGGAAGAATATTCCAATATTTTTTCTACTTTGGGATTCAAATCCAGATCGATATCGGTTATAATACAGTCATATCTGCCGGATGCACACAGTTCATCCAGCAATGTCTTAACATCTGTTTCATCCATTTCCTGTAGATCCAGGGCAACTTTCGGACTGGCATAAAAATAAACACCGGATGCATCCTGTCTTAACGTACTCTCCAGCTTTATATTCAAATTATTCCGCTTGCTTTTGACGGCATATAACACATCGCCGAAATCTGTCTGTCCCTCTCCATGAAAGAAACTGTCTGTCGTTCCGAAACGTTCCAGATTTAAGTACAAAACCCTGGCTCCACGTCTGACTGCATAGATACAGAACGCCGCTGCGACTGTAGAACAGCCCGTTCCTCCCGAAAACGATCCGAATGATATCACTTCCGTTGTATTCTGATGATTGGATGAATATCCGCTGATAACTTTTGTCGTATTTTCCGCATAAAAATCTAAGATTTGCTTATAGAAAGTCTCCGCGCGCTGATATTTGAATATCGTGCGCTGTCCATGTATTTCTTCCGTTTCTGCATTTTCTGCAATATAGGCAAAGCATGTATTTTCGGGAATGTCCGCCACATTCACTTCAAACTGTTCATTCGCAAGAAATACCTCCACTTTTCCCGACTGCACACACTGAAGTGCCACTTTAGGATCGGAAAAGGAATAAAATTCAATACGGTCCGGGTATTTATTTAAAAATACGGTTGATAATCGTTCCAAATAATTTTTGTCTTTGTCTAATAAAGCCAATTTTATCTTCATGTTGTATTCTTCTTTCCCGTCATCTACCAGATGCGACAAAATTTCACAAAAAATTCACTTTTTATTATATTTTCTTCATTTTCCCGTTTCAACGTGTGACACTCTGTGTGACGCATTTACATCGTTCATTTGGAACTTTCCTCCCAGATCTGCCGTATTCTTTCCGTTGTAGTTTCCGCATCCACAAACAGATCATTATCCAGGGCGAATTTTTCAAAGCCGCACAAGGAATCATAGACGCTCCATTCTTTTACCAGCAGCATCTGTTTTCCCTTCTTTTTGCGCCAGATTCCCACCGTTCCGCGTCCGCCGGTAAAAATCCCGATGCCGGGTTCTATCGCAAGCTTCGTCTCATCCGCCATATATGCCAGGCACTGTCCTTCCCTGATCCTTGCCAGCCAGTGCCCCACACGGTTTACCCGCTCGGTCTGCGACATTCCGCCGTCCTCACGCGCTCCCTGGCACTCCGCGCCGCAATCCGCACGATCCGGATTCAGATATGCCCTCAATGCCCGCTCCGAAAAATAATATTTCCCCGCGATGCCCGTTCCCTCCCGGGAATTTCCTGCGTCATCCGAAGATTTTCTCTCAGCCGGGAACAACAGTACACTCGGGAAATAACCGAATTCCATATATGTTCCATCCATCTGAATATCACGCAGGATGCCTTCATCCGCACCTTCCAACTCATAATGCATGGCAAGCTTTGCTGCGCTTTTCTTCATATAGTTATACTGCCCCGCAAAAAATTCCGCTGCTGCACTTTTGTGCAGAATCATGCATTCGCTCCGCTCCTTATTGCACAGGAATACACTTTCCCCGGCCAGCACCATATTGGGCAGCAATGTCATCTCGTTGATATGCGACCGGATGTCATCATAATAGTAATAGACATGATACGCTCTGCACTCCGCGGCAAGTGCCAGCACAGAAAAAATGAGCATAATATTTTCGTTATTGTTTCCGTCGCAGTCCAGACAGAGGATATGCTCCAAGATAACGTTTCTTCCTCCAACTGCATGTAATAACAGTTTCAGCATCTCATTCTGATCCGGCTGCATCATCATGCGGATGAAAAGAGGCTCCTCGCCTGCACGCTCACATTCCTTCCGCAGCAGGCTGATGAACGCCTGCTCCACTTCCAGTTTTCCGTGCCGCACGTACTCCGCTTCCTCCTGTGGTTCCTCCGGCATCCCGGTATCGGGAAATGCCGCGGGCAATGCCGGTTCCTTCATACGAAAATCCTTCATTCCTTCCAGTGTCTCTGCGATCTTCCGATACCCCTCATACGTTTTGTCCCCGTAAAGATTTCTGTAATACGCATCCAGCAGTTCTCCCTGCTGCTCCGGCAGCAGCATCATTCCGTCTGCCAGCTTTTGCACCTCTCTGTAATTCTTCGGGACCCGGCTACCGGACATGTATTTCTGTATCAGCGTCCGGTCCATCTGGACATTTGCCGCCAGCTTTTTCACCGAGATATTCTTTTCATTGATAAATGATTTCAACAATTCCGAAAATACTATCATTGTCCACTCTCTTTTTTTCTTTTGTCGTCCAATCAGAGTCCATTATAACAATACTAATGTATTTTGTAAATATACACCGTTCTTTATACACTTGTTAGAAAAGGAGTAAACAGAATGTTGGGGGATCGAATCAAAACCTTACGAACTGCCCGCAATTTGAGTCAAGTTGAGCTTGCCCGAAAACTGAACGTTTCTAAGCAAAGTGTAAGCAACTGGGAGAATAACAACATTCTTCCGTCTGTGGATATTGTGAAAAAACTGGCTTTGTTTTTTTCCTGTTCTACCGATTACCTGCTGGAAATGGAACAGGACCGCATCATGGTGGAATTTACCGATCTGACGCCGGAGCAGAAAGCTCACATTCAGCTGATTATCAATGATATGCGGGCTTTGAACACAAAAAAATAGAGCAGGATTCCTTCTATCGAAATCTCGCTCTATAGTATGTCAGATTCATAACCTACGTTCTTAGTCTTAGAACCGTATGCCTCTTCTTTTTTCTCCTGCCTTAGCACTTAGAACCGCACCAGCTCGGACGGCTCGTCTCTCTTTGCCACATACATCGGGAAATCATCTCCTTTATACGGATTATCTCCCATCGTCACTTCCAGCCGCACCGTCTCGTACGCAAGTTCCGCGTAGTTATTTTCCTTGGACAGATGTCCTAAAAAGACCGTGCCGAAATGATCGTGCAGCACCTCCCCGAGCAGCCGCCCGGAAAGCTCGTTGGACAGGTGTCCCTTTTCTCCGAGAATACGCTGTTTTAACGGATACGGATAGCTTCCGACCTGCAGCATATGTACATCATGATTCGCCTCAAGAAGAAGCACGTCAAGCCCCTTTAACTTCTCCACAATATGGTCGTCATAAATTCCCAGATCCGTCATGACCGCCATAGATTTTCCGGGCTGCTTCATCTTATACGCCACCGGCTCAGCCGCGTCATGCGAGATGGCAATCGGCTCGATCGTCATATCTCCGATCGTAAAATCCTCTCCCGCATGAATCTCATGAAACAGGGCGGGATCGATCATTCCGACGGATTTGGTGTGCAGTATCGCATCGATCGTCCCCGGAGTCGCATACATCGGCAGACCGTAACGTCTCGCGAGGACGCCAAGTCCCGCGATATGATCCACATGCTCATGTGTAATCAGAATTCCCTGCATCTCTTCCGTTTTCAGATCAATCGAATTCAGACCGGATTCAATCCGCTTTCCGCTGATTCCGGCATCCACTAAAACATGACATTCATCTGTTCCCACGCAGATACAGTTGCCACTGCTGCCGCTTGCTATACTGCATAATTCCATTTTATTTCTTCCACTCTCTATCTGTTAATTTCCTGCCAGCGAAGCTCAATCTGGTCTCCCTCGGAGAGCACTGCCGAATACTGTGCCTGCTGTCCGTTCAACTTTGTGATGATCGCTCTTCCCGCAGATGCCGTTAAATCAAAATCGTAAAAATCAAAAATATCTACAAAGATGTAGCTCTTCTTTCCGGTCAGACGTACCGGCTGCTGATTGATAAACACAACCAGTCCCAGATCCGTCTTCTGCGAAGCCTGCTGCACTTCCCCTTCAGCCGGCTGCTCCACAGCGCTCTCTGCTCCCGTGGCATCTGTCACAGATGAAGGTTCCTGTGACATTCTATGCTCCGTTTCCTCTGAATCTGTACCGTTCTGTGCCTCGTTCTCTGCGGCATCCACTTCCTCTACCGTCTCAGCCAGAGTCTCGTCCGCTGTCTGATCCGTCTCGCCATCCGCCGCCGTCACAGGCTGCTCCGCAACCGGAAGTTCTGCCGGGTTCACCGCCGCTGCTCCGAAAGAAAGCACCACCCAGTCCACGGAAAAGTTCTCGTACACCAGACTCTCCATGGTTGCCACGCGGTTATTCACAAGAATCTCATGATCTATGTCCACTTCCACATCCATGAATGCCGCCAGCTGCTCCACGGTATAGAAGCTTCTCGTCTCAACCGCATCGCCCTCTTTGATCTCATAGGACGGCAGTTCCAGACTTCCGTTGACTTCCAGGCACTTCGGACAGCGCACAATCCTGCCGTTGACGACCACCTTCATATCCGAAGAGGAATACTCATCCAGCTGCTCTAAGGTACAAACCGCCGCTTCACCCTGTGTCGACGCTTCGATCACGATGTCGCTGTTCGGCTCCAGCGGGGTGTTGATGTTGACCAGACGGTCATTCATATAAATCTCGGCGGACTCTCCCAGTTCACCTCTGACAATCCGCGGTGTGCCGTTCACGGTAAAATTAAGTTCCTTACCGCGCTTCGGGAACAGTTCCTCATTCGGGAAACCGGCCTGCAGAGCCGCATCCACGATCGTAAGCTTATTGTTGTCATACAGCTTGATCCGCTCCCCGTTAAAGCGCACCATGATAAAGCTGTTTCTCTGATCGTAATAATTCAGGCAGATACCAATCGGCGTGACGAGCAGCGGGTCCTTCTGGATCTCTGTCTGAAGGAACGTCACTTCCTGCAGCACTTCCTCACCGCGCAGCGCCACACGCTCTGCCGGCAGATCAAGCTTCTTGGCAAGCATCTCCGTGTAGCCGTGGATCTTACCGCCACCGCCGACGATAAACGCCGCACTGACGCTCTTGTCTCCGTTCAGCTCCTTGATCTTCGCCGCTACCTCGGTCGTCATTTTATCCACCACCGACTCCGTCAGCTTCCACACATCCTTCGATGGAATCGTGTGCTCAATCATCATGATGTCCTTATAAGTCACCTGATCTTCCATGCCGCTCGAGAGCTTAATCTGCTCCGCCGTGTTGAAATCCACCAGATAACTCTGCACGATCAGCTCGGTGATCTCATCCCCCGCAAGAGGAATCATACCGTATGCGATGATGCTTCCGTCTCTCGTCACGGAAATATCGGATGTTCCCGCACCGATATCCACGAGCGCAATATTCAGGAGTCTGTAATTCTCCGGAATCGCCACATTGATCGCCGCAATAGGCTCCAACGTCATGTTTGCCACGGTCAGTCCCGCCATGCCAACTGCCGCATACAGACCGTCCACAACATCCTCCGGCAGGAACGTCACGATGATGTCCTCGCTGATTCTCTCTGCCTTATGGGATTCCAGACTGGAGAACGGTTCATCATTCAGGAAATACTTCATGACGGAATAACCCACACAGTAAAACTTATAGCGGGTATCGTTCATTTCCTTTAAAATGGACTGCGCCTTTTCAATTCCAAGCAGATCCAGTGTGTGAATATCCTCGCCGGTGACGACCGTCTCCTCCGGGAAATCATAGCTGATGTTGGTCGTCACCGTCTTTAACACACGGCCTGCGGCTGCAATACACACTTCGGTCAGTTCCTGCCCGATCTGTGACTCCAGCTCCTCCTTCACCTTGGCAATGGTATGCCCCACGCGGCCGATATCGTGGATCTGACCGTCCAGCATGGCACGCGTCTCGTGCTCAAGCATATACTGTGCCACCACGACAAATTCGTTCTCCGTCTTATAGCCTACGGTTCCCACCACATTTCTCGTTCCAATATCAAGACCAAACACCAGCGGCTGGTCGAATACGCTCGTATCGCTCATCTGCAGTATCTCCTAATCTCTATTTCTTCTCCGAAAGCGCCCTGTCGATCTGCGCAAATGCCTCCTCCACACTGCCGTTGTTGTCAATCACAACCCTGCAGTGCTCCCGGTAGACTTCCTCCGTCAACTGGCTTGCAAAAATCCGGTCTACCTTTTCCGTGGAATATCCTCTGCTTGCCATCAGGCGTTTTCTGCGAATATCCTCTCTGGTATAAATATACCAGAGTTCGTCACAAATTTCATCATAATGTTCTTCAATCAGAAGCGCCGCCTCCAGCACCAGAAGCTTTCTTTTTCCACCCTGCTTTTCTCTTGCCGCCTCTTTTTCCACATAGACGCGCACCGCCGGGTGCACAATGGCATTCATCTGCCTGCGCTTCGCCTCATCCAAAAAAATAACCGCCGCCAGTTTTCCCCGGTCCAGTCCGCCCTGCGGCAGGAAAATATCCTCCGCGCCAAACGTCTCACAGATCCTGTCATAGCACTCCGTCCCGGGAGACATCAGCTCATGGGCAATCTCATCCGCAAGCATCACGCGGGTATCCGGCTTCTTCGCCAGGTATCCCAGTATTTCCGACTTGCCGGCTCCTACACCGCCGGTAATTCCTATAAATCTCATCGTTCCACTGCACCTCTATTTTGCCTGATACCAGTCACTTCCCGCATGCACATCAATCTCAAGCATCACCGACAACTGTGCTGCCCCGTGCATCTCTTCGGCAAGAATCTTACGCACTTCCTGCTCTTCCTCTACCGCTGTCTCCACCAGCAGTTCATCGTGCACCGTCAAAATCAGCCGGGATTTTAACCCCTCTGCCAGCAGGCGGTCATGCACCCGGTTCATGGCGATCTTGATAATGTCCGCCGCCGTTCCCTGTATCGGGGAATTCATCGCAATGCGCTCTCCGAACGAACGCTGCATAAAATTACTCGAGGAAAGTTCCGGAATCGGACGTCTTCTTCCGAACATCGTCGTGACATAGCCTTTTTCCTTCGCCTCCGCCACCAGTCCATCCAGATACCCCTTGATCTTCGGATAGGTCTCAAAATAGCGCTCAATGTACTCCGCCGCCTCCTTCTTCGTGATGGAGAGATCCTGGCTGAGTCCGAAGGAGCTGATTCCGTAGACGATACCAAAATTGACCGCCTTGGCATTGCGGCGCTGCAGATCGGTCACTTCGTCAAACGGGATGTGGAATACCTGCGACGCCGTCGTCCGGTGAATATCCTGTGCATTCCGGTATGCCTCAATCAGCTTCTCATCTCCGGACAGATGCGCCAGTACGCGCAGCTCGATCTGGGAATAATCCGCATCCACAAACGCAAAACCGGTCTTTGGCAAAAATGCCTTGCGGATCAGTCTTCCCAGCTCAATCCGCATCGGGATGTTCTGGAGGTTCGGCTCCGTGCTGCTAAGGCGTCCCGTCGCCGTGATGGTCTGATTGAATGACGTGTGGATTCTTCCGTCCTCTGCGATATAGTTCACCAGTCCGTCCGCATAGGTGGACTTTAGCTTGGTCAGCTGCCTGTACTCCAGAATATCCGCTACAATCGGGTAATCCGGCGCCAGACGATCTAAGACGTCCGCCGCCGTCGAATAGCCGGTCTTCGTCTTCTTGCCGTTCGGAAGGGAAAGCTTTTCAAATAAGACCACACCGAGCTGCTTGGGAGAGTTGATATTGAATTCCTCCCCGGCTTCCTCATAGATCTTACGCTCAAGTTCGTCAATGCGCACGGCAAGCTTGTCTCCGTACTCCTTTAGCGCCTCCCCGGACGCAATGATTCCCTCTTTTTCCATATCTGCCAGCGTGAAGACAAGCGGCATCTCAATCTCGCGAAACAGCGCTTCCATTCCGGTGTCTGCAAGCTCTGTTTCAAGCGGCTCCCTGGTCTTGTATGCCACGTATGCCATATAGCAGACGCACTTTAAAAATTCCTCCGGCTTTTTCTCCACCGCCTTCTCATACGTGAGCTTCTCAATAAGATCCTTTCTCGACGGAATCATCAGTCCCGCATAATCCTTGGCAATGTCCTCGTACGGATATTCATTCTTAATCGGGTTTAGAAGGTAGGCTGCGATCGTGTTGTCGAACAGGTTCTCCTCCGAGATCGTTCCAAGACATTTTTTCTCTAGCATCCCCAGTTCCTTTAACTGCGGCTTTAAGTCAAGTGTCGCGTAGGAAGCGGCTGCGCTCCCCGCAAACAGTTCACGGATCTTACGGCAGGGAATCGCTTCTGATGCCTCCACGTAACAGATTTCCTCCTCACCGCATGCAACTGCAAGTCCGAGAAAATCCGGGATATGACAGCTTCCTGCCGTCTCCTGCTCTCCCGCTTCTTCGCCGGAGTTTTGCATAGCAAAGCTGCCAAACAGATTCATCTGACCGTCAGCCTCCATGTGGGCGTCATGCTTTTCCTCCTGTGGTACCACATAGAACCCGCATGCTTTTCCACGCAGGGATGCAAAAAATGCTTCTGCCTCCTGCGCCTTTTCTATCTTCTTAAAATGCTCCTCCGCCGTATTCTTCGGTGCTTCCACAGAGAATCTGCCGAGGAGATTCTTAAATTCCAGTCTCTTACACAACAAATAGGCTTCCTCTGTATACAGATCGGAAACCTGTTCTAAATGCGCGTCCGCAAGCTTGTAGGCAATGTCCGCATCGATATCGATCGTCGCCAGCGTCTTGCTCATCTGCGCCATATCATAATGCTCTTTTAAATTCGTGCTCGCTCTCGGCGGCTTTAGTTCATCCACATGCGCGTAGGCATTCTCAATGCTGCCGTATTTTGCGATGATCGCCGTCGCCGTCTTCTCGCCGATGCCGGGAACTCCCGGAATGTTATCGGAAGTATCACCCATCAGTGCCTTCACATCGATAAACTCTGTCGGCGTCACCTGGTATTTTTCGAGGACTTCCTTCGCGTTGTAGTCCTCAATCTCGGTTCCCGTCCTCTTCGTCTTCGGGATCCGGATCTTGATATGATCTGTGGCAAGCTGCAGGAGATCCCGGTCACCGGATACGACCGCAACCTCAACACCTGCCGCCTCACTGCGCTTTGCGATGGTTCCAAGCAGATCATCCGCCTCGTAACCACCTTTTTCAATGATGGTCACCCCCATCGCACGCAGCATCTCTTTCATCAGGGGCACCTGCTGCTTTAACTCTGCCGCCATCGGCTTGCGGGTGCCCTTGTATTCCGCAAACATCCTGTGGCGAAACGTTGGCTCAGACACATCAAACGCAACCGTCAGGTAATCGGGCTGCTCCTCCTCCAGTATCTTGAACATGATATTTAAAAATCCATATACCGCGTTCGTGTGAAGTCCCTCGGAATTGGTCAGATCCGGGATTCCGAAAAATGCCCGGTTCAAAATACTGTGTCCGTCAATCAATACCAGCTTTTCGCTCATTTCTGTCTCCGTTTCTAGATTGCTCTTGTATACTTCTTCAGCCACTCATTCTCTTCCGGTGTCATGTACGGAGAGAGGGTCTTGTATACCATTGCATGATAATCATTTAACATCTTCTTCTCACGTCCCGTCATCTCGTCCGGATCAATGGCATCCAGATCAATCGGTGCGTAAGTAATATTTTCAAAATTCATGAACTGGCCGTACTCGTTTTTCTCCGCCTTGTGGCATACCAGTTCATTCTCGGTACGGATGCCGTACTTACCTTCCAAGTATACACCCGGCTCATCCGTCGTAACCATACCCTCTTCCAGCGTACCGTTATCATGGCGCTCCGGAACCACTCTCCAGCGGAAGCCGTTCGGTCCCTCGTGCACATTCAAAATGTAGCCCACACCGTGTCCGGTACCGCACTTGTAATCAATGCCCATCTGCCAGAGCGGCCCGCGGGATAAAATATCCAGATTCAGTCCGGTGCAGCCGTAAAGGAACTTGGCATTTGCAAGGTTCATGTTGGAGCGGCATACCGTTGTAAAATGCAGCCGCATCTCGTCTGTAATCGGTCCGAGGGCCATCGTTCTTGTGATGTCGGTCGTTCCCTCGAAATAATGTCCGCCGGAATCCACCAGCAGGAAGCCTTCCGGCTTTAACTCGGCATCCGATTCCGGAGTCGCCGCATAGTGCATCATGGCAGCGTTCGGTCCGTATGCGCAGATCGTGTCAAAGCTTAACTCGATAAAGTTATCCTGCTCTCTTCTGCGCGCCTCCAGGTAATCCGATGCGGAGATCTCCGTCATCGGGATCTTGCCGATGTTGGTCTTCAGCCAGTACATGAATTTGGTGAATGCCACCCCGTCCTTCACATGTGCCTTGCGGATATTCTCCACCTCGACCGGATTCTTGACCGCTTTCATGATCTCGGTCGGGTTCGGCTGATCCACAATGCGGATCTCTTTTCGCAGGCTGCTGGTAATGCGGTAGTTGACCGTATTGCCGTTCATCAGCACGCATGCGTCCGCCGGGATCTCTTTCACATAATCATAGATCGCATCGTAAGATCTGGTTGTGATGTGATTCTCCTTCAGATATGCTGCAATCTTCTCATCCACAACTTCTTCCTGTAAAAACCAGATGCACTCCCTGTCGGTAAGCACCAGGTAGGACAGGATGACCGGCACGTAATCGATGTCTCCGCCGCGGATATTTAACAGCCATGCTATATCGTATAAGGAAGTCAGAATATGCACATTGGCTCCCTCTTTTTCCATTACCTTGCGCAGATCTGCGATCTTGTCTGCTGTGCTCTTACCGGAATACTTCTCCTCAAGCAAAAACAGCGGTTCCTTAGAAAGCGCCGGGCGATCCTTCCAGATCAGATCGATCAGATCCTCCGTCACATACAAAGACCCCTTCTTTTTCTCCGCGATGGCGAGAAGCTTTCTGCCCCAGCTTCCGTTTACCACTCTGCCGTCAAATCCGATGCAGCCGCTCTCCGGCAGCTCTTTTTCAACGAACTCATCCACCGTCGGCACACCCTCTTCACCCATGCGGTAAAGCGTCACGGTACTTCCGGCAAGCTGTTTTTCCGCCTGTACAAAATAGCGTCCGTCTGTCCACAGTCCTGCCTCTGTCAGGGTAATGACCGCTGTACCCGCCGATCCGGTAAAACCGGTGATAAACTTTCTGGCTTTAAAATGCTCTCCTACATATTCGGACTCATGAAAATCAGCGGTCGGTACAATATAAATATCGATCTTCCGCTTTTTCATCTCCTCGCGCAATGCGCTTAATCTTTCCTGAATCATAGTATTCTCCATTCCGGAGCGTCTATCCGCTCCATTTTGTTCTAAATATCTGTGTACTCAAAGAACTTTGTATCAATCTCCGGATAAGACCGTTTCAGCGAAATCGGTCTCCCGGAACGGTTCAAAAAGCAGTGGGAACTCGTTCCCGTGGTGCGAAGTTCTCCCGTCACCTTATCCGTCATCCGGTACTCCACTTCCATCTTGATTCCATTATACTTGGTAATCCGCGGCTCAATGACAACCACATCATCAAAATGAACCATGCTGTGATACTCGCAGGACACCGACAGCACCGGGCTGATGATCTCCATTGCCTCCATCTCCTTATAGGAGAGTCCGATCTGATCCATCAGATCCATCCGCGCCTCTTCCATCCATTTGATATAGTTGGAATGATGAATGATGCCCATCTGATCCGTCTCGTAATACTTGGCATGATGCTCATAAGGACGAATCTTGATCTCATCCACCTGTTTTCCATAGACTTCGATTTCCTTCTCTGACATCTGAATTCCTTCTTTCCTTGCAATACATAGACCAATGGCGGCTGCTTTACTTCGCCGGGCAGCCCGGCTCATTGCCTACGCGTACATTATCCCACATCCCATTTAAAATTTCAATATCCGCAGACAGCGTTCTAAGCTTCCTTCCGTTCGCTGCGAACGGCTTTTGGGCATGTGGTAATTTCCTCTTTTTTCTCATTTTATCTCTAATCTTCAAAATATTCTCTGTAGTCATCCTCATTCGAGAAGAGCATGTATTCTCCGTTTACATATCCCATATAGCCTGCCGCCACAACATATCCTTTCATAAAAAATACACTCCTTTCGTCATCTGATAAAAGGAGTGTATCGCATCATGTGTCCAATTCTTTGGACACTTGTTATGTAAGACCTGTATATTATCTTTAACAGCTTTAATAAGTAATATTATTAGAAGATCACACCGTGGGATTTCAGATGGAAATGCAGATGGAAATTCGGTTCAAAAATGTGGCATTTCTAACCGGCCGGATGTTTGCATCTGCGATGATCCGTGTCTTTCCAAGTTTGGAGCACTCCGCGGGTCATGTCCGCATCCCGGAAGACAATTTGTAGGACTTTTGTGTGTGTCCCTTATTGGCACCTCTGAACAGAACATAACCGCGCGAAGCCGATGTCTGAGTCGTCATCTGCCTTATTTTCAATAGCAGATGACGGCGAGTTTCGGTTCGCGCGGTTTTATATTGTCTGTGAAGAGGTGCCATTAGGGACACCAGAAAGTCCGCCCATTGTCTCCGGTGTGTCGGACATGCACCCGTCGGATTGTCCAAACG
>CEAG01019330.1_pt1 | contig 156282 bp, 154 predicted proteins | sample 554891 | NCBI WGS metagenome assembly CEAG01 (sample SAMEA3182116, study PRJEB8094) | gut metagenome | biome: human; feature: gut; material: Stool; isolation source: human stools | place: Canada | collected 2014-02-25
GGTTTTATATTGTCTGTGAAGAGGTGCCATTAGGGACACCAGAAAGTCCGCTCATTGTCTGCGGTTTGTCGGACACACTCCGTGAGTGTCCAAACGTGGTCAAGACACGGAATGGGATGCCAGCCACGGCATGGAAGAAATACGTGAATTTTGCTTCAAAGAATTTGCCGCCGTCTGTTTATTCTGGAACTTTTTTGTTCTCTGGTCTTCTAATAATATTACTTATCACTCCAAAGCACGATATGCTTATTGTGACAGCCCCGTCAGCGTATTTTTATTATTCGTCTCTTTTTCTTATATTATAGAAGGTAAAGCTTCCATCTATGAGGAGCGTCTGCTCATCGTTTAACAGTTCTACCCGGACAACCGTAATCTTCCTTCCGTGGCGCAGCACCCTCGCTTTGCAGTAGACATACTCTGTATGTTCCACCGGAAGCAGATAATTCATTGACGCATCCAGCGTGGTGACGTATTCCCCATAAGTGGATGCCGCTATGCCGGATAGCGTGTCCGCGAGGGAATATGCACAGCCTCCGTGCATTCCCCCGTAGATATTCTCGTATTGCTTTGCAAGACGGATCCGCCCAAGCGCATATCCTTCCGTCACTTCGAGAAGTTCCATCCCTATATGCTGTGCAAACGGATTCTTCCGCACGATCTCTTTCATATCCTCAAACGTCTGATTCATTACCACTCTTCTCCTGGATATTTCATGTTCCACTCTTTGCGCAGGCCTGTCATGAGTTCCATGACGTCACGGGTATCTTTTAAGCGCATTACCCCGGTATTTCCGTTCAAGATAGCATCTTCCATGTCTGTCATTTCATACAATAATGCATCCGCCGTTGCACCTGCCGTGATCTCATGCACCTTTCCGGTCTCTGCTTCCACAACGATGGCGCGGTCGGCGCGCGGATATTCCATGATCTCTATATATCCTTTCTCACAGCTGATCACAGCGCGCTTCGGCTGTTTGGAATGTAGAGACAGCGACAGCGCCGCCATCTGTCCGTCCGGATTCATCAGAAGAATTCCCTCCTGTTCATCCGCGCCGGTCGGTGCGTATTTTACCTGGGAAAGTACTTGATCAGGCTGGCTTGACATAAAGCTTCTTGCAATGGAAAGTGCATAGACACCGATGTCTAAGAGTGCTCCGCCCGCCAGATTCATATTGAAGAACCGGTTCTTCATATTATATTCCTTGTAACTGCCGAAATTGAGCTGAATAAACTGCACCTTCCCGAGTGCCGGAATCTCTCCATCCCCCGTCTCAACAATCTGCCAGAGCTTCTTATATAAAGGCATATGCCAGATCGTCATCGCCTCCGCAAACACAACATGGTGCTCCTCTGCAAGCGCAATCGCCTCCGCAAGCTCACGGCTGTTTAACATGACTGATTTTTCACAGAGCACATGCTTCCCGCCTGCAAGTGCCTCGCGGGCGAATTCGATATGCGTATTGTGCGGCGTGGTAATATAAATGACATCGACGTCGGAATCATGGAACATTTCCTGAAAATCGTCGTATACCTTCTGTACACCGTACTTCTCCGCAAATGTGACCGCTTTCTCATGTGTGCGGTTGCCGACCGCGTAGAGATGCTTTCCCATATGCTCTAGGGCCTGTGCCATTTCATTTGCGATGACACCGCATCCCAATACTGCCCAGTTCAACTCTTTTTTCATTGTGGTACCTCCTGCATAATTTTACTTTTTTATCAATACAAATCAAAAATACTCATCTGTGGATCTTTCCAGGAACGCTGGATTGCATCTTTTACAATGTCTGTGCTCTGCACATGCCCGATCAGAAGCGGCGAGCGGGGATCATGCTGCAGCCGGTTCTCCCGGACGGTGCGGCTGTCATAGTTGGCATAGCAGTACAGACATTCATGTCCGCAGGTGTTATAAGCACCGATGTCTGCGCCGAGCAGGCAGGAGCACTCACCTCTCGCCCGTTTCTGCTGTGGCACCTTCAATCTGCACCCGATGGCACGTTCCAATACAGACTGCGATAAACAACCGTCCGCATCCACATTCTGCCGGACAAGACTGCGGTTCTCACAGCACAGATGAACCTGAAGATGCTGCTTTACCGCTATCTCGGAAAACGCTGCAATCAGACGCTCCTGCTCCTCCTTTCCGACGCTCCTTACGCCCGGAAAGTTCCGTCTGGTTTTTTCATATAAATCAATAAAACTCACCACACATTGCCCGGTGTATCCAGAAAGCTTCTGTGCAAGCTCCCTGAACTTTTCCACATGATACTGCTCGGTGTAGGTCTCATTTAAAAAGACGGGATCATAACGGAAGCTGACACGTTCTCTTCCCACGCTCTCCGATAATCTGCAAAATGCCTCCGCGATGAGGTTCTTATCCGGCACATGGGGTTCTATCTCCCTGCCGTAAGGCGTGATCGTCACAAACCAGAACATGGTAAACGCATCCAGCAGTGGAAGGCGGTCCAGCATAGGCAGCGGATTTTTCGTACAGAATACAAGTGCATCCACCACCGCAGGGTCGAGCCGGTATCTTGTTATCTGCGTGGGATAATACGGATTGCGCACCAGAACTTCTCCCGCGCGGATCCGCTCATAGAACCAGTCGCTGTAATACGCCGGTATGTCTGTCCTGCTTCCTGTATTCAGTATCAAATCTCTCTCACCTCCGCATATCCAGATTATACCTTATTTTTTCCTGTTTTTCACTTCTGAATTTCGATCCCCGGACGGATGGTATCCTCCCCGAAATTGATTTTATGTAAACCTTGACTTCTCCTGCCGGCAAAGTTATAATGTTAGTGTTGACTAACTTATTATCTTACCTGATTTCAAAAACGGAGGGCGGTTGCAGCGGCAACCGGAAATATATGATTATTGAAACAGCTCTATATCAGGATGTACTGGAACATTCCAGTATCTTCCGTCAATTACCAAAAGATAAATATCCCAATGTCCTGCGCTGCTTAAATGCGCGCGTGGTCGATTATCCGCAGGATGCATCCATCGCCGCACTCGGGGATTCCTCCGGCTGCTCCGGCATTCTGCTCACCGGCATGCTGGAAGAATATCTGGTCGACGAAAACGGGAACCAGATCATCATCAATCATCTGCGAAGCGGCGATGTCTTCGGCGCCGAGTCTGTGTGCGCCGGACAGGTGGCGAGTCATGTCTACATTCACACCGTGGAAAAAAGCAAGATCCTGATGCTCGATTTTGCCGCGCTCTTGTCGGAAAAAACATTTTCCTGCTCCTGCCGTATGCAGGTCACCACCAATCTGATGCAGGAATTTGCGCGCCAGGTGATGTTTTTTAACAGCAAAATACGGATTCTCAGCCAGAAAAAGCTGCGGGACAAGTTAAAGATCTATCTGCAGACGTTAGAGATCGCACCGGACGGAACAGTCTGCCTTCCTTACACCCGCAGAGAACTCTCGGAATATCTCTACGCGGACCGGAGCGCCCTCTCCCGCGAACTTTGCAAAATGCGCGACGAGGGAATTCTGAATTTTTCGGGTTCCAGGCTGCAGATTCTTGATCCGGATTTTCTGGCAATATAATCTTTTTTTGAGGCGGTTGCAATAGCAACCGCTTTTTCTTTCCTTTTCCAGTATTCTATGTCTCGTTGGTTAGTTTTAACTAACCAATAATTACATACTGATACCGTTCAGAGGGAGGAACTATGATAAAAAAGACAAAACTTACCGCTGCATTATTGACAGCTGCCATGGTACTGCAGCTTGCAGCCTGCGGAAGCAATGCGGCTTCCGGAACAGAGAATACTTCAGATAACGGAGCCACAGCAGCCACCGAGACTGCTGCCGCTTCCGAATCGGCGGAGAGCGTAGACACTGAAACTGCTGCCACCGAGGACACCGGCACCCACACTGTGGTTGACCATGCCGGCAACACTGTGGAAGTTCCGAATCACATTACACGCGTAGTGATTGACCAGATTCCGATTCTCTCCACCTACATGTCCTATTTCGGCGGGGAAGCTCCTTATATCGTAGGCTACTGCGGTTCTTTCAAGGATACCATCTCAAAGACGGTTCTCAAAAATATCGCACCGGAGCTGATGGAATCCGCGGATACCGTCTATGCACAGAGTGATCTGAATATCGAGGAAATCATGAAGTTAGAACCGGATGTCATCTTATACAATGCCGGCAATACGGCACACGCAGAGATCTTACAGGAGAGCGGCATTCCGTGTATCGGATTTGCAACCGTCGGTCACGAGACAGAAGCTGATCCGTTAAACCGCTACAAACAGTGGCTGGATCTTCTGGAGGATGTCTTCGGTGAGGAAGGCAAGACCGATGCTTTCACTGCTGCCGGCGGCGAGATTGTTGCGGATGTGGAGGCAAGGATTGCAGCCGTTCCGGAGGATGAGCGTCCGAGCGCACTGATTCTGTGGAAATACAGCGACGGCGTACCGCAGGTATCCGGCAACGGAACCTTTGGTACCTACTGGATGAAACACTTAGGTGTCACGGACGTTGCCGCGGAGGCAACCGGCTTTACACAGGTGAGCATGGAACAGATCTACGACTGGAATCCGGATATTCTGTTTGTCGACGGTCCGGGACTCATCGGTCTTACCTCGGAGGACGTGCTGGAGAACAGGGTAGAGGGAACCGATTTCTCCTCCATCAAAGCTGTTCAGGACGGACGTGTCTATGACACAACGCTCGGCATGTGGAACTGGTTTACACCAAACCCGGACGCTCCGCTGGTATTCGCATGGCTTGCATGCAACACTTACCCGGAAGTTTTCGCAGACTATCCTCTGGAGGATACCATCCGTGAATATTACCATGACTGGTATGGCTACGATGTTACCGATGAGGAAATGGAGGAAATGCTTCAGTACTGATGAATGATAATTTTTTGATCAAACGGGGGCATTTTACACCGCTTGCCATTCTCTTCATGATACTGCTGCCGCTTGTCACCGCACTGATCTGTATCTGCCTCGGCAGGATGAATGTGCCGGTTGGCGACGTAATCACTGTTTTCCGCGATGTTTTCACGGGAAATGAGGGACATGCGCAGAATTACTCCATTGTAATCAATCTGCGGCTGCCGCGTATTCTGATGGCAATTATTGTAGGAGCAGGCCTTACCTGCGCAGGAAACACGTTCCAATCGCTGTTTTCCAATCCACTGGCAACACCGGACATTCTCGGTGTTACCAGCGGCACCTGCGTGGGAGCGATCCTTGCGATCATCCTTTCCTGCGGTATTCTGGAGACACAGCTCATTGCACTTGCGTTCGGACTTGCCTCCGTATTTTTTACATTAAAGATCGCAGGAAAAAATGAGAACCGCTCTATGGTCTATCTGGTGCTGGCAGGCGTAATCGCCTCCTCCCTGTTTAACGCCATCGGCTCTCTGCTGAAATATACTGCCGACCCGCAGGACAAGCTTCCGGAAATTACTTACTGGCTGATGGGCAGCTTCACAAGCGCCACTTATAAAAAATTGCTGATCGGCTCTCCGCTCATTCTCATTGGAATCGTCGTCATCTATCTGCTCCGATGGAGACTGAATATTTTATCCTTAAGTGAGGATGAAGCGAAAGCCAGCGGCATCAACTTAAAACGGACACAAATGATATTCATCCTGGCATCGACGGTCATTACCGCCTCGGCGGTATCCATGTGCGGTCAGGTCGGCTGGATCGGTCTCTTAGTCCCGCACTGCGCCAGAATGCTTGTCGGAAGCAACAACCGCTACGTGGTTCCCATCAGCTTAAGCCTCGGTGCAAGCTTTATGATTCTGATTGACACACTTTCAAGAACCATCAGCGTCATCGAGCTTCCGCTGTCCATTCTGACCGCCATCATCGGAGCACCGGTCTTTATTTCACTGCTGAATAAGAACAGGAGCAATCTGCAATGATTCTTGAAATAAAAAATGGCTGTTTTGGATATCCCAAACAGGATATAATATTAGCTGATATCAATCTCTCATTAGAGGAAGGTCATATTTTAGCAATCTTAGGTCCCAACGGTATCGGAAAGACCACACTATTAAAATGCATGATCGGTCTGCTCCCCTGGAGAGAGGGAACGACTTTTCTGTACGGGCAGGACATCAAAACATTAAAACCAAAGGAATTGTGGAGCAATGTCTCCTACATTCCGCAGAGCCACGGTTTTGCTTTTTCCTACACCGGACTGGAAATGGTCATGCTCGGCCGCTGTTCGCATCTTGGCGTTTTTGAACAGCCCGGCAGACGGGAGATTGAGATGGCGGAAGCCATGATGGAGAAAACAGGCATCACGCATCTTGCCAAAAAAGACTGCAACCGCATGAGCGGCGGAGAACTTCAGATGGTACTGATTGCGCGCGCACTGATCAATGAACCAAAGCTGATCATTCTCGACGAGCCGGAGACAGGTCTTGATTTTCACAATCAGATTCTGGTTCTCAACATGATCGACCGGCTCTCCCACGAGGACGGCATCAGCGCAATCATGAACACGCACTATCCGACCAACGCCATGTCTGTCGCCGACGAGGCTTTTATGATGAATCACAAAGGTACTTTTTTCTACGGCAGCACGGAGAAGGTTCTGACAGAAAAGAATATTTCCGTGTCCTTTGACGTCAATGTGGTTGTCAATGAGTTCAGCCATCATCAAAAAAAAATAAAGAGCATCGTACCTGTCTCCCTGACAGACAAAGCGATGTGACAGAAAGGATCTACTATGTCAGAAGGCGTATTTACCATCGCAGCAAAGCGTCCGATCCGCGAGGAGATGACCATCTCACGAAATACCGGACTCGGCACTTCCAATTCCGCTACCTGGTTTTCCCTGGGCGCAGGCACATCCATCACACCGGAAAGCTACGATACGATGTCCATCTATATCGGAGCCGCCGGCACCGGAACGTTTCTCATCGGTGAACAGCCGGAAACAATGGATCTGCACCCGGATGAGATATTGCTCGTACCGGAGAGAACTCTCTGCGGCGTCAAAACCGGCGAGGGTTGTATCTATACAGAAATTATTACAAAAAAGGAGAACACTATGAACGATCTTGTTAAAGCAAAAGAGGTATTGAATCTGAAGGAACTGATCTCTTACGAGGAGGGAAGCATTGCAAACGTGGATATCGTACACAACGACACGATGAAGTTTGTCCTCATGGCATTCGATGAGGGTACCGGACTGACACCACACCGCGCACCGGGCAACGCAATCCTGACCGCGCTTGAGGGTACTGCTGTCATCGGATACGAGGGTACCGACTATACCTTAAACGCAGGCGAGAGCTTCCGTTTTGAGAAGAACGGTCTGCACAGCGTAACCGCAAAGGGACGCTTCAAAATGTCTCTGCTGCTTGTTCTGGAATAAGACCGGAAAAAAAGAGCCGAAAGGCTCTTTTTTTATTTCAATTTCTATTTGCATTTCCGTCAAAATGGGATATGATACTGTTAGTGATAACTAACCAGAAAGGAATGTGAATACTATGGCAATGACACCGGAAGAATATAAAGCAATGTCCATCAAGGAATTTACCGAGGCGGCAAAAGTCTACGACAGCGGTCACTCCGGCATCTATGAAATGTGTAAGGATGATTATCCGCCGATTCTGGAAGAACTGGAAAAAGAGAGTTTTACGGATGTGCTCGACTGTGGCTGTGGAACAGGACCAATGATTGAGCTTTTACATAAAAAATATCCCGAAAAACATTACACAGGTCTGGATCTGACACCGGAGATGATCCGCATGGCAAAAGCAAAGAATCTCTCCCATACAGAGTTTGTTGTGGGAGACTGCGAGCATCTGCCGTTTGCGGAAGAATCTTTCGATGCGGTGATCTGCTCGAACAGTTTTCATCATTATCCCAATCCGCAGGATTTTTTCAACAGTGTATACCGCGTCCTGCGAAAGGGAGGACGTCTGATTCTGCGCGATTATACATCATCCGATACGATGGTCTGGCTGATGAACCACATCGAGATGCCGCTTGCCCATCTCTGCGGACACGGGGATGTAAAGATCTACACAAAAACCGAATACGATACCATGATCCGCAAATCGGGACTGACTCTCATTACCCTGGAAGCGCAAAAAAAGATGCGACTGCACCTCGTTGCGAGGAAATGACCTGCTACATTTCCTCGAGGGTGTGGTACTGTTGGATTGCTGTCTCGTAGAGGTTGTTTCCCTCACGGTCGATCACGACGATGACCGGAAAATCTTTTACCTCGATCTTACGGATTGCCTCCGCTCCGAGATCCTCATAACATACAATCTCGGATTTTGTGATGCATTTGGAAAGCAGTGCGCCGGCTCCGCCGATGGCTGCAAAATAGACGGCATGATTGCGGATCACTGCGTCTACGACTTCTTTTGAGCGCTTTCCTTTTCCAATCATCGCCTTTTCACCGAGATCCAACAGTCTCGGCGCATATTTATCCATGCGGGTGGCTGTGGTCGGTCCGGCAGATCCGATCGGACGCCCCTCTCTGGCGGGAGACGGTCCCATATAATAGATCGTCGCATCCCTGATGTCAATCGGAAGCTCCCCTCCCTCATCCAGCGCCTCGATCATGCGCTTATGCGCTGCATCGCGCGCCACATACATGGTTCCTGTCAGATAGACATAGTCCCCCGCTTTTAATTCTGCGGTAGTTTCTTCTGTAATTGGCATTGTAATATACTTATCCATAATCTTTCTTTCAAACCTCCTGCTTATCAACATTGGATTTTCATTTTGTGGAAAACCTGTCGTTTTTTATTTTTCTGCGCGCATTACATGCTACATGCACCACGATCTTACAGGGTTCTCACTACATGCCGGTTGACATGGCAGCAGATATTGACAGCTACAGGAAGTCCCGCAATGTGTGTCGGATAGGTATTGATGTTCACTGCAAGCGCCGTCGTCGTTCCTCCGAGTCCTCCCGGTCCGATTCCAAGCTGATTGATCTTTGAGAGCATCTCTTCCTCGAGATCTTTGACATAGGGAATATCGGAATGTTCATCAACCGGTCTCGTCAGCGCCTGCTTGGCGAGAAGCGCGCATTTTTCAAATGTACCGCCAATTCCGACTCCGACGACCATCGGCGGACATGCATTCGGCCCCGCATCCTTTACGGCGGTAAGAATCGCATGCTTCACTCCCTCGATGCCGTCTGCCGGTTTTAACATGAACACGCGGCTCATATTTTCACTGCCGAATCCTTTCGGCGCCATGGTGATCTTTACCTGATCGCCCGGCACGATGGAATAATGAATGACTGCCGGCGTGTTATCTTTTGTATTTTCACGAATGAGCGGATCACCGACAACGGATTTGCGCAGGAATCCTTCTGTGTATCCCTGACGGACTCCCTCGTTAACGGCATTCTCAATCGCTGCGCCCTCAAAATGGACGTCCTGTCCGACTTCCAGAAAGATCACTGCCATTCCGGTGTCCTGACAGATCGGAATCATCTCCTCGTCCGCAATCTTTAAATTGTCCTGCAGCTGATGTAAAATCTTTTTCCCGAGTTCAGACTGTTCTGTGTCAGCGGCATGCTTCATCGCCGCATCCATATCCGCGGAAAGATAATGATTTGCCTGTATACACATTTCTTTGATATTTTTTGTAATCTCATCTGTTTGAATTGTTCTTATCATACCGTTCTTCCTCTCCCTGTCTGCTGTGTATGTGGCGTTTAGGATGCCTGATCTTTTTTGTTTTCGTCTTTCTTTTTGATATTAAAGTGAATCTTGAATTTTTCCAGCGTCTCGTTGTTATCCCGCGACTTCATATCCGGGAATGCCTTCATCAGACGCTGAAAACCAAAGCTTTTCTCCTCGTACAGCTTCTCGTAGCGCTCCATAAGTTCTGCGCGCTCGCGCTTTTTCTCCTCGAGTGCAAGTTCGCGTTCGCGCTTTTTCTCCTCACGGGAAGCTGCATAATTCTCTGCCTTCTCGGCAAGCTTGTTCTTCGCTGTCTGCGGCAGTTCCGAAATGCTCTCCTTGGTCTCTGAAAGCTTATCCTTCGCCGCTCCCGTCGTCTCCGCAAGCTTATCCTTCGCTGCCCCTGTCGTCTCCGCAAATTTATCCTTTGCTGCTCCCGTCGTCTCCGCAAGCTTATCCTTCGCCGCTCCCGTCGTCTCCGCAAGTTTATCCTTCGCTGTCTGCGGCAGCCCGTAAATATTTTCCTTCGTCTCGCTGATCTTATCCATCAGCTCCACATGTGTTTTCTGGAATTTCTCGGATTTTTCAATAACGTCTGTCACATTTTCATAGATATTTTCGCCGATCTCATCGGACAGCCGGTGAATAGACGCCGCCATCTCATCCATGACCTTTAAGCGCTTATTGAATTTCAGAATCGTCGTGACCGTGATGATGCAGTCTGCCGCGAACACGCACATGATAATACTGAGCAGCACTACGCCAAGCACGAACGGAATAAAGCGGATGGCTGCATAAATGATCGGATGAATGATATCCATGATAAAGGTACATGCCAGTCCCCAGTAGATCGAAAACTTCAGGCAGACGTAACCTTTGATGTTGAATGGCTTGTCAGAATAGTCCCACCACTTGTTGTGAAATACTTTTTCCAGAATATAACCCGTAATGTACTCCAGCACAGAGGTGAGAAGAAAAGATCCTGCAAACAGGATCAGCAGATTTTCTTTCAGAGGTGTCAGGATGGCCACAACAATCACCACGCCGCACCCATAGATCGGACAGTACGGACCGTTTAAAAATCCACGGTTCACGAACTTTCCGGTATCGAGTGCAGCGTAGGATACCTCGGTACACCAACCGATAAATGCATAGATAATAAAAATCCAGACCAATTCATAAAAATTCTGCGGCATAATCATTCTCCTTTGTTCCGTGCCTTCTCCACGTACTCATAAGAATCATTATAGTCCATTGAATTTTATGAAACAATCCTTTACTATCCGATTTCTCCGTGTTTTTCGTAATTTGTCACCTTTGTGACTTTATTTTTCTCATCCACGAAGAGCACCGTCGGGCGAAGCTCTGATGCTTCCTCCGGTGTCACCTGCGCGTATGCCATCAGAATAATCTTGTCGCCGGTCTGCACCATGCGTGCCGCCGCACCGTTTAAGCACATCACGCCGCTGCCTCGCTCTCCGGCAATCGTGTAGGTCTCAAAGCGGGAGCCGTTGTTGACGTCCACGATCTGTACCTTCTCGTATTCCAGGATTCCCGCCTGCTCCAATAGATCCATATCCACGGTAATGCTCCCAACGTAATCTAATTCCGCTTGTGTTACTGTTGCGCGGTGTATTTTTGCTTTTAACATTGTAATTGTCATCGCTTAGTTCTCCAATTCATACATAAAATTATCGATCAGTCTTGTCTTTCCGATATAGACTGCTATCGCGGCAAGGATTCCTCTGTCGATCTTCTCCACCTGCTGCATCGTGTCAAGATCTACGATTTTTACATAATCAATCTTTGCAAGCGGCTCTTTTTCAATCTCCGCTGTCATTGAGGCAAGAATTTTTTTGCAGTCGCGCTCTCCCTTTTCCACCATCTCTTTTCCGAGGAAGATGGAACGGCTCAACACAAGCGCTGCCTTCCGCTCTTCCGGCAACAGATAGGTGTTACGAGAACTTTTTGCAAGTCCGTCCTCCTCTCGGATGATCGGGCAGCCGGTAATCGTAAGCGGCATGTTCAGATCTTTTACCATTCTCTTGATAACCGCAAGCTGCTGCGCGTCTTTCTGTCCGAAATATGCGCGGTCCGGCGTCACAATATTGAAAAGTTTTGTCACAACCGTGCACACGCCGCGGAAGTGTACCGGTCTGCTGAGTCCGCAAAGCTCCTTGGTCAGCACATCCATATCCACATAGGAATAGAACTGATCCCCGTACATCTCCTCCGGCGTCGGATGGAAAATGAGATCTACACCGTGCTCCTCACAGAGCTTCGCATCATGTTCCAGATCTCTCGGATAGCTTGCGAGATCCTCCGTCGGTCCAAACTGCATCGGATTGACAAAAATACTCACAACGACTCTGTCATTCTCTCCGGCTGCATCGATCAGACTCATATGTCCCTCATGCAGGTAGCCCATGGTCGGCACAAAACCGATCGAAAGTCCTTCCTTTTTCCACTCCTTCACCTGTGCTCTTACTTCTTCTATGGTTGATACGATTTTCATAATCTGCTCCTTTCGGCATTTTCTATATTTAGTATAATTTTTCAATCACCGAGTCATCGATCTTAAAGCAATGTTCCTCACCCGGGAATGTTCCCTCTTTTGTCTCTTTGATATATGCTTTGACGCCCTCGCGCATCACCTCGCCGACATTCGCGAATACTTTCACAAACTTCGGACGGAAATCGCCGTACATGGCGAGCAGATCCTGGTAGACGAGCACCTGTCCGTCACAGCCTGCACCCGCGCCGATACCGATCGTCGGAATTGTAAGTTCTTCGGAGATCTTAGCTGCCAGCTTCGCCGGCACACACTCCATCACGACCATGCATGCGCCTGCCGCTTCCACTGCCTTCGCGTCGGCCAGAAGCTTCTTCGCTGCCTCGACATCTTTGCCCTGCACCTTGAATCCGCCAAACGCGTTGACGGACTGCGGCGTGAGTCCGATATGCGCCACAACCGGAATGGATGACTTCACGATCGCCTCGATGTGAGGTGCAAATTCTACGCCACCCTCCAGCTTTACCGCATTCGCGCGGCCTTCTTTCATCAGTCTTCCAGCATTTACAACTGCATCGTACACGGATGTCTGGTAGGACATAAACGGCATATCTGCAACTACAAACGCATCTTTTGCACCGCGGGAGACCGCCGCCGTGTGATGAATCATATCTTCCATAGTCACAGAGAGCGTATCCTCATATCCGAGCATCACCATTCCCAGCGAATCCCCGACGAGGATCGTGTTCACACCGGCTTCATCCATAATCTTCGCCGTCGTGTAATCATAAGCCGTCACCATGACGATCTTATCATGTTCTTCCTTCTGCTTCTGTAACGTCAATACTGTGTTTTTCATGTTTCCCTCCACTTTTCCTGCGCTCCCGGCGCATAGACTGTGTTTTCCTGTTCACACCGTTTCTGCGCATTCCGCGCCCGGGCTGTGTTCCCCGCTTCTGCACAATTTTCTCATTTCCGTGTAATCACGATCCGGATGCTTGCTCTGTGCGAGATCTGTGAGATATTCAGCACAGGAAGTATATATTTTCCGTTGTTTTTCATTTAACGCGGAAATATGTTTTTCTACGGTAGCACAGTCATTTCTCTCCAGCGGACCTGTGAGAGACTGCACGCATCCCTGTGTCAGAATGTGATCCAGATTTCCCTTTGCAAGTGCATAGAGCTCGCTTCGCGCTTCCTCCTGTGCGAATCCGCAGTCGAGAAGCAGCTGCTCGGACATGGAAAATAAGGCAGTCATATAGTTGGATGAGATTGCTGCCGCCGCGTGATATTTGATTTTGTCTTCTTTGGAAATGATACGGGTGCGATTGCCCATGGAATGGAAAAATGTCTCCAGATCCTTCACATAGGAGGAGTCCCCCTCGAGTGTGAACAATACGCCGGATAATTCTCTCCATGCATTTTCTTTGTTGCTGATTGCAGCAAGAGGATGTACGGAACATGCATGACAGTTCATGCTGTCCCAGTCTGAAAAGATGTCTGAACTGTAAAGACCGCTGCAATGACCGATCACTTTACCGGATACATAGGGCTTTGCCTGCTGCCACACTTCTGCGATGGCGGAATCCGGTACAGTAAATAGAATCATGCCGCAACTGCTGATGATTTCTTCTAAACTTTCATAACAGGTTGTCTGTGTAAATGCTGCTGCCCATGCAGCAGACGCGCGGGTCAGGCTGTAATAACCTCCTACGTTCCTGCCCTTTTCTTTAAAATATTTGCCAAGTGACACGCCGACCTTGCCGGCACCGATAAAACCGATCTGCATACGTTCGGTCTGTACATCATTCAATGAAATACAAACGCCTCCTCCCGGAAGCAGTATGCGGCACCTTTCCTGTGAAATCATGGTCTCCTCGATCCACGTCCCGTCGGAAACTGGCGGTCTAAGGTTCGTTCTCTTTTCTTCTACGGTATCATTTCCGCGCTGCGGAATATCATCCGTGATTTACTATAACACCTGGTATTTCAAATGTAAATAAAGGAATAAGAAAAACCCGCGGTCTTTTGACCGCGGGTTCCGATACATCTTCGATTTTTTAGTTGTTTCCCTTATAAGACAGGAATTTTACAACTGCAATGATCGGGATCAGACCGGATACACAGCCGATTGCCTGTGTCTCGCTCTCCTGCTTACCCTCTAACTTTGCATACATCTTAGCGTAGCTGCATCCTAAGAATACAACGTTTAATACGATTGTGATGACATTTTCTACCGTGCCGTTTACCGGGATGAATAACAGTGCAACCGGTAAAATCCACCAGAGCTTGAATACCATTGCCGGAAGTTCAAGGCTTCCAAATAACTTTACCTTCTCGCCTTCCCCCTCTGCTGCTGCATCCGCACATGCATAAAATACACCGTATGGAATCCATGCAAGCCATGCATTTTTGTATCCCAGTGCCTTTAATGCCTTCATGTGGGAAACTGCATATAACACATAGCATGCTACCACAACAACAAGACATAACAGAATGACACCGATGCTTGCTCCAAGAATTGCTCCATAAGTACTCATATAACCTGTTCCTCCTTAATTGTAAAATCTCTCTTCACACTCTATCATATAGAAAAGGCTATACGATGTCAAATATATCTTTATATTTTTTTTATACTTTTTATTTTTCTTTTATTTTTAGAAAACGCTTATTCCTCGTCACTGTCATCTTTTGCATCAGCTTCGGCGCGTTTCAACAGCTCTTCCATCAGCTCATCATCCGTCTCGGAATTATCCGCCTGACCGGCTGCTTTCTTCGCATTTTCTGCTGCAAGAGCCGCGCTTGCCGCCTCTTCTTCATCCGTTAAAAGTTCGGATGTATCGGCTGTCTCAAGTTCCTTATTCTCGCGCACCTTCGCAATGCTTGCCACTGTCACATTCTCATCCAGATTGATCAGCTTGACACCGGAAGTAATACGTCCAAGAAGCGCCGTATCCGCTACCTTGATGCGGATGATGATACCTTCTGTCGTGATTAACATTATTTCATTGTCATGGTTGACTGCCTTAACGCCGACGATATTACCTGTTTTCTCGGTAATCTTGTAGCACTTTACACCTTTACCCCCACGGTTCTGTGTGGTAAACTCGGAGATTAACGTACACTTTCCGAGACCTTTTTCAGAAACGATCATCAGGGAATCTCCCTGAGATTCCATCTGCATGCCGACAACTTCATCTCCGTCTGTCAGATTCATACCGATGACGCCCATAGACGTTCTTCCTGTTTTTCTTACATCTGTCTCTTTGAAGCGGATACACTGTCCGTATTTGGTGACAAGGAAAATATCCTGATTATTGTCGGTCTTCTTCACCTCGATCAGCTCGTCGTCCTCGCGCAGATTGATGGCTGCAAGACCTGTCTTTCTCACATTTGCATAGTCCGTGATCGGCGTTTTCTTCACGATACCCTTCTTCGTCGCCATAAAAAGGAAATGTCCCTCGGTGTACTCACGGATCGGAATGACCGCGGTAATCTTCTCGCCCGGCTGCAGCTGAAGCAGGTTGATGATTGCGGTACCGCGCGCGGTTCTGCTTGCCTCCGGAATCTCATAAGCCTTCATGCGGTATACACGGCCGGTATTCGTGAAGAACATCAGGTAATGGTGCGATGTCGTCATCAGAAGTTCCTCGATGTAATCGTCATCGATGGTCTCCATTCCCTTGATTCCCTTTCCTCCGCGATTCTGCGCACGGAAATTATCAAGGCTCATGCGCTTGATATATCCAAGCTTCGTCATGGTAATGACGGTATTGGTAACCGGAATCAGATCCTCCATGGAAATATCATATTCGTCAAAACCAATGGATGTTCTTCTGTCATCCCCGTATTTGTCGGCAATCAGAAGAATCTCCTCACGGATAACGCCGAGCAGCTTTTTCTTGTCGGCAAGAATTGCCTTCAACTCTGTGATGCGCTCCATCAATTCCGCGTATTCGTTCTCCAGCTTCTCGCGTTCCAGACCTGTCAGAGCACGCAGACGCATATCCACGATCGCCTGTGCCTGTACGTCCGTCAGCGCAAAACGCTCCATTAAGCGGTCTTTTGCTTCCTGGGTGTTCTTGCTGCTGCGGATAATGTTGATAACTTCATCGATATTATCAAGTGCTGTTAATAATCCCTGTAAGATATGGGCACGTTCTTCCGCCTTGTTCAGATCATATTTCGTTCTTCTGGTGACAACTTCTTCCTGATGGATCAGGTAATAGTTGAGCATCTCGTAAAGGTTTAAGACCTTCGGCTGGTTGTCAACGAGTGCCAGCATAATAACACCGAACGTATCCTGAAGCTGTGTATGCTTGTACAGAAGGTTCAGCACGACATTCGGGTTCACATCACGGCGGAGTTCGATGCAGATTCTCATACCTTGACGGTCGGACTCATCCCGCAGATCGGTGATGCCGTCGATTTTCTTATCTCTGACAAGCTCCGCAATCTTCTCGATCAGACGCGCCTTATTTACCATGTACGGAAGCTCCGTCACAACAATACGGTTCTTGCCGTTCTGCATCGGCTCAATGCTCGTCACCGCGCGTACTCTGACTTTTCCGCGTCCGGTCCGGTATGCCTCGTTGATTCCGGCGGTTCCAAGAATCGTACCTCCGGTAGGAAAATCCGGTCCCTTGACGATCGTCAAAAGCTCCTCGATATCGGTTCCGCGGTCTTCCAACACCTGATTATCAATGATCTTTACCACACCGTTAATAACCTCGCGCAGATTGTGCGGCGGAATATTGGTCGCCATTCCGACAGCGATACCGGTCGTACCGTTGACTAACAGATTCGGAAAACGGGACGGAAGCACTGTAGGCTCTTTTTCCGTCTCATCAAAGTTCGGAACAAAATCAACCGTATCTTTTCCGATGTCCGCAAGCATTTCCATGGAAATCTTGGAAAGTCTTGCCTCGGTGTATCGCATCGCAGCAGCGCCGTCACCATCGACGGAACCGAAGTTTCCGTGTCCGTCGACAAGCGGATAACGGAATGACCAGTCCTGTGCCATATTAACGAGTGCTCCGTAGATTGAGCTGTCGCCGTGCGGATGGTATTTACCCATCGTATCACCGACGATACGCGCACATTTACGGTGCGGCTTGTCCGGTCCGTTGTTCAGCTCGATCATGGAATAGAGGACACGCCTCTGCACCGGCTTCAAACCATCTCTTACATCCGGCAGTGCACGCTGTGCAATGACACTCATGGCATAGTCGATGTAGGAACTTTCCATTGTTTTCTTCAGATCCACATCATGTATCTGGTCAAAAATCTTGTCATCCATAGGATTTTTCTCCATTTCTATCAATTACATACTCTGTACAGTCCGTCTGTCAGATATCAAGATTCTGTACATATTTTGCATTTTCCTCGATAAATTCACGGCGCGGCTCTACCTTGTCTCCCATGAGCGTCGTAAATGTCACATCAATCTCAGAAGAATTCTCTTCATCAATCATGACACGCTTTAAGATACGCTTCTCCGGATCCATGGTCGTCTCCCAGAGCTGCTCGGCATCCATCTCACCAAGTCCTTTGTAACGCTGGATCTTGTTGTTGCCGTCACGGCCGATCTCTGTCAGAATGCTGTTTAATTCGTTATCATCGTACGCATACCACACGTTCTTGTTCTTCTCGATCTTATAGAGCGGTGGTGTAGCCAGATAGACATGTCCCTGCTTAATCAGCTCCGGCATGAAGCGGTACAAAAAGGTCAGCATCAGCGTTGCAATGTGTGCACCGTCGACATCGGCATCAGTCATAATGATGATCTTATTATAGCGGAGCTTACTGATGTCAAAATCTTCATGAATACCGGTACCAAACGCGGTAATCATCGCTTTGATCTCAGCATTGCCATAAATCTTGTCTAATCTTGCCTTCTCCACATTCAAAATCTTACCGCGGAGCGGCAGGATCGCCTGCGTTGCACGGCTTCTCGCCGTCTTTGCGGAACCGCCGGCGGAATCTCCCTCTACGATAAAGATCTCGCAGTTCTTCGGGTCTTTGTCGGAACAGTCGGCAAGCTTGCCCGGAAGAGACATTCCCTCGAGGGCGGTCTTTCTTCTGGTGAGATCACGCGCTTTTCTCGCCGCTTCCCTCGCGCGCTGCGCGAGCAGTGATTTTTCACAGATGTTCTTCGCCACCGTAGGATTCTGCTCCAGGAAGTAGGTGAGCTGCTCGCTGACAACCGAGTCAACGGCGCCTCGCGCCTCGCTGTTGCCGAGCTTCTGCTTCGTCTGTCCCTCGAACTGCGGCTCCTCGATCTTGATGCTGATGATCGCCGTGAGTCCCTCGCGGATATCGTCTCCGGTGAGCGCCGGCTCCGTATCCTTTAAAATCTTATTCGCACGCGCATAGGTATTGAAAGTCTTCGTCAATGCATTACGGAAACCGGCAAGATGTGTACCGCCTTCCGGTGTGATGATATTATTGACAAAGCTGTAAGTCGCATCATTGTAGGAATCGTTGTGCTGCATGGCAACTTCCACATAGACTCCGTCCCTGGTTCCCTCGCAGTAGATGACTTCCGGATAGAGCGCTTCCTTGCTTTTGTTCAAGTAGGTCACAAATTCCTTGATACCGCCTGCATAATGGAATTCGTGCGTATGCACCGGATCCACTCTGGCGTCGGAGAGCACAATTCTTAAGCCTTTTGTTAAAAAGGCGGTCTCGCGCAGTCTCTGTTTTAATGTATCGTAATCATAGACGGTGTCCTCGAAGATCGTTGGATCCGGATGGAAGGTAACCTTCGTTCCGTGTTTTTCGGCAGAACACTTACCGATAACCTTGACCGGTTCATCCGGCTTGCCGATCTTATAACTCTGACTGTAAATCTGTCCGTCCTTGTATACCTCAACGGAAAGCTTCGTGGACAGGGCATTTACAACCGATGCTCCTACTCCGTGGAGACCGCCGGATACCTTATATCCGCCACCGCCAAACTTTCCACCGGCATGAAGCACCGTGTATACAACCTCCAGTGCAGACTTTCCGGCTTTGTGATTCATCCCGACCGGGATACCACGCCCGTCATCCTCCACCGTGATGGAATTGTCCGGATTGATCGTTACTTCAATATTTTTACAATATCCGGCAAGAGCCTCATCAACTGCATTATCTACAATCTCATATACCAGATGATGAAGTCCTCTCGCAGATGTACTTCCAATGTACATTCCGGGTCTTTTTCTGACTGCCTCAAGTCCCTCTAATATCTGGATTTGATCTGCTCCGTATTCATTTTCTGTACCCATTTTATTCTCCATTTCTGCATCAGCCAGAAAAACGGCTCACGCTTACTATATTGATCGCTCATATACATGACCGGCTATGACTTCAAATACCCGGTTTACCGTAAAACGATTTCTCACAAATTCATCCAGCCCCGTACAGGTAATGATGGTCTGCGTATCGGAAATATTGTTCAACAGATAATTCTGACGGCTGCTGTCAAGCTCAGATAACACATCATCCAGCAGCAACACCGGCGTATCGGAAATGGACTTCCTCACAAGTTCAATCTCGGACAGCTTCAGCGACAACGCCGATGTTCTCTGCTGTCCCTGTGAACCGTACTTTCGGATATCGACGTCACCGATCGAGAACAGCAGATCATCCCTGTGTGGTCCCACCGATGTCTGACAAAGCTTTTTGTCCTTTTCCTTCGCCCTGCTCAACTCATCTTCAAAAAAGATGTCGTCGATATTCGGCTCATATTTTAAGAAAAGCTCTTCCTTCCCGCCGGAAATGCGATAGTGAATGTCACTTACAATCTCCCGGAGTTCATCCACGAACTGTTTTCTGCGCCGGATGATTTTCTTCCCCGTCTCAATGAGCTGCATGTCCCAGACGGGCAGCGTATCGGAAAGACCCGGCCGGTAGATCATATCTTTTAATAGCTTGTTGCGCTGCGCTAAGATTTTATTGTAATTTGTGAGGTCTGCCAGATAGATCCGATCCAGCTGGCACAATTCGGAATCCAAAAATCTGCGCCGCTCCGCCGGACCACTCTTGATAATATTCAGATCTTCCGGTGAAAAAAACACAATATTTAAAATTCCGAAAAGCTCACTGGCTTTTTTGATCGGAATCTTGTCGATGGCAATCCCCTTGGCGCGGTTCTTCTTCAGATGCATATCGATCTGATATTCTCTCCCACCGCGCGCGACAACCGTTTTTAAATGAGCCTCTTCCTCACCGAAGCGGATCATCTCCCTGTCACGGCTACCTTTGTGGGACTTGGTCGTCCCGCTCATATATGCCGCCTCTAAGATATTAGTCTTGCCCTGCGCATTATCCCCGAATAAAATATTGGTTCCTTCATCAAAAGAAATCTCTAAATTTTCGTAATTTCTGAAATTCTTAAGCTCGATTGACCGAATGTTCATCTGACTATCTTTACTGTCTCGCCATTATAGGAAACAAGTTCACCACCGTGCAGCTTCTTTCCTCTCTGGGTCTCTACTTCCCCGTTCACAGTTACAAGTCCATCCTGGATCACGAACTTGGCATCCACTCCGGACTCCACAAGTCCGGCTTTTTTCAGTGCCTGTCCCAGTTTGATGAATTCATCCTCTTTGCGAATCTCTATTTCTATCATATCTCTCCTACGCCTCGTTTCTAGACGGTGCTGGCATTAAAGTTCACCGGCAGTATCAGATAAATGAACTTTCCTTCATCATCCTTGATAAAACACGGTGCCTTTGGATTCACCATGTAAAGGCTTACCTCCTCCTCATCAATTACGCGAAGCGCATCGATGAAGAACTTCGGGTTGAATCCGATTAATATATCCTTGCCTTCTTTTACAATATCAATATCCTCATTCATGGAACCGATGAAGGAATTGATCTTTAACTCCATATTTCCGTCTGTCACATTCATGATGATCGGCTTTTTGTCACCCTCTTTGACGAGGAGCGTCGCACGGTCGATACAGTCTAACAGCTCGCGCTTGTTGATCTTGACCTTTGTCTCGTAATCGGAGGAAAGCATCTGCTCGATCTTAAAGTATTCACCCTCGATCAGTCTGGAAACGACAGTTGTATCGTCGAACTCAAATACAATGTGATTGTCGGTCAGGAACATATTGACGTCTTCCTCCGCGCTTCCCGGAAGAATCTTGCTCACTTCCTGCAGCGTCTTTCCAGGAACGACAACCTTCTTGTGCTCATAGTTATTCTTTAACTCGATGTTGCGGATGGAAATACGGTGGCCGTCGAGAGATACCACTTTCAAATGATTCTCCTCGATCTCAAAAAGCTCTCCCGTCATTAACTTGTTATTGTCGTTGTCCGCGATCGAGAAGATCGTCTGGCGAATGACTTCTTTTAAAGTGAATTGAGATAACGTGATGGCTTCATTTCTCTCGATATAAGGAATATAGGAAAAATCATCTCCGGATTTTCCTACGATATTGAACTTTGCTTTTTCACAGGTAATGGTCGTCTTAAAGGAAGCGTCTGTCTCAATCACAACATCACTGTCAGGAAGCTTTCTCACGATCTCGGAAAATATCTTGGCATCCAGAGCAATCACTCCGCGTTCTGCGATCTCGCCTTCGATCTTCGTCTCGATTCCCAATTCCATATCATTGGCAGTAAATTTGATCTCATTGGCAGAAGCATCAATCAGGATACACTCCAGAATGGCCATCGTGGTTCTGGTTGGAACCGCTTTCGATACGATATTGACACCGTGTAATAAATTTGATTTGGAACAGATCAGTTTCATAGTTGTTAATAACTCCTTCCTGTGGTTCGTGGAATATATGGTGCGCACGCCATACATGATTGTTATAAAAAGAGATTCAAAGTAATATTCTTAGGGGGTGTTTATATGTGAATAAGTCACACAGCCCTTGATCTATAAGACTTTCAGGTAAAAAATGAAGGGTGAAAGTCTGTGAATTACGTGCGGATGAAATCTGGACAACCTGTGAATAAAAAAATTATGTAAACTTGAAAGAAAAATGTGAAAGAAGCCTTAAGTGGTTTACATAATGATATTTATCCAGTTTCATGAACAAACCTTACACAATATTTCAACAACCGAATGTGAATATCTAGTTCGGGTTGATCTTTTTCTTGATGGTGTCGATGAGACTGCGTGTCGTCTCGTCCGACTCGTATTCGTCCGAAATCTTCTGGACGCCGTGGATGATGGTAGAGTGATCTCTGCCGCCGAGCAGCGCACCGATGGAATCTAGCGGTGTGTCGGTCATATTCTTACATAAATACATGGCAATCTGACGCGGTCTTGCAATGTCTTTGCTCCGGTTCTTGGAGATCATCTGATCTAAGGAGATCTGGAAATGCTCCGATACGACCTCGATGATAAGCTGAGGCGTAATCTCCTTCGGCTTGTCCGGAGTGATAATATTCTGAAGCTCCTTCTGGGCAATCTCCATTGTGATCTCAGTTTTCTCAAGGTTGGAGTAGGCGAGAAGTTTGTTGAGAGCACCCTCTAACTCACGGATGTTGGACTTGATGTTGGTTGCGATGTAATTAAGGATCTCGTCGCTTAAGTTCATTTCATCCGCTTCGATCTTCTTGCGGAGAATCGCCATTCGCGTCTCGTAGTCCGGTGTTCCGATGTCAGCCATCAGACCCCACTCGAAACGGGAACGGATACGTTCTTCCAGTGTCTCCATCTCTTTTGGCGGCTTATCGGAGGTAAGAATAATCTGTTTGCCGGCGGAGTGGAGGGCATTGAACGTATGGAAAAATTCTTCCTGCGTACTTTCCTTACCTATAATAAACTGTACATCATCGATCATCAGAACATCGATGGTGCGGTATTTTTCCCGAAACTTGTTCATCGCGGCTGCATTACCGCTTCGGATCGACTCGATGACCTCGTTGGTGAATTCCTCGGAAGTCACGCAGATAATCTTCGCATCCGGATTGCGCTCCAGGATGAAATGTCCGATGGAATGCATCAGGTGTGTTTTGCCGAGTCCCGGTCCTCCATAAATATAGAGAGGATTGTATGCTTCACCTGGAGATTCCGCAACTGCGAGAGAAGCGGAGTGGGCAAAACGATTATTGCTTCCGACAACGAATGTATCAAACGTATAATTGGAATTCAGATTCGATTTGGATGCCGCTTCTGAGTAAAAAGGCTTTTTCTGTTTATTAGGAGAAGAAGCGATCGACTTCGCCTGTTCCGGAAGAATGAACTTTATCTCGTATTCTGTTCCGGTGATCTCTGTGATTGCTACTTTGAGCGGCAGATAGTACTTCTTGGAAATATAGCTGAGTCCCAACTGCTCGGACGGGACAAGGATATATGCGGTGTTCCCAGTGACACCATAAAATTCAAGGGGACGTAAGAATGTGTTAAAAGCAATGTCGCTGATGTCGTGTTCTGTCTTCACGGTCATCAGGATCTCGTCCCATTTTTCTAAAATCTGATCCATGTAAACGCTCCAATTTCTTATCATACTAAAAAAATCCTACACCTTCTATCCTACACCATTTTAGTGCTTTAATCAATGTTTAATTTGCTTTGGAGCGCTATGGCGTAGGGGAACACTGTAAAAGAAAAAAATCGCTATTTGGGCAAAATACGGTGTCTATGAGGGAAAAAAAGTGATGTCATGTTATAGACCGCCAAAAATCAGCGTTTGTGATGCTTATTCACAACTTGTCCGTGTATTATCCATGTTTTATCCACAAGTTATCCACATTTCGGGGATAACTTATGTCAACGGCGTATTTAAGGGCTTTCCGGGATCCTTAATTTTACTTTTTTTTGTGGAATGGTTGTGGAAAGCAATTTTACAAGATATAGTTGGCATGAGTTTCTTCCTTATATATACAGTGGTTATTTTTTTCCACAAAGAGCAGATTGTGGAAATGTAGATGAATTCTGCCGGCCGGGATTATTATTTTATGCTTGACTTGGAGACTTTTTCTGATATAATTGAGAATGATGTTTTGTAACGTAGAGGAGGTGAATGCGATATGAAGATGACATTCCAACCAAAAAAGAGACAGAGAGCGAAAGTTCACGGTTTCAGAAGCAGAATGAGCACAGCAGGCGGAAGAAAAGTATTGGCTGCAAGAAGATTAAAAGGTAGAAAGAAATTGTCAGCTTAGGCCACATCTTATGTGGTCTTTTCTTCTATAAAGGACATGCATACAGAATGAAATATTCCGAGTCATTGAAGAAAACCAAAGATTTCCAGAACGTATACCGCAGGGGAAAGTCATATGCGAACCGGTACCTTGTGATGTACGTTCTTTCAAATCAGACAGAAGGAAATCGTTTAGGGATTTCCGTGAGTAAAAAAGTTGGAAACAGTGTTATCAGACATCATCTGACCCGGCTGATCCGGGAAAGCTACAGACTGCATGAAGACATGTTCAATAGTGGTTTGGACATTGTAGTCGTCGCAAGAAGCACAGCGAAGGACATCTCGTATCATGAAGTGGAGAGTGCGCTGCTGCATCTTGGGGGTCTTCACAAGATCATTAGTAAAGAAAAGAAGATGGAATCATTTTGAAAAAAATTTTGATCGCTTTGATAAAATTTTATAGAAAATATCTTTCTCCGATGAAAACGACCAAGTGTCCGTATTGTCCAACCTGTTCGTTGTACGGGCTGGAAGCTGTCGAAAAATACGGAGCCATCAAGGGCGGCACGCTGGCTTTATGGAGAATTATAAGATGCAATCCTTTTTCAAAAGGTGGATATGATCCGGTTCCATAGTGGAGGTATTTTAAGTGTCAGAAATGTTATTAACAGCGTATGACGGTGCGATTCTCGGACCAATCGCAAAATTACTTGGATGGGTAATGAATGGAGTCTACTATCTGATGGATCAGATTGGAATTGGTAATGTAGGTCTTTCCATCATTATATTTACGATTATTATTTATCTTCTTCTGTTCCCGCTTACTTATAAGCAGCAGAAGTTCTCAAAGCTGTCACAGAAGATGCAGCCGGAGCTGAATGCGATTAATAAAAAGTATCAGGGAAAAAAGGATCAGGCATCCATGATGGCAATGCAGCAGGAGACACAGGCTGTCTATGAGAAGTACGGTGTTTCCATGATGGGAAGCTGCGTGCAGATGCTGATTCAGATGCCGCTTCTGTTTGCTTTGTATCGTGTATTCATGAACGTTCCTGCCTATGTAAGCGGTATTAAGAATTTGTTCACACAGCCGCTTGGCGGCAATGCAACATCCCTGGTAGACGGCATCATGGCGACAGAGGGATATCAGGATACCATGACCAATCTGGTGTCTACACTTAAGATCACGACACAGCCGGTAGCTAATTTTACTGTTTCGGATCCGACCGCGATTGCCAACTCGATCGTGGATGTTACTTATAAGATGAACTCCAGCGGATGGGATGCGTTAAAGGATGCATTCCCGGCTCTCTCCAGTGAGATTTCATCCACCTATGAGACGGTGTCCCATGTAAATAATTTCTTTGGAATGAATATTTCAGATACACCGCTTCATGTGATTACATCAAGTTTTTCTGCAGGTGCTTACCTTATGGTCATTGCAGCCTTGCTGGTTCCGATTATTTCTTATCTGACGCAGGTATTGAACATCAAGTTAATGCCGCAGGCGACTGCAAGTGGCAATGACCAGAGCGATGCGATGGCACAGCAGATGAAGATGATGAACCGCATGATGCCGTTATTCTCACTGGTTATGTGTTTTACCGTTCCGGTCGGTCTTGGTATCTACTGGATTGCCGGTGCTGTTGTCCGTGTTGTACAGCAGTATTTCCTGAACAAGCATTTCGAGAAGATGAATCTTGAAGATATTATCAAGAAGAATCAGGAAAAGGCGAAGAAAAAGCGCGAGAAGATGGGAATCGCCGAGAATCAGATTTCCAATGCTGCAAAAATGAATACCAGACAGATGGTAGATGCGAATAAGAAGCAGTTGAGCAGTGCGGAGAAAGAGCTTGAGATCGAGAAGGCGAACGCAGCGAAGTCGAAGGCAAAAGCCGGAAGCATGAGCGCGAAAGCAAATATGGTACGTGAGTTTAACGAGCGCAACAACAGAAAGTAAGTTTCGGGGTGGAGTAAGTTAGAAAGGGTATGGTGATGAAAATGGATTATATTGAGATTTCAGCAAAGACAGTCGATGACGCAATCACAGAAGCCATCATCAAGCTGGGGACAACCCATGACAAGATCGAATATGAAGTAATTGAAAAGGGAAGCGCAGGTTTCCTTGGAATCAACAGAAAGGATGCTGTGATCCGCGCCCGCAGGAAGAATGATACGAATGATAATATCCGTGATTTTCTTGAGAGTGTATTTAAGGCAATGGGACTTACCGTCACGATCCAGATCGAGAAGGAAGAGGACAGCAATGTCGTGAACGTTGACTTAAAGGGAGACGATATGGGTGTTCTGATTGGTAAGAGAGGACAGACGCTGGATGCACTTCAGTACCTGACCAACCTTGCAGTGAATAAGAATTCCGAAGAGTATGTGAAGGTCAAGATCGATACGGAGGATTACCGGAAGCGAAGAAGAGAGACGCTTGAGAATCTTGCTAAGAACATTGCTTACAAGGTGAAGAGAACGAAGCGCCCGGTTTCTTTAGAGCCGATGAATCCGTTTGAGAGAAGAGTCATTCATTCGACTTTACAGAATGATAAGTTTGTGACAACGCACAGTGAAGGCGAGGAGCCTTACAGACATGTGGTTGTTACCCTGAAGAAATAGAGTACAAAATGGGGGTGTCATCCGACATCCCCATTCTTTCATTAAAGGAGATTTATGAAAACAGATACTATTGCTGCGATTGCGACTGCCATGGCAGGATCTGGAATCGGAATTGTCAGAATCAGCGGGGAAGAAGCGGTTTCCATTACAGATCAGATTTTTCATATGCCGGGCGGTAAGAAGCTTTCGGATATGGAGACACACACGATTCATTACGGACACATCCGGGATGGAGAGGAAGTCATTGATGAGGTAATGGTTTTACTGATGCGCGGACCCCGGAGTTACACTAGGGAAGATACAGTTGAGATTGACTGTCACGGCGGTGTTTATGTGATGAAGCGCATTTTGGAGACAGTTATCAAATATGGAGCACGTCCTGCAGAGCCGGGAGAATTCACAAAGCGTGCATTTTTGAACGGACGTATTGATCTGTCCCAGGCGGAGTCTGTGATTGATGTGATTTCGGCGAAAAATGAATTTGCCTTAAAGAGTTCCATGAAGCAGTTGTCCGGCGCTGTCTCAGATGCAGTCAAAGAGATTCGCGGAGAGATTCTCCACGAGATCGCATTTATTGAATCGGCGCTTGATGATCCGGAGCATATCAGTCTGGATGGTTACGGGGAGAGACTGGAGCTTACCATAGAGGGTGCAGTGGACAGAATTGAGAAGCTGTTGGCTTCTAGTGATAACGGCCGCATCTTAAAAGAGGGAATTTCTACCGTTATTGTGGGAAAACCAAATGCCGGAAAATCGTCACTTCTTAACACTCTATTGGGCGAGGAGCGGGCAATCGTTACAGAAATTGCCGGTACTACAAGGGATGTGCTTGAAGAGCAGATTAACCTGAATGGAATCATACTCAATATCATAGACACTGCAGGGATTCGTGATACGGATGACATTGTGGAAAAAATCGGAGTCGACAAGGCACGAAAATATGTGAAGGATGCAGATCTGATTCTGTATGTAGTGGATGCCTCCACGAATCTGGATGAGAACGACGGGGAGATCATGGAGCTGCTTCATGGAAGACGCACGATCGTACTTTTGAACAAATCGGACTTAACGCCGTTGACAACAGCGGAGGATATTCGTGTACATGTGGATAAAGACTGTCCGGTTATTTCTATTTCGGCGAGAGAGCAGAAGGGAATCGATGTCTTTACCGAGCAGATCCGGAAAATGTTTTTCCGGGGAGAAGTTACCTTTAATGATGAAGTCTATATTACGAATATTCGTCATAAAACCGCTTTACAGGAGGCACTTTCTAGTTTACATTTAGTAGAGCAGAGTATCGCGGATGGAATGCCGGAGGACTTTTACTCGATTGACCTGATGAATGCGTATGAGGTGCTGGGAACCATCATCGGGGAAGCGGTGGAAGATGATCTCGTCAATGAGATATTCAGTAAGTTTTGTATGGGAAAATAGTTGGCCTAAATATTTAAGAAACCATTGGACGGCTATTATTGGAAGTATGCAACCATAGGATAAGGAGGAAGCAGCGATGATTCGACATATCTGTATGTTTAAGCTGAAGGATGAGAATAAGGAAGCAAATTTGAAGGAGGCACTGCGCCGTTTGGAGGAGATGAGAGAGATTTCCCTGATTGCAACGTTTGAGGTTGTGACGAATGCGGCTGCTGCTCCGGACAGCAATTATGATCTTTCACTTATTTTTGATTTTAAGAATATGGATGATCTGAATGCATATCAGAAGCATCCGATGCATGTGGAGTTTGGTAAGTTTATTACAGCAATCAGAGAGAGCAGGGCTTGTATTGATTATGAATTCTAAGAATCTTTTGGAAGAAACGTATGATGTGGCAGTTGTGGGAGCGGGACATGCAGGATGTGAGGCGGCGCTTGCCTGTGCGAGACTGGGGCTCGAGACAATTATTTTTACTGTGAGTGTGGACAGTATCGCCCTGATGCCGTGTAATCCGAATATCGGCGGAAGTTCCAAGGGGCATCTGGTTCGTGAGATCGATGCGCTTGGCGGCCAGATGGGAATCAATATTGATAAGACATTTATTCAGTCAAAAATGCTGAACAAATCCAAGGGTCCGGCAGTTCATTCGCTGCGTGCACAGGCGGATAAGGCAAATTACAGCATGGAGATGCGGAATACATTACAGAATACGGAGCATCTGACGATCCGCCAGGCGGAGGTTGCCGAGATTCTCACAAAAGAGGGCGATCGTGAGCAGATTACCGGTGTAAAGACGGTTTCGGGTGCAATGTATCACTGTAAGGCGGTTGTGTTGTGTACGGGAACGTATCTTCGCGCACGTTGTCTGACTGGCGAGATGATTACCTATACCGGACCGAACGGTTTGATGGCTGCAAATCATCTGACCAACTCATTACTGGCACATGGAGTAGAAATGTTCCGCTTCAAGACCGGTACACCGGCAAGAATTGACAAACGGTCGATTGATTTTTCCAAGATGGAAGAGCAGAGGGGAGACGAAAAAGTCGTTCCGTTTTCTTTCACGACAAATCCCAAAGATGTGCAGATCGACCAGGTGTCCTGCTGGCTGACTTACACGAATGAGAAAACGCATGAGATTATCCGCAACAATCTGGACCGGTCTCCGATCTATGCGGGAATCATAGAGGGAACCGGGCCGCGTTACTGTCCATCCATTGAGGATAAGGTGGTTAAGTTTGCGGATAAGGACAGGCATCAGATTTTCATTGAGCCGGAAGGACTTCACACGAATGAGATGTATGTCGGAGGAATGTCCTCATCACTTCCGGAGGATGTGCAGCATGAGATGTACCGCACTCTGCCGGGACTGGAGCATGTGAAAATTGTCCGGAATGCCTATGCGATCGAATATGATTGTATTAATCCGAACCAGCTGTATGCGTCCCTTGAATTTAAGAAGATCCGGGGACTTTTTTCCGGAGGGCAGTTCAACGGCAGCAGCGGTTATGAGGAGGCAGCCTGTCAGGGACTCATTGCCGGTATCAATGCGGCGATGGAGATTCTCGGAAGAGAGCCGCTGGTGCTGGACCGGTCGGAGGCTTATATCGGAGTTCTGATTGATGATCTGGTGACGAAGGAGAATCATGAACCATATCGTATGATGACGTCGCGTGCGGAATACCGTCTGTTGCTTCGCCAGGATAATGCGGATCTGCGTCTCACGAAAAAGGGATATGAGATCGGTCTGATCTCAAAAGAGCGGTACGACTGGGTCTGTAAAAAAGAGCAGATGATCAAAGAGGAGATTGACCGTGTTGCGAAGGTTCATGTAGGTGCGAACAAAGAAGTGCAGGCTCTTCTGGAGAGTTACGGTAGTATACCGTTAAATACCGGTGTGACGTTAACGGAGCTGATCCGCAGACCGGAGCTTGATTATGATAAGCTGGCGCCGATTGATCACGAGAGACCGGTGCTTCCGGAAGAAGTGAGAGAACAGGTTAATATTCTGATTAAGTATGACGGGTATATTTCCAGGCAGATCAAGCAGGTGGAAAGCTTTAAGAAGCTGGAGAAGAAAAAGATACCGGAAGGATTCGATTATGATGAGGTTCCGAGTCTGCGCATTGAGGCGCGGCAGAAGTTAAAGCTGTACAGTCCGACGTCAATCGGTCAGGCGTCGCGTATCTCCGGTGTATCGCCGGCGGATGTTTCGGTATTGCTGGTGTACATGGAACAGATGAATCATCATGGGGAACATCATTCATAGGAGTATCATTCATAAAAAGAAAAACAGCGCAGAAATGGAGATTTGTGTTTTGCACAAACTTGATATGCGCTTAAAAACAGTGCAGGAATGGAGAGGTGGTTTATGGCGTATAATCTTGAAAAGTTCAAAAAAGGCCTGGATGATTTGCAGATCCATCTGGACGAAAAACAGATGGGACAATTTCTAACCTATTATGAACTTCTGGTAGAAACGAATAAAGTTATGAACCTGACCGCTATCACAGAGTTTGACGAAGTAATTGAGAAGCATTTTCTTGACAGCCTTTCGTTGTGTCGTGTGAAGGATTTAAGAAGTATCGAAGATCGGCCGGAGACATATCGGATTCTGGATCTTGGGACGGGGGCAGGTTTTCCGGGAATTCCTTTAAAGATTGCTTTCCCGAAACTTCAGATTGTATTGGCAGATTCACTGAATAAGAGAATCCGTTTCTTACAGGAGGTCATTGATACACTCGGATTGGAAGATGTGACTGCTGTTCATGGAAGAGCAGAGGAGATGGGTAGAAATACATTATATCGGGAACAGTTTGACCTATGCGTGTCCCGTGCCGTGGCAAATTTATCCTCTCTCAGTGAGTATTGTCTTCCATTTGTGAAGACCGGCGGAGCATTTATTTCCTATAAATCAGGAGAGGTGGATGAGGAAGCCACACAGGCAAAGAGAGCCATTTATCTTTTGGGTGGTGAAGTGAAGGACATTTACAAATTCGATTTGTTTGATCAGAAGCGTTCGTTTGTTGTGATTGAGAAAGAGAGGAAGACGCCGAAAGCTTATCCAAGAAAAGCCGGCACACCGACAAAAGAACCGCTGCAGTAACAGAAAAGAGAGATGATGCGATGGATCCTTGATCCGGTCGTGTCATCTCTCTTTGATTTTATGAAGTATTTGATTGTATAAGGTATGACGTTACATTAGTGATCTTCATGTAAAAACATCCGCATGATGTTCAGAAGCTTATCCGGTACTTCAAGCTGCGGGGTTAGACCTGCATTTGAAATATAGGCGGTTTCGACAGCCGCGTTTTTGTGTGCATAAGAATCTGCAATGGCAACTGCATCTGTCATGGAACGGCTTTCAATAATATACAGTGGAACGGTAAGCTTTTTCACGGCATGTCCGATTGCATTGTCGGTGTAATGTCCCTCGATGCTTGCCATCAGATATTTTCCGTGGCTCTTTCCCATGTGCGATGCCTCATAGTAGGCATCGAGCATTTTACTGGATACAAGCTGCGGTCTGCTAAAATATGTTTTCTGCAGTGTCCGCCGGATATTGGATTCGTGTGTCCGGACATTGTAGAGGAATGTTCCGAGGATCGGCAGCTCCAGCAGTGCCTTTTTGACAGAGGAATACTTGTCCGGTGTGCGGTCAAAACTGTTCATCGCAGGCGGATTGATCGCAGTGATGCTTGCGAGAAGATTCGGATTCATATTCTGGGCAAGTACCGCAAACGAAATGGAATTGCCTGTCGTCACGACATCCGGGCGTTCCCCGATCACATCATGAATAAAATCTGTGAGAAGCTGTACATACAGGTAATTGGTATAAGTCAGATAAGGCTTGTCCGAGCGGCCGCATCCCAACAGATCTATGGTATATACCGTATAATGCTTTTCAAGCTTTTTCACAAGTCTGCACCACTCATAGGAAGAAGCGATCGGATTTAATTCGTGAATGAGAAGGAGCGGAGAACCGGAGCCGCGCTTGGTATAAAAAATGCTGCCGTTTTTCCAGTGATAGTAGCTGCCGCTTTCCGTCTTTAAAATATTTTTCATCTCTGCTGTCATATCGATGAAGCGGTTCACAAGATGAATCGTGCCTGCAGCAAGAGCAGTCAGCAGAAAGAAATGTCTGATGTTCTTTTTCATGCTATTGTTCATAGAACCTCCCGTAATCTTTGCAAAATGTTTCCTATTATTTATATTATAGCCGCTTTCCATAACTTATACAAATTAAAAATTCTGAAAATATAAATTTTTGCTTTTCATTGAATTACGTTTGGTATAAAATAATACTGGTAATTTGGTTTTTAATATCAAACATATGTTCGGTGGCAAAATGGTAGAAGAATATATTCAGAAAATTTATGAGGAACTTTTAAAAGAGGAGCAGAACAGTGCGAAGCGGATTTCTGATTTACAGATTCATTTGAAAGAGACGCAGGCAATGATCCATTTGCTTGAGGAGACGAATGATCCTAATTATGAGTCGTTTACTCCAAGAAAAGTAAATTCCAGGAATAAGCAGAAAATCGATGAATTGCATGTAGAGATGAAAGAACTCGAGGAAGCAATTCAGCAGGAGACAGACTACCATACGCAGCAGATGGAAAGAGTGGAAGAAGCGGCGAAGGTATTGCGGCAGGCGAAAGCAGATGTTGCATGCAGGTGTGACAGAAATACACTTGAGGAAGAAAGGTACCATACGTCTCTCCTTGAAACGCAGGAGAATGAGAGACAGCGCATTTCACGCGAACTTCATGACAGTACCGTTCAGAATCTTACGGCAATGGTTCACATGGCAGAACTGTGCAGTAAACTGGTGGATATGGATCCGATCCGGTGTAAGCTGGAACTCAGTAAGATGATCAAGAATCTCAGGGAGATCATCGATGATACCAGAAAGATGATTTATAACCTGCGCCCTATGTCTTTTGATGATATTGGTCTGGATATTACAATCGAGAGAACTTTGGACAAGCTGGAAGCAACCGGTACGAAGAAGATTCATTTTGTAGTGGAAGGAACTCCTTATCAATTAAAACCGATTATCGGGATAACGTTACTTAGAATTATTCAGGAGGCATGCAGCAATGCGATCTGTCATGCAAACCCGACTCTGATACATGTTCTGTTAAGATACGAGCAAGGGGCTATCACGGTAATAGTCGAGGATGATGGAACAGGATTTGATGTTCATATTCTGGATGAGCGTCCAAGGGATGATAATTCTGGGTTTGGAATGTCTATGATGAAAGAACGAGTATATTTATTATCCGGTTCGATACAGATTGACTCTAAGATCGGTGTTGGAACAAAAATTGTAGTGATAGTACCTATTAGTAACAAGGAGGAGTTTTAAATGGCAGTAAAAGTAATGATTACAGATGATCATTCATTGATTCGTGAAGGATTAAAGCAGCTGTTGGAACTGGAAGGAGACTTTCAGGTAATTGCAGAGGCGTGTGATGGTATTGATTGCATGGAAAAATTAAAAGAGCAGATACCGGATGTTTTGTTGCTGGATATCAATATGCCGCGCATGAATGGACTTGAAGTTTTGCAGAAGATTAAAGATGAGAAAATAGATGTCAAGATTCTTGTTCTTACCGTACATAATGAAGTGGAGTATTTATTGAAAGCAGTGGACATCGGAATCAATGGTTATCTGTTGAAAGACTCTGAGTCTTCTGAATTGAAAAAAGCAATCTTATCTGTTGTCGATGGAGAAGATTACATACAGCCGAGTCTGATTCCTGTTTTAAATGCAAAAATGATTGACCGGGATATGGACAGCGAGAAGATTGAAAAACTGACGAAGAGAGAACTTGAAGTGTTGAAGCTTCTTGCAGTTGGAATGTACAATAAGGGGGTGGCTGATGAATTGCACATCAGCGAACGTACTGTGAAAAATCATGTATCGAGTATCTTTAAAAAGATTGATGTTTCTGATCGTACGCAGGCAGCGGTATTTGCTATTCGGAATAATTTGATTTCTATTCATTAGTATTAGAGAGTATAAAGATTGAGTGTTTCGGAATCATCCGATACACTCAATTATTTTATAAAAAAAATAATGTTTATTACTATATAAAATTGTTTTAAAACGCGTATTATTGGAAAAATCATTGCAATGTTTCACGTGAAACATTATATAAATGAAATGTTTCACACATGTTTTCTACAAGATTTTGTATTTACAAAAAAACAGAAATACAACAGTTTGCAATTAGCGTGAAAATGTTTCACGTGAAACATTTCATACGAACTTTCCTATAGAAAAGAATATGTAAAAGTGTTATAATGAACTCTGTCGAGTTCATATTAGAAGTTTCAATGAAACTTCGGATGCGCAAAAAGAAGCGCAAACAGAAGAGATAATGAACTCTGGCAAACAAAACGCACCAAATAAACAGGGTAATAAAAATTTAAAAGAGGTAATATATGAGCAGAATAATTGCAATCGCAAACCAAAAAGGTGGTGTTGGTAAGACAACCACAGCTATCAATTTATCATCCTGTCTTGCAGAAGCAGGAAAGAAAGTGTTGACCATTGATCTTGACCCGCAGGGAAATATGACAAGCGGATTAGGCGTTGATAAAAACGAACTGGAAAATACTGTATATGAATTGATGCTGGATGAGTGTTCCATCAAAGAGAGTATGGCAGATACCGTAGTAGAAGGAATGAAGATTATCCCGTCCAATGTGAATCTTGCCGGAGCAGAGATCGAGTTACTTGGTATCAATGAAAAGGAATATATTTTAAAAAATGCCGTAGATTATATCAGGGATGATTATGATTTTATCATCATTGACTGCCCACCATCCTTAAACATGCTGACGATCAATGCGATGACAACCGCGGATTCGGTGCTGGTTCCGATTCAGTGTGAGTATTACGCACTCGAGGGATTGAGCCAGTTGATCCACACGATTGATCTGGTACAGCAGAGATTGAATCCGGATCTCATCATCGACGGAGTTGTCTTCACGATGTATGATGTGCGAACCAATCTGTCCAATCAGGTAGTAGAGAATGTAAAAGAAAATCTTGATACCAAGATCTATGAGACACTGATTCCGAGAAATATCCGATTAGCAGAGGCTCCATCTCACGGACTTCCGATCAATATGTATGATTCAAAATCAGCGGGAACAGAAAGTTATCGTATGTTGGCAAAAGAAGTGATGGAGAGATAAGGAGGAAAAATATGGCTGCTGCAAAAAAAGGTGGACTGGGAAAGGGAATTGATTCTTTAATTCCAAACAAAGTAAGTGCCACAAAAACGGAAGCAAAGAATGAAAATGCAAAAAACGATAAAGTCATCGAGGGTGTTCTGGTAAATATCAATAAGGTAGAACCGAACCGGGAACAGCCAAGAAAGAATTTTGATGAGGATGCCCTGTTGGAATTGTCCGAGTCAATCAAACAGTTTGGTGTGTTACAGCCTCTGCTTGTACAGGACAGAAAAGGATATTATGAAATTATTGCCGGCGAGCGCAGATGGCGAGCAGCGAAACTTGCCGGATTAAAAGAGGTTCCAGTAATTATCAAGAATCTTTCCAACCAGGAAGTCGTAGAAATCTCCCTGATCGAAAATATCCAGAGAGAAAACTTAAATCCGATTGAGGAAGCAATCGCATACAAGCGGTTACTGACAGAGTTCAATCTGAAACAGGATGAAGTTGCCGAGCGTGTATCGAAGAGCAGAACCGCTGTCACAAATTCCATGCGACTGTTAAAACTCGACGAGAGAGTACAGCAGATGGTAATTGATGACATGATCTCGACCGGACATGCGAGAGCACTTCTCGGTATTGACGATCAGGAAAAACAGTATACGACAGCACAGAAAATTTTCGACGAAAAACTGAGTGTGCGTGAGACGGAAAAACTGGTAAAGAAGATCCAGCAGGAAAAAGATCAGCCGGAAGCAAAGGAAGAGGTAAAGATCGATCCAAAGATGGAAGCAATCTGCCGTGATCTGGAAGAGAAGATGAAAGTCATTCTTGGAACAAAGGTTGCCATCAATCAGAAGGATAACCAGAAGGGCAGGATCGAAATTGAATATTATTCTATGGATGAACTTGACCGTATCATGGATCTGTTTGGATCCATCCGAAAATAGACAGAGTAAGATTCTGATAAAAGTCATATCAGAATAAAGAGAGAGGAAGCATATGATTTCACAGTATTTAGGTTTTGATTCCGATTATATTATTATCGGACTTAGCGCAGTGGTTCTGATTCTATTGATTCTTATCATTGTAAATATAGCGCAGATGCGGAAGCTGAAAAAAGCATACAAAGTATTTATGAGCGGAAAAAACGGTAAGAATCTGGAAGATACCCTGATCAAGCGTCTGGATCAGGTAGATACACTTCTTGAGGCAAACAATGAGAATGAAAAAACAATCAAATCATTGTTTGAGGCCATGCAGCTGACCTATCAGAAGATGGGACTGATAAAGTATGATGCGTTCAACGAGATGGGAGGAAAACTCAGTTTTTCTCTTGCCATGCTGGATGTAAGGAATAACGGATTTATCATCAATGCCATGCACACACGCGAAGGCTGCTATACATATATCAAAGAGATCGTAGATGGTAATTCCATTATCGTGTTATCGGATGAGGAGCAGAAAGCTCTCGACAGAGCTATGGGAAAAACAGAAAACAACGAATGAGGATAATGTATGAGAATACAACTGGTAAGAACACTGCAAGGGGGGGAGAAACTTGCAGGGCCGGTCATAACGAAGGAAAATGAAATTCTCATTTCTGAGGGAACAACGCTGAAAACGGAATATCTGGATCTGATCTCCTTTCTGGGAATCGAGACCGTGTGTATCGAAGACCCCTATGAGGAAGATGAAACACCACATGATATTATCAGTAACGAAAAACGGGAAGAATATATTGAAAAAATAAAATCTATTCTGGAAAAGCATATTTATCACAGGGGCAGTTCTCTTCGGGAAATTGAATACGTCGCAGAGGACATTATTCAGGATGTCATGCAGGCGGATGAAAATATGGTAATTGATCTTTTGGAACGCGAAGGTAATTTGTACGAACATACACTTGTAGTAACAAAATTATGTATTATAGTCGCAAAAAAAATGAAGCTCACTGCGGAGCAGATTTACAGACTTGCACTGGGAGCATTGCTGCATGATCTGGGACTCCGCTACATTACGGTGCCGTATATCAACTGCGACATCAACGAATTGTCAGAAGCAGAGGCTTTTGAATACCGGAAGCATCCGATCCTTGCGTACTCTGTTCTGGAGGAAGAAAAATGGATGGATCCTTTTGTAAAAAAAATGGTACTTGTACATCATGAGAGAAGAGACGGTTCCGGATTTCCGTTGAAGCAGAAAACGCGGGATACGGAATGTGGAATATTACAGGCATGTGATGCGTTCGACTGTTTTATCAGCGGGATGGAATGCAGACGTATGAGCATCCAGCAGGCACTTGAGTATCTGGTGGAAGGTACGGATATTTTTTATGACAGGAGAATTGTGCGTGTGATCGAGCGGCTCGTCGCACGCTATCCGGTCGGGACGAGAGTCCGGCTCAATACCGGAGAGTCCGGCATCGTTTTAAAACAGACAGAAAATTCCATCCGGCCTGTAATTAGAATTTTGGATGAAGAGGACCGGTTGACGGAAAAGATATACCAGTTGAATAAGAACAAGAATGTATCTATTCTTCAGGTCGAAAACTAGAAACAGAAAGAGGTGAAGATAGAAAATGCACAAATTTCTAAGAGCCATCGGATTCAGTCATATTACAAAAGAACAGCTGCAGCATATTTTTGCAGATATTATAAGCGCACCGACGGTTCAGAAGGCAGCACTTGATTCGGAGGGCAATGAATTTGCAGAACTGTCAAAGGAGTACGGAGATTTTTTCGGAATCTCTGTCCGGGGCGTGTATAACGAAGATGATACCTTTGAGATGGAATATTACTATCCGTATTTGTGTGGAAAGAACATATCCACAATAGAACCCGCAGAAGTGGAAAAACATGCAGAAAAAGAATCCTATGCGGGGATATGTGATGAAGTACGCATTGGAGTGACACTCATTTTTTATCTTCAGAATGTGGTGGATTATCTTGCGGTCAGCAAGAACAGAGGATATATGAATCTGGCAGACGGCGTCATTTTAGCTGCGCTGTCTACGGAGGGAAAGATTTTGTTCCCGATCAATAAGGCGGAGAAAAAAGTGCCCCATGCGCCAAAGGAGGGGACAGACCGGAATCATCTGATTGCCGCGGCAAGAGACGGGGATGAGGATGCGATTGAGAATCTGACGCTGGAGGACATTGATACCTACTCGCTGTTGTCAAAAAGGATCACACATGAAGATGTGCTTAGCATTGTGGATACCTACTTTATGCCGTACGGTATCGAGAGCGATCAGTATTCGGTGCTCGGCGAGATCATGGATGTGACACTGCTCCAGAACCGTTTCACGGAGGAAAATGTATATTCCATGGAAATCATGTGCAATGATATTCTTTTCAGCGTCTGTATCAATCAAAAAGATCTGCTCGGCGAACCGGAAGTGGGCAGACGTTTTAAGGGAAATATCTGGATGCAGGGCAGCGTAAAATACCGGGATTAGTTTGTGATTTTCCTATGGTCTTTTGACGGATAATATGATAAAATGAATAAGCTGTATACAGAGAAGCCTGTATACAGCAAATATATGTTTCCTTAGTTAAATGGATATAACAGCCCCCTCCTAAGGGGCAACTAAGTGCAGACCATTTAGTGAGACACAACGGGATTTTAGAGTTTGCAAAAAGGCTAAAATCAATATATAATAGCAGGGACAATTCATCACGAAAGTGATTGGATTCATAAACATGGCAGCCGGAGCCAAAAAGGCTGAAAAGCCCGAAAATACGGCATTTGTTCCCTTAGTTAAATGGATATAACGGGGTCCTCCTAATAATCAGGTCATCAAAGTCCTGGGAGGCGGATCGCTCCATCCTTGACCATGAAAAATCGAATATGTCTCCGTAGCTCAGTTGGATAGAGCACACGCCTCCTAAGCGTGGGGCCGGCAGTTCAAATCTGCCCGGGGACGCCATAAATGCCGTAACCGCAAGAGGTTGCGGCATTTTCCTTATCTTTTTTCGCTACGAGGATTAGAACAGATTTCCTTTTTATCATTGGTTAGAGTGGAGACTTCTTACTCCCATCTGCTCAAATTTCCATCACAGGACTCGAACGATTTTTATGCCAAACTTGAAAAAACTGCTCATTTTGCTAATGAGCACTGCCGCAGCGTTTTATGTCGTCTCATGCTTTCCTGTGTATTTATGCACCAATCAGTTTTTTTGCTAACTGATTCATAATCTGTTCTCCATACTGCTCAACAAACTTTTTCGTGAAGGCATCCATGAGTTCGGGTTTAGCCTCCAACTGCTTCAGCAGAATTTCAGAGTCAGGTTCAGCAACGGCGCTTTCTGCGCGAAGCCTTTGCTCAACGCCACGCAAATCCGCGTTCGCATAAAAGGCCATTTCGAATTTCTGGGCGTTGACCTTCCGATCCTCATCCAAGATGTGTGCGTAAACTTGGGTAACCATGTCGCTTTGTGCATGACCGGTATCACCCTGCGTTGCCTTAACATCTCCCTTATTGATTTTCAGCTTATAAGTTGTGCTGGAGTGACGGAGAGAATGAAAAACAACATTTGGAAGACCAGCGGATTTTTTCAATCGTTCAAACTGATTTCCAATAATCCGATCTTCACAGGGGCGGCCCGTTTCCTGCGCCAAAACCAGATTGTAGTCGATATAGTCATCGCCCATAAACTCCTTGAGCTTGTCCTGCTTCTCTTTCCATTCCCGCAAGATAAAGGCAAGAGTTCGCGGAATCCAAACCTTACGAATGCTGCTTTCTGTTTTAGGCTTTTTCAAAACGAGCCGCGTAGAAGACTTCCCGCCCATCAAGCGCGGGAATACAAAGAGGATGTCCTTTTCGCCAACTGCGTTGATAGCCTTCTGGTCAACACGGGCCAGCTCTTTTTCAATCCAGACGAAGGCATCATCCCGAGCGATTTCTTCATCTGATATATGAACACAGTCCCATGTAAGGCCGGTGATTTCGCCCATCCGCATGGAGCAGGCAAAGGCCAGGTTGATTGCGACATACAGCTTTCCATCCGAGCAGTGGTTGAGAGCATCTCGAATAATATCGGCAGTCCAGATGGCTCTGACCTTTTTCTCCCGCTTGGGCAAGATTGCATCCTCGAACGGATTTTTACCAATAATGTCCCAGCGGACAGCCTGATGAAATGCACAGCGCATCAGCTTAATAATCTTTTCAATGGTGCATGGCGTAACAAAGTCTGTCCGTGCATGTCTGTATGGAGTTTCGATTGGAGGCGTTTTCTGCAGCTTCTGGATGAATTGGTCCACTGACCTGCGATTGATGTCCTGCACAATTTCGTCCCCAATCAACGGGTTAATGTAATTGCTGATTAAGCCATTATTAGAAGCATAAACAGACAGTCCCCATCTTTTGGTTCCATATAGTTCTACAAAGTCTCGCAGAAAATCTTTTACGGTCAGTTCACTGGGCGGAATAAAAGTGCCGTTATTGATCTCATTTTCCACCGCGGCTTTCCGCTTCAACGCCTCTTTTTTGGTTATAAAAGTTTCCCACTTCTGTTTCTTCTCACCTTTTGAGTCATCATAGGTGTAGACAACAGCATATTTCTTACCGCGTTTCTGTATTGATGCCATAGTTGTAGGCTCCCTTCCAAATCAATCGGAACCATCAAGCCATTCGTCAAAGGACTTTCTGGAAATCCTCAATTTAGTCCCTATGCGTACAGATTTGAATGCTCCGCTGGCGCACAGGTTATAAATGGAGCGTTTGCTGACGCCCAGGATCTCAGCAGCCTCTGAAACGGAATAGCTCCGTTTTTCTGCATTATTCCGATCTGTGTTTTCAAGAAATTGTTTATCAGCCACGAATAGCCTCCTTTCTGTGTGGCCGACAAAGAAGCCTACGATTCCCTACATATATCATATACGCTTTCTCTGCCGCCACATCAACAAAAAAGTAAAAAACAAGGCGTTCGATTCCAAATATTTAAGTAAGCTGTCCCAGGTCACTTCCTGCGCCGGGGCTTTCCGCCGCGTATTGCCAGGGCCTGCTATGCAGTATTTCAACCGTGGGTGAGCACACAAAGTCTCCGCACACTATCCGCGCTCCCTGTATAACCCCTGAAACAGAGTTATTCTTTTTTCAAAGTACAAAGGCGTACAGATCAGCATGGAACATCCTGCTATATCTGTACGCCCTATAAATAGGAAAATGGTGCAGGAATTTCTGCACACATTACATGCTTTCTCAAAAACTTTTGAGAAAGTAAAAGCACGCGCCCGAAACACCAAATATAGATATTCATTCTTGACTAAATCAATATATTGTGCTACCCTGTACTTGTAATTGATTTTTGTGCGTTCCCCATGTGGGATACAGATCTTGTATCTGTACGGCAAGGCTCAAAGCCCTGCATTGCACACGCAGTTAAGATTGTATTTGTGCCAGTAGTATTGCTGCGCCCATTCGGGCCAGTATATTACTGGCTTTTTTTATTTTTCGGGGTTTCCCCATCAGCGAGGATGACATTGGTTCATAGGCAACTATGGACAACAGGCGTTTTGCCCTTTGTCATGCTCGCTTTTTTGTCGCCCAAATGCCGGAAACGGCTTTGAGGATATATCAAACTACAGAAAGGCAGGTAACACGCATGAATGTAAAAAAGCGAAGGCAGGAGCCTATGGCAAAAAGGAAATGGCCTTTGGAGAACTGGCAGCATCAGAAGGTGCCCAAATCCAGCCAAGTCCATAGTCCAATGATTCGAGTACACGCTATTCCCCGCCGAACACGGAGGGGGTGCTAAAGATGCCGGCGAGCAATGTAGCCGCCGAAAAGCGAAGTCAACCCCAAATTTTGGTGGAAACGGCGGGCCTGTCCGAAGAGGAATGGCTTGCATACCGCCGGAAAGGGATTGGCGGCAGTGATGTGGCGGCTCTGCTGGGAATTTCACCCTGGCGGACGGCAAGAGACCTCTACTTTGACAAGTTGAATATTGTAGCGGTCGAAGATAATGAGGACAACTGGGTTGCTCTGGAAATGGGGCACCTGTTGGAGCCGTTGGTGGCGAAGATATTCCAACACCGCACAGGGTACAAGGTCTATCAGATCAAAAAAATGTTCCAGCACCCACAGTATTCGTGGATGCTGGCCGATGTGGACTATTTTGTGGAATTGCCGGATGGCAGTACCGCAATTCTGGAGATTAAAACGACAAATTATAACGCAAGGGATAACTGGTGGCTAAACGGTGAAGAAACTGTTCCCGTCTATTATGAAACCCAAGGGCGGCACTATATGGCTGTCATGAATGTGGATCGCTGCTTCTTCTGCTGCCTGTATGGCAACAACGAGGAAGAAACCATTATTCGTGAAATCCGGCGGGATGAGTCCTATGAGGAGGAGATGATTTTCCTGGAGCAGTATTTCTGGGAAAACCATGTTCTTACCAGGACGCCGCCGCCTTATACCGAAGATGGTGATCTGGTGCTTGAAAGCGTGCGCCGGCATACGGGCTCCGCGGATCAGGATGCCCCCGTTGTAACGCTTGATTTGAGCCTGACAGCCAAATTGATGCGCTATCTCCAGCTCCAAGAGCAGAAGAAACTCACGGAAGCAGGCAGCAAAGAGATCGAGGCGGATATGAAGCGGCTGAAGGCGGCGCTGGTTGCGGAAATGGGCAAGAGCTGCAAGGCCGTTTGCCAACAGGATGGGGTGAACTATATTGTCACCTACAATCCAGTGAGAACGCCCGGCATTGACAAAGACAATCTGATACGGCTGAAGCTGGACCACCCTGATATTTACGAGCAGTATGTAACCGTTTCAGAATCCCGAAGGTTCAGTGTGAAAATTGATACCAAGACGGCATGAGAAAGGAGGAAAATGATTTGATCCATAGAGGAACTTATGATGGGACAATTTACTATAATCCTGCAAATAAGTTCTGCATCATCAGTGTAAAAACCGCGGAGAAGGATGTACCCGAAGAAGCCAGGTCTATCCGCCGACGCAAGGATCATCTGATTCGGTTTGTGGCAACCGGCTACGAACTGCCCCGCACAGATGCGGTAGAACTGGAACTGGATGGCGAATGGAAAAAAGGAAAGTATGGGATGCAGCTTCAGGTGGAGCAGTGGCATGAAATTGTCCCTCAAACCAAGAGTGGAGTGGAAGGCTATCTGGCCTCTGGCCTTATCAAAGGCATTGGGCCGGCGCTCGCCAAACAGATCGTATCACGCTTCGGCGTGGAGACACTGGACATTCTGCAAAATCGCCCGGAGCGGCTGCTGGAGATCAAGGGCATCACGGAGAACAAGCTGGAGGCCATCAAGACCTCATATGCAGAGAGCCGGATGTTGCAAGACCTGATGACGCTGCTCTCCCCGTTCAAGATTACACCGAAAACAGCGCAGAAGATTTATCAGTTTTTCGGCCCGGCCAGCGTGGACATTTTGAAAAAGAGTCCGTTTGAGCTTTGCCAAATATCCGGTTTTGGCTTTTTAAGGGTGGATGCCATCGTTCAGAAAAACGGAGGCGACCTGCGCGCCCCTATGCGAATCAAAGGCGCCTTGTTCTGGGCGTTGGAGGATAGCAAGGGGAAAAACGGACATTTGTTTTTGACCAGTGAGGCTTTGCAAAAAGAGGCGCTCCAATTACTCAACGCTAAAATCCCTATTCCTTCGCTTCGGCTCCATGCACAAGAGGTCAGCGATGTCCTCGAAGATATGATCCTGCATGGAGAGGTCGTATCCGTCAAAGGAGACATTTATCTTCCCCGTGTGTTTGCACAAGAGGATGAAACCGCCCGCCGGATTGCGATGCGTGTGGTGGAGCCTCCTGCTCCGGAGAAGATCGAACAAATTTTGGAGCAGGTCAAACGAGAAATTGGATTGGCGCTGTCCTCAAAACAGGAAGCGGCTGTGTATGCAACCTATCGCCACAATCTTTCCATCATCACAGGCTCCCCGGGCACCGGCAAGACAACCGTGCTGAAAACAATTTTGGAGGTCTACCGCCGCCTGCATCCCCAGGGAGAGATCGCCTTGATGGCGCCGACAGGCCGAGCCAGCCGGCGTATGGCGGAAAGCACCGGGGTTGATAAGGCCAAAACGCTGCACAGCATTTTGGGGCTCGCCAGCGAGGAAGATGAAATAAAACGCAACAACACCCAAGAGCCGCTTTCGGCCGATTTGATCATTGTGGACGAGTTTTCCATGGTGGACATGTGGCTGGCAAATAAATTTTTCTCACGCATCAAAGGTGGAGCACGGGTCATTCTTGTCGGAGACCCGGATCAGCTTCCCAGTGTAGGCGCCGGGAATGTGTTCCGCGAACTGATTGACTGCGGCCTTATCACCGTGACGGTGCTGGATCAGATTTTCCGTCAGTCCAAGGACAGCCTGATCGCCTACAACGCCAAATTCATTAACGAAGGCAACACCAAGCTGTACTACGGCCAGGATTTCGTTTTCATGGCAAGCAACAATCAGGCGGAAGCCGCTGAACGAATTGTTGCCCGCTACTGCCGGGAGATCGAGGAAAGTGGGATTGACCGGGTGCAGATCCTGTCGCCTTTCCGCTCGGATGGCGCGGCCTCTGCGGAACAGCTCAACGAAGCGATCCGCGAAGTGGTTAACCCGTTCCGTTCCGCCGAGGAAGAAATCAAAATCGGTGTCAAGGTATTCAGGGTCAATGACCGGATCATGCAGACCAAAAACACTGCCAAGGTATCCAATGGCGACCTGGGATTCATCCGCTATATCAAAAATGATGAAGATGGAACTCGCGTTGGACTTGACTTCGGTGTGGGCCGTGAGTTGGAGTACGGCATAGAGGATATGGTCAATCTGGACCTCGCCTATGCCACCACGATTCATAAAGCAATGGGCAGCGAGTACGATACGGTCATTATGCCGCTCTTAAAGGCACATACTGTCATGCTCTATCGAAATCTGCTCTACACTGGCATTACCCGCGCAAAAAAGCGTGTGGTGCTCATCGGTCAAAAGCAGGTACTGTTCATGGCAATCCATCGCAACGAGATCGGCAAACGCAACACGCTTCTGGGTGAGCGCATCCACCTGTACTATAAGGCGTACGCCCGGCGGGCCGGTATTCCCGTTCCGGCGGACTTGGAAAAAGAATTGAAGCACGCAGGCTAAAAATGTGACGCAAGGTGCAGAAAAATGCCCGGCGTCCCCTATTTATTATACAGGAAGGAGTTTATGAAGATGAGTGACAACAACAATAATGCAAAAACGATGTACGAGGCCGTTCCTGCCGCTGCGGAACTGAACAAGGTACCGGGGTTTGATCCGCTGAAGTTCCTCCGGCGTGCCGGGGACTCCATGAAATTGGACTTACCCTATCAGAAACTCTGGTTCCGAATGGCACACCCCAACGGGCGTATGCGTCTGACGGCCATGAGGATCACAGAGCAGATGGCGATTTTCGAGGCCAAGGTATTTCTGGACCGCAGTGACGCGGAGCCGTTCAGCGTGAGCGTTGCCCAGCAGACCATGCAGGATAGCAGGGACTTTGTGAAGGCAGCTCAAAATGAGGCGTTGAGCCAGGCCCTTTCGGACGCTGGATTTGGCATCCAGCTTGTGAGCGCCGACACTCATGCCGCTTCCGTACAGAAAGCGGCGCCTGTGAGTAAAACGCAGCCCTCTGCCATTACTCCGCCTGTGAGCACTGTGTTGCCGCAGGAGCCCTCCAGCGCCTCGCAGAAGGCCGCTGTTCTTTCCGAGGGTAATTCCGTTTCCGGGGGCACACAAACGCCACAGAGGGCATCTGAAAACGCAGAAACAGCAAGAACGAAGATTCAGCCTGCAGCAACTCCGGCCCATGAGCAGAGTTTGCCGGTAAGCCCTACTACAAACACGGATACGCTGCCAGCGGATTCCGCGCCAACGACAGAGCAGCCGGAAAACAGCAAGACAGCGGAGGAATTGCCAATTCATCTCCCTGCGGAAGAACTGCCAGTTCAGCGCCCTGCGGAGGATCTGACAGTCGCCAAGGAGGCACAGGAGGTCCCCGAAGCCAAAGTCGTACAAGAGGCCCCTGCATACACCCCGGATATGCCAGTAGAGGATATTCTGAAGGTGATGACGCTGGAACAGGCACAGGAGGTCGTTGTGGACAGCGGCGTATGCCGGGGGCTGACTATCGCAGAGGTGGCGAAGAAGCGGCCTGTCAATCTGCGTTTCTATTTGACTCCGGGCAACAAAAGCAAGGACAACATCGTTCGGGCTGCTGCCCAACTGGTCCTCAATTCACTTCAAAAGGCTGGTTGATGCGAAGCCCTGGCTCGGGTATGAAGGGAGGAATGACAAATGGGCTCATACCCGGATGAATTTCCTTTCGGCATCATGGAAGTTGTCAATCTATTAAACCTACGCATCAGGCGTCAACAGGCGAACAGCGTCTATGTGGACTGCCCGTTCTGCGGTGACCGCCGGGGACGGATGAATGTCAATTTCGTCAAGAATGTCTGGCGGTGCAACTACTGCGATGCACATGGCGGAATGCTGGCGCTGTATGCTGAACTTAACCATACGACTACATCCGATGCCTACTGGGAGATTGCAGAAGCTCTGTGTGACAATATCCAAGAGGAACACGCACGCTCCGGGAATGAAGCCCAACAGCGGCCGGCCAGTCCAAGCCCTTCAACTTCAGGGGCCTGGGCTGCCCCTGCCGGCCATTCTTCTTCCGAGCGAAAAACAGTACCACAGTCGAATAAGGCCAGTCCAGCGGAGATCCACCAGACGCTATCCCTGCTGCTTGCTCAACTTACGCTGCGGCCGGCACATCGGGAACATCTGCGCTCCCCTAAACGCGGGCTGTCTGATGAACAGATTGACGCACTGGGATTTAAGAGCACCCCACCGCCTTTTCTATGCCGGTCTATTACAGAACGGCTGATCAAGCAGGGCTGCAAGGTGCAGGGAGTGCCGGGCTTTTACCAGGATAACGGTGGACATTGGACTATGGCTTTTTATCAAAAGACAGCCGGCATCCTGATCCCTGCCATCGGCTTTGACGGCATGTTGCAGGGATTCCAGATCAAACTGGATATACCGCTGAAAAACAAGGATGATCCGCCGGAAAAGCCGGGAGCAAAATATATCTGGTTTTCGTCTTCCTCAAAAAAGGGCGGGACAGGATCGGGCAGCCCGGTACATCTGGCAGGAAATCCATCTGCCCGTGTCGTTTATGTGATTGAAGGTCTTTTGAAAGCAGACATCTCCCATTGCCTGACCGGGCGCACTTTCGCCGCGATTGCCGGCGCCAATAACACCAGTCCGTTGGACGCTATGTTCGCGTTGCTGGCGCAGAGTGGTACAGAGGAGATTATCGAAGCCCATGACATGGACAAGTACAACAACAAAATGACCATGGCCGGGGCATCCAAAATTTACTTAATGGCGCAAAAGCACGGCATGAATTGCCGGCGGTTGACTTGGAATCCCAATTATAAAGGGTTTGATGACTGGCAGCTGGCTTTGCGCCAGGGCAGTCAGCGGCAAAAGGAAATTGAAAAGTTGAGTTTCAAAGAGCAGTATCTGCGCGGGCTGTGCAAGCTGGCCCACATTGAGGACTGCGTGGAACAGTGGCAGCACCGGGCCGAGCAAGACATCGGACTGACAGAGTATCTGGGGCTGACAGGGGAGGAACATAAAACCTTCCTGTGCGGCGGCCGGGACGCTCTTGCCGCCCTGTTGGAGCCACAGCGGCGAAAACAAAGGTTTGTACTTTATCAACTTCAACTGGACGAAGAGAACGCGATCCCATTTGCTTTCAAGGATATTACAGCGTTAAAAGCGGCTGGTTATGAACAGCCGCCTGCGGCGATGTACTATGTGGCAGGAAGTGGAGAAATCTACTGCCCAGCGGAGGAATCGGATGACACACTTTTGAAGCGCCTGTTTGCCGACTGCCGGGAGCGGCTGCCTGAAGGCTGCCGCGGGCGGCCAATGGCGGTTTCCGATGTAGTGGAACTGAATCACGGTGCCAAGCGGGCGTATTATTATGTAAGCGGACAAGACCAGTTTAGACAAGTAAAGTTTTCCCCTATGCTCGCAAAGAAGGAAATTCCAGAAAAGACACAAGAGAGGTTTTGATGGTTGTCGTGAGTGAGACAAAGGAGAGCCAGCTTTTGGCACTCCTGGAGCAATGCGTCCATCTGGACGCTGATGTGCGGCCCCGTACAGAAAAAGGCTTTTTCACGGTGACGGTTCCGCCGCCGTGGAACGGTTCAGCGCGCAGGGCGGCTCAAGCAATACAGGATCAAATCAAGGAATGGTCAAAGCAATATCCGAATGTGGTGTGTTACTGCTTTGACGGTTACAGTACATTGGTTTATGTGCTGTAAAACAATGTGGCAAAGGCATGGGATGGGCATTGGCCTGTTCCGTGCCTTTTTATGAAACGACGGAAAGGAGATCACTATGGGATATTTTTCAGAAATGGCGCTGAACAAGCAGGAGGAGCTCGGACTTCCCGCAGAACAGGTATCGGCAGGAAACGCCTTTGAGGATGAGGAAACTTTTGACGAGCTGCCGGTGCCGTCGGCCAGCCATTCAGCGGCTTCCCCTACCGTGGAAACGCCGTCATCGCCCGCATTTGATGCAGACGATGGGGCCGAGGAATTGGCGGAAATGAACGGAGACGATGCTTCCGAGGCAGCGGACACGGATGGGGAGGATGCCGGTAAAGAGCAGGAGGCACCCGCCAAGGCCGATGCAACCACCGATGCGGACGAGGAAAAACGCCGTGCCGAGCATGAGGCGGCTGAAGCCAAGCGTAAAGCAGAATGGGAAGCCCGGCAGGCTGAAAAGAAAAAGGCCGAGCAGGAGCAGCTGGAGCGTCTGGCCGCGATGAGCGACGACGAGGTGGTGAACGCCTCCATGCAGCGGGTCAACGCAGATACAGAAAAACTGACCCGGCGCAACATGAAAGAGTGTGTGGCAGAATTTATCCAGACCAAGTGCCTGGAGGATATTGCTTTCGCACGCCTCACCATGCACCCGCGCAAGTCAATGATCCACTGTTTCCAGTACATCAGCCGCAAGGCGTGGGACTACATTCAGGATGAACTCAAAGCAAGCGGCATTCAGCCAGGTCCGGGCAGCCAAGGGTATGGCTGTGATGTTCCGGACGATTTGTGCTACCAGTGGGCAGAGGATTATTTCCGCGACCCAGACGCCAAAGAGGATCATAAGGAAGAAGAAAAGTTTGTACCGAACCCCTACTATGGAAAAGATTTCGCCAGAACCACCAAAAAGAAGCAGAAGGAAAAGAAAAAGGCAGAAGCCAAACCGAAGCCTGTGCAGAAGGAAAAGCCTGCCAACGATGGTCAACTATCGCTGCTGGATCTCGGCATGACAAAGGCAGGTTAAGGGGGGTGCAGCATGATTGCATATAAAGGATTTCTTCCCGGCCTGATTTGCAGAGGTTACCAGTTCAGGATGGGACTCAATGTAACGGAAAAGGCCAACTGCGCTCATAATGGCTTTCATTGTGCTGAGGACCCGCTGGATTGCTTGCGCTATTACGGAGATATAAACCACGCAGAATACTATATTGTCGATGCTGGCGGAGACATTGACGAAGATGGTGTCGATTCCAAAATTTCCTGTACAGAGTTGACAATTTTGAAACGGCTGACAAAAAAAGAACTCTTCCTCCATGGCCTTGCTTTTATGGCAGACCACCCGAAGCGGAAGTGGAACAGCAATATAAAGGTGGACAAAGCTGAAGCGTGGAATGGCTATGCAGCGGTGCGCGGCGCCGACCCTATTGCAAAAGGGACTCGGAACGGCGATGTACTTGCTTTTGCAAAAGAGGACGGCACTACCGGCGGCATCCAGCAGATCGTGGTGGCGGAGATTGACGGGAAAACGCTCCAACCAGGAATTTGGTATGGAGTGGAGCTTGAAAAAAGGATGGTGAACTAAATTGAAGAAATCTGCACTTCTGGCAATGCCGAAATTGACGGCAACGCCGGAGATGAAACAGGCAGCAATAGCGGATGAGCCGAAACAGCATGAAGGCCCCTATGGCTATCGCTATGTTGAACGGACCTACTATCCATATATGAACTGCGTCGTTCAGGATGGCATCCTCAAAGCGGCTTTTTATCTGCCGGAACATCTGCGGCTGGATGGCAACAATCCTGCTTATGAAGTGTTCCTTGACAAGAAAGCGCACCAGTTTCTGACTTACGACCATTTAGAGAAAAAATGGCGGGACGCCAAACTGGACAGGCTGAATTGGCCGGGGAGAAACTATTATGCCACCTGCTGGGCCAGTGAGAAAGATGCTGCCGTAGTACAGGACTATCTTTGTGGGGAACGCGGCGGTGATCTCGGTATCCTTGATTTTCAGAGAAATGTACGGGACGAACAGTTGGAGCAGAGGCATAAACGAATTACCGGCGCGTGGGATCAGGATCTGGCTCAGGTGCCTGAACTGCCCAAGGATTGGATGCGCTGGATTGATAAGGTGGCTGTGCGGGAAAATTTCATCTTCTATCGCTATAAACGCGGCGGAGCCCAAAACGGTTATTGTACCTTTTGTGGGAAAGAGGTCCCTATATCCGGGCATCCATATCACAATAAGAAAGGACGCTGTGCCTGCTGCCGGCATCCCATTGTATTCAAAGCCCTGGGGCGCGCCGGGTATATTCGGACAGAAAAGGACTATGCTTATCTGATTCAGCGGTGCAAGGATGGCTTTGTTCTCCGTGAATTCTGGGCAGAGAGGACTTACTGGAAAGACAGTCTGCCCTCTGGAAAGCCTTACTGGCATGAGTTTCGCCGTTCGATTTATGACCGCAGTGGAGAAATACGCTCTTACTATTGGGGCGTGTATTGCCAGCGGGAAACACGCTGGATTTCCGGTAATCCCTGCTACTATAGTTACTGTGGCAATCAGACAGGCAGGGTCTATGGCAAGAGCCTTCCCTGCATGGAACAGAAGGAGCTGTTCGGCACTGGCCTTGTGCAGTGGATACGCACCCATCCGGTGACTGATCCGGAAAAGTATTTGGCTGTTTGGAAGCGGATGCCGAAGATGGAGCAGATTTGGAAGGCAGACTTGCCGAGGCTGACAAAAGAATGCTTTGAACATTGTGATTCTGTGCGGGAACGGATACTCTATCCAAATGAGACGCGACTGATTCGAGCATTGGGATTAGACGGCCCCAAATTCCGCCGTCTGCGGCAGATAAATGGCGATACGGAAGACCTGGCATGGTTGCAGCTTGAAAAGCGGACCAATCAACGCATACCGGATGAACTGTTTCGCTGGTTTAAAAAAGAACGGATCAGCGCCAAAGATATTCTGTTCATCGCGGACCGCATGAGTCCGATTCAGATCCGAAACTATCTGCAAAAACAGAAGCCGTATTTTGACGGAAGTTGTCGGCAGGCGTTGACCACATGGCAGGACTACCTTGCTATGGCAGAGCGTCTGCATATCGACACCAGCGATGAAATTATCTATCGTGCGCGTAAATTGCGTCAGCGGCATGATGAACTGGTTATCCAGTGTGAGGCTGGAAGCCTGGAGCTTCAAGCAGAGAACATGGACAAGAAGTACCCCCATGTTCGCTCCATCTGCGAGGAATTGCAGAAAAAGTATGCCTATGCAGATGAAGATTATCTGGTCATTGCCCCTCAAAATACTTTTGATATTATCAAAGAGGGACGGATGCTTCACCATTGTGTCGGAAATGACGGCGCCGGCGAACGGTACTATGACCGCATCGAGCGCCGGGAGAGCTTCATCATGTTTCTGCGCCGAGCGGAGGAACCAGAAGATCCCTATTACACACTGGAGATCGAGCCGGACGGCACTGTGCGTCAAAAACGCACGCTGTTTGACCGCCAGCACGAGGACATCGAGCAGGCGACGGAATTTCTGCAGAAGTGGCAAAAAGTCATTGCGGCACGGCTTACAGGCCAAGATTTGAAGCTGGCCGCGCAGAGCCGCGTCCTGCGCAACGAGGAGTTTATCCAGATGAAGAAAGATCGGGTGGTCATCCATACCGGGCACCTTGCCGGCCATTTGCTGGCAGATGTGCTTTTGGCTGACTTGATGGAAAACAAAGAAATCGTGCAGCAGCAGGAGCTCCCTGCGGCTGCATGATACAGGTGCAATGGCCGGGCGTCCTTTGAGGGCGTCCGGCCAACTGTTGCAAGGAGGCTTTATGAGAAAAACATCTTTTGAGTACCACATCCACGGTTACCGCTATGCACCGGAGAGCTTCCACATCTATAAAGGACTGCCGGGGCAGGAAAAGACGGAACTCCCCCTGTCGGATGAGCAGCGTTATCAGATGGGGTATCTTTATCTGACACAGGGCATCAAGAGCGCCGTAGACTATGTGAAGCATATCGAGCGGGAGCGGGAACGCAAGTGCCGCCTGTATATGACCTACGGCTTTATGCTCAAAGAAAATCCGCGCAGTTATGTGTACTGTGCGGACCTGCGATGCAGGGAGAACGACCCGCCGGCGGTGCGCCTGCAGACCCTGCGCGCATTCCGGGAGCATCTGGCCCAGAGCGAAGGCCGTATTGAGCAGAGCGTGGAGTGCGAACTGGATGGGCGTTACCGCCCTATCCATATGCGAAAGAATTATGTGACTGCGGACTTTGACCGGCCCATTGTGGTCTGGCTGAATATCAGATAGAAGGAGAAGAAAATGAAACAGATTGGAAATTTAGCAATCGTCTGCGCCCAGCGGCCTGATGTGTTGATGCAGATTTACGGTGGGACCGTGAGCATCCATGCGGGCGAAGGGCCGGAGCGGGCCACCCTCTCCACTGCGTGGGAGGATGACGACGCCATTCAGGACATGATCAGGGAATTAAACTTTGGGCGCTATGCCGCCCATCCACGGAAGAAGGAAGAAGGTGCAGCATGATTAAAAATTTGAATCAGCTCAAACGCAGGCTGCGGCCGGGCACACGCCTGGAGGTCACCGGCCACTGCCGGCCCGGATGCATCGGCCAACTGCGGGAGGTCACATGGGTCAATACCCAGGGTGTTTACACCAAAATCCTCAATCCGCCCGATCCGCGCATCAATGCGGCAAACGATGGGCGGGGCTCCATAATGTGGTGGGGTGCAGCCAGCACCTGGTCATTTGAGGACGGTGTGTGCAGTTCATATATGAATCAAACAAAGACGGCGGAAACGCTGATTATGGCGTTCCGCGTTTTGGATGAGGAGGCGGCCTGATGGAACAGAATACTTTGAGAAAGCAGCGGGAGCTGACCGACCGGCTCAACCGCTACCGCAACGAATACTATAACTACAACAATCCCAGCGTCAGCGATGAGGTCTATGACCGGCTCTTTGACGAACTTCACAAACTGGAACAGGAGACGGGCATCCAGATGTCGAACTCTCCCACTGTCACCGTGGGCTATCCCGTGGTAGGCAAGTTAGAGAAAACCGCCCATAAAATCCCGCTTCTTTCTCTGGATAAAGTAAAAAGCAGCGTGGATTTGTGCCGGTTTATGGGCGAGCATCAGGTGATGATCATGCTCAAGTTGGACGGCCTTACCATCAAACTGACCTATGAGAACGGCGAACTGGTGGAAGCGGCCACACGGGGCGATGGTGATGAGGGTGAGATCGTCACTCACAACGCCAGAGCAATCAGTGGGATTCCAGCCCATATTCAGTACCCGGGGCGTCTGGTAGTCACCGGTGAGGCGTTTATCCGTCCCCGTGATTTCGAGCGTCTGAACACTTCGATAGTGGATGAGAATGGTGAAACCTACAAGAATGGCCGTAATCTGGCGGCTGGCTCGGTGCGCCTGCGGGATGCCGGCGAGTGCATGGAACGGTGTGTGACCTTCATGCCCTTCAATGTTCTGGAGGGTTTTGATGACCTGCCCCGCAAGTCGGAACGCCTCAAAGAAATTCGGCCGCTGGGCTTTACTCCGTGCAAGTATCTGGTGACGAAGCGGCCATTGACGCAGGCGGAGACCGAGGACGGCATCAAGCAGCTGCAGCAGTATGCAAAAGACAGCGATATTCCCATCGATGGCATCGTTGTAACCTACAATGATATTGCCTTTTCCAAAAGATGCGGGCGCACAGGACATCACTATAAGGACGGTCTGGCGTTCAAATTTGAGGACGAGCTGTTTAAGACAACACTTCGTTCCATCGAGTGGACGCCGGGACGGACTGGTGAGATTGCGCCTGTAGCCATCTTTGCTCCAGTAGAAATCGAAGGATGCGAAGTGACACGGGCCAGCCTGCACAATCTGTCCTTCATTGAGGACCTGGAGCTGATGCCGGGCAACCGCATACTGGTCAGCAAGCGGAATATGATCATTCCGCATGTGGAGGAAAACATGGACAGGGGCGGTTTCAATCTGGAAGCGGCGTTCCCGCACCAGTGCCCCTGCTGCGGTCAGCCTACCCGCGTTCATGAAACCAAAGGGCGGGATGAAAACGGCAAGGAGCGGATCATCAAGACTCTGTTCTGCGACAATGCCACCTGCGAGACACGGAAACTCAAAAAGTTTGTCCATTTTGTCAGCAAGAAGGCGATGAACATTGAGGGGCTGTCCGAGGCGACGCTGGAAAAACTGATTGGCCGTGGATGGATTCACAGCTATCTGGATCTATACCGGCTGGATCAGCACCGGGATGAAATTATCCGCATGGAGGGCTTTGGCGTAAAGTCCTGGCAGCGCCTGTGGGATGCTGTCCAGCAGAGCCGCAACACCACCTTTGAACGGTATGTGATTGCCATGGACATTCCCATGATCGGCAACACAGCCAGCGGTGTTCTCTGCCGGGAGTTCCATGGCAGTCTTGAAGAATTTCGGGACGCGGTTTATACGGGCTATGACTTCCGCCAGCTCCCGGATTTTGGAGAGACGCTGCACAACAATATCCATGAATGGTTCTGCAATGAAGAAAATTTTTGTATTTGGGAGGAATTACAGATGATGATGAACATCCAGAAGCCGGCCGCGGCCAACAATCAGGCAGTCGGCCAGGACACTCCATTTGCCGGGAAGAACATTGTGGTGACAGGCAAAGTAGAGCCCTATACCCGCGATGAGATGAACAGCCTGATCGCCTCTCTGGGCGCTGTGGCCGGCAGTTCGGTGAGCCGCAAGACCGATTATCTGGTCTGCGGTGAGAAGGCCGGCAGCAAACTGTCCAAGGCACAGGAGTTGGGCATTCGGGTGCTGACGCCGAATGAGTTTTTCAATATGGCTGGTGTGGCTTAAAAGAAAACAGGTCAAAAAATAACAAGGGAGAGGGCTGCGGGTGCGGTCCTCCCCTTCTTTATCGGCAAAGGAGATGTTTCAGCATGAAAGGCAGTTACTTTGTTCCGCAGGTGGGGCAGGTTTATCAAAACCGAAATGACAGGAGTTATCTATGCCTGTCTGTGGAAAAAAGGCCCCTATTAAACGATACCACCGCACAGATGCGGCGAACTTCTGATGGATGGACTCTGACGGCTCATGGTCTTATCCGTTATGAAGATGGAACGATTGAGTGGAATTACTCTACTGGAGGCAGATGGAGCGAATCAAAGTGAGGAGGGAGCGAAGATGAATAACGAATTTCTGCCAGCCTACAAGGTATATCAACAGGTCATTGATCTTGAACTGTACTATGCGTTTGTAGATCTTGTCGTACACACCTCTCAAGAAGAAAAAGCCTGGGAGATCTATCGAAATATTGTGGACACGCAAATCTGGCAACAAAAGGCAGAAGGACAGAATTATTTTGAAGCCTATAACCTCCGTTACCCCGGCGAGGTCCTGGAACGGTTTGAAGAGAAGCTGGGAAAAGATGTCCGCATTATTCGTGCGTTGGCGCTGGCACTGGGGAAAACCCGTGCGCTTCAGTTAGACAATATGTTTGTTGGAAATCAGCGCGGCAGTTTTCTCCAGATGATCCGGCGGACTTCCAATGGAGATGTGTACCTGCAAGGGGCTCTTTATCTGTTGGAAACAGATATGCCCCGCCGACACGCCCTGCTGGATGAACTGGCTGCCACAGAATATGCCAAGACCGAGGATGCCTTGTTTGTCCTGTCTCTGTTCGATGACCAGGAGGAAGGGTACCGCACTATGCACAGCCAGCTTCTCCGATTGCTGGGGAAAGAACGCACGCTTTCCCTGCCTGAAAACTGCGGCGTGCTGGAATGGCTGGTCCAGCATTATGCTCCGTATATCAAGTCGTATCGCGGAAAGTCAGATCTTGTTTTGCGAACACTGACGAAGTTTTTCAGAATGAACATGAAACCGGACAGCCGGGAGTTTTCAATCCTGACAGATGCCGGCTACAGCGGTGAGGAAATTATACTGACCAATTCCCTTTGTGTGTGGGCAGACAGAATCCCGGACAGGATCTCCTGGAACGGGACCACCGCAGAAAAAATCGCATCGGCGTGCTGCCAAATGCTCTTAAACCAACCGGATGGACTGTCGGAAGGGCTCTATGCCTATGTTGGATGGTTGTTTGGCCGCTATGAAAGGTTTGCTGTCCAGTACAATGGGTATCCAAATCTCTGGGAGGCGATTAAAAAAGAACTCATACCATCCGCACCACAGACAATGATCTGGATGCTGAAAACCGTCAAAAAGGAATTCCCGTATCGCTTTGACGCCTTTGACCCCCAGTACGATATTCTGGCAAAAGAAGTGCCGCAAGGCGATTACTGGGAACTGTTTACAGATCAGATGCTCTGCTCTTGTGGAAAAACGCCAATTATTCAATGGCTGGCAAGATACCGGGAATTAACGGGCGCTGATTACTGTGATGGCTTCCAGGAATGGCACCGTTCCTCCGATAGAGCTTTTGCTCTGCTGGTAGAGAGAAAAGAAATCCGGCTGTGGCAGTTTTTTGAACAGCATCAGGAAGACGGCCCCTCTGCGCAGTCGATGAAACTGCTCTTGGGATATGCCATGAATATCTCCAGCTGGCAGGGCTTCCGTTTTGTCCGGCGTCTGCTGCAGAAATACACTCCAGTGCAGCTCCAGAAGTTTTTTGGGGAGCGGTTTTTCTTTCATGAACTTTTTGTAAGGGGTAATCGGTACAGCAGCAGAGACTATGAGTTTTTTATCAAACGCTCTTTCCTGACAGAAGAGCAGCATCGGCAGCTCTTTGAATGGATCGAGGCTTCTTTTTTCCAAATGGAGCCGAAATGCTATCAAGAGTTTATCTGGTGCGCTTTACAAGATTCGGATGTGCAGCGGCTATACGACAGGCGGCTGCTTGCGTCCGTTTTGCGAAGCCTTTTATCCAGCGGGAAGTACACAGGTGGCCGTGCGGACCATCTAAAGGAAAAATTCTACAGTAAGGAAGAGCTGGAAGCCGATCAAAAAGCCGACGCTGAAAAAGCGGAACGGGAGGAACGCCTTCGCCGGGAGCAGGAGCACCAGAAGAAATGCGAACGGTTGGAGCAGACCTATGACGGTACGATGTCTTCTCTAAAAGAGTTTACAAAAAGTTTCTATTACGATAGGGATGTGAAAGAAGCCCTGGATATGGTGTACGAAAAGCTGCGGGAACAGCCTGCGGGCTGCGCGGCGGCATTTGCAGCGGACGAATTAGAACAATTTTTCAAGTTGTGCGGTGATTTGGCACGATACAATCCAGGAGACGAACAGAAAATTTTGAATATGGCAAGAACAATGATGGGAGGTCTTGCGGCATGATCTATGCGGAAAAGCATTTATCTTTGTTGTCCCGAATGGGGCGCGATGGGCTGCAGCTGCGTTTCACTGGAGAATTTCCAGAAGAAATACTGGATCAGACCTGTAAAAAAATCGAAGATATGGGTCTGCAAGAGCAGATTCGCAAGGAAGAAGCCACGCAAATCCAGAGGGAATTGATTCAAGTTCCAGAATTTGCGGAATTATATCAGGCTCTGTGCGCACATGGAATAGCGGTATCTGTTATTCAGACGATGCTCCATGCGGCAAGCAGCTATCAGGAGCACTTGTCCCAATATCCGAAGGAGCAGGTGCTGGAGGCGGCGGTGCTGGATCTCAAGCCTTCCCTGAAATTTGAGTACATGAAACACTACCAGCCGCTGGTGCGGTATGAAGAAGAGGAGCAGGCCGTCGCAGACAACCTGGATACCTTCCCTGTTCTGGAGTGGCAGGAAATCTCTCCGCTGACGGAACATCAGCGTTCAATGATGCGTCTGCCGTTTCTTGGCACTTATCTATTCAACTGGCACGACCATGAGCGGAAGGCTGTAGAGCTGTTGGAGCAGAATCTGCCCCTCCAGAAAATCCTGATGATGAACTATGTGTGGGGAGTGGAGTTGTTTCTGGATGCGGACAGTCTGAAAAATCTCAAATGGCTACAAATGCCGGATGTAGAAAAATTCCGCCGGCTGATGGAAGCCTTCGAGTATGATGCGGAAGATTTATCGGAATTCTGGACGCTCTGGCTGGAAAACCGGGCCGGACAATATGATGTCGAATGGTGGCTGAGTCAGCTGTTGCCCATCAGCAAAGAGCGGCGGCAGAAAATCCTGCAAAGCAGGCTGAGTTATCTCAATGCCCTTTACGCTGGCTGCCTTCACATCAATTTTGAACAAGTAGAGTATTTTCAAGTCCAGCTCCTTATCTATGCGGTGGAGCACAAGAAAAAGCATTTTTTGAATCTGGTGAATCAGAACAGCGAACTATTTTTCTCGCTGGGGCGGTATTCGCTTTTATTTGTGAGTGGCTTCTGCGAACGCTGTAATCTCAATTCACTGACGGTTAAGAACTTAAAGGACAGTGATTCTATTGAACGGACAACCAGCTACTTTGAACTTTTGGAAGAGGGCCAGCAATATACCTTTGAGGAGCTGCGCCTGTTGTGGCACCAAGAGGAAGTATATGTAAGACTGTACGCCAAACTCTCCCCGCTCTCCGTGGACCAGAGGATGCTCACGATCCGGCAGCTGATAAAGCGGGATCTTGTCAGCCAGAATATCGGAGACGAGGCGCTGGAACAGGTAACTCAATGCTTGCTGGAAAAGCCGTTTGGAGCTTGGTATGAGAAAGATTTCGGACACATCCGGGGACTGACGCGGCAGACTGCAATGCTTATGCTGCAGCACTATCCGGAGATTCAGGCATTTATCCCGGAATTTCGGGCAGAGGCGGATGCGGTTTTCGCGGTCAGCAACGCTTCCAAGATCACAGGCTTTTCAAACTGGAGTCAGGTGTGCGGCTCAATACTGGTTACCGATCAGAATTGGGCCTATCTGAAAGAAAACATGGGCTTTTCCGAGGAGTTCGTCCGCGAGTATCAGCCGGGGATTGTGAATTTCCTGCTCCGGGGCGGCAGCTCGATGGTCCGCCCGCTGTATAACGAATTGCAGTATAGGAACGAAAGTGAAAAAAACTGCGAGGCGCTCCGGCGTATTGTACAGGCAGAGCTGATGGGCCAGTTCTATAAACTGAAATACTTTGCTGGTGATTTGAAGCAGGAAATCCATTACCCAATTCAAGAGGCGCGGGAAGATGTCTGGAAACAGAATCTCTCTTTGACCAGACTGGGCCTTATGGCGAAAGAGGTGGATGATTTTTACCACACAATCCGCATGGGCGAGCTTCCGCACTTTACCTGCTTATCCTGCTATCAGGGCAGCCAGAGGGACTGCCTTTTGGCCGCATTCGATAGCAACAAAAAAATCATTCTGGTTTACAAAGACGAGAGCGTAGTAGCACGGGCGTGTCTCCGGCTGACGAAAGGCTCTTTCCAGCAGCCATCAACGCTCAATTTTGAATTTGCTGATCTGTCCAAAGAAGATGTTCCCACAGGCAGTCACGCATACAGTGAGAAGCTGGTGCTGTTTCTGGAACACATTTATACCTCTGGATTGAAGAAAAGTGAAGAGACGGCGGCAAAAGAAATGGTAGTGGCACTGGCAACGCAGAAAGCGGAAGAACTCGACGCAGTTGCGGTGCTGTCAAATCAGTATCGCGGATGCTATCCCAGTGGGCGGTATGTCAGCGCCCCAATCTATATCTACATCTCAAAGTCCAAAAATGGGCGCCAGTATCTTGATTCTCTGGGAGGCGCTGCAGTGACTTTGGCAGAGGAACAGTATAAGCAAGAATCGTTTTTTGTAGAACGGGCCGCACTGGACCGAGCCCATGCGGCATGACAGGAGGTTTCTTTATGATGTTTGACAGTATTTTGGTAAAAGTATCCTGCAGTGAAGAACTGCTGTATCTCCACACCATATCCCGGAGGCATAAATCCCCGTACCGCTTTGCAATCCTGCGTGATACGCTGGAGCAGTTGGAGCGGGAGCCGGGGCGTCAGATTATCGTGGCTGACTGCGGCTGCTATGCCGCCCTTCGGCTCACACGGGCACTGGACGGCGAGATGCTGGTGATCCGCTTTTCCTGGCTGCAAAGCGCCGGTGCGGACAGCCTGCGCGGCTATGAGGAGTGGGTGCGGCTGCCCTACCGCCGCTTCCACGAGTGTGTGGAGGGCGGGACGGATATGGCCGGATGGAACTGGAGCCAGCTCTCCGTGCCGGAGAAGGTGACCCGCCGCTTTGAATTTCACAGCAGGCAGAATCTCCATCAAATCGCCCAGCGACCGCTCCTGCGGCACAAGCTGGGGAAAACTCTGGAACACCATTTCCAGTGGCGGGATGCGGAGAAGATCCTCATTTATGATGACGGTGCGCCGTACAGCTTCTTCTTTGAAGAGGTCACGCCCCGGGGCACGGGAATCTGCGGCGGCATCATCCTGCATGGTGCGGATAACCTGCAGAAAGCCCAGTACAGCGTCCACACCTAATTATAGCAGGGAGGTACATACCATGACGATCATTAAAATAAATGGCGGCTTCTGGGGATGGGAGCCAATAGAGACGCTGGAACGGCTTTATCCGCTGTTTGAGCAGTACACATTGGACCCGATCTATGAGTGGTACGGGAATTTTGTAAATCGGAAGCCGGAGTGGCAGCGGTCAGAAGAGCGTCAGGCTTATCAGGGCTGCACGGTAATTTCGGGGCGGTTTCTGCATTATGGGAACTTTTTCTATATCGTCACCGATGAGGAAGAACTGATCCAGCGTTTTGAGCGCCTGGTGGCGGACAACAAGGCCACACAGGCATACCAGGACGAGAGGAAAGTCTGCTTCCCGTGCAGCGAGTGCAACCAGTGGTCGGCTGCCAGCGGGCTCTGCGGACTGACTGGCCGTTATAGACAACCCCAGTGGGAGTGTTTTGCGCGATATGTTCTGCCGAAGGGGAAAGTCGAAGGTGACGGCGCAAATATGCGCATTGAACTTCCGATCCCGGAAAAGGCAGGAAAGAAAGCGGTGCTTATCGGCCGCGGCCAATGGGAGGTTTAACAATGGATTGGAGCAAAGTCCACAGGAAACTCGCTGGCCGCTTCAGGCTTCTGGAGCGTCGAAATGAGGATGGAGATTGTGTGATCCACTGTTTCGGCTCTTTGGGCCAAACGGGAGTGAATAACGATGATGTTCGCTATATATGCGGCTTCTATAGTCTTCCCTATAGAGAGGACTGGCGCAGAGAAGAAGCCCGCGACGCCGGCGACAGTTTTTATCTCCTGATTAAGACGGATGACTGAAAAAGTGCTTTGTCTGCCCTTATCAAAAGCATAGGGCAGAATCTGTGTAAATTCATAACAGGGCCGGGCAGAGGAATATTCCTCTACCCGGCCCTTCTTTTTGGGGCTGACATGGCCCGTGTTAAATCAATCGGAATCATTTTACAGTATTTTATAATCTGATAACTGTATGTCCTTTTGAACCCAATTTTCTACTATGCTTCGACTTCATCTTCTTGTGTTTTGACATACAATATGATACTCTTTTACCATAAGCACATCTCAATTAAGCACAAAAGAAAGGTGATCTTAAAATGGCAGAAGCCGAGAGCAAGCGTCAGCGCCGTACCCCGCAAGAGAGAGCGAATGAACTGGATGAAAAAATCACGAAGATAAATCAGTCCATCAATGAGCTGGAGGAGAAAAAGAAAACTGTTGTAGAAGAGTACGATGCGAAGATCACCGCAGCAAAGGAACGCATCAAATCTCTGGAGGCAAAAAAGCAGGAGATCCTTGCTCCCAAGGCTCCCCGAAAGCCCCGTAAGACGAAAAAGCAGAAAATTCAAGAGATTGTGAAGCTGGCAATGAAAAATGGTATGTCGGTAGAGGAAGTCGCCAGCCAGCTCCATGTGGAAGTTGAAAGCTAAACAGTTTTGATAGAAAAGCAGCATCGCCTCGAATGTATCAGGACGATGCTGCTTTTTATGGTGCAGGCCGACTATTCCACGCCCCTGATTTTTCGATGATACCGTTGTAGATAAAAACTTTCCTGCTTTTTTGTTGAGAAAGGCGTCATACAGGCGTAAAGGATATGTATAAAGCAAAAAAGGAGGCAATTATCTATGTTAATTGGTGTCGATCATGGCAACAAACAAATCAAAACCGTTCATGGCGAGCCCTTTGTGTCTGGACTGCAGCAGAGTCTGACCCGGCCGTTCGGCCAGAGCCTGCAATACTGTGGTACTTATTACACACTGTCCAATGAGCGTATTCCGTTCCACAAGGATAAGACGGAGGATGACCGATTTTTTGTCCTTACACTGATTGCTATTGCAGAAGAGATAACCGCCCGGGGAATTGGTGAAAAAGAACAGCAGCACATCCAGTTGGCTGTTGGTCTGCCCCCGGCACATTTTGGCTCTCAAGCAGAGAAATTCACCGCCTACTTTCAAGGCCGCGGGCTTGTTGAGTTTATGTATGGAGACAAACACTACACCATCAGCATTGAGGATGTGGCCTGCTATCCCCAGGCATACGCAGCTGCGGCCACAATGCTGCACGCCCTGTTGGATGACCCAAAGGCAGTCGTATTGGATATTGGAGGCTTTACAGCGGATTATCTGTTGTTGAAAAACGGAAAAGCCGACCTCGCTTCCTGCGATTCGCTGGAAAACGGCGTTATCCTGTTATACAATAAAATCAGGTCCAGAGGAAATGCAGAGTTGGATTTGCTGTTGGATGAGGGCGATGTGGATGCCATCCTCATGGGCAGACGGACACAGTATCCGGCCGAGGCTATACAGCTTGTGGAACGACTGGCGCAGGAGTTTGTCAACGACTTGTTCAGCACTCTACGAGAGCGGATGTTGGATTTGCGCTATTGCAAAGTGGTGTTTGTGGGCGGCGGCGCTATTCTGTTGCGCCGGCAGATCGAGGATTCCGGCAAGGTGGGAACGCCTCTGTTCGTCACGAACATCAACGCCAATGCAGCTGGATTTGAATACCTGTACCGGCTTGAAACAGTGGGCAGGTGACAATCATGACGGCCAAAAAAGAAAGGGGGCGCTTCTCCCTGCGGTTCAATATCGGTGACCCAGTGCAGCGGGCCGCAGTTGAACTGCTGGAACTACAACCGCCCCACAGTAAAGCCCAGTATATTGCAAATGCGCTTGTGTACTATAACACTCATTTTTCTGACGATCCGCAGCCGTTAAAAGTGCCAGCCATTGACCGTGCGGCCATTGAAGCGATAGTGCGAGAAATTATGCGTCAGGATGAGCAGGCTTCGGATAAGGCAGTTTCGACCGGGGAATCCTCTCCTCCAAAGAAAAATAAAATAGCCCTGCCGCCGCAGGAACAGACGACAGAGCCATCAGAGGGAGCATCCGAAGTTGATGATATGACCCGCAATCTGATCGCCAGCACCATGGCGGCTTTCCGTAGAAATGGCTAAAAAAGAGGTATGGGAGCGAAGCTGTGCCGACTCTCATACCTCTTCCTTTTCCTGTATGGCAGCAATAAAGTGATCGATAATCTGTTCCAAGTGGCGGTATTGGCTGGGTGTCAATGTGGAAATCTTCTGCTGGAGCAACGAAGTGTCTGCTTCAAGAATTTTACCACGCAGTAAATAGTCTGCGCTGATGCCAAGTGCTTCACAGATCTTCAGCATGGTTTCCGGGCGCATCGCTTTTTGCCCCATTTCCGCATACGAGATGGTTTGCGATGTGAGATGCGTCAAATTTGCCAAAGTCTCCTGTGTCATATTTAATTGTTTTCTTCGCTCCAGAATCCGCTGGCCCATTTCTTTCAAAAGCTCACTCATTCGCAATCCTCCATACTATAGTTACATTTTATCCACTATAGCATGAAAAATTAAGCGACTATAGTTGAGTTTAATCAACCATAGCATATATAATGATCGTAAGATGAAAAATTTGGAGGAAAAACAAGTGAAAATATGTTCGTGTGCGGTGATTGGTCAACACCCTACCCGCTTCAAATTCAAATACAATGAATATATGACCTCATGCAAGCGCATAAAAAAGCGGATGCATGATGTATTTGTGTCACTTTACCAGAGCGGTGTGCGCTGCTTTTTCGTTGGGGGAGCTCTGGGAGTAGACATGTGGGCAGGCGAAATCCTGTTGGATATGCAGCGCCAGGTAGAATATCGGGAATTGGATGTTGTGATGGTCTGCCCCTTCCCCGGCCATGATGTCCGATGGGACCCAAAGAGCCAGGCACGGCAGCGAAAACTCCGAGAGGGCTGTGCCAAGGTGCTGATGGGATCAGAACACCCAGGAGCCGAAGGGTATAAAAAACGCACGGAATATATGATGGGGCAGGCCGACTATGTTGTAGCTGTTTATGATAATGATCCGAAACATTACAGCGGAGTGGAGACAGCGATAGGGATCGCTGAAAAAAGAAACTTGTCAATAGTGTTGATTCATCCAGACACAGGAATTATAAACATAGTAGATCATTACAGAGAGAGGCATACGGATTAGGCAAAATATGTTACTGTTTCTCCAAAAAACTAAAAAGGTGTGCGGTTTTGGTAATACGAAGCCACCTTGACTGTCGAGGAAAAATCGGGTATCATCTGATTAGCGATAGCTAACTTGAACGAGTTAGAAAGAGGTGGGTTATGTCACATAGCAGTCTATATCTTACCAATCTTTATAACGATTTGATAACCAATACCCCTCAGACAATCACTATGGACATTCCTTCAGAAGTCGGGCAAGGCCAAATTTCTCAAACAAAAATCAAGCACGGCGTTATCCTCTCAGACTGGAAAATGTGCTATCAATCCGATATGAATGTGCAGGGTCCTGTTAGTGGAGAATATATGCAAATCATTTTCTGCCTGAATGATGGAATTTCATGGGGGATAATGAATGAGAATCGTTCTATTACTATACAGAAAAATGAGTCTTGTATCTATGCTGGACATGATGGCACAGAATATATCTGCTACAAAAAAGACAGTAACTTCTCATTCAAAAGCATTAAAATCCCAATTCCCTACTTTTCACAACTCCTTGCTGATTACTTTGACGGACAGGAAATTACAGTCTATGAAAAGAAGCTCCTGAATGGTATTGCCAAAGTCTCTGTCACACCAATTATGGAGCAAATACTGTCGGAAACAAGCAAATTTTCTCAATACCGCGGGGGGCTGGGCTATCTCTATTTGGACGGCAAACTGTTGGAGCTGCTGTCCATCTATCTGGGAGAAGTTTTGGAATTGGACATTCTGATGGGCAAAAATATTTCCATGTCCCGGACGGAGCGGACTGCCATCATGGAAGCAAAACGGATCATCGACAGCCAGCTCGCCTTTGCCCCCTCTTGTGAAGAACTGTCTCAACAGGTACATCTGAGTCTGACCAAGCTGACACGGGGATTTTCTTCCTTCTACGGTATGCCGATCCATCAATATGTTATTGAGCAGCGGTTGACACAGGCGGCGCAACTGCTGTTGGACGGAGACTGGAATGTGGGGGAGGTCGCTGCGATTGTAGGGTATGGAAAACCGAGCAACTTTGCGGCGGCCTTCAAGAAAAAATACGGTGTTGCACCCAAACATTACAGGGAGACACGCTTCAACCACACAAAGCAGTGACCTTTAACTGCTTTTGGGTGAAAATGGGCAGGTTTTGGGTCGAATTAGAAAGGCATAACTGATACAATATGCGTTGAGGTTAGTAAGTGCTAACCTCAACGCATATTGTTGTTTAGAGGAGGCAAAGCATGAAACAGAAGTTGAATGCGAAAGATTTTATCCTGATTGGCGTCCTGACCGCCCTCATGTGGATCATCTGCATGATTATCAGCACCATTATGAGTGTGGCCGGCCCAGTGACCAATGTGTTCTATCCATCCGTTGTCGCGATCCCCAATGGCATCGTGATGATGCTCTTACTGGCAAAGGTACCGAAAAAGGGCGTTTTCACCATCTGCTCCGCAATCCAGGCTATCCTGTTCCTGCTGGTGGGCGCTTTCTGGTTTATCCCCATCGGCTTGGTGATTGGCGGTGTGATCTGCGATTTCCTGGTCATGGGCCGGAAAGAAATCACCATGAAGTCCATGACCGTGGCCTACGCCCTGTTCAGCGCCATTTTTGCCTTCAGCGCCATCTGCCCCATCAAGTTCCTCCAGAGCGCCTTTGTGGGAGCCATGGAGAAGAACAATATTGCCCAGGAATACATAGACGGGATGCTGAATATCACCTCCGTCCCCATGCTGGTGGTCATCGTTGCGGCCGGCTTGGTAGGTGGACTGATTGGCGCCGTGATTGGGCAGAAGGCTTTGAAGAAGCACTTTATAAAGGCAGGGCTCGTTTCAGTCAAATAACAAGGCACAGCCCCTCGGCAGTCAATCAGACAAGCGCAGGCAAGCGGGCTGCCTGATCTCAGGGCGCGGGGCTGAAAATGGCCCCGCGCTTTGATTTGGATAGGGAGGCATTGGAATGGAAGAATCACAAATCAAACAAATCATTGAACAGCAGCCCCTTCATGGATCGGCACTGTTAGATCCCCGCTGCAAGATTTTACTTCTGGTCTGTATCGGGTTTGTCAGTTACTTTTTGGCTGGGGAGGTGGTCAGCCTTGCGCTCATGCTGGTGTATGGCCTGTTTATTGCCGTGGGGAACGGCGGAAAGTGGGCCTTGAAGATGATTGTGGTCTACATCATCGTTGCCTATCTCAACGCCCTGCTCCGCTATGTGCAGGTGCCGGTACTGAGCGTGATTATGAGCGTGTTCGGCGTGACGCTTTTGAAGCTGATTCCCATTGTGATGATGGGCCTTTGGATTTTGCGGACCACCTATATGGACGACCTGATGGTGGCGCTCCAGCGGATGCGGCTTCCCCAGGCGGTGACGATCCCGCTGGTGGTCATGTTCCGCTATATCCCCACCCTGCGGATTGAATACAGGCAGATCCGCAGCACCATGGACATCCGGGGGATCAGCGACACCTTGTGGAAACGGGTATCTCATCCTCTTGCCACCATTGAGTATATTTTAATTCCCCTGCTGATGCGGTGCCTGAAGGTCACGGACGAGCTGGCGGCCTCCGGCACCACCCGGGGGCTGGAGCTGGAGTGCAAACGGTACGCCCTGCGCCCCATTCGCTTCTCCTGGCCGGAGGTCCTGGTGTCCCTGCTGGGCGTTGTCTTTCTGGCGGCGCTGCTGTTCCTGGACCAGACCCGAATCGGGGAAATCATCTTGTGGAGGGTGTGACATGATCTCGTTTCAGAATTTCAGCTTTCGCTATGAAGAGAGCAAGGACTTTACCCTCCGTGGCATTGATATGACGGTGCAGACCGGCGAATTTATCCTCCTGACCGGGCGAAGCGGCTGTGGCAAGACCACGCTGATCCGCTCACTCAACGGCCTGATCCCGCACTTTTATCCCGGTGAGATACAGGGCGACCTTGTGATGGATGGGCGCTCCCTGCTGGAAATGAAGCCCGCACAGCTGGCCGGGCAGGTGGGGACGGTATTTCAGGACCCGCGCTCCCAGTTCTTCATGACGGACACTACGCGGGAACTGGCCTTTGGCTGCGAAAATATGGGCCTCCCCCGTGAGGAAACCATTGACCGCATCGCAAAAGCCGCAAAGGATCTGGAACTGGCGGACTACCTAAACCGGAGTATCTTTGCCCTGTCCAGCGGAGAGAAGCAGCAGATCGCCGTGGGCTCGGTCTACGCGCTTTCACCGAAGGTCTATATCTTCGATGAGCCCTCCGCAAACCTGGATTATGCGGCCACCAAACGGCTTGCGGAGATTATGGGAAAATTGAAGCGGGACGGATACACCATCTTTGTGGTGGAGCATCGCTTTTACTATCTGCGTGATTTAATCGACCGGGTATTTCTCATACAAAACGGAAAAATCGAACAGGAATTTACAAGGGAGCAGTTTTGCTCCTTACCGGAGGGAACGCGCATATCCTATGGGCTGCGGACTGCATATCCGGAGCGGGATGCGGAGCATTATCAGGAAAAAGAACGCCGCCCAATGGGGAAACACCTGCTGAGTGTGCAGGGCCTTTCCTTTGCTTATCCGAAAGAGCAGGAGGTCTTTCGGAATGTCAGCTTTGAAGCCCACGCCGGGGATGTGATCGGCATCCTGGGCCACAACGGAGCGGGCAAGACCACCCTCTTGTCCATCCTGACCGGCCTCTTGAAGCAGCGGAACGGCGAGATCACCTTTGACGGCAGAAAGCTCACCCCACGCCAGCGCCGGGCGCTGTCCTATTTGGTCATGCAGGACACGGATTACCAGCTCTTTGCCAGCAGTGTGGAGGAAGAACTCTCTCTTGGGATTCGGGAGGACTGCAAAGAGAAGGTGGACGCCGCGCTGGAGGCGCTGGAGCTGTCCGAATACCGGGAACAGCACCCGGCGGCCCTCTCCGGCGGGCAGAAACAGCGGGTCACCATTGGCGCGGCCATCGTCAAGGACAGCCCAGTGATCTATTTTGACGAGCCCACCAGCGGCCTGGACTATGACTCCATGGTGCGGGTCAGCCGCCTGATTGAGCAGTTGTCCGCTTCCGGCGTGATCGTGTTTGTGGTCTCTCACGACTTTGAGTTTATCGTCCGGACCTGTACGGAGGTGGTCCAGCTGGACGACCAGGGGGCCGTTCAAAACCACCGGCTCACGCCGCAGATGTTGAAAGCTCTGTCGGAACAGTATTTTCATTGATGGGAGGTTGAAATCATGTTTCAAAAGGTATTTGAATACGCGGGGCCGCATAAAAAGGGCCTCTATGCGGCCACAGCGGTGGTGCTGGTCAGCGTTTTGATGGGCGTCCTGCCCTTTGTGCTGGCCTACCAGGTAATTGCTCCGCTGGTGATGGGAGCGGAACTTGACGCTTCGTTTCTTATCCTGCGGGTGGCTTTGGTGCTGGTGTGCCTGGTCTTGCAGGCTGTTCTCTATGGCTGGGGGCTCAATCTTTCGCACAAGGCCGCCTATGACACGCTGCTCCGGCTGCGGACTGCCCTGCAAAAGCGGTTTGAGAAACTGCCTCTGGGCGTGATCCAGGACAAGGGCACCGGCACGGTCAAAAAGCTGTTTGTCGATGATGTGGACAGTCTGGAGGTCCTGTTGGCCCACTCCATGCCAGAGGGAATCGCAAACCTGATGGTCCCCATCGCGGTCTATGTGGCTATGTTTTTCGTGGACTGGAAGCTGGCGTTGCTGTCTCTGGCCTCCATCCCCATCAGCCTGATCGCCATGATGACCATGTACTCGGTGGGCATGAAGAAAATGGGCCCCTACTATATGGCCGGCCAGAAGATGAACAACACCATCATTGAGTACATCAACGGCATGGAGGTCGTCAAGGTATTCAACAAGGACGCGGACTCCTATGAGCGGTTTCGCAAGGATGTTTCGGATTACCGGGATTACACCTTGGCTTGGTACAAGGCGGCATGGCCCTGGATGGCAATTTACAGCAGCCTCCTTCCCTGCACTGTGATTTTGACTCTGCCGCTGGGGGCGTGGTTTGTCTTCGCCGGCTGGTCGGCTCTGCCAGACCTGATTTTGGTGCTGTGCCTCTCCCTGAGCATCGGGATGCCGCTCCTCAAATCCCTGGGCTTCCTGCCCACCATGCCCCAGCTCAACTACAAGATTTCTGCGCTGGAGCAGGTTTTGGATGCGCCGGAGCTTCAGCAGACGCCGGACAGCTTCCACGGCAAGGATGATACCATCGTTTATGACCATGTTTCCTTTGGCTACACCAAGACACAGCCCGGCCCGGACGGAAAGCCCATGGTGGTGGAGGATGAAGTGCTCCACGACATCAGCTTTACGGCCAAGGCCGGACAGAAAACGGCCCTGGTGGGAGAGTCCGGCTCGGGCAAGAGCACTCTGGCAAAGCTGTTGATCCACTACTATGACGCGCAGAAAGGCAGCATCTCCATTGGCGGACAGAAACTGTGTGACATGAGCCTGGAGGCGCTGAACAGCCGTATTTCCTATGTAGCGCAGGATCAATACCTGTTCAACACCTCTCTGCTGGAGAATATCCGCATGGGACGGTTGAACGCTACCGATGAGGAGGTCCTGGAGGCAGCGCGAAAAGCCCAGTGTATGGAGTTTCTGGAAAAGCTGCCCCAAGGTATCCACTCCATGGCGGGGGATGCGGGCAAGATGCTCTCCGGCGGTCAGCGCCAGCGTATTTCTCTGGCCCGTGCCATCCTGAAGGACGCCCCTATTGTGGTGCTTGATGAGGCCACCGCCTACGCTGACCCCGAGAACGAGGAGAAGATGGAGGCGGCGATTGCGGAACTGGTGAAGGACAAGACTCTGGTTGTTATCGCCCATAAGCTGCCTGCTATTATGAACGCCGACCAAATCTGCGTCGTAGACCACGGCAAACTGGTTGCGGCAGGAAAGCATCAGGACCTGATCCAGTCCTGCCCGGAATATCAAAAGCTGTGGAAGGCGGCCCAGGACAGCGCCGAATGGAACATACATACCGCAAAGGAGGGGAACTAAATGTTTGCACTGTTTTCAAGGATTTTGAAACTTGCTGGTCCATATAAAGGGCGTATTCAGGGCGCTTTTGCCTGCGCGTTTGTGGAGTCGATCCTGTCTAAAATGCCGATCTTCCTGGCCTTTGTGGTGTTGAGCGGCTTTGCCGCCGGAACATTGACCGGACAGACCTGCCTCTATGTGGGTCTTGGCCTCACGGCGGCCGTGCTGGTGCAGATGCTGGTCCACTACCTCAGCGACAGCCTCCAGAGCGCGGCGGGCTACCTGATGTTTGCCGAGAAGCGCATGGAGCTGGGCGGACACCTGCGGAAACTGCCTATGGGTTACTTCACCTCCGGCAATATCGGCAAAATCAGTTCTGTCCTCAGCACCGATATGGTGTTTATTGAAGAAGTCGCCATGAGCACGCTGGGCAACATGATGAGCTATCTGCTGTCCTCCCTGGTCCTGCTGGGGTTCATGTTCTATCTGAATTGGCAGCTGGGCCTGATCGCGGCCCTTGTGACCATCCTGGCGTGGCTGGTTTCCAGAGGGATGAACAAGGTTTCCCTGCGGGAAGCCGCTGGCCGCCAGGAACAGAGCGAACGGCTGACGGACGCGGTGCTGTCCTTTGTGGAGGGCATCGGGGTCATCAAGAGCTATAACCTGCTGGGTGAGAAATCGGAAGAACTGACCGGCAATTTCAAGCGGTCCAGAAATACATCCCTCGCCTTTGAACGGAAGATGACCCCGTGGACCATGGGGTTGAATGTCCTTTATGGAATCGGGATTGCCGCGATTTTTGGCCTGTCGGTCTTTCTGGAGCGGAGCGGTGTCCTTTCTCTGGCCTATGTGCTGGGCGTCCTCCTGTTCGTCTTTGACCTGTTCGGGCCGCTCAAGGCGCTTTATGGCGAGGCGTCCCGCCTGACTGTGATGAACGCCGCCCTGGACCGCATTGAGGCTGTATTGGATGAGCCGGAGCTCCCGGACACAGGGAAACAGCATATCCCGGCTCAAGCGCAGCCAGGCCAGCCGGAGGTGCAGTTCAATGATGTAGCCTTTGCCTACCAGGACAAAGAGGTGCTGCACCACATCAGCTTCTCGATGTTCCCCAATAGCATGACCGCTCTCGTGGGCCCCTCCGGCGGCGGGAAGTCCACCATCGCCAATCTGCTGGCCCGGCTGTGGGATGTGAAAAGCGGCAGTGTTGCCATCCGGGGCGTGGACACCCGACAAGTCCCCCTCGCGGAGCTGATGGATCACATCAGCATGGTATTCCAGCGCGTGTATCTCTTCCAGGACACGATCTATAACAACATCAGTATGGGCAAGCCAAACGCCACCGAGGAGGAGGTCTATGAGGCGGCGAGGAAAGCCCGCTGCTACGATTTCATCATGGCTCTGCCTGACGGATTTCAGACTGTGGTGGGAGAGGGCGGCGCAACCCTCTCCGGCGGTGAGAAACAGCGTATCTCCATCGCCCGCTGTATTCTGAAAGACGCTCCTATTGTAATTTTGGACGAGGCGACCGCCAGCGTGGACACTGACAATGAGAGCTATATTCAGGAGGCTATCTCCGAACTGGTAAAGGGTAAGACCCTGCTGGTCATTGCCCACCGTTTGAATACCATCCAGAACGCCGACCAGATTTTGGTCATCAGTGACGGACATATCTCGCAGCATGGCACCCATGAGGAATTGATGGAACAACCCGGTATTTATCAGGATTTCGTCCGTATCCGTATGAACTCTGCCGGTTGGAGCCTGTCTTGATGGAGAGGAGCTCCCCATGAAACAATTACACGCATCTGGCGAAGATTATCTGGAAGCAATCCTTGTCTTAAAGAGGAAGAAAGGCATGGTGCGCTCCGTAGATGTGGCCCGGCACCTTGATGTATCGAAACCCAGCGTGTGTCATGCGGTAGCCACCTTGAAAGAGGGCGGGTTTCTCACCATGGACGAAGACTCTTTCCTGCACCTGACCGATGTGGGCCGAGAGGTTGCCGAAAGAACTTATGAGAAGCACTGCTTTTTCATCCGTCTGCTGGTGGATGCAGGTGTAGAGCCAAAGACTGCCGAGCAGGATGCCTGCCGCATGGAGCACGCAATCAGCGATGACAGTTTTCAAAAAATTAAATCAGGGCTAAAGGACAAGTAAAAGTGGTCTGGCAGTCGAGGTTATCGGAGTCCTGCAAACAAAAGTCAATAGAAAAAACGAAAAAAGTTCCGCAAAGTTTACGAGACCGAAAAAGGGCATAACAAAACAGGCTGGAGAAGAATCGCATCGCCAGCCGGGATGAAATTGTCGGCGGATTTAGTTCTGCACGGTATCCTGCTGTGCGTCGAATGTCTCAATGCATTCTTTCACGCGGGCGTAGTAGATACGCAGAAACTTGTTCTGCGCGGCGGTCATGTAGACGAAATACGGCTTGCCCTCGGCGCGTTTTTTATCGAGGAACTGGTACACCGGCTCATCCGCAGGAGACTTCTTCAGGTAAGTACAGACGATTTGATACAAAGTCTTCCTCAGATGAGGTGAGCCGCGCTTGGTCGTAGGGACGCTCTTGGCGCTGTGCTTGCCAGACTGGTCTACGGCCGGATCAACGCCGGCAAATCCAACGATGGAACTGCGGCGTGGAAAACGGCGTACATCGCCGATCTCCGCCATGAGCTGCACAGCAGTCGTTTCGCCTACGCCGTACATGGCCCGCACGGTATCGTACTCCGGCAGTTGCTTTGCAAGGCGCGTCATCTCGGCGCGCAGTGCGGCCAGCGTCATCTTGCCCGATAGAAGCTGCTGCGCCGCTGTGGTAATAAGTAGTTTGGTGTTGTCGTTCTTCGGCAGCGTGGTGAAATGGCCACAGCTTCCGGCGTAGAGGTCTAATGCTTTCTCTGTGCTGAAATGGTAGCCCTTGCGTTTGCACCATTTCTGGTAGCGATCGGTGAATGCCTTCTCGCTGACACGGCAGATGCAGTCACAGTGCCAGAAGGTCATGACAAAGTCCACCCATTTTTGGTGGCCGTCGGCGCGCTCCGGGCTGGAGAACAGTTCGTTCACACCGGGAAAGGTCTTGTCGGTCAATGAAATGAGATTGTTTTGCAGCGATACCACCGTTTTCATGTAGAGGTTGTACTGGCGGCTGCACAGCTTCAGTTGTTGTCTTACCGTGTCCATGGGAGTATATTCCCGCAGCTCCACCCAGTTGTCAAGGCCATACTTGGCGATCTTCATGGCGTCTGCCTTGTCGGTTTTGACCTTGCGGATAGAGCCGCCTCCGCTCTGCTTGATGAATAACGGATTGAGGACGCAGACATAAATGCCGTACTCGTGCAGCGCCGCCGCTATCGGCTCATGGTAGCGTCCGGTGGCCTCCATGATGACGCGGGTATCTTCCCCCAGCGCAACGATGGCGTAGGCCATCTGCTCCAGACCGACCTCGGTGTGGAGAAATTCCTGTGGCAGCAACGCCACTTCACCCATTGGCCGCAGGGCAGCCACCATGCTTTTCCCTTTGGAAACATCGATTCCAACTGCGTTCATATCGTTCCTCCTTCTGATTGGATATGGCTTTCCGCCCTTTTCTCATTGCCTGTTCAATCTCCTGGTTGACGCGAGCGCACAAGGTGGCTCTACCTGCGTAAATCGAATGCTGCGAATAAGAGAGGCGGCTGACGGACTCCGATGCGGGCGTGTTGGCCCAAGGTGCGTACTGACAGGCCATTTACTCTCCCATTCTAACAGCTTCGGCTTTGAGATGGAAAAAGACGCGGCTGGCTGCCGCGCCTTAAACCGTAATTATTATTGTAGGAGGTGATGTAGTGGGAAAACTGTTCATATTATCAGTCGAAGAAGATGATCTTGAAACCGCAGAGAAAATCATGGCCTTCATAGAGTCAACAGAACTGGTCATGTGTACGGATCTTTCCTCTGCCCCTCTGCGCTATAAGGCTTTATGTATCGACGCTGCGTGCCGTCAAGTGTTTTGGCAGGGCAAATTCATAGAGCTGACTCCTATGGAGTTCGATGTGTTTCATTTGCTTGCCCGGCGGCCCGGACGGGTATTTTCAAAAAGGGAGATCTATGAGTTCGCCGCCCCTGATTCGTTTGACAGCAGTTGGACGGGGATTTCCAGCATCATTTACAAGCTGCGCCATAAGCTGAACGCTGACTTTATCCAAACCGTGTATGGGAAGGGCTATAAATTCTTGCCACCGTAACACTGTTGACCATTAAAGACAAGACAATAGAAAGGCCGAATTTTAGGTAAGTAATACTTTATACATGGAGTAAATCGACAAGATTAGAGTAACGCCAGCCAGCAAGCAGATATAAAAAACGACGCTTTGGTGTGAGCAGTAATGCCCTCAAAGCGTCGTTTATATTTTGTCTGGAATGTGGCGAAGAACATCTTCTACCCTGCAAGAAAGAATGTTGCAAAGGTCATTCAGTGTTGCGGTTGAGATATTCCGGTTTTGTTTCAAAGAATCCAATGTCCCCTTGCTGAAGGAATAATCCTTTATTAAAGAATAGGTCGTAATTCCTTTTCGACGCATGGTATCCCAGAGCGGATCGTAAGTAATAATAGAGACCACCCCTTTGTGATTCCTATTATATTTGACATGTTGCATCTTGAATATTCCCGGTATGTCGGGTATAATATCTTAATTACATGATTTCATGTCCATCAATTTTTCTCATTCAAGCGCCTGACCATCAGCAGAACAGCTTCTAAATCCTGATCGTTCATCGACTTGATGCCATCTATAATCTCCTGAACTAAAATTGGATTTCGGTATTCTGTTTCCTCATCGAAAAACAAACGGGGCGTGATACCGAGCGTGTCAATCAAATAGAGCAGTTCTTTCACAGATGGCTGGGAATACCCCGTTACAATGTTATGAATATAGTTCTTGCTATGCCCTAAATCATAGCTTAACTGATACTCGGAAATCCCCTTTTTTACCCGTAACTCTGTAATACGGTTTCTAATAAAGTCCATCTCCATATACGATTCCTCCACCACCATTTCCCTCATGGTACACTTTTGTGGTGTGACATTAGGGTGCGCGTGGTGTGCTTTTTTATGCAATAGCACTTTAATGGTGTTATAATTGAGTAAAACGCCACACGGGAAAAGAGAGAAACGCATGGATCGAGAAAGAGAATCACCCCCGGAGAGGCTGCCGTTCTGTTTAGACGACACAGTTGGTGAAATAGTAAGGGCATGTCAGGAGTGCCCCGGCGTCTACTATATCGCGGCCCGGAAACAGGACGGCAGGTTTTTAGCGGACGAATACTATGTGGTGGAACGCTCCTCGCCAGCCATATCAAAAGAGGCTATGGCATACGGAAGAATGTCGGAAGAGGACTCCCGTGTGCTGCTCTATCCGTTTGCGGAGGAACGACATGGGTATAAAATTATTGAGTATGAGATCTATCGGTATCAGGTCCGGCACGGAATGTACGCAGACGGACAAACCTCGCTTCGTGATGTTGCTTTTTTCAATATGGAGTATCATCCGGAATACTTTGGGCCCTACCCGGCGCCCCTTGCCACGCCGCGGGGCCGTACTGCACGCTACAAGCCGCTGATGAACGGCGTCTTCTGGATCGAAACAGGTACAGGAGAGGAAGTCCTCGCTGTCTGCTATCCTATTTGGAACTGCGACTTCTCGGAAACCGTATTGAAGCAATCGGAGCAGTCCGAAGAGGATGTACGGGAAGGAATTGACAATACCTTGGGGTATCTGTTCTTTTCCAAGCGGGCCAGCAGTCTCGCCTTGTTTGAACTATGGGGGCAGTACGAGGAGTTAAGGACTGGCGGCCTAATCAACTACCCCGCATTGATGAACTATATCTGGGCCTATTTTCCGGAGTACGCCGCCACATACAATATGCAGAATCAGCTGGGGATGCACGATACCTTCGGCCTGTTGATGAGCGCACTGGGGACGGAGGTGGAATTGCAGAACAACCCAAATGAAGTAATTGCAATGTCAACGGCCGCCGGGCTTGATTTCCTGAATTTTTAATTGGGCTAAAAATGACAGATCAGGTGGAACAATGGACTGGGATCAAAATGAAGAGCTGGTAGAACAAATCCTTCGTACCGGCATGTACGCAAAGCTGTATGATGAAGAAACAACATACGGGTACCTGACCTATTTAACCTACCGGGTGGAGGACACGCTGTTCACTTGGAAAAAGAAAAGCGATGTGGACGGGTTTTGGGCCGACCTCACATGGGAGGAATATATCTCCTTTTTGCGGCGAGAAAAAACATTGCTCCTGGCAGCTCAAAGGGTGCTGTTCAACACTGTGATGGCTTTCCCGGCCTCCGCATTTGACTTTACATTGTCAGAGGCAGAAGTGGACTTTCCCGTAGCGCGTTATGACAGCGCCGGGATGCTCCATATGGCAAAGCTCTATTCCTTCGAGAACTGTATCTCAATCGTAGAGTTTCTGATGTTCCGAGCAGAGAGGGCGTATTATCCGCTGTGGAAGAAACAGCGGGGACCCCACTACACATGGGAGCTTTATATCGTGGAACTGCTTCACAGCCGAAGGGAATTTGTAGACCCACTATCGAGGGCCTTCCGCAACGCGCTGGTTCAACTGGACTTTCTCCCGGCGTGGCAGATGATCTATCCGACTATTCAAGAGGATGCAGAAATAGAATAACATGAAAAGACCCCGCAGATTCGGTCTGCGGGGTCTTTCGCTCTCTTATTCTGAGCTCCCCTCTTGACAAATGAAAACCGTAGTGCTATATTCAAAACAGCGTTATAAAACATTGTTTTGAATGAGGAGGAATGGCAGTGGCAAAACAAAAGGTGGGCGTCTATGACCGGGTGCTGGAGTGCGCCAAGGAGGAGTTTTTGTCCAGGGGATTTCTGGACGCTTCCTTGCGTACCATCGCCCAGGAAGCGGAGACCAGCACCGGGTCAATCTACACCCGCTTTGGGGACAAAGAGGGGCTGTTCCGCGCCCTCGCGGAGCCGGTGGTGGATGAATTTAAGGCCATGTTCCGCAAGGTCCAGGAGGACTTTCACCAATTCCCGGAGGAGGAGCAGAGGGCCGAGATGGGCCAGTACACTGCCCGCCATCAGGAAGACCTGTTGGACTACATCTACGACCACTTTGATGTATTCCGCCTGCTGCTGGACGGGGCCCATGGTACCCGGTTTTCGCGCTTCCTGGACGAACTGGTGGACATCGAGGTGGAGTACACCTACAAGTACATGGAGGTCATCGGTTGCGAGAGCGTCAAATCCGGCCTGGTGACGGAGGAGTTCATCCATATCATCGTCACCGCCTACTTCAACGGCATGTTCGAGGTGGTGCGGCACAACATGGACCGCGCCGCCGCCCACCGCTATGTCAAGATGCTCAACCGCTACCACATGGCAGGTTTCGGCACCGTGTTTGACCCTCAGCCCTGACAAAAGAGGCTGTGCCCTTGGGTGCAGCCCTCCTGTTTGCACAAAAGTTAGCAATTACTAACCAAAAGGAGGAATTTATATCATGAAACAACAAAGCCCCATGCTCCGTTTGTGGGAGCTGGGAGAGGGACAGCAGGGCGGCCTGAAGCGGGCGGTCCTGTCCGCTGTGGTGGGGGTACTGTTTGGGATGCTCCCTTACTTCGCCGCGGCGCAGATCATCCTGGGCCTGCTGAAAGGGGAGCAGAGTATGCAATACTACCTGATATGGTGTGTTGTGGCGCTCGTGGGCTTCCTGCTCCGGGCCACCCTGTATTCCCTGGCCCTGTCCCAATCCCACAAGGCCACCTTTGCCATCCTGAAATCCATCCGGGAGCGGGTGCTGGAGAAGCTGCCAAAGATGCCTCTGGGTACGATTCTGGACACCTCCAGCGGCCAGATGAAGCAGATCATTGTGGACCAGGTGGAGAGCATGGAACGGCCCCTGGCCCATCTTCTGCCGGAGATGACCGCCAATGTGCTGGGGCCAGTGTGCATCCTGATCTACCTGTTCGTACTGGACTGGCGGATGGCCCTTTTAAGCATGGTGTCCATCCCGGTGGGCATGGCTTTCATGATGGCGGTGATGGCTGGCTACGGCAAGCAGTATGAGGGCTCGGTCAAGACCACCCAGGCCATGAACAGCGCCATTGTGGAGTACATCGGCGGCATTGAGGTCATCAAGGCGTTCAACCAGGGCAAGCAGTCCTATGCCCGCTTCTCCGACAGCGTAAAGGCCAACGCCTCCTACTTCTACCACTGGATGAAGAGCTGCCAGATGCCGGTCTCTCTGGCCCGTGCCATCTCACCTACCACCATGATTACTATTCTGCCGGTGGGCTGGCTTCTCTACACCGGAGGGAGTCTGCCCATCGAGACCTTTATCACCACCATCGTCCTGTCCCTGGGCATTGCCGGGCCTCTGCTGGCCGCTATGGACTTTGTGGACAGCCTTGCCAAAGTGGGCACCATCGTGGGCTCGGTGGACGCCATCCTGAACGGGGCGGAGCAGGATCACGGGGAAGCGTCGGTGGAGTTCCGGGGCCGGGACATCAAGCTCTCCCATGTGTCTTTCGGCTACCACGCGGACAAGGAGGTGCTCCACGATGTGTCCCTCACCATTCCCGCCGGGAGCATGACCGCCTTTGTGGGGCCCTCTGGCTCGGGCAAGTCCACCATCGCCAAGCTGATCGCCGGCTTTTGGGATGTAACCTCCGGCTCCATCACCTTGGGCGGACAAGACTTGAAGCGGGTCCCACTGAAGCAGCTCTATGACCAGGTGGCCTTTGTCTCCCAGGACAACTACCTCTTTGACGAGAGCATCCGGGAAAATATCCGCATGGGTCGCCCGGCGGCCACCGACGCCGAGGTGGAGGCCGTGGCAAAGGCCGCCGGGTGCGACGCCTTTATCCGGGGCCTGGAACGCGGCTACGACACCGTGGTGGGCGGAGGCGGCGCCCATCTGTCCGGCGGCGAACGCCAGCGCATCGCCATCGCCCGGGCCATGCTCAAAGACGCGCCCATTGTGGTGCTGGACGAGGCGACCGCCTACATAGACCCCGAGAACGAAGCTGTTGTTCAGCAGGCCGTGGGTAAGCTGGTGGCGGGAAAGACCGTTCTGGTCATCGCCCACCGCCTCAGCACCATCACGGGAGCGGATCAGATCGTGGTAGTCAATGGCGGCCGCATCCAGGATGCGGGCACCCACGAAGAACTTTTGAAAAACTGCCCGCTGTATCAAGAGATGTGGCGGGCTCACATGGGCGCAAAGGAGGGAGAGCAGGCATGATCGGCGTTCTGAAAAAAATCTGGCACTTTGCCGGCGAGGAACAGGGCAATATCCGAAAGTCCATGATTTTAGGCTTCTTTTACGCGGTGTTCCACATGTTCCAGATCGCGGCCATCTATGTGGTGGTGCTGGCCCTGGTGGGCGGCTCCACAGACCCCGCCCCGGCATGGCAGGCGCTGGGGCTTCTGCTGGCCAGCATTCTGGGCCGGGCGGTCCTCAACCGCTTCAGCCAGCTCCAACAGACCCACGCCGGCTACTTCATGGTGGCGAATAAGCGTATCTCCATCGGCGACAAACTCAAGCGGGTCCCCATGGGCTATTTCAACGACCAGAGTTTGGGGGAGCTCACCGGCATCACCACCACCGTTCTGGACGAGGTGGAGAGCACCGGCCCTATGGTACTGGTTGGTATCCTGGGCGGCCTGATCAATTCTGCCGTCATGCTGCTGTGCATCCTGTTCTGGGACTGGCGGATCGGTCTGCTGGCCCTGGCGGGGATGCTGGTGTATCTGGCCCTTCTCTCCGGAATGGAGAAACAGTCCGCCAAAATCGCCCCCAAGCGCCAGCGGGACGAGGCCCGGCTGGTGGAGGCGGTGCTGGAACAGCTCCAGGGCATGAGCGTCATCAAGTCCTTTAACCTGACCGGAAAGGGTGACAAGCGGGTGCGGCAGGCTCTGGAGGACAGCCGGGCGAACAATCTGGCGGTAGAGAAGCTGTTCACTCCCTATATCTGGGGCCAGGAGATGGTTCTCCACCTGTTCAGCGTTCTGATCCTGGCCGCGTCGGTGGGGCTGTGCCTGACAGGAGCCATGTCCCTCGCCAATGCGCTGATGGCGGTCATCGTCTCCTTCCTGATTTTCTCCCAGATCCAGTCCGCGGGCAGCGGCGTGTCCGCCCTGCGTCTGGTGGGCAGCTCCATCGACCATGCAAACCAGGTGGACGACATCCCGGAGATGGATCAGCGCGGCACGGTAATCCGTCCAGAGGACCACGAGATTGTATTCGACCATGTGAACTTCTCCTATGGAAGTCGCCCCATCCTCAAGGATGTGTCTCTGACCATCCCAGATCGAACGACCACCGCCATTGTAGGGCCCTCCGGCTCGGGCAAGACCACTCTCTGCAACCTGATCGCCCGGTTTTGGGATGTGGACGGCGGCCGTGTGACCATCGGCGGCCGGGATGTGCGGGAGTACACACTGGAATCCCTCATGGAGCAGGTGAGCATGGTGTTCCAGCGGGTGTACCTCTTTGCCGACACGGTGGAGAACAATATCAAGTTCGGCTGCCCGGACGCTACCCATGAGCAGGTGGTGGAGGTTGCAAAAAAGGCGTGCTGCCACGACTTTATCTCCGCCCTGCCGGATGGATATAATACGGTAATTGGCGAGGGAGGAGCCACGCTCTCTGGCGGAGAGAAGCAGCGCATCTCCATCGCCCGGTGTCTCTTGAAGGACGCGCCCATCGTCATCTTCGACGAGGCCACGGCCAATGTGGACCCCGAGAATGAGGATCAGCTCCAAAGGGCTATGGAAGCCCTGACGAGGGAGAAGACCGTGCTGATGATCGCCCACCGGCTCAAGACCGTGCGGGGTGCGGATCAGATTCTGGTGCTGGACCAGGGCAGCGTCGTCCAAAAGGGTACCCACGACGAACTGATCCAGCAGGCGGGCATCTACCGGGATTTCGTGTCCGAGCGCACGGAGTCCAGCCGATGGACACTTTGATTGATCGCAAAAGACAAAACTGCAGTACAGATATTTGCACTGTGATTTTTGGGTGGCTATGGCATTTGCAGCAAAAAAATCGCCATGCGCAGATATGGGGAACGCTATAAAGAAAGCGTGCAGTTCCAAAACTAAAGTGGAGCTGCACGCTTTCTATTCTACTTCTTTCCTACCTTCCTAAACTCTCCCGGTAACAGTCCAGTGCTCTTTCGGAACAGCTCCGCAAAGCGGCTGGAGGTAGAATAGCCCACAGTCTGCGCAATCTGTCCAATGGACAAATCAGTATTGGTGAGAAGGTACTCCGCCTGGCTCATGCGGCGCTGCTGGATGTACTCGGTGATGGTGCAGTCGTAGACCTTCTTGAAACTGCTCTTGAGTTTTGTTGTCCCCATGCAGGCAATCTGGGTCAGACGCTCCATGGGAACTTCCGCGGCGTAATGGTCGCTCAGGTAGGTAGCGACTGTCTGAATATTCTCAATATCCTGGGTTGCCAGCCGCCCAGTGGCCGCCGGACGCTTTTTCTGATACTCCACCACCAGCGACAACGCTTCGGCTACCTTGCCCTCATAAAACAGTTTGGCGGCGATCCCATCTCCGCGGTAATTTTGAAGCTCTGTAAGGAGCCTGGACATTTCCGGGAAGTCTGTTGTCTGGTCGATCTTTCGGAATGCCTCCACCGGGTTGTGGTATTCGTCCGGATACTGCTTTTTGAGATAATCCTCATAGTAGGCGGGCATGATCTCAACGCCGATGGAGCGAATGGGAATATTTTTGTGGATCAGCACCCGGTAGGGCGAATAGCCACCGATATAGGTTTTGATACACCCGGCGGACAGCCGGCGGTACGGAGCCAATTCCTCGCCGGAGATGGAATCATAGCGGGTGATGCTCAAACACTCTGGCAGGGAGAATTCCAGCAGAGAGTCCTCGTGAAAGGAAAAGTTATGGATCTTGATGTCGTACAGATCCTTTTGCCCGTAGGTCCAGTAGGACCCCTCTCCGATTTCGGGCGATAACTTCCACGAGATACCTAAAGAACCATACTGCTGATTATCCGGGTCGGGAATAAAACCGTGCCCTTTCAACAGCGGCGCATAGTATTGCTCAATGATTTCGGGCATGACAAAAGACTCGCCTCCTCTTTACAACGATTGGACGAACTTTTGAAACGAAAAGACGAACCTCGTTTCAAATCATTGAAAGCCGCCCCAATCGAGTGTATGTTATAGGTGACGGTTAGCGAACTCTAACCAAAGAGTAGCATATCACAAAGAAAAAGTCAACATGACGCAAAAACAGGAGGAGCAAAATGAGTAATCAAGTCAATTCACTGAAGAAGGGCCTTACGGTCAAGGATCTTGTGACAACGGGTATTTTCAGTGCCATCTTTTTTGTGTTTACCCTGGTCGGCGGACTTCCGTTCGCCCCGAATCCAGTCCTGACCTTCTATATGCCGATGGGGGCGGCGCTGCTGTGCGGCCCTATTTATCTGCTGATGGTGGCTAAAGTGCAGAAGCGGTGGAGCGTCACAATCCTCGGCATCATCATGGGGATCATCTGGTTTGCCACCGGAATGCACTGGGCGTTTTCCCTGGGCTATATCGGGATGGGACTCATTGCGGACTTGGTAGCCGGCGCCGGTCACTACCGCAACAAGGCCATCAATCTGCTGTCCTATATGCTGATTTCCCTGGGAGGCATCTATACTTATGTGGTATTCTTTCTTGACCCGGACGGCTGGGCCAGCACCATGCTGAACAATGGCACGGAACAGTCCTACATCGACACCATGAACGCCTCCGCACCCTCCTGGCTCCTCGTGGTCATCATCGCCGGCACATTGACGGTGGCGGCTCTCAGCGGCTGGGTCGGCGGCAAGATGCTGAAAAAGCAGTTTGAAAAGGCTGGGATCACCGCATGATGGGCGGAGCGTCATCCCGGCGCGGGCTGTGGCTGGACCCCAGGACGAAGATATTGCTGCTGCTGTTCTGCATCCTTTCCGCTATGATGGCCCCGTCCCTATTCTACGAACTGGGCCTTGTGGTGCTGATCGGACTGCTCGGCGTCTGCTTCGGGAAGTGGAAATATGCCTGGAAGGGGGTGCTGTTCTATGCGCTGATTGTTCTGCTCACCCTCTGGATTATGGACACCATGACGGGCACCTGGCGCACCATGTTTATCGCCTTTTTGGGGCTGTTCCATAAGGTCTATCCCTGTGGGATGCTGTCCGGCATTGTCCTCTCTACCACGAAGGTCAGCGAATTCTTATCCGCCATGAACCGCATCCACGCACCGAAAAAGCTGGTGATCCCGCTGGCCGTCATGCTCCGCTATGTCCCCACCATCCAGGAGGACTGGCGGTTTATCAAGGACGCCATGCGGATGCGGGATGTATCGCCGTCTCCCAAGGGACTGCTGACGCACCCGGCCATGACGGTGGAGTGCATTTATGTCCCGCTGATGATGGCGGCCTCCAAGGCGGCGGATGAACTGTCCATCGCCTCCATTACCCGCGGGATCGAAAACCCGAAGCCCCGGACCTGTCTGGTGCAGATTCACATAGGACCCGCGGATCTTCTGGCGGGCGTCTGCTTCGCGGCGTACCTCGCTGTGGGGCTGTACTGGAAGGGGGTGTTCGGATGATTGAGCTGAAGCATGTGTCGTTTGCCTACCAGGGGCAGGAGCATGATGGCCTGCACGACATCAATCTGACGATTGCGGACGGAGAGTGCGTCCTGTTCTGCGGCCGGAGCGGATGCGGCAAGACCACCATCACAAGGCTGGTCAACGGCCTGATCCCACAATTCTATGCGGGAGAATTGACGGGCAGCGTACTGGTGGATGGACAGGAGATCAGCAAGCTGCCCATGTACCAGATCGCCGCTAAAGTCGGCTCTGTGTTCCAAAACCCCAGGACGCAGTTTTTCAATGTGGACACGGACAGCGAAATCGCCTTTGGGATTGAAAACGAGGCCCGACCGCCCGTGGAGCTGGCGGAGCGGGTGGAGCAGGCCACTGACGACCTGCATATCCGCCCGCTCCGAAACCGCAATATCTTTGAATTGTCCGGGGGCGAAAAGCAGAAGATCGCCTTCGCCTCGGTCTATGCCATGAATCCGGAGATTTACCTGCTGGATGAGCCGTCCTCCAATCTGGATATGACATCTATCCAGGAGTTAAAAAGACATCTGCGGCTGCTTCAAAAGCAGGGCAAGACCATCCTGATCGCGGAGCACCGGCTTTATTATCTGATGGGTCTGGCGGACCGGATCGTGTACCTGGAGCAGGGCCGGATTGAGAAGATTTTTACGCCGGAAGAGTTCCGCGGATTACCAAGGGAGACCCGGGAACGCATGGGATTGCGGGCGGCGGACTTGGCGGAGGTGCGGCCTCCGCAAGTCCACCCGCCGGTATCTTCCCCTGTCCTGGAGCTTCGGGATGTCACACTCCGGTATAAAAAGCGGACGGTCCTGCACCGCATCAGCCTTGCCGCCGCAAAGGGTGAGGTCATCGGCGTGGTGGGCCACAACGGGGCCGGGAAAACGACCTTTTCCCGCGCCCTGTGCGGGCTCCACAAGGACTGCGAGGGGCAGTTTCTATGGGATGGACAGACGATGGAGCGGAAGAACAGGCTGAAACACTCCTACATGGTGATGCAGGATGTGAACTACGAATTATTTGCCGAGAGTGTGGAGGCGGAGTGCTCTTTCGGCATCCGCAATCCGGACTTGACCCTGGCCGCCTCAACTCTGGAGGAATTGGGGCTGGCTCCCTATCGGGAGCGCCACCCCAACACGCTGTCCGGCGGGCAGAAGCAGCGGGTGGCCGTAGCGGTCAGCATGATCTGCGGAAAAGACCTGCTGGTGTTTGACGAGCCTACCAGCGGTCTGGACTTTGACAGCATGACCCAGGTGGCGGAGCTGATCCGGCGGCTGTCTGAGCTGGGAAAGGTCATTTTCATTGTCACCCATGATTTTGAATTTGTCTGCCGTACCTGCTCCCGTGTCCTGCATTTTGACGAGGGCGAGATGCCCGATGATATACCTGTTGTGATGGACGCCCTCCCGAAGCTGAGAGAGCTGTTCTCTGTCAAGGTGAATGGCTCCGAAGGAGACAGAGAAGGTGGCCTGGGCCATTCAGATGGAAAGGAGAGGTAGTCTATGAAACAGAAGAAAACCAATCGTGTGGCCCTGCTGCTCCACTGGGCCGGGGAGCAAAAGGTATGGCTGTTCCTGGCCGTGCTTCTGGCGATGGCCGGGGGCCTGTGCATTGTGGTGCCCTATATTGAAATTTACCGGCTGATGGACGCCGCCTTTGGCGGGACCTGTACCAAAGAACTGGTGGTGCGGGTCGTGGCTGCTGTGGCCGCGGCGGTGGTGCTCCGCTTTGTGCTGTTCGGGGCGTCTGGAGTGGTATCCCACAAGGGAGCCTACGGCGCGCTGTTCAAGGTGCGCTGTATGGTAGCGGAACACATGGCTAAGGTGCCGCTGGGGGCGCTGAACGAGCGGCGGACCGGAGACATCAAAACCGTGCTGAACGAGGACATTGAGAAGCTGGAGCTGTTTCTGGCCCACAATCTGCCGGATCTGGTGTGCTATCTGGTGGGGCCGGTGGTGGTTTTTGCCTACCTGATGACCGTCAATATCCCGCTGGCTCTGATTTCCCTGGTGCCGCTGGTGCTTGCGGTTGTGGTGATGGCGGTCATGTTCCGCAACACAGATGACCTGATGGACCGGGCCAACCGTTCCATCACCGCGCTGAACTCGGTCATGATCGAGTATATCAGCGGCATGAAGCTCATCAAGGCATACAACATGGGGAGCAAATCCTTCCAGAAATTCTCCTCCGCCATCCATGAGGAAAACGCCATGTGGAACGAGACCTCCCGCCGCATGGGGCCACCCTACGCGGCCTTCGTGGTCATCATTGAGTGCGGAATGCTGCTCATGGTGCCGCTGGGCGGGATGTTTTTCCTGAAAGGCTCCCTGACAGCCAGCGCATTCCTGCTGTTCCTCTATGTGGGGTCCATGTACCTGACGGAGATCCGTCCGCTGCAGGAGCTGGGGACCAATTTCGCCAATGTGCTGAACGCGGTCACCAAAGCGAAGGAGATCCTGGATGTCCCCATCTATGAGGGCGGCACGGATTTCCCCCAATGCCATGATATTGAACTGCGAAATGTACGGTTTTCCTACGATGGCAAAACCGATGTGCTGCAAGGCGTCAATCTCAAGATCAGGGACGGAGAGAGGCTGGCCCTGGTGGGGCAGTCCGGCGCCGGTAAGAGCACCATAATCGAACTGATCTCCCGCTTCTATGATGTGCAGGAGGGCGAGGTGCTGATCGGCGGAAAAAATGTCAAGGAGCTGGACTACGACACCATCTTGAGCAATGTGGCTATTGTATTTCAAAAGACCTTCCTCACCCGCGACAGTGTACTGGAGAACATCCGCATGGGGAGCAGCGCCAGTCTGGAACAAGTGAGGGCCGCCGCAAAGGAAGCCCAGATCGACAACTTCATCATGTCTCTGCCGGATGGCTACGATACCAAGGTAGGGAGCTTCGGCTCCCGGTTTTCAGGCGGAGAGAAGCAGCGGATCGCCATTGCCCGCGCCATTTTGAAAAATGCCCCGATCCTGATTTTAGATGAGGCCACCAGCGCCTCTGACCCGGAAAACCAGATGGAGATTGACAGGGCCATCCAAAATCTTTGTAAAGGCAAGACCGTCATTGTGGTTGCCCACCGCCTGAGCGCCCTGAAGATGTGTGAGCGGGTCGCAGTGGTGGAGGACCACACCATCACCTGCGTCGGCACCCATGAGGAAGTCCGCAGGGATAACGCTTACTACCGGAAAGCCTGGGAGGACTACGAAAAGGCCCGGAACATCACCTATCAGTTGGAAGGGGGGCGAGTAGAATGAGAGAACACGATGTCTTGAAAAAGAACAAAAATTTTTATATTGGCGTTGGGGGAACTGTTTTGGAGGGCCTGCTCTCCGGCAGCCTGTTCCTGCTGCTTTACTCGGTCATGCAGTTTTTGTGGGCGGGGCAGTTTGACCTGAACCGGGTGCTGATGCTGACCGGGGCGATTGCCGGCATCTTCCTGCTCCGTATCCTGATTTACAGCTATGGCTACACCAAAGCCCAGATCGGCGGCGCGGAAGTCAGCCAAAATATCCGGCTGTTTATGGGTGATCATCTCAAGCGTATCCCTCTGTCCCGGTTTACCCAGGGGCAGACCGGCGACTACATCAACACCATCACCAGCGATGTCAATAACTATGAAAAGATCCTGACCCACAAAATCGGGGACCTGGCGAAAAACTTTGCCTTGTCCATCATGCTGATTGTGTTTGTCATGACGATCTATGTCCCCGCCGGGCTGATCCTGCTGGCGGCGGATCTGCTGCTGATTCCTGGATTGTGGCTTTCTTTCCGTATGGTGAAGAAGTACGGCAAGGAAAAGAATGACATCTGTGCGGAGAATGTCAGCAGCATCGTGGAGTATGTATCCGGCATCCAGACCTTCCGGGCTTATGGCGTGGGCGGCTTGAAAAACAAGACGGTTATCAGCGCCATGCGGGACTTCTGCCGCATCAGCTTTGTATATGAGGCCAAGGTGCTCCCTGTGGGAGCCGGGCTGGGCATCCTGATCTGGCTGTCCTGCCCGCTGGTCATCTGGACCGCCTACGCGCCGTGGGCAGCCGGGGCCATCGACACGGTTTCCTATCTGCTGGTCTGCATGTTGCCGCTGTTCTGTTCCAAGCTTGCCAACGCCATTTTTGTGGACCTCACCAGTTACAAAAACCTGATGATCTCCAAAGGAAAGATCTTGGGCGTGATGGATGAGCCGGAGGAAAGCGGCAGCATGGAGGCGCTGCGGCCCGCTACCCATGAGATCATCTTTGACCATGTGGACTTTGCCTATGTTCCCGGAGAGCCGGTGCTGAAGCAGGCGTCCTTTACGGTGCCGGATCAGAAGCTGACCGCCATTGTGGGCGATTCCGGCTCCGGCAAATCCACCATCCTGAATTTGATTGCAAAATATTATGAGCCGGCCGGCGGTGTCATCTCCATCGGAGGGAAGCCCATCAATCATGTGGCGGCGGAGCGCGTGCTGGAGCAGGTTTCCATGGTAGATCAGGATGTGTTCCTCTTTGACGACACCATCCGGGACAACATCCGCCACGCCCGCCCCGGCGCATCAGACGCGGAGATTGAGGCAGCCTGCCGGGAGGCCAACTGTGACGGATTTATCCGCAGGCTGGAAAAGGGCTACGATACACCTACCGGCGAGAACGGTAATCTGCTCTCCGGAGGAGAGCGGCAGCGGCTTTCTATCGCCCGTGCCATTCTGAAGGACAGCCCGATTCTGCTGTTGGACGAGGCCACGGCTTCCCTGGACATTGAGAACGAGTTGGCGGTCAAGCAGGCCATCGCCAATCTGCTCAAGGCGAAAAAGACCGTGGTGATGATCGCCCATACCCTGTCCATCGTCAAGAATGCGGATCAGATCCTGGTAGTGGCAGACGGAACAATCAAGGAATCCGGCACCCACGAGGAGCTGCTGGCTATGAACGGCAAGTATGCGGCCATGTGGAACGCAGAACAGAAAATCACTGTATAAATGAGAGGTTGCGTCGATGAAAAAACTCCATGCGTCGGGCGAGGATTATCTGGAGGCCGTGCTGGTGCTCCAAAAGGAAAAGGGCATGGTACGCTCCGTGGATGTGTCCAGGCACCTTGATGTATCGAAACCCAGCGTGTGTCATGCGGTAGCTACCTTGAAAGAGGGCGGTTTTCTCACCATGGACGAAGACTCTTTCCTGCACCTGACAGATGTGGGCAGAGAGGTTGCCGAAAAAACTTATGAGAAGCACTGCTTTTTCACCCGTCTGCTGGTGGAGGCAGGTGTAGAGCCAAAGACTGCCGAGCAGGATGCCTGCCGCATGGAGCACGCAATCAGCGATGACAGTTTTCAAAAAATTAAATCAGGGCTAAAGGACAAATAAAAAGTGGCCTGTCAGTCGAGGTTATTGGGGGTGATATAGTGGGAAAACTGTTCATATTATCAGTCGAAGAAGATGATCTTGAAACCGCAGAGAAAATCATGGCCTTCATAGAGTCAACAGAACTGGTCATGTGTACGGATCTTCCCTCTGCCCCTCTGCGCTACAAGGCTTTATGTATCGACGCTGCGTGCCGTCAAGTGTTTTGGCAGGGCAAATTCATAGAGCTGACTCCTATGGAGTTCGATGTGTTTCATTTGCTTGCCCGGCGGCCCGGACGGGTATTTTCACAAAGGGAGATCTATGAGTTCGCCGCCCCTGATTCGTTTGACAGTAGCTGGACGGGGATCTCCAGCATTATTTACAAGCTGCGTCATAAGCTGAACGCCGACTTTATCCAAACCGTGTATGGGAAGGGCTATAAATTCTTGCCGCCATGAGGATTATAGAAAAGAATGTTGGTAGATAGTACGAAGCCATTGATTTATTAGGACTATGCAAGGTAAGAATAAAATGGAGTGTCATAAATCTGCGGTATGTTGGGGCATACCGCAGATTTTGCTATATCATAAGTAAAGATGGGCTATTTTTATTGAAGAATACAGTAGTTTATGTTACCATAAAAAGGGTAAGACAAGGCTAACTGGTGGAGTGATGATAATGGAGAGGGTCAATTTCAATCCGGAATGGTATGGTGTACAGGCGAAAGTGCTATCGAGAAGCGAGAGACAGATGGTTGTGGATTATGGATGTAATGGGCGTGGTATCGTAAAAAATTATAGCTTGTTTGAGGGAATACAACTTTGCTTCCTCGATTTTGAAACGGATGAATCTATGAGGGCCCAGAAGTTCAATCCAGATATCCTCCAGATTACTCACTGTCAAACCGGACGCTACGAATGCGAATTTGCCAATCATACTGTGGCATATTTGCCAACGGGCTATTTCAGTGTTGCAACCACAGCGCATTTGCCGACTTCGTTCTCTTTCCCCTTGGGGAAGTATTACGGCGTTAGTCTTGTCATAGATCGTCAGGCGCTTTCGGACGAAATACGCCGGATGATGCGGACAATTCCCATTGACCTTGATAAAATAGGGACAACACTTGGTCTTGAAACACAATGGTATGTCAGTGATACTCCACCGCAATTACGACACTTGTTTTCCGAATTATACACAGCCATTCAAACGGAGCCTGTCGGCTATTTCAAAGTTAAGGCCATAGAACTATTATACCATATGGATCAGTTGACACAGATTAGCGGGTGCGACTCAAAGTATTTTGATAAGAAACAGATTCAAGCAACAAAAGCTATTCGGGAGTATCTTATTTCCCATCTGGATGAAAAAGTTCCCTTGGAACAGTTGGCAAAAGAGGCGCACTTGAATCTGTCGGTGTTCCATCTGGTTTTTTCCCACATATATGGGGACACCCCGTATGCCTACCTCAAAAAATACAAAATGAATTTAGCTGCCCAGTGGCTTTCGGAAAACAAGATGAAAATCGGTGATATTGCCTTGGAGCTTGGATATAGCAACGCAAGTAAATTTGCTAAAGCATTTCAATCTGTATATGGAATGTTGCCAAAAGACTACCGAAAAAATCGATAGTCATGTACAGGCAGCGTTTAACAGCGGTAGAGGTGTAGTCTCTACTAATTCATTGGTATCTTTGGGCTATTTTTGCCCGTGACGCATAGATATGGAGTAGCAGCCAATTTCAAAAGTTGATAAAATAAATGTCGCGGTTAGCAAGAACTAACCGCGACATTTTCTTTTTAAGGAGGGTTCATGCTATGTCAAACGCAAAGTCGAAACAAGCAAAACCAAAGACGGGTTTGGCACGATGCATGGAATTGGCTTCTGACAGAAAGGGCCTTGTGTTCTTAGCTGCGGTTCTTTCGTCATTGGCGGCCATTGCTTCGTTTATCCCGTACATAGCGGTCTATTTTATGATCCGCTCAATTATCGGTGTTTTCCCGAACCTTGACCAGTTGGATATGGGGATGGTCATGAATTATGGCTGGTTGGCGCTCGCCGGGATCGTGGCGAATATCCTACTGTATTTTCTGGCTATTTTCAGCTCACACATGGCGGCATTTGGAACGCTGTACGAGTTGAAAGTTCTCTTTGCAGACCATATTACCAAAATCCCACTGGGGTATCACTTGACGATTGGCAGCGGCCGTCTGCGGAAAATCATGGATGAAAACATTGAAAGTGTGGAGGGCTTTATTGCTCACCAGTTTCCTGATTTTGTTGCCTCTATTACCGCTCCTATCGTCATGGTCATCATCCTGTTGGCTGTTGACTGGCGGTTTGGTCTGGCCTCCCTGGTCGGCATCATTCTTGCATTTGTCGCAGAGTTTATCGGCTTTGGCAGCGGTGAAATGAAAGAAAACATGGGCAAATACCAAAAGGCCCTGGAAGAAATGAACAACGCTTCTGTGGAGTATGTCCGGGGAATGTCGGTAGTAAAGGCGTTTAATCAGACGGCATCCTCTTTCAAGAAACTCAAAGATGCCATTACCGGCTATACAGAGTGGGTGCTGAAATTCTCCCTTGGCTGGCAAAACTGTATGCCCGCCTTCACCACGATCATCAACAATGTTTACCTGATCCTCGTCCCGGTAGGAATTTTGATCGGCTCCAGAACCGACGATTTCGCCGGATTTGCCATGACTTTCATTTTCTATCTGCTCTTTGTTCCTGCCATCTCCGGTGTGTTGAACAAGATCATGTATATCTCAGAATCGTTCATGCAGATTGACGGGAATGTGGCACGAATGGACGAAATTCTGAATATTCCCGAAATGCCGGAGACGGATCACCCCCAAAAACCGGCAAACGATGATGTCGTTTTCAAGGATGTCAGTTTTTCTTATACCGGGGATTCCTCCGAGAAGGCGCTTGAAGATGTTTCCTTCATAGCAAAGCAGGGACAGATCACAGCAATCGTCGGCCCCTCCGGCGGCGGCAAGAGTACGATTGCCAATCTGATTTCCCGCTTTTGGGATGTTTCTTCCGGCAGCATTACCATCGGCGGTGTAGATGTACGCGATATGGCAGAGAATGACCTGATGCGCCATGTCAGCTTTGTGTTCCAGGATATTTTCCTGTTCAAGCAGAGCATCCTGGATAATATCCGTATGGGCAACCCGACCGCCAGCGAGGAACAAGTGATTGCGGCGGCGAAAGCGGCACAGTGCCACGACTTTATCTCCAAACTGCCGGACGGGTATCACACGGTGGTCGGCTCCAAGGGCATCCATCTCTCTGGTGGCGAGCGTCAGCGAATTGCCATTGCGCGGGCCATTATCAAGGACTCGCCTATCATCGTGCTTGATGAGGCAACGGCATTCAGCGACCCGGAGAATGAATATCTGATCCAGAAAGCCTTTGAAAAACTGATGCAGGGTAAGACAGTTATCATCATTGCACACCGCCTCTCCACGATCCGCAATGCAGATAAGATCATCGTCATGGAGAAAGGACACCTGGTCGAAGAAGGAAAACATGACGAGCTGGTGGCCGCAGGCGGACGCTATGCACAGATGTGGAACCACTATACAGAAGCGATTGGCTGGAAAATCAGCGGAAAGGCGGTGTAACTATGAGCAGATTACAAAAAGCTCTCTTTTTATCAGACAAGGGTTACGCAGATCTGAAAAAAGCAATCTTCGCCTGCACATTGACGAACCTGGCTATGCTTCTGCCGTTCTGTGTAACTGTTATGATTTTCAGTGAAATTCTGACACCCTTTGTCAGTGGCGGCTCCATTCAGTGGAACCATATCTGGATGCTGTGGGGCGCAGGTATTGTTTCGGCCATCCTGGTATTTCTGGCCGCCAAAAACGATTACCGCAAAACCTATATTGCCTCGTACAAGGAATCGAACACGACCCGTCTGCGCATTGCGGAGCATCTTCGGAAACTTCCGATGAACTTTTTTAACACAAAAGACCTTTCTGAACTGACCACCAATATGATGGCGGATTGCAGCAGCATGGAGTCCCTACTCAGCAGCACAATTCCACCGCTGATTGCTAACGGCATCACGGTAACACTGACCTGTATCCTACTGGCCTTCTTCGATTGGCGGCTTGCCTTGTGCGTATTTGTCACAGTCCCGCTTGCGTTTCTCATTATCTGGCTTAGCCGGAACCACCAAAAGAAACTGTTTGAAAAGCAGGTTGACGCAAAGTTGGCTGCCTCTGGCCAAGTACAGGAATACCTGGAAGGTATGAAGATCATCAAGTCCTGCGGGCTGTCTGGCTCTCATTTCAGTGCGTTGGATAAAGCTCTGCTTGCCATGAAAAAGATTGCCATCAAAGTGGAAATGGCTGTCGGCGTGTTTATGTCCAGCGCCAGCATGATTTTGCAGGCTGGCATCGGTATCACGATTTTTGTCGGAGCTATTCTTCTGACACAAGGACAGATTGAACTTCTTCCTCTGCTAATGTTCCTGCTGATGGTTACACGGATCTATGGCCCGATCCTGGCGATTCTGGCAAACCTGTCCTCGCTGTTGAATTTGAATGTGGTCACAAGTCGTATGCGTACCCTGCTCACCACTCCTGCGATGGACGGTGAAGGGAAAACAGTCCCGAACTGCGATATTGAACTTTCCCATGTGACCTTTGCCTACAATCAGGAAGATGTTATCAAAGATGTTTCCTGTAAAATCCCCCAGGGGAGCGTGACCGCGCTCGTTGGTCCGTCTGGCTCTGGTAAAAGCACAATTTCCAAACTGATCGCTCGCTTTTGGGATGTTCAGCAGGGTAAGATCACCGTGGGCGGCAAGGACATCAAGAGCATGGAGCCGGAAAGCCTCATGTCCTATATGTCCTTTGTGTTCCAGGATGTGACCCTGTTCAATGATACGGTTATGAACAATATTCGCCTTGGCAATCCAAACGCAACGAACGATCAAGTAATTGCTGCGGCCAAAGCCGCCTATTGTGATGAATTTGTCCGGGAAATGCCGGACGGGTATCAGACGGTCCTCGGTGAAAATGGCAGCACGCTTTCCGGCGGTGAGCGCCAGCGTATTTCCATCGCCCGCGCCTTGCTGAAAAATGCGCCTATTATCCTGCTTGATGAGGCAACGGCATCCCTTGACCCGGAGAATGAAGTGCTGGTTCAAAAGGCGATTGCCAAACTGGTGGAAGGTAAAACAGTTATTATGATTGCCCACCGCCTCCGTACAGTTGTGGATGCGGATCAGATCATTGTTCTTGACAATGGACGACTGGTAGAACATGGAACGCACGATGAGTTGATGAAGAAGAATGGGCTGTATCATAAGTTGTTCCATATTCAGCAGGAAAGCCTTGGTTGGGCGGTATAACTTTGGGGGAAAAGCGTTGATTGGACTGGCTGTTCTACAATATGATAATCTGTGTATTGACCCAAACCAGCGTAGGGCCTTTGTGAGCGGGCGAGCGGTGGAGTTGACTACGATGGAGTTCAATATCTTATACTATCTGGCCTTACACCCTGGCTGGACCTTTACCCGGGAGCAGCTTTACCAATATGCAATGTCTGATGACTTTGCTTCTGGCCCCGAAAGCGTTACCAGCAGGATCTACAAGATACGAAAAAAACTAAATATCAATGCGATTCAAACTGTACATGGATACGGTTATCGTTTTGAGAAGTAAGAAAAGAGCTGACGCACCATAACTGCGTCAGCTCTTTTTCTGATATTGCCTAGATGCAATGCCATTTTTAGAAAAGCGTTGCTAAAAAGTCTCCCTATTGACGAGAAAGACAGTTTGTGCTATATTAAAACCGTTAGATTGAAACTGATAGTTTTGAATGATAGAGGCGACATATGGCAAAGCGTGTAGCAGGAGTAACGGAAAAGCTGATGGAAGCAGCCAAGCAGGAATTTCTAAAAAACGGATATGAGCGGGCCTCCTTACAGACGATTGCGGAAAAGGCCGGCTCCAGCAAAGGGGCGATCTACATCCGCTACCCGGACAAAGAGAGCCTATACCGTTCTCTGGTACAGCCAGCAATAGATGGATTTTGTGAGTTGCTGCAATCTGTTTTGTATCAGTTCAATCGGTTATCCGGAGAAGAGCAAACGCGGCAAATGCTGCGCCGCTCAAACGACGAATTCCCTAAAGTCGTGGACTACCTGTACGACCATTTTGATGAGTTCAAATTGTTGTTTACCAGCGGGGAGAACAACGCATATCAGGAGTTCATCCACCGGGTTGTCGAATTGGACACCGGATGTACTGCTCAATATATTGAAGCGTCAGGAAATGATGCGGTTTCGAGCGGCCGCCTTACCCCAGAGTTGAATCACCTTCTTTCCAGTGCCTTCTATACGGGAATGTTTGAAGTAGTCATTCATAATATGCCGAAGGAGCAGGCTATGAAGCATATTCAGAAAATGCGTCGCTTCTATACGGCAGGGTGGCAGACCATCTTTTCCAGTGATGGGGGTGAGGATTGTTGAGCGGGTGGATCGACCAAAACGGCTGGATTCACTGTCCTACCTGCGGCAACAAGACCCGCACAAAAGTAAATCCAGACACCGTTCTAAAGCACTTCCCGCTTTTCTGTCCCAAATGCGGAAAGGAACACATCGTTGATGTGCAGGGACAAAATATCATATTGTCAGAGCCAGACGCAAAGACGCAGAGCCGATAATTTGCAGGATGATCCTGCGGGTTGTCGGCTTTTTCGTTTGTTCGTCGGTTAGATTATGCTAACTTTTAGGAGGGATATGATGCAACAACAAAAGAAGCCATTTAGTTTGATGGCATTTATCAAGCCACACCGGGCGGGGTTTCTTGCTTCGGTTATCCTTGCTGTTCTCAGCGTGGCCAGCGGAATGGTGCCATACTTCGCTGTGGCAAGGATGGTCAATCTGCTTATTTCTGGTGAAAAGAACTTTTCGATTTATCTGACCTGGGGAGCAGTTGCCCTGATTGCCTATCTGCTCAAGTCTGTTCTTCACGGCATCTCCACCCGATGCTCCCATGAAGCCACTTTCCATGTGCTGTCGGAACTGCGGCGGGCTGTGGCGGATAAGCTGACCCGCGTTTCCATGGGCTATCTGACCGATACGCCATCGGGCCGCCTGAAAACAACCATGGTGGAGCGTGTGGAGCAGATGGAGGTCCCGCTGGCCCACATCATTCCGGAAATGACCTCCAATCTGTTGGTCCCTATCGCCATTGTGGTCTACCTCTTTGTCTTGGACTGGCGCATGGCACTGGTGTCGCTTATCACCATCCCCATCGGGATGCTTTGTTACATGGCCCAGATGAAAGAGTACCCGAAAAAGTATGGGGCGGTGGTTCAGGCTGGCAAGCACATGAGCGCCACCACGGTGGAGTACATAGGCGGCATTGAGGTCATCAAAGCGTTCAATCAAAGTGCGGCCTCTTATGGAAAGTTCACACAGGCTGTGCGTCAGAGCGCGGACCTCATGCTGGACTGGATGAAGTCCACGCAAGGCTACTCCGCCCTGATGATGACCATTTGGCCCGCTGTGCTGATCGGTGTTTTGCCCATTGGGTGCGTCTTTTATAGGAATGGCAGCTTGACCGCCTCAGATTTTATCACGATTGCAATCCTGGCTCTCGGTATCGTGGGGCCATTGGTAGCAGCGATCTTTTTGACCGATGATTTCTCTAAAATTGCGACCATCACCGGGGAAATCGGCGCTGTGCTGTCCGAGCCGGATTTGGAGCGGCCCGCGCAGAGAAAAGACCTGCATGGGCTGGACATTGACCTGCGGGATGTGACATTCGCTTACAAAGATAAGCAGGTTTTGAACGGCGTCACACTGAACATCCGGCAAGGCACGACCACCGCGCTGGTGGGGCCGTCCGGCTCCGGCAAGTCCACCATTGCCAAGCTCATCGCCTCCTATTGGGACGCTGGCGGCGGAAGCATCACCATTGGCGAGGTGGATGTGAAAAACCTTCCGCCGGAGCAGGTAATGGATCTCATCGGGTATGTCTCCCAAGACAACTTTCTGTTCAATATCTCCGTTCGGGAAAACATCCGTATGGGACGGCCGGAGGCCACCGACGATGAAGTGGAGGCTGTGGCGAAGGCATCCGGCTGTCATGATTTCATCATGGGTCTGGATCATGGATATGACACTGTGGTGGGCGGCGCAGGCGGACACCTCTCCGGCGGGGAGCGCCAGCGGGTCGCCATTGCGCGGGCTATGATGAAAAACGCCCCGATTGTGATTTTGGACGAGGCGACTTCCTACACAGACCCCGAGAACGAGGCGGTGCTTCAGGACGCCATCGGCAGACTGACCCGTGGAAAGACGCTCATCGTCATCGCCCACCGCCTGAGCACCATCACCGATGCAGACCAAATCGCCGTGGTGGAACAGGGAAAAATCCTGGACGCGGGAACGCATGATGAACTGCTGAAGCGGTGTCCTCTCTACGCGCAGATGTGGGCGGCCCACACGCAGGCGAAAGATGCGGACATGAGAGAAGGAGGTGGCAAGCATGTTTGGCGCATATAAACGGTTTTTCCGCTTTGCCGGGGAGCAGAAAGGCACCTGGTATAAGGGAATGGCCTTTGAACTGCTGCGGAGTATTTTTGAGGCTTTGCAGTTTGTGGCGCTGCTGGTCGTGCTCCGCGCCCTGGTAGAGCAGAACATGACCGGGGCCACCCCATGGATGGCCTTTGGGATCATGGCGGTCAGTGTGGCCGGAGCCGCCCTGTGCTGGTATCTGGCCCACAACAGCGAGGGGCACGCCAATTACCGGATGTGCGCGGAAAAGCGCATCCATATCGGGGAGCGCATGAAGTATATGCCCATGGGCTACTTCAACGCCCAGAGCCTGGGCAGCCTCACCGCGGCGGCCACCTCCACCATGGAGGACCTGGAGAGTATGTCCTTTGCGGTGATCGCCCGGACGGTGGTGGGCATGATTCGGACCACCATCTTCTCTTTGGCGATCCTGTGCTTTGATTGGCGCATCGGGCTGGTATTCCTGCTTGGTATGCTTCTGTTCCTTTGGGTCAACTCACTTTTGCTGAAGAAATCCAGAGAGTTATCTCCGGGGCGGCTGGCAGCCCAGACAAGGCTGGTGGACGCTGTGCTGGAATACATACAGGGCATGAGCGTGGTGCGCGCTTTCCATGGAGACAAAGCGGCCAATCAGACGCTGAACCGCACGATTGAGGAGACGGAACAGCAGAATTTCAAGCTGGAGCGCAAGCGTATTCCCTACAATGTGTTGGAGCAGATCGTCCTGCGTGTTACGGCGGTGGCGGCGATTCTGTTCTCGATCTGGTTTTTCCTGCAAGGCAGTATGACCCTCTTTACCTGCCTGATGGTGGTGGTTTCCGCTTTCCTGGTATATAGCGAGCTGGAGTCTGCCGGGGAGATGTTCTTTATGCTGCCCATGATCGACGCCTCCATCGACCGGGTGGAGGAAATCGACCGTGCTCCCCGGATGGACGAGGGCGGCTCCGTGCAGACGCCGAAACACTGCGATATTTCCTTCGAGCATGTGGACTTTTCCTATGGAGAGCGGAAAATCATCCGCGATGTCAGCTTTACCATCCCGGAGGGGACAACCACTGCCATCGTGGGGCCCTCCGGCTCCGGCAAGACCACCCTCACCAGTCTTATGGCAAGGTTTTGGGATGTGGACAGCGGTGCGGTCAAGCTGGGCGGCATTGATGTGAAGGACTATGTGCTGGATAGTTTGATGCACAATTTCAGCATGGTCTTTCAGCGCGTGTACCTGTTCAACGACAGCATTGAGAACAACATCAAGTTCGGCAAGCCGGACGCCACCCATGAGGAGGTGGTGGCCGCGGCAAAGGCGGCCCGGTGCCATGACTTCATCACGGCCCTGCCGGACGGCTACGATACCATCATCGGTGAGAGCGGCGCTACGATCTCCGGCGGGGAACGCCAGCGGCTCTCCATCGCACGGGCCATGCTCAAGGATGCGCCGATCATCATTTTGGATGAGGCCACGGCCAATGTTGACCCGGAGAACGAGGCCGAGCTGCAGGAGGCCATTGAAGCCCTGACCGGAGGCAAGACCATCATTATGATTGCTCACCGTCTGAAAACCGTAAGAAATGCCGATCAGATTCTGGTGTTGGACCACGGGGAAATCGTTCAGCACGGCACACATGACCAGCTCATTGGGCAACAAGGAATCTATGCCGACTTCATTTTGAATCGGAGAGCGGCGATTGACTGGAAAATCAACGCATAGTACAAGGAGGCGGGGGTGTGAGTACAAAACGATTCCTACTTCAAAAAATCCTACAACTGTTCCTGACTTTATTCCTGGTGACGGCGATTGCCTTCATTCTGATGAAGCTCTCTCCGATTGACGCCGCAGAAGCCTATGCGCGCCGCGTCTTTACGGTGGACAATTCCCGAATTGAATTGATCCGGGAAGAAATGGGCTTAAACCGCCCGCTTGTCGTGCAGTATTTGGACTGGCTGGGAGATCTGCTTCACTTCGATTTGGGAACTTCCCTTGTGGACAACAAGGATGTGTTCCTCATTGTTGGAACGGCCGCAAAGGAAACCGCCTGCATCGTTCTGCTGGCGACCGTCCTTCAGGCCGCTGGGGCCTTGATTTTAGGCACTCTGCTTTACCTGGCCCGCAGAAATTTTGCTGGAAAAGTGCTGGGCTTCGTATCCATCGCGGCAATTTCCATACCGGCCTTTTATCTGGCAACATCGTTTATTGATGTGGTAGCAGTGCGCTGGAATCTTATAAATGTGGCGGGAAACACAGGGTTGATGCGATACCTTCCTGCGGCACTCTGTCTGGCAGTAAGCGGGATCGCCTTTTTTGGGCAGATGCTCTCTAAGGCCATTCAGCGGGCCATGAATGAGGACAGCGTACTCTATGCCCGCTGCCGCGGCCTCAGCGACCGCTACATTGTGGTACGCTACGCTCTGCCCCAGGCGGTCATCTCCATTGTCCCCACCTTTATGCAGATGATGGGGATGTGCATGGCGGGGTCCGCCATTGTAGAGAACATCTTTTCCCTGCCGGGCCTTGGATACCGTATCGTGGACAGCCTTACAAACCGGGATCTGCCGGTCATCTATGCCACGGTGCTGTTCCTGGCCTTTGCCCTGGTAATCTTTAATATTCTGGCGGATATTATCCAGAGGCTTCTCCAGACCAGAAAGGGGGGCGCGGCATGAAGCATCTGAGATGGCTGATTCCTGTTTTCATCATTGCCTTTTGCTTTCTCGGCTTCCTGATTGCACCCAATGACCCGGAGGCGATGGACATTGTGAATAAGTATGCGGCTCCGAGTGTGGACTTTCCGCTGGGAACTGACCAGTTTGGACGCTGTGAGCTTTCCAGGCTCTTATATGGCGGGAAGGTGACGCTTGGAATCGTCCTGCTGGGCGGCAGCATCGTGCTTGTTCTTGGAACTTTGATCGGGCTATGGCTCGGACGGGCAAACGCCACCAAAAGTTTGGCGTTCAGCAGCCTGTTGGACGCGGTGACGGCCATCCCGCCGCTGGCATACCTGATTATCTTCGTTGGCATCTGGGGCAACAGCATCCCCACCATGCTGGTGGCGCTGACCGTCTCCCTCATTTTGCGAATGATCAAGCTGGTCAAGACGCAGACGGAGCTGGAGCTGGATAAAGCCTATGTGCTGTGCGCCGTTTCCTCCGGGGCTTCCCGGAGCCGGGTGCTGTTTGTCCATATCCTGCCGAACATCATCCGGCCGCTGGTGCATTTTCTGTGCCTGTCCTGTGCGGAGATGATTATGAATATCTCGGCGTTCTCCTTTATTGGCCTGACGCTGGGCGATGATGTGATCGATTGGGGCTCCATGCTCTCCGAGGGACGCAGTATGCTGATGACGCATCCCTCTCTGCTGTTCCTGCCGATCCTGTTTATCTTCCTCTGCACGCTGGCCTTTAACCTACTGGCAAAGCAGTTGGAGGGAGGTGAGCAGGCATGATGGAAGTCAAGGATTTGACCGCCCGAACACGCAAGGGAAAGCTCCTTTTGGATCATGTGAGTTTTACCCTGGAGCCGGGGGGCTGTACGGGTCTGACCGGAGCCAGCGGCAGCGGGAAGACAACCCTTCTGAAAGCCTTGCTGGGGGTCTCGGACTCAGATGTTGCGATCTGCGGAGGGCAGTTTCTTCTGGACGGGAAGGACCTGCTTCAACAGACGGAGAAAGTGCGGCGGGAGCTCTGCGGCACAACATTAGGGTTTATCCCGCAAAATCCCATGACAGCGTTCAATCTCCATGTGTCGGTTGGCGCGCAGATGGCCGAGACCTTCCGCAAGCGGCTGCATATCGAAAAAAGGGCCGCACAAAAATTGAGCATGGAGGCGCTGAAAAAGGTCCATCTCACCGACAGCGAGCGTGTTTACCGGGCTTATCCGGGGCAGCTCTCCGGCGGGATGCTCCAGCGCGTGACGATGGCAATTTTACTCGGCTTGTCTCCGCGGTACATATTCGCGGATGAGCCTACCTCCGCGCTGGATGAAGATAATAAATCGTATCTCACTCAGGAGCTGGCGCGGATGAAACAGCAGTCGGCAATTCTGTTTGTCTCCCACGATGACACTGCGATCCGAACACTCTGCGACGAGCTGCTTGTCATGCAGAACGGTACGATTGCGGAGCGGGGTACAACCAGCAACTTGGTTGCCTCGCCGCAGGAGGAATGGACCAAAGAATTTGTACGGCTTGCCAGCACAGAGGAAGGAGGTGGCTGGACATGGAACAAATCGCCGTTACCCATGTAAGCAAGGATTTTCCGGATGCCTCCGGCAAGCCGTTCCGTGCCCTGCGTGACATTTCCTTTGTCTGGACCAAGGGCGAAAATATCAGCCTGATGGGTGAAAGCGGCAGTGGAAAAAGCACGATAGCCCGCCTTCTGATTGGGCTGGAGCGCCCGACCCAGGGCAAAATTCTGATAGATGGTGAGGACACCGGCAAATGGACCTACAACCAGTGGCGTAGACACAGGACCAAGATACAGGCTGTTTTTCAGGATGCAACCGGCAGCCTAAACCGGCAGTTCTCTGTGGCCCGAAATCTGGAGGAGGCTCTGCGCAATCTGACCAAACTGGCCTCCCAAGAGAGGAAAGCACGGATTTTGGAGCTGATGGACCTGACGGCCACCAGCCGCAAGCTGCTGGATACTCCGGCAAGAAACCTGTCCGGGGGTGAACAGCGCCGGGTAGCTCTGTTACGGGCTTTAGCTGTCCGGCCGGATTATCTTATTTTGGACGAACTGACCAGCGGCCTGGACTTGATTTCTCAAAAGGCGATCCGGGAGGTGCTGGAGGCATACCATCGGGAGTACCGATGCAGCTACCTGCTGATTACCCATGATATGAAGTTCGCATACAGCCTGTCCCAGCGAATTTACGAGCTGGAACACGGGCAAATCATCCGTATCGGTCAATCTAACATTGACATAAATTCAAAAGAAAGGACATGACCCATGAAAAAATCGAAACTTGCTCGTCTCCTTGCCGCGGTTTGCTGCTTCGCCATGCTCTTAACGGCTTGCAGCAGCCCAGCCCCTTCGGGGTCCGAAAGCACCCCGCCCTCCAGTTCGGAGCCTGAAACAGAGGAAAAAGTTCTGACCTTTGCTATTGGAGCAGAGACCACCACTCTGTCCACCCTCTACATGAACAACTCCCTGTGCTGCACTTCCATGCTGGTGTATGAGAACTTGGTGGACTTTGACAACGGAGAGATTGTCCCCGGTCTGGCGGAAAGCTGGGAATACAATGATGACCAGACGGAGCTCACCTTCCATCTGCGGCAGGGAGTTACTTTCCACAATGGAGAGCCGTTTAACGCCGAGGCGGTCAAGACTAACTTGGAACATAAGCAGTCCAATCCGTCTTTCTACACGCTGAAGGGCATCACTGATATTACGGAGATGGAGATCGTCGATGACTACACCATCACACTCCACTATGACCACCCCTTCTATGCCTATCTGCAAGACTTCTGCTGGCCGGATGTAAACCCCATGAGCGCGCCGGAGTTCATTATTCCGGGCGACTTTCAAACCATTTCCGGTGTGGCTGGCACGGGTCCCTATATCTATGACGAATATGTGGCTGGCGAATACACCCGCTTTGTCCGCAATGAGGACTACTGGGGCGAAAAGCCCTATTGGGACGAGATCATCGTTAAGTACATTCCTGACTCCACCTCCCGCCTGCAGGCGCTCCAGACCGGCGAGATCGATATGATCTACGGTGGCAGCCTGCTGAGTTATGAGGAATACGATCAGGCCCTTGCCATGGACGGTATTGCAGGCCAGATGGCGGATAAGGACACCCGTGTGCAGGTGATTACCACCAATGCCACCCGTCCCTATATGTCTGACCTCCGGGTGCGGCAGGCCGTGGCTTATGCCATCGACAAGGAGGAGCTGTCTCTCGCCATCTCTAACGGCTATGAGCCGCCTGCGGATATTCCCGCTACCCGTGACACGCCCTATGCCGATATAGAGCTGGAAACCACCTACGACTATAACCCCGATAAGGCGAATCAGCTTCTGGATGAGGCTGGCTGGGTCATGAATGAGAGTACCGGAATCCGTGAGAAGGACGGCGAGCCGTTGAATCTGCTGCTCACTCTGGAGGCGGATCATAATGCGGTCAGTATGCCCACCGCCGAGGTCATCAAGAGCCAACTTGCGGAAGTGGGGATTGATGTGACCATCTACGGCACCGAACAGATGCAGTGGTACGCTGATTATCTGGAAGGAAAGTTCGATTTGACCCTGTGGCACTGCCAGTTCGCTTTTGCCTCGCCCCACTGCTGGTTTACCCCTATGGACAGCATGGTGCCTCAGACACCCTCCCTGCCCGGCATTGAGGGCTCCGACGAATTCCTCGCCACCATCAAGGACTTGACAAACATGGTGGATGAGCAGGAGGTCCGGGATACCTATACCTACCTGTTTAACTTCGATGTGGGGACGGTGCTGGACATTCCCCTGACCTATCAGAAGGATATGATCGTCTATAACACAGACAAGATTTCCGGCTACACCTTTACCGGAACCCCCTACTTCTTCGACATTCTTTCTCTGAAACCCGCTGAATAAGGAGAGTGTAAAATGAAGCTCCATGCGTCAGGCGAGGACTACCTGGAGACTATATTGCTGCTTCAAAAAGAAAAAGGCATGGTGCGCTCCGTAGATGTGGCCCGGTATATGGAGGTGTCCAAGCCCAGTGTGTGCCATGCGGTGTCCACTTTGAAAGAAGGTGGCTTTCTCACCATGGACGTGGATTTCTTCCTTCATCTAACCGATGTGGGCCGCGAGGTAGCCGAGCAGACCTATGAGAAACACTGCTTCTTTACCCACTTGTTGACGGAGGCAGGTGTCGATCCAAAAACAGCGGAACAGGAGGCCTGCCGCATGGAGCATGTGATCAGCGAGAGTAGCTTTCGGCATCTGAAGCAGAGTATGGACAAAAAGGAATAATTGTGGGAGGTGAGGCTGTTGATCGGGATGGCGGTACTGCAATATGGGAATTTGCGTATTGACCCAAACCAACGCAGGGTCTATGTAAATGAACAAGTTGTGGAGTTAACTACAATGGAGTTCAATATTTTATATCATCTGGCCTTACACCCTGGCTGGACCTTTACCCGGGAGCAGCTTTACCAATATGCGATGTCTGATGACTTTGCTTCCGGCCTCGAAAGCGTCACCAGCCGGATCTACAAGATACGGAAAAAACTAAATATCAATGCGATTCAAACTGTGCATGGGTATGGTTATCGCTTTGAGAAGTAGAAGTAAAAGAGAGCGGCCTTCGTTGATCAATGAAGGCCGTTCTCCTTTACCGTGTTGAAAAATTGGAATTAAAATGGAAAAAGTGAAAACTCAGTCAGAATTTGGTCAGATTTACCGAATACAATGGAGATAAACCCTAACCATATAGGCAATTTCCGAAAACGGGAGGAATGTGTATGAAAACTAAAAATCGAAATAGCAGAGGGAATTTCAAGTTGCGTTAGGCGGTCTTATTCTTAAATGAATGAGGCCGCCTTTTCTTTTAATTCCCGACAAAATTCTACAAAAATCAAATTACTGAACCTGGATCATTGGCAGACCTGCTGCCCGCTCTAATGGGCAATGCAGGTTCGTGTGCAAAGTGCGGTTCAGATGGCAAGGAGCCAAATGCGCATGGAAAGTTTGAAAACCATGCACATAAAAAGGTTCGTCGCCCATCTGCTTACATTTCGACACACAGTTTACTATCGAATATGGTTCTTCTGCCGCCCTTTTCGGAGGACAGGGCGGGAACATCACAAGACAAGCGACAAGCCTCCTCCTGCGGGCGTCGGAAGTCGTGACGGACTTCTTTATGTGTATCACACAGCCGATTGCTCACCTTTGTGGTGTGTGGTCGGCTGTGTTGTTTTATATAGAACACGAAGACGCCCATTAGTTCGGTGCCGATCCCCTCCAAATGTTCAAGATTCCCAAAAATTCTTGAACGATTTGGAGGACAAGACCATGCGGTATCGAAATAATGGACAGATAGAGGAAGAACTACAAATCAGATTTACAGGTTACTTAATCCAGGCAGTAAAACGCACTCGGCGCGATTACCTGAACATGCTCAACCAATACAGCAACAGTGAAATACTGACCGATACAACCTATACCACAGGACAGACTTTGGAACAAGAGGTTACAGAGCGCCTTCCTCTATGGGATGTGATCGAAAGTAATGCGCTCTTCTATGCACTCAAGCGGTTGAATGAACGCGAGCGGTATGTGTTCCTGTCGCATGTTTTGGACAACTGCCCTTTTGACTTGATTGGTGTAAGACTGGGCCTGACTTATAAAGGCGCAGCTGCAGTCTATTACCGTGCTGTTCAAAAGTTGAAAAAAAGTATTGAGGGGGTGGAAAAACATGATATTTGAACAACTGTTGTTTCAGGCAAAAGAAGGTGATCTGGAGTCAATTACCGATATTTTGAATATGTATCGGCCCTTACTGCTCAAATATTCTGTAATTGACGGCCGGCTGGATGAGGATCTATACCAGGAGCAGTGCATTACATTGATGCGAGCCATCAAACTGTTCCGAATTTGAATTTATGAGAAAGGCTCCGAGACCTTTTGATCTCGGGGCCTTTCCCGTGGATTCAAACAGGATGTACTAAGAGGAAAAAAACAAGCACACAGCAGTAGTTGGATGCTGCTGTGCGCTTATTCCGACATAACCTGTGGGCCTCACCCGAAAAGGTGAGGCCACACTGCGGTAAAACTTACCCTACCACGATTTCCTTTTTACCAGATCGCTCAGAAAAGAATCTCTGCAAAATGCTTATTGCAATTTTATTGCTCCTCTCCAGCGGCAGCCTTATCATAGTAGTAGATATAGGCGTTGTAATCCCGAAACCGAGTGATCAACCGAATCCGGATGTACAAATGTGCTGTTTCAGAATAGAGGTTAAATTCAGTCGGATCACTGGTTACTTCGGCATACTGGCAGAAGCGTTTCATGGTCTCCAGCGTCTTAAAGGCCGGTAACTTGAATAGGGAATTTTGAAACTCATCGATTTCTTTTACCAACTCTGGCGGCGTCTTTTTGCCGCTCTCATTGTGCCAGGTTGTCCACCAGCGGTATCCATCGTAATCCGAACGGGAATAAGCAAGTTCGCTGACGGGGCGTTCGATGAGCTGCATTGGAGGCTTGTAGGTGTGCTTGAACACCTCTGAAAAAGTGCAGTTCTGCACCAGATAACAGGTGGACTTTTCCGCTTTTTTCTTCAGGTGTCCAGACTTGACGGCATCCCATTCCGCGAGGGGCAAGGGAGCATGGGAGGCATCCCGAAGGGCCTCATCCATGCCGCAGGCATCACAGATCTGCACATCCACATATCGACTGAGGGCGTTGACCATCAGGTGAGCTGCCAGAGGGGCACCGCACCGCAGGCATTTGGGAGGGGCCGCTGCATCGCCATGAGCATAAAGCTTTTTATCTTGCTTCCAAGCGGCTTCCAGTAATTCTTTGGGGTATAATTTGATTTTCATGATTTTTTACTCCTTCTTCCGGTTTTTCTTTTCATTGCCTTTTGACGAATATTGGTAGTTTCTTGAAATGTTTGAGCAAGGGATGGATCATGTCTTGTGTCGCTTTTCCAGCGCCGCTCCTTTGACCAGGGCTGGTAGACTGGAAGCTCTTCCTGGAACAATGCCAGCAATTCAGCGGCCATGTCCTCACGGCGGAGATATAGGCTGTTCTTCACAGTCTGGGTATCGCAGTCGGTGATGATGGTACGCAGCGAGATTCCGTGATGCTCAAAGGTGAAATGCCGGTGATGAGCTGGATCTTCCGCCTCAATCCATAGTGGAAGCGTATCAGAGGAACCCTCTAAACGGCGCCAGCCGCTGTAATCGGTGTAATGAAATCCTGGTATGTGTTTTGCCAGCCGGCGCAGGGCGATATACAACCGCATATACCGTCTGCCAAGCTCGCCATTCAACCGGCGGGAATAGTAGGTGTACCCGTCCAGATCCAGTTTTTTCAGTTTTTGAGTGTTGAAGATGTATTCCACATATTCTGTTCCGTCTTCCAGCCGTACTTGCCCGGTGCGCTCGCCTAAACCGTTGCGCTTGATCCAGGCATGATACCGCTTGCCAGTGGTTTTGGTGTTGATAAAGCCGCAATCTTTGGCGCGTAAGCCGCCCAGATTGACGGTCAGACTGTCCCAGAAGACCAGCTGGCCGAAGCTCTCTTGATAGAGTTTGATGGCAAGATTACCTTCTGGATAGGTGGCGATTTTAACAGTTAGTGCATATTCGGTTCCTTTCATTTTAAATGGTATTGGTTTCATAATCTCTCCGTGAACTAGACCAGGGGACTGCAAGGACAGCCCCCTGGTCATGGTTATAAAACTGTGCGCCTGTCCCCGCAGTATGAGAGCGGGGAAGAGGTGATGCCTTTGACGGCCCTATTGGAATCTTAAAGATTTCGGGTCATTCGTACATTAGGCGGCACCCGCCGCGCTTTCAAAGAGCTTGTACAGTGTGGCACACATATCCGCTTGATTTCTACAGGAAATGGTATGAGCATGGCCGTGATTTCGCCTCTCATGATCCATTGGTCCTACCGTGATGCTCAACTGAGAACGCTCCTGAGTAATCCAGAGTCGTCTGCCAGCGGACGGGTCTTCGGCTACAATCCAAAGTGGACGCTGGCGATCCATATAGGAACGATAGTAGGAACGCCACCCGCTATAATCGGAATAGCGGAAGTCGGGACTGCTAGAACGGCGCTGTTCCAGAACTTCATAGATTTTTTTGTATTTCATGCGCTGCGCCTCCCTTCCTGCAATGATAGATATTCAGCGTACCCCTCCGGGTCCAGTTCACGCAGGCGGTCTGCCCGGAAGCGGTACTCTGGATACTCACAGTAACCACTGCGCTGCGTTGCCCCGGTAGGGATAGCCAATCCGTGGCGGATCAGCCAGACCGGGAAATCGGCGTCACCATTGGTATCGATGAACGCGCAGTCTTTCCCCCGTTCCCCGTCCAGATTGACCGTCAGAGAGGCCCAGGGCTCCGCATAGCCATTTTCCCATGTGTGCATGGCAATCGCCAGGTTGCCGTCCATATAGGTGGATACCTTTAGCTGGATGGGATGTGTGGAGCCGTACTTTTCATAAGGGAAGGTAATAGGCCCTTGCCTACCCATGGCCGGCATTGGCCTTTGGGCCGGAGCTGTACTGATGTTTGGCGTCAGATCCAGTTCCCAGCATATAGCGAGAATATCAGAATCGTCCACACGGTAGTTATATTTTTTGGCATACTTGGGGTGGAAGAGAAGCTGACCGTTCTCCACAACAAATTTGCCTTCCTTGGTGCCATAGGTGTACTGGCGGCCATCCAGAAGATGTTGCACCTTTTTGGCGTCCGCTTTGATCTTTCCTTTGTCGTACCATGTGGTGTACTGCACCGCAACCTCAAGATTAGGGTTTGAATGAAAGCGGGTTTCTAAAAACTGCAGGACGCGCCCGCAGACTGCTACCCGCTGTTCCACTGTTTGGGCAGAGTTGAAGGACAGTGTGAAATAGGAGTAATCCCGCCCAGACAATCCATAGCCGTGAAGCGTATTGCTGAAGTCGTTGCACCAGAAAAACAGTTCCCAACGGGAACTTCCGTAAGGCGCCGGATCTTCAGCTTCATACTGATAGCAGATAAACTCCCTGGCAATGGCCGCCATGACAGAGGCCATCACAGCGTTTTTTGACTCAGCTGCCTGTTTGATCCTGTGGTGCGCCTCATCAGGACCGGCATCGCAAATCTGACGGTTTGCCTCCCGCTGCTCCGGGGTGTAGACATATTGGAGTCTGAGCGAATGGACATCTTCCCGGGCATAACCCCGGTCAATCCATTTTGCGCTGAAACTTTTGACAGAAGATTTATCATGCAATATATTCATAGTGATTCTCCTTTTGGATTTGATGTAAATGCTTGCCGATGCTTCGACAAAGGCAGTCAACGGGATTTTTCATCGCAGGGGTGGCCGCCCCCTCCATATTCCAGAAGGGCATAGCCGATACACCGGGCCGTCTCGCCTAAAGTGTTTTTCACGGCTTCTTCCACCACATCATCCGTATCTGGGCACTCCTGTTCGTTGTTAAGGCGTGTCAGATCGTGGTGCAGCTCTTTCATCTGCTCTGGCGTTACCGGCTGGTCAGTTTGGACCAGCACATCGGCAAAATCGCCGCAGCCGTTGACATTCAATTCTCGGATGAGCAACATTCCCATAAACTAACCTCCCTCCTTCAGCGGCTTTCCTGCCAATCGTAAAGCAAAAGGTCATGGCTGGAAGCCCTCGGTGGGAGAACAGCCGCCCGAAAACGATAATTTGTAAATACAAAGCCAGTGGGTTTGTGCGTGTACTGGACGGCAAGAATGTGATACTCTCGGCCCATCCAGTCGGCAGATTCCAGGACCTGTTCGGTTTCATTCCCAAAATCAAGGGCAAAAATCCAGTTATCCTGACAGCTGCTCGGGTCAGAGTAAGGCTCCCCGCCCGGCAGGAACAGAAGCTTTTGTTTCATATCTTCATAACTGTGGACCCCCGGGTGTTTATTCAAGAACGCTTGTGCCAGTTGTTCCCTAAAGGTATAGAAGGGGATGAATGGCTTTTTTCCCTCGAAGTCCCCGTTTCCATCCAGAGCGATCACCTGCCCATCCGAGATGATCTCGATGATAACATCCTTTCGGATGCGGCAATCATTTTGATAATCATCCGGGGTAGAAGTGTACCATGTGCCATCAACCGTATCACGGTTGCAGTAGTAATAGGGCTGGTTTACAGATTGGAACACATCCTTGCAGAAGCCTGTGTCTTCAAACAGAAAAGTGAGCTGGATCGTTTTCATTCGAGTTCCCTCCGTAGTAATAATCATAGATTTTTCTTAGACCGCACCGTATTTTGGCTTTGGTAGGACTGCCGGTGGCGATTCTCTGACCAGAGCCAAACGCTGGCCCGAAAAACCAAATTTCGTAGTGGGTGCAGAGATGCCGCCCTTTTGTGTGGGCGCTTGAAACCGACCACATATAGGCGTCGCCGGACACCGTAAACTCCTTGGGATAGCAATATTCCCGCATTCCATCCGGCGAGAAATCATCCAGCGCCGCGGCATTCCCGGAACGGGGGTCTGCTTGCGGCTGAACGACCTCCCGGAGCCAGAGAAGAAAAGAAGGCTCCCCGGCGCTCATACCGATTCCTCCGGCTTGCCGGCCCTTTCATAGTAGACCTTGCGAGTGCCGGCGCCGCGAACTTGGAAGATAAAACCGGGCACCATCTCAGCCAGCTTGTCAGCATACATCTTGGCGCGGTCACAATCTGGGATCAGCGTAGCATAAACCAGGCCGACTCCAACTTTCCCTTCATGCAAATTTATAGCGCCATAACAGCGGTCTCCAATTTTCTTCCCATAGACGATATAGTTCATCGGTTACCGCCCTTTCTGTTAATACCAGATGAAAGTCTGGCCGCATAATGCCTGAATACGCTCCATGATGGTATCAACTTTCTTTTCAGATAAGGGAATATCCGCATTATTCCAGTGCCGAATCAATTCTTCCAGTGTACGGTCTGGAGCTGATACACAGAAATCACAGCAAAAGTTATAGAGCGGCTGCCCGGTATAGGCTTCAAAGACGCTTTCAGTACCATCAGCAATCCGCTGTCTCTGGTTCCCACTGTAGTTGATACGGCCTAAATAGGCGGTACCATAGCGTTCACGGTAGGCATCAATTATTTTGCGGTTTAAGTCATTGTAAGTATCATCGGCTTCATCAATCCTGAGATACCCTTCACGAGCGAGGGCATACTCCCGCTGCACTTGCAGGTAGTAGGAGAGGGCGTCCATGGGTTTCGGATCATGCGTGGGATGTTTTAGTTTCATCAAAAAATCCTCCTAAAAAACAAGGGACCGGCAAACAGCAAATGCGCTGTTTGTCGATCCCTTTGTGATAGTGTCCCTTGCCAAATAGCAAGGCATTTGTCAAATAAGAAAAAGTGTAGAGTTTTATTTCTGTGGAGCAACATTGAAAGTATCAATGATACAATACTGGCAGATCAATCAGAAAAATCTTTTAGGTGCTGAATGATCCATGCTTGCAGCTCGTGTTCTCCCGCACTGCCATTTGCAATAGAGATAAACATATCCGCAAGTTCGCCGGGCTTCAGTTCAAGAACATAGCCGTTCCATTTCAGCAGCAACTGCGTCATCATTGCGCCAATCCGTTTGTTACCATCAAGAAAGGCATGATTGGAGGCCAGTCCAAACCCTATTCTGGCTATTTTCGCAAGGTCCGTTTCAAAAAGATCAAAACCGGCAAAGGTTTGCAACGGAGCATTGACTGCGGCTTCCAGACTATTTCGGTCCCGAATACCGTCCAACCCACCTGAAGCTTTGATGATCCTGCTATGGACGGCGATAACATCTTCAACCGTCACCCAAATCATTCCGCCATCCTCTTATAGTCATCAGCGAAAGAACTTAAAACCGCATCGGTATCCGCCAACATCTGCTCCCTTGAAATTTCTGCAGATGGTGTGTTAAGAGTTAAGGGAAACGGCATTCCATTATTGCGGACAAAGGCATTTGCAAAAATGTTGAATGCGGTGGATGTGGATATGCCCAGCTGCTCGCAGATGGCGGCCATTTGCGCTTTGACCTGACTATCTATTCTAAATGTCATATTGGTATCCATATAATCGACCTCCTTGCACTACAATTATACTACATATCATGTGCAAATGCAACGAGTAGGATGCTTAATTGAAGAAGGCCACGGGAACCAATCGTCTTTGAGGGAGTGCTGTATCATCTATGCGGCAGCTTCTGCGGGAGGCAGCTCGTTGATGATGGGAGCGGAAAGTAAAATGGCCGTTTCGGTATCTTCCATTAACAGCCACGCACCATCGCGCCAAACACAAGAAGTTGCCTTGTTGTAAATCTCCGGGACCTTATTGGGATCGTCGATGCACTCGCGGGTAACGAGCAGGCACATGTGATCGAGATAGAAATAGTGAAGAGATTTTTCAATTTCCTCTCGTAAGGTATGGGCCAGGGCTGCAATTTCATCCATATCCTGCCGCTGAAAAGCAGCCTCGGAAATCTTTTTCAGGCACTGTGTTTGCTGAATCGCTGCATCAATGTAGGTTTTGGCCTCGTTAAACAGGCTGCGCCGGATACGAATATCACATAGAGCTACATGACGGGTGTATTCGGTGGCTGCTTTGCAGATTTGCCCCCGCAGTTCTTCATAAGGTTTTTGGTACTTTGTTTTCAGCACTTCCAGCGATACAACTTCCAGATTTCTCCGAAGGGTATCCAAATGAATTTCAAGTGCCTTGCGTAATTCTTTTTCGTCCATAGTTTTCCTCCATTTCACAACAGAAATTACTTTTGTGGGGATGCCTGCTGATCCTCCTGTAAAATATCCTGTGCGGCCTTGGATACTGCATCCCAGTAACACTCCCAATAGGTATCGCAGAGATCCAGGTAGTGGCTGATGCGCCCTTTGATGTCCGCATTGTGCAGCAGTTGTTTTTTCTGATCTTCTGTCAGAGCCAGATACTCCGGCAAAGCTTGAGCTTTATCAAGAAAATCCTCCCGTGCGCACTCATCTTCATAGGCTGCCGCCACGGTGCGTATAAATTCAGGAGCCAGCGGCAGAGGCCGTTTTTCAATGGAGAGGTAAAAGTGGTTTTCGCAGTATTCCCCATCCAGATAGCACTCATAGCTTTCTGCGGTTTCTTCCTCTGCAAACTGACTCTTTTCACGCCATTTCTCAATGCAGCCGCTCTCCAGTTCGTTTTTCAGATCGTCATGAAATTGCCGCTGGGCATCCATTAAATTAGTGAACGGAGCCTCATAAGAGCCAAATTCCCCGTCAGTGGCCCAATGCGAGACGACGACATAAAGCGTACCTTGGGGATACGCCTGCTCGGGAACGGCCAGAGGCGTCAACATTTCAGGCGCCATGATGACCAGTTCCAGCCCTAAATCCTCCACACGCTTTGGCGCACCATAGAGTTCAGAAAAAGTCTGCTCCAGTGCGCGGCGGGCAGCGGAAAGGCACGGCGGGTCAAATTCACAATAGATGTCCGGCGTATCATTTTCAGTTTCCCGGTCATCATCCGTGCGAATTTCAAGGATGCGCCCGAAGAGCCCGCTGTACTCACTCGCTTCATTGGCGAGGACGCGGCTGCCTACTGTGTAGGTGATGTTCTCATGTGAGAATTTCTCATCCGGTTTCTTATAAATCATAGTCCATTCCTCCCTTGAAGGGGAAAAGCAAGTCCCCTTGATTCATCAATAAATGTGCCTTTATTATCCGCGTCGAAAATGACGGCACCGCTCGTAAACATGAAAATGAGCAGTGGAATAAAAGCGATATGCCTGCTGCTTTTTAGGCGGCAGCAGCCAACGGCGGATGGGCCGCTTGGCAGTACCGCAAACTGCAGGCTTTTGGCTTTTGAAGATTTTCATCATCCATATCCTCCTTGATAGACTGTACGCGAAATGGTGATCACCCTTCCTCCATGTCCTCGCCGGCCTCGATGATACCGCGCTTCCGTTTCAGCTCCGCGATTTTTCGCTTCCACTCTTTCTGCGACTGCTCGGCCCGTGCCCGTTCCGCTTGCTGATCTTCCGGGGAGAGTGCAGAAAACTCCCCCTCCCGGCGATCTGCGTCAATATCCGCCATGATGCGGCGCACCAGGCGCAGAGCCAGTTCGCTCTTTGTCGGCGGCAGCTGCTCCATGGCAGCCTGCCCCTGCTGAAAAAGAAGCCGGTACCGGTCGTATTGAGCCTCGGTGATGAAACCCCATCCGAAGTCATCCTGGAGTTCCCGCTCGCTGTGGTATTGCATCACTTTCTCAAATTCAGCCTGCCGGACAGAGCATTCTTTCTCCACCGTCCGGGCATATTTTGCTTCTATGCGGCGCAGATCTTCCAGCACCTTTGTACAGGCTGCCGCCTCCATCAAATAACCATGGTCCCGCGGTTTCAGATACCTACTCATCCAGCACCTCCGTTTGCTCATCATCACAGCTTACCAAAGGGCAGGCGTAACTCTTATCAATGCTGGGCATGGTACAGCCCATATCAGGATCATGACAATCACAATTCAAGCAGGGAACCAGTGGCTCCGGCTGAAGCCGGATTCCCAAAACGATGAATTCACTCCATCTTCCGCAGTGTGGGCAGGGGATTGTCCCGTTGTACGCATGGTCGATCTGCTCTTGTGTAACGGGGGAAATCTTATGGCAGCATTCGTTCCGCACATATACGATATGAGCGGCTCGCCAGACTTCTGGACGGTATCTCTTATTGAAAGGAAGGTAGCCGCCCCATTGCGGATTGTCGAAAACCCGATCAATGTGTAGCTGAAGGGCTTCTTTTCGCAGTTCAGCGGCTGATGCCCCGATATAATTGTGTTCGCTGCACCATTGGATCAGATGCTTTAGCAGATGTGTCTCCCCATCGCGTTCGATGACAGCATCCGCCAGCCTGCACCAATCCTTTTCTTCAATCTCTCCAAGATTGGTTTTTACACCGTCCCACGGCAAATGCTTTTTATCCCGGCCGGAGCCCGTGCTGTTACAGCGGAATACGCCGTATTGCCAGCGAATATCCTCGTATGTGATAGAAGAGAAGTCTACTCCACTGGGCAGATGATAGTCCCCATATTTCATAGTTTTCAATGCCTCATAATTTTCACGACTGGTCAGACCTTGTTTTACACAGTCTGACTGCTATTGTGAATCTCTCCGGTTTGCGCGGGGCCAGCAGACGCATTGGTGTCTTGGCAGGAGCTGTCCGATGGAGGAATCTCGCCTCTCAAAACAAAAGGAAGAACTGCGTTCCAACTGGTCAGGGGAACTGGATTGCCGTCTATTTCCCGCAGAGCCTCATCCATCCAGCACTTTTCGCAGATATATACATGAGCGTATCTGCTCAAACTGTTCAGGAAAAAATACAGCCCGGAGTATAATTCGTTGCGGCCGCACCGCGGGCAGAGAAGCTGCTGTTCCGTCTCCTGCAGAGGGCAAAGACGCTCAAGAAATCTCTTTGCTTCGTCTTCAGAAAGTTTCATATTGTGTCCTCCATTGCATTTCTTAAAATTTTATTGGCACCAACTTGGCCGATGCCGGTATAAGGTCAAGCCTGTTATGAGATGGATCTCTTTGTCATTAGTGACTTGAATGAATCCTTTTTTGCGGGCCACAACCCTGACCTCCTCATTCATGTCAAGACAAAATACTTGTTCCCCGTCCATCTTCCGGAGCTCTTGCGTGGTAAGGGGAACTTCAGCGGCAAATTTGTTTTCAGGCGGTATAAGCCCAGCTACCAGCATTTGTACTGCGGTCTGAAAACCGGACTCAAAAGCCTGCTCGGCCACAATGCTGCTGCACTCACCGGCGGCAAGCTGGTACGCTTCCAAGGCGGCTATGGCTTCCGGGGAATTGCCCATTTTCTGGCGCAGGAGTTCCTCTGCCATTGAAGCATTATGGTTAAGCTGCTTCTGGTGCTCGCTTTGTGTTTTGAACACGCTCGGCTCATAATCTCCATAGTAGAGATCATGAAGAAAATCAGGGTCAGCGACAAAATCGGCTGATAAGGACTGCTTGGGCGCAGACAGACTTTCGGCGATTCGTTCCAGAGCCTTGATGAGACTGGGCAGCTGGGAATTAAAAAATCTGCGGCCATATTCTGTTTCGTGCAAATTCAAAATTCGTCACCTCCATATAGAGAAAAACCGCCAGTGCCTTCGGGCCTGTAGCGGTTTATGTGAGGCCCCAGAACAGGGACCGGCTTCTTGGTTGTTCATGAGGACAAACCGCCTGCTCCTTTAGGCGGCAGAGGTATCTGTCCCTGCAAAGTCACAACATACGATTTCGCATATTGGCGCGGTGCAATGCCAGTCATTTTTATAGTAGGCCGTGTCGATCCCTTGGTTAAACTCCAATAAAATCCCAGTCCTTTTTTCAAATGTTCTGGCACGCCCTTCCTGAAGCCAGCGATGGTCTTCCGTTCCGCTATATACGAATGGCGCGCTCATTTGCGGTATTATGAACGCACCTTCCTTTGCAATACGGGAGGCCGCCTCTATTACCATGTATTCAAATTCGCCGCTCATGTAGCTTTTGCGGTAATTGTTTGCAATTCGGCCAAACGGCGGATTTGCAATCGCGAAGTCAAATTGGCCCAAGAGGTCAGGCAGAAAGGGATCAAGAACATCCGCGCATATCCATGTGGCCTCTGGCACAACTTTTTTACCAACCTCAACATAGTGCGGATTCAGTTCTACACAGGTAATATCGGCATAGCAGCGGCTGCGGTCACTGCATTCCAGCTGTGCCGCATAGCTCAGTACGCCGATTCCAGCACACAGGTCGATAATTCTGATCGTCTTTCCGTATAGGCACGGAATCTGGAGAGTAAAATCGTTGGCAAGTCCAAAAGGAGTAAAAAATGCACCGGACTTGCTATTGATGTGCTCCGCGTCTTCCCGGAAATTTTCAAAGATAAAAAGCTTATCTTCGTGGGAAAGGTGTTCTTTCTGCAGGAGACAAACCGCCTGATCATGGAGCTGAATTTCTCTTTTGGTCAGCTTACTCATGGGTATCCTCCATTTATGTGGTTTGGTACAGTTTAGACAGTGAAACCTTCCATACTGCAGCGAAGAATGCAGTAGTCGGTCCGAAGGCTTTTCATGTGCCGCAGAATATCTTCTTTGGACTGGTAGCCCTCCAAATTCAACACCTGCCGTTCTGGACACCCCTTCTCGCTGGTCAGGTTGCAGTACCAGTACCCGCTTTTGGTCTGGTAGACCTTCCGATTTCTCTTGTGACCGGGAATCGTGAGCGTCAAATGCAGACCGCCGACGCCATACTCTGCATGAACGAGCATAAAAGTCGCTTTATACAGCTCGCGTTCTTCCTTTTCTACAAAACCGCAGAGATCAGGCAGCCTGGGGCACCTTCCAGATGTGTGGGGCATATTGCGCCGATTCCGTTGGAATTTTCCCCGGCACCAGCAATCCCGCACCTCGCATTTTTCACAATCCACAGCGCCATGAAGCGGTGGGAAATAGTGTTGCTGCTCCATCACATGGCCTCCTTAAAAACAGTCATTCTGCATTACTTTTTGGCAGGCCAAGTCCAAACCAGCTTTCAGCTGAGGCATGGCCTCCATGTATTGGGGAGTGATACCCAGGGCATCAAGCGTGTCTTGAACATCGCCGGTATAGCCGTATTCGTGGTTGGAAAGTTCAGTCAGGAACATTTCATAAATGAAATTATCTCCAGCTTTATCAGCGGCAATGGCCTCATCAAGCTCCTTGCGGTGCCGGGCAAACATTTCATGTAGCTTCGGCGCATCGCTTTTGCGGTAAAATCCACCGGTGCCAGCGATAGCATACACCTGATTCATGTCGGAAGGGCGCAGGCCGAGCCGGCGCATTCCCTCTGCGAACTGCCGTTGATCGAACGCAAAAAACATGGGAAAGGCGTTGACCTCTTCCTGCTGGCGATCCCGTAACTCCTGATAGTGGTTTTTCATACTATGCGGCCTCCTTTTTCATCCGCTGTACAGACAGCCTGACACGCCATTCATCCGGGCGGGGCTGACTGCGGCAAATCCGTTCTAAAAGGTCTTTATTCGCACAAACAGCATATTGCTTCCACTGAGGCCCTGGCCCTTGACGGGTCAGGTGCTCCAAGGCATACATCATCACAGCACCCTACCTTTCCACCTCGAATTGCCGAAGCTTTTCTAACAGCAGACGGGTGTTCTGCGCGTATTGCTCAAGGAACGGCTGATCCAAATCGAAGTTATAATATCGGTAAAACAGCACTTGGAAGGTCATCTGTTTGCATAGTTCCGGAGAGATCGAGCGCATCCGCTTACCGATTTCCGTGATAGCGGCATATTCCTGTTTCAAATACTCTTTCTCCATTCTGGGGAAATTGCGATAAAACCAGTCTTTGACGGAAACCTTTCCGCCGTTGAAATGGTACTGCTGATTGTGGTCAAAGCAGAGGCAGTATTCAAAATCACGGCCCCGCTCGCCGGGTCCTACAGAAAAGGGATAGAGCCGGCAGGTCCGTGGGCGTGCCTCGTAGATGCTGCATAATCCATCCTTCAGGAAAATACAGGAATCGTCCGGCCCCGTGGTTTTCAGCATGAAGATGGGAAAGCACTCTTGGGTCAGCGGCATAGGCTTGCAGTATCGGGTCAACACATCGTCTATGGTGCAGATGTTGGGATCACAGCCACGCAAATAGTTTGCCAACCGGTAGGCGTCCATGCTCTCCACCATCACAGTATCTTTGATATGGCGGCAGCATTGACCGCATCTGCGGCACTGATAGTCCACACAGTCTTTGGCGTGAACTGAAACTACCATTGTTTTTTGATCATCCATGACAATCCTCCGAAAAAAGGCCGTGGCGGAAAATCCGTCACGGCCCAAAACATATAGGACAAGCTCTGTTGTCCCGGTATCTTCTTACAACCGCTTTACGCGCACGCGGCCAGGCTCACCATCGGGAGCGGGTTGCAGGCCGCCAGCGGAAAAGGGGCCATTGAGAGGCAGTAATTGGAGTTAAGCGTTTCAAAGCGTACCATATCATCCGACTGATCGTGGATGGCTACCACACGGGAGGTATGATAGATCTTACCACCTGCATGAAGAAGTGCGCCCTGCCCAATCACCAGCGGACGCAGAAGTGCTCCGCGCATCACAATAGATTTTTTTGATTTCGTCATATACTTCGACCTCCATTCTGTTTGTGGTAGATAGAGGGCTACTCGCGGCATAACCTCAAAAACACAGTATGGACCTCCTCAAGAAGTTCCTGGATGCGCTTCATCGGTATTTTTTCGTGGCTGGAAATCTCCTTAATGCCATAGCCGTAACCCTTCATGCGGACAATTTTCATCTGTTGTTCAGAAATATGGGAAGCCAGATCATGGAGCATCTGCTGCATTTCAAATTCCTGCATGAGACGGTCCTGACCCGGCAGCACCTCTTCCAGCGGAACGCCATCCGAGTATAGGCCCAGATGGATGCTGATGACTTCTGTATTACGCTTGCGGCGCGCCTGTGTACGGAAATAATCGTATAAGCGAAATTTCATTTGTCGAATCGCAATAGTGCTAAAAGAATACTTTTGTGCAGATGCGCTATTACAGTAGTCCTGCACAGCCTTCAAATACGGGAAAATAACCACATCATAGAATTCATTCTCTGGAAGATGGTTGTCATTGAGAAATTTATAGACCAGGCCATGGTGTTCAGCGGCAAAATCCTGCTGCTCCTTTGTCAACGGTACTTCACACAACATAAATTTTCCTCCGTTCTAAATAAAAAAGGGATACCTCCGACTTACGCCGGAGGTGTCCCTTGATGATGTATCATGCGGCATTGCCGCAACAAAAACAGTTACGCCGGCAACTGTTCATAGTCGCCGTTGATCTCGCCGACCACATAGCTTCCATCCGGACCCGGGGCCGCAGTGGCAGATTCCGGGATCTCATAGTCGCAATCGTTGGCCCGCTGTTCCTCATTGATCAGCGCCCGCTGAATGTTGATAGTTTTGATTTGCCCCTTGAAGACATTGGCATAGGCGCGGATCTGGGCCAGCTCTTCCCCCTGGAAATCACGCAAAAGGCGGAAAGTTGCAACGCTGTAATCATTGCTGCCGTTGCTATCTTTCTTGAGGCCGATCTGGACCAGACTGCCATAGGTGGCACGCTGGCGATAGACAAAAGCCCTGTTCAGGAACTCCTTGAACGGCCTGATGCTGGTGGGCGGCAGGGAGACCAGCAGAGGCATATATTCACCACTGCGCAGCAGATAGAGATGCCTCATATTCTTGCACGCCTTGCCGCGGCCGCCATCCTTGGCCGATCCATACGCATTCATGGGGCAGGTAGCACACGCACCTCCCGGTACGCCGATCCCTGTTTTGCCATCTACAGAGGAGCAGAGCGGTTTGGTGTCTTCGTCATACTCGCTGCCTTCCGGCCACAGAGTATAGGCAGAGTGGTTGTAGAGGATGATGCCCTCCAGCGTCCGGGTATAATCCGGATTGTCGGGATCTTCCGTGGGAACTTCAAACTGCAGGGCGCCGCCGGCGGGAATCTTCACCCGCTGGAAGCTCATCATCTGAAGCCCATCCGCATCTTCTGCGATCTCATCGCGGCTGAAGTCGCCCTCCACCATCGCCGGAAGCAAGAATTTGTTCTGCTCGTTTGCGGCCACCATAGAAGTGTTCTGTTCGTACATAGTTCATTCCTCCTGTTAATTTTTTGATGGATGGCAGCCATTTAAGCGGCCATCTGGTTAATTCGGCTCCACTGCCGTGCCGGCATGGAGAGAATGTTGTAGCCGATGCCTTCCAGCGCGGTTGCCCGGTCATAGTCCTTAACATCCTGGCTGTGGCGCGTTACGGCGTTGGACAGACCATATAAGGTCAGATCGTTGCCTTCAATCAACCGCTGCAGCACACCGGAGCTTTCATCGTCCGTGATGTGAAAATCCTTGCTTACGAGCTTCACAATGCCAGGGACAGCGGCAGTATTCATGGGGGCATCCTTGGCTTCCCGCATCATGTTGACCACACGGGTAAAGCGTACCTCGTCTACTACGGCCCGCACCGTGTCCTGGATCTTCATGGCGAAGGCTTTGTCATCGGCCTCCAGCGTCTTTTCCGAATACAGCTGGTAGTTCTCCGAAGCCTCATTGACACGGCCTACATGGTTGCGGCGCGTCTGGGCGTCGTTTACCACCATACCGTTGCTGCATACCAGACGATAGACCAGCGGCTGGATGCTCACCGAGCCCAGGCCTACCTCGCTATTGCTGATAATAATACCGGACTGCACGATGTCGCCGGGTACGACCTCTGCCTCCAAGCGGGTGTTGACAACCTTGATGTACATACGGCTGTCGGTGAGCTGGCAGCTCTCGAAGTGCATCCCTTCCATCTCCTGAAGGACTGGAAGGACAATCCCGGCAATATCGAGGTTGTCTATACGCCGGTAGCGGTTGCTGAGAAACGCCCGCGCTGTGCCGTCTATGGTGCGAACCATACGCACAGCCGGCTCCCGCTGGAACCAGGCATTCACATTCTGCGCCAGTAGCTCGGGGTATTCCTCCAGCATCTTGTCATAATAGGCTGCCGGGATCTTGAGGTGCGTTCCGATCTGCCTGTGTGCGATGGCGTTGACCTCCAGCGGCTCCACGGCATAATCACCGGATTGGTCGTAAGCGTTGAGATACAGCCCGCCACCAAAAGGCTCCAACCGGAGACTCCGGGTGTCCAGCATATAATCGGCCTTCAAATCGTTCTGCCGCTGGATTTCCTGTGCCATTTCCACAAGACTGATCCCTGATTTCATGTTATTTCACTCCCTTCTCATGACGATGGCGGTCACCAGGAGACCTGGATGCCCTGCGCTGTTGTTTCAGCAGCCAGACCGTTGCTCTCAAACACTTCCACCAGACGAGGCCAGTAGACCTTTGCCGGAAAGTTGGAAAGATGTTCCTGCGGGACAAGCTCTTCACCCTGCTGGATGCAGATGTCCCCGTTCTCTTTCAGTGTGAGTTTGCTGTGGCCGCGTGAGTTCAGGTCGGCAATCAGCGTCTCCATCACTGTGCGCCCGTTATTCTCGTACCAGATACGCGGGTCGATGGGCTGCTTGTTGGGTGGGATGTCGGCCTGATCTTCCTGCTCTGTCCCTGCTTTGGACAGAGGGACGATTTTGAGCAGGTCACAGCGGATCGTCGCATCCTTGCCGAAGGTGATGTCCGCATGGTCGAACGCCTCCACATTGTAAAGGCGGATACGCCCTGTGCCGTTGCTGCGGATCAAATCCGCCGGTCTCTTTTCACACCACTCAAAGCAGGCGTTGGGAAAAGAGGAACGCAGATAAGTCAAAATCCGGTGGTTGGCATAGCGGAGCAGCAGATCGTCTGGTACAGGCCCTTCAAGCTCCGGCACCGTAAAGGTGTTCTGCGCGACACCCTCGGCATGGAGCTGGCGTTCCCTCTGCTGACGCTGACGGCGGCGCCTGGCCTGCTGCATATAGGGGAGCAGGAGGATCAGCACGACCCAAAGCCCCCAGAGGGTAAATACCCCTATCAGAAGCCACGCTTGCCAGGGTCCGCGTACCAAAGCCATGATAGCGATGACAGCACCGATCAGGATTGTGATGCTGCCGCTCAAAAGTCCTTTGTCGTTACTCATGTTGTTACCGTCCTTCCTTTTAAGTTTTGCTTGAAAACAAAAAAAGGGACCGCACCAAGCTTCAGTTCATTCTGAAAACTTGATACGGTCCCTCTTGCAGTGCCGGATTTTATTCCGGCAGGGATTCGCGGTCGCCGTCCATTACCTCGGAGGGGGCTGGAGCGGTTGCCGCCGCGTCAGAGTCATGCTGCTCATGTTCCGCTTTTGCTCTGGAAGATTGCCCAGGAAGAAAGCCAAAGTCCGTCAGCCATACTTTCAACTTTTTGACTGTGGCCCCGTCCTTTTGCCGTACATCCACCAGTTTCTGCGATCCAGTGAGCCAGATCATGCTTCCCTTTTTGACCTTGAGCCGTGTGAGCCGGGCAACCTGGTCGCCGCGGGCCCATACTTGATAGAAGTTCGGATGTTCACCTCCGGAGCGTTCCACCAAATCAAAACAAACATACGGCTGCTTTGACTGGCTCTCTTTGGGAGTAAGCTCGTGCATGACTCGGCCAAATACATAGATTTGTGCCATAACACTCCTTTCTTCGCCATCGGCGTTACTATCTATATATAAAAAGTGCCAGCGGATACCAACCCGAAAAGGGCGTGGCAATACCACTGACACTTGATACAGCATACAAACTTAACTGCGTGTGCAATGCAGGGCTTTGGGCCTTGCGGTACAGATGTTTCATCTGTATCCCACATGGGGAACGCACAAAAATCAATTACAGGTTAAGTGTAACACCGTATCTTGTGTTTGTCAAGTGATATAATACTATATATAGATATTTTAGCCCGGCGAGTTACAATATGTGGTTCATGTGGCGGTAGTAATCGTCCAACAGGTAGAATTTCAGTTCCTTGGCCCGGGGTGTACCATAGTTGAAGGTCAGCGCATAGAGATTGCCTGTTCCATCTATACCGAGGGGGCCGAGCCAGCAGTCGGCAGTGTTGCCGTTGAGATACCAGAGCTGAATGTCCTGGTAAGCATCTTCCGAAACAAGCCCTGATGCGGCCAGACGCTGGGCGTCTTCGTCTTCAATCAGGGTGGAGGAAAGAAAACGGCGGTAAAGTTCATCCGGCAGACCGAGAGCCTGTTGGTAGGTCAGCGGATTCGGGTGATTCAGCCACCAGCGGGTGACATCTTCAAAGGTGCGCAGATGTGGTTTAGCTCCAAGCGCCCGAAAGCTGCGGATGAACGATTTCACCTTGTCCGGGGATGGCGCAGAAGGGATTGGGATTTCACGCACTTCGTTGTCTGAAAAGGAAAAGGCAATCCGCTCACCGCATCTGTCCTCCAGCATGAGTGCGGAGCGGGATAATGGAGAGACCAGAAAGTGCTCCATAGCAAAGGTATGATCCAGAAACTGTTGGATTTTGTATTGCTCAATCGTGTGTGGTTTGTACATGGGGGTAGCCCTCCTTTTTAGATTCTACCTATTAAATAGGAAAAATCCCCCGTTTTTCTGCAGCAAATCAAACTTTGTAAAAATAGTGGATAGAGGAGTAAGAAAAAGAGATACGATGCTGTGGTTATGTAGCCTGCACCGTATCCCTTTCCTATTTTGCCGTAGGTTTAGCCGTTCTCCTTAGCCTGTTCCTCTTGGACAGCCGGCTCGCCAAGGGCCTCATATCCCAGGAAGCTGTTGGTGGAGAGAGCCGCGTCCAGATAGTCGTTTCCAACAGTGGGGTGGTTGCTGCTTTGAAAGTAAAAACGATACCGGGCGCCAATCTGGAACTTGGCGGACTTACTTAACAGTAAAGTGCGCTCCGCACCTTGTTCGTCTATTAGTTGGATCTTGCGATACTGCCGCATCATAGGCGAGACAACGCTGGAGCAGACGCCTTCTACGATCTCATACTGGCCCCGGGCGATGGTGCTCCATAAGCTCCTAACCAGTACCAGAGAGGCAAGAAAGATTATGCTGCCCAGTACCAGCAGGATATGGTCTGTGGTAATAATGAAGATGATTAGGCTGAGGGCAATGCTTGCGAGCCCGGCCAAAAAGGTCAACAAAATCTTTCGCCGTAGCACGAACGGGAATTGGTTCCATTGATTCTTCATGTGGTAATCCTCTCAAAAATGATTTGCTGGCGCAGGTAGAGGTTGGCAACGGCCAGCGTTACTGCCTGACTGCTCCGGCTGTTTTTCATTATGCCGGCGATATTATAGCAGGTGGTTTCGTCGTCGCCGTACACGGCCTCCATCAAGAACTGCTCATTGGGAAGATAGGCAACATCCTGCTCTACACACTTGATGATCTCGGCGGTGGACAGCAGAGCTTGCTGGGCCAGCCTCATAACACGGGTCTCATAGTCGGTACGCCGGTCTTTTTGGAATAATTTTAGCGCCTGTTGAATAGGGACTCGGCGGCCTGCCACCAGTTTGACAAATGAGATGCTCCTCATCAGCATTGATCCGCTGGCTGGAATAATGCCGAGAGAACTCAACAAATCATACAGAGCATCGTATTCCGTTTCACCACAGCCAGATACCAGCAGACCTCGGGTGAGCAGCCGATTTACGCAGGCATCCCAAGAGCGGGAAATACAATCTCCCAGAGAGGACACCAGCTTGTCACACTGGAGGGAAATATCCTCTCGTTTAGAAATTCGCCAGTTTAGGGCAGTCCAAACGACCATTTCCTGCATATCCACCATGTAAGTTTGCCCGCCCAGGCGGATGACCGGGCAGGACCGGCCACAGCCATTCGTTTCCCGATCCAGACGGCCGATTGCAGTATATAGGGTATTCTGTTCCATTCATCAGTACCTCCTTCTTTTATATATCCTTTACTGCGGAAAGGCCGCGGTTTTCAACAAATTCAGAGCAGGCTTTTCAGAAACTTGGAGTCTCTGCGCAGTTTTGCGGTGGAACGCGAGATCCATGCCCCCACATGGGAGGGCGGCACCTGATAAAGCTCCGCAATGTCTGTGACCCGCATTCCTTGAAGTTTGAGGGCAAGCGCCTCAATACCAAGCCGGGTTACACCATCGTAATCTTTTTTACAGGCATCCAGCAATGACAGAGTTTCTATCAGAGATACTTGGGTGTCAAAGGCGTCGGGCCGGGACTCCAGGGCCTCTCCGTCTGCCGCCAGTTCTCCATGTTCTCCAATAATAAGCCTGCTGAATTTTTTCTTCCTGTTGCAGATCGCCCGGCAATAGGACAGAAGCCCGTTTTTAACGACCGTTTTGGCGTAGGTAGAAAACTGGGCCCGTCCGTCATTCTTATAAGTAGACGCGGCTTTACAGAGCCAAAGGCACCCCTCTTGGAACAAGTCTCCATATTCCATACCGCAAATAGTTGGATTAACATGGATGTAGTCACAAATAACCCAATGTACGATGGGAAGATTCTGGGCAACAAGTTCCTGCTGCTGTTCTGTTAAACTGGTCATCGTTTCACCCCCCTTTAAGCGGCCGAATGCAGATTGCCCAAAGGAGCAGCGGCTTTGTAACAGAGGCGAATTACCTCATCACACATCCCGTCAGAAAACATGCCAATATGTGCCTGCTGGTCATTTAGTCCCAGTTTGGCCTGGAGCCAGATGTAGACCTCCCATTTTTCCATGTGCCGGCTCTGCTGCAGATGCTCCAGCGCCCGGTGAGCCAGGATTCGTTTGTGCCGGAGATCCCCATTTGCCAGAGTCCCCATAGGCCGGTGTGTCCGGTCATGGGCACTCACATAGGCATCACAAGCCGGCCAGCGATCACAGAGATAGATATATTTGCCCTGGGAACGGCGGTTACAGCCATAGACTGTGCTGGCGGGGCGAAGAGAGGCGTTAGCATGGCAATAAGGGCATTGGATATGTTTTTGCTTCGTCATAAAAATCATCACCTCCAAATGCGTATAGATGACGGCGCAAAGGCGTCTTTCAGTGTGAAAAAACAGTGTTAATTGCAGCCCGGGTCCAGAGAAAGTTGTCTGAGCGCACAGGCGGAAGGCTCCGGTGTGTGCCATTCGATGTACTTGGAAAAGGCGGCGTCAAAGGCGCGCCGGGACAAAATGGCAATGCACTCAGACGAATCTACAGTTTCTCCGGATAGTCTTTGGATGTCCTCGGCAGAAAGCAGCATAACCTGTCCGCACTCATCCACAGCCAGAAGAAAACCGGAACAGGGCGTTGTCCGGCCGCACATGCAGTTGCCGCAATCGCAGCTTACAAAGATAGCGTTGCGCCAGTTGCCGCGAACGGCCCGCAGAAAAGAATAAATTTTGCAGGATGATTTCATCCTCTACCTCCGTTATTCGTTTTTTCAAAAACTAAAAAAGCGGGGACCGGCCGTGGAAACCCACAGACCGATCCCCGCCGGTGATTTTAGCCAAACAGGCCCTCGATCTCGCTGGTGATACGCGGAATCACCGTGTCGTTGAAAATGAGGGTCAGGGCCGCCAGAAGAAGGGCGCCCAGCACCACGGCGATGATGATCTTAACAGCGTCCGAAATGTAAAAATCGCCGCGCTGGTTGGAAAGCGCCATACGGGCACGAAGGGACAGTGCATTCGCCTTGTTCTGGATACGGGTGGTAAAGTTTCTCATGGTAAGACCTCCTGAAATTTTATTGTTTTGATGTTGATGGTTTTATAAAAAGACTGCTCACCGCTCAAGAACGACGAATCGGTTTGAGCATGTCCTTTTTATTGGAAATGGGCCGGCTGGGATAGGCTTTCGGCTTTTGATACAGAAGCCATCGGAAACGGCGCTTTTCTTCCCGTGCGCCGCCAGACGGGGAAAATTTTTTCTTAGGCATAAAAGTCTCCTTAAAACAAGGGCCGGCCTGTATATGACAGGCTGGCCCAGAAATAAATGACGGCAGCTGACTACCGCTACAAAAATCCGCTATAGAACAAGCACTTACCTCCTTTACACTGCAAGAGGTAGAAAAATGTGTTTTTTCTGCTTCATACATTCAGAAAAATGTGAAAAAATGAATTGCAAAACAAAGAAAAATGTGGACGCCTCGAATGTGCATCATCATTTATCACGAATCTTCCGCTGTATCTTGCAGAGAAAACCATAGAGCTCTTATAGGAAACGGCCCTCACATTCAGATGTGGGGCCGTTCCATTCGCAGTCCGATTATCCAAAGAAAGCGCCCAAGGAGCCCATAACCTCGGTACAGAGGACCACCAGGTAGATAATCATGATACAGATGAGCATCATCATGGAGTAACGCTGGATCTTCTTGGGGCGCTTGGCCGCTTCCTTTTTTAAGTTGTTCTGCTCAATCTGCCTCATGTCAAAACAGATCATTTTAAAGTACATCCTCTGATCGTCGCCTCGCAATACGCCAATCAGTCCCCGGATCACATCGGACAGCATGGGGCTGCCGATGCGGGTTTCAAAATGGATGAGGGCGTTTTCATAGTTGCCGGTCTTCATATCGGCAATCGTCTGGTCCAACTCCGCGCCGAAGTCCTTGCCCGCCACCCGGCGGTAGGAAGTAAGGATCTTCAACACATCCCGGTCATTTTCCAAATTCTGCCCGATGGTAAGGGCAAAGCGAGGGATCTCATTCTCAATGAGCTTGCGCCGCTTTTTCACAAAGTCAAAAACCTTGTAATAGGTTGAAAACCACAGAGCCACGGCCAGACCAATCAGAACAGGCACCATAAGCGGTATCAAAAACGCCATCAGCAGAGAACTGAGGCCGACTGCCCCGGCTGTGACCCAGGCCCGGGCGGTGTAGACTTCCGGTGTCAGCTCCATGCCGGCAATGTCCAGCGCCCGCTGCAGTTTATTCCGCTTGAGCTTATCCAGCTTCAGGTACGGGGCGATCAGGCCGGCGATTTTGGTGAGATAGACATCCAGCAGTTTCTCGGCCTTTACGCCCTGCTGCTTGCGGGCCAGAAGCATCATACGGGAGGTACGCTTCGTGGGAATGTCTGCAAAGGCACAAGTCAGGTTATAGACAGCAAAGCCGAAACAAATCACTGCTGTGAGAGCTAAAAGCGTCATGCGCTGTCACCTCCATATTCAATGGGCCTGCTCAGTTTCATGATCTGGGTCAGGGCAAACAGGATAATGGCTGCGCAGATTGCCAAAGCGATTTTGCCCGGCGTGGTGAAGAGCAGCGTGTGAAACCAATCTTCATTCAGGAAATAAAGCAGCGGTACATTGGCGATCACAAGGAACATCATCGTGATCGCCTCCCGGCGCGGCCCCTGCATCATAGCCTCCAGCTCCGACTGCACCACACGAACATCAGAAAACTTCTGGGCGATGGTAGGCAGCGTATTTTTCATGGCCCGGTCAGACTGGCACTGAATGAGGATGTTAGCCCACTCATGGAAAACACGGTTTGGAATCTTCATTTTGAGCGAATTGATGGCACTCGTAGTATTTGCGTTAATCAACTCTGCCTCATAGACAAATGCCTCAAAATTGGCCTTCACCGGCTCATTGATGTAGGGCAGGTTTTCCTTGACTGCCCGGATCAGGTCCTCTGTGCGCAGGTAGGAAGTGGTGATGATGGAGATGGCCGTTTCCAGTTCTTCGTTCAAATGCTTTTTATAACTGGCTGCGGTGCTGCGCAGATACCAAATAGGAGCGAGTGAAAATCCGATCCCTAAAATCGGGACCATGTACACATTGCCAATCAGCAGCGCCAGGGCGCCGCCCACCGCGAACAGGATCAGAGTCAGCCGTTTGACTGCTTCATACCGGTCAGCCCGCCCGGTGCCTTTGAGGATTTGCTTTAATTCAAAGTCCTGATTAAAGAAGCCTTTGGCCGGAGTACCCATCAGAACATTCAATTCATCGGTCAGAGTGGCCGACTTGCGCTGTGACCGGAAAAGCGCATCAATGAAATCGCCCGGCCGCACACCAAACAGCGTTAGGAGTCCAGCGGCGATGAGGGCGAAGCATATGATGTAAACCCACGGCATCCGTTCAACACCTCCTTGTCGTGCTCAAGAAATTCATCCAGCTCCTTATGGGAAATCCCATTGTCCAGGAGACGCTTCTGCAATGAGCTGGACATCTCGGAAACTTTTTTGTGGCGGCCGACCACAAGGGGCCGTCCATCTGCATCAACAGTGTTGTCCAGCACATTGTAAGAGTAGAGGGTGCGGTAAATCAGCCGTTCGCCCTCACAGCCTTCCCCCTCGATGATCTCCATGATTTTACGGCTTCGGTCTTCCAGCTGCTTTGTGAAGACGATGATTGGATAGGCTTCGACCATGATCTGCATCAAAACATCATCGCCCATCATATACTTTCGCTTTGCGAGCGTCATCATGCGCCGGTAAGTAGAAGCGCAGCTGTTAGAGTGGATTGTGGTGCAGACAGTATGGCCGGTACGGGAGCTTTCTGCAGCGGACAGGCTTTCTGCCGCAGACCGCATCTCACCGACGCCGATCACATCCGGGTGCTTACGAAGGACCCGCTCCAGCAGGAAGTCCTGGTTGATGTTCAAGGAAGGATTTTCGCTGGGCCGGGTGAGCAGATGGACTACGGAATTCAGAATGTTTCCATTTTCGTCCCGCTTAACCAGATCAAATTCGCGGCTGCCCTCCTCAATCGTGATGAGGCGTCGGTTGTCAGGGACCTGGGACAACAGCCATGCCATGATGGTAGTTTTGCCGGAGCCGGTGGCCCCGGCAATGCAGACGGATACGCCATAGCGGATGCAGGCGGTCAGAAAATGAAGCATTTCCGCTGTTGCACTGCCGGAGTCCAACAGCTTCTGTGCAGAAACCGTTTGTTGATTTACGATACGGATGGAAGCGTTGATCCCCACCTCCGGGTCAACAATCGGCGTCTTATCCACAGAGATACGCACATTCTTATCCAGGAATCCGATCACGCTGGGCATGGTATCGTCTATGACCATGCCGCAGGCGTTGAGCATGCGCCGGACCACATCAATAGCGTGCTGTGGAGAGGAAAACTTGTCCGGGATTTTAACGCTGCGCCCGCCGGCTTCAATCACCTCAATGTCGTTGTAGGCATTGATGTTGACCTCCTCAATACCGGGTTTGTAGATCCACTTTTTCAGGAAGGAGTACCCGGCCATGTCCTCATAGAGCTTCTCGCACAGTTCCTCCGTGGTCAGCCCCTCGATGGCGTATTTTCGCTTGACGATGTACTGCACCATCAGTTCTTTCAAAAGGGAGGAGGCGCGGTCGGTATTTCCATCGCCGGCCTCTGCAATCGTGGCGGCGTGGTTTTCCGCAAAATACCGCTGTACATCTTCCAGAATCTGTTCATAGGTAAGGTCCTGATTGGCCGCAGGAGCGAAGAAAATGTCATTGAGATTATTCATCGGCAGTTTCCTCCTCAAAATGCTCGGTTTCGTTTCCATCATCCTCTGCGGCATGGTCAGCCAGCTCCATCTGCTCCAGCGCATCCAAAACTTTGTTGAGCGAAGCTGTGTATTTGGGATTGCAGTATTTGATGGCCTGGAACATCCCGCCTTCGGTGGCGCAGCGGTCGATCTCCTTGCCATAGGGCAGAAGGCCATCCCATCCGCCGATGATATGGCCCATCTCATCCAGCGCGTGGAAAGGGCGGGCCATGCCGGCAAAGGTCATGTGCTGATCGTAGTGGAAACGCCCATCTCCCAACAAGGGCTGATGGGCCTTTAAGTAATTAACGCCCTTGAGATCAGGCGTCAGGATGCGAATGACCAGATCCCCTGACTCAATGGCGGCAGGCGTGAACACATTCGTCATATTGGAACTGCAGTCCAGAATGACGAAATCCACAAGCCTTGCGGCGGCGTTGACCAGCTGGAGTACCATGGCGTACTTGACTTCCGGGTAACTCAACGGATTTTCACCGGCAGCATAGCCCATCACTCCAATGAAGGGATAACTTTTGAGCACGGTAACATGCCCTGCCACCAAAGAGGTATCGATTTCCACGCTGCTCAGTACCTGCCCTACAGAGGCATTGGTCTGAATGATCTGCTCCGGCAGCCACACCGGAAGCATAGGAACACTGATTTCCGCATTGATGATGATCGCTTTCCGCTTGTCGCGGGTCAGGGCTTTTGCCAGAATGCAGGAAAACATACTTTTTCCGCTCCCTGGGCTGCCCCAGACGGTAATGACTTTTCCCATAGGAAACTCCTTTCCCAAGGGCGGAATGCCCTTGATTGTGCGGTAATATAATTTCGATTATCATAATCAAAATTATCAAACTGGTTTCATTCACCGCTTTCCGGTGTATTACTGGTAGGTGTCGATTGGGTATTCTCACCCGAATCTTCTGCAGAGGCGGGATCACCAGTTGCATCTGTCCCTTCGTTCTCGCCATCCTCTGTCAGCGTTTCCGGGAAGTAAATTTCCTGGAGCGTCTTGTCCTGTTCGGCCAGCAGTTCTTCAGCCAGCTGGTCATTGTTGCGGGAGATCAGGGCCACATGAGCTACGCCGTCGTTCTCCAGCTCAGTGATGATGCGGGCCTGCTCCGGGCTTGCCAGCACTGTGATGGTAGCAGACTGCTGCGGCTCTTCATCTTCTGTGGGCTCCTTGGTATTGTCCACATTGATGCCATCAGAATCCGTGACGGAAAGGACCTTGACAAAACGCAGTTCGGGTACTTCCTCCGCAGTCTCCAGGAAGTGATAGATGCGGACAATATCATTGGGCTGGAGCTTATCCGACAGTCCGGAGGCCAGCGTTTTTACGGTCAGGGAGATAGCAACCTTACCAGAGGGGATGTCGTTGAGCGCCACATCGGAGGAAATCGGGACGCTGCTCACCTTACTGGTGAGAATATAGTCGCCCGCAGCCAGATCCGCCGTCACATACAGCCCCTCCACATCCTCAAGGCTGTGAGCCACATTGGTGGGAAGGTTATAGCCGCCTACCTCCACAACCTCGGCGTTTTCTTTGGTGACCTGTTCGCCTTTGAGCACAGGCTGGGTGATGCGGACAATTTCCGTTTTCCCGTTGGTCTGCCGGGCAATGGTGGGCAGAGCCACAAAAGCAATGACTGCTGCCAATACCAGGGACAAAATACCGAAAATAAATCGGTTGTTGAGTTTCATAAGCACATTCTCCTGTCATAAAAATAGTTCAGCCAGCGTTGCAACAGAGCAGCCGCAGGCAAGAAAAGGTAAGAACGGGATGGCGATGGGCTGGCGGAGCCGGGAAAGCCTTCGGAACAGAAGGACCATCGGCATGGCAAAGACTGCGGCCACAAAGAAAACCAGAGCCATCCCGGAAGGGCCGTAAATCAGCCCAAGTATCCCACAGAATTTAATATCGCCTCCTCCAAGCCCAGTTCCACCCGTTGCCATGGCAGCAGCCAGAGGGATGCAAAAGCCAAGCAATGCCCCCGCCAAAGCCTCGGCAACGGTGGGCCAGAGCTGCCCACCGTCCCCGGCAAGGCAGACCTTGAGCAACGGAGCCAGAGCGGCGAAGGGCATAAAAAAGGCGAGCGCCCGATCCGGCACCCGCCTATACAGAATATCATAAACAGCAAAACCAGCCACAACAGAGAAAACGGTGAGCAGGTATGCCGGCCACAGGCTACTCGCGGTTGGTGTACCAATCATCATAAAGGCTCCCATCGATTGAAACATAGTCGTTCAGGTTGATGCTCAACATTCCATCAGGGGTCCAAGTGTCCCAGACCTGGGTGAAGACGGTATAATCTGTGGAATCCGGGAACCATAGCGGACTGAAATGCACAGCCCGGTTATAGGTAGAGAACTCATTGGGCTGGAAGGTGAATTTGGCGCTCCGGCCGCTGGACACCCGCTGCAGAAGGCGCAAGTATGTTTCGTACTGGAACTCGGGAAACACGGAAAATGCCGTCTGCGGATGGGTGATATGGCTGGTGGGCGAGTCGGTGGAAAGGGTGGCTGTCACATCCTGCTTGACGCCATACCCGCTCTTCATTGACTTCCCGGAGGCCGTGGGCACAATATCATCCGGCATCAGGGACATCACACCGCTGATGGAGGCAGAATAGCCGGTGTACTCGTACTCCCAATAGCCTTCATCGACCCAGTGCCCCCAGTCATCGTGGTCACACCAAACCCAAACCGGTACCCAGTAGCAGCTCCATACACCCCAGTTGGCAGTGAGCTTCTGCGGCTCATTGGGGAGTGAGGGCACGGTGTAGTTGGGGTTGGTATCCGTTGCTGTCGGATCTGGAGGGATATGTTCGTTCAAGTCCACGATCTCCGCAACAAAGGTATCTTGTGCGGTATAGGCCCCGCTGACGGAAACCGTGATGGTTACCGACTGTGGAGTGGAGGGCGTGTGCCATTTGACCCAGACCACCTGGCTGTCGCCTGCCGGGATGACTATATCGTTGACCCGGTAGGTGGTGCCGAGAATATGGAAGGTCACCGAGGCCGGATTGTCCGGTGTTAAATCTGTATCCGTCCGCAGAGTAACGGATGTGATCACATCCGTGTCTACCCGATATTCTACATCGGGCGCTTCAATTTCCCCTTCGGGCGGGCGCTCATCAAACCAGACAATGCCGACGCCCAGACTGCTGATGATGTCAGCGTTGCTCTGCTTGCTTGTGGTGCTGCCTGTCCATGCGGGCAGGCCGAGATCGCTAAATTCCAAAAACATCGACAGAGGCAGATTCTTGTGGGTGAGGGAAGTCATGGTTTTCCGAAGCGCCCCGCCAGATTTTTGGTCATACAGCGCCGCCTCTGTAGCGGTCATACAGTAATACTGGCCGTTATGCGTAAAGTATGCAATGGGCTCGATCAGCAGCTTATAGTCGCCAGCGATCATCCGCTCATAGTCCACACCGGCCGCCTGGGCAACCATCTGGCAGGCATATTCCGAACAAAAATACCGCTTGATGGCCTCAATATTGCTCTGCCCCTTACTGCTGACGATGGTGGGCATAGACTGTATTGGCCTTGTATAGTCATAACCTGCGCCTGATTGGGGAGTAAGTGCAGTGCCGGCAAGATACTGCAACTTGTTCACTTTTCCAAAGTGAACGACATTATTTTGAGATCGATTTGTAAAATCAATCGGTGAGGATATTGCGTTTCCGCTATCGGCATCCACAACGGTGATTCGCACACCATCATTTCCAGGATTCCAGAAATTAGAGGATGTGCCTTGGCCCATGCTGCCGCCACCACCGTCAATATTTCCGTTACCGCCCTCTGCAAACGCGGTGGAAGGGAGCAAACAAAATACCAGGGCAAGGCTGCACAGGAGGGCGAGAAGTCGCTTCAAATACATCACACTCCGTTCTTCTTAAAATAGAAAGGCCGCCACAATTCTGTGACGGCCAATCAGGGGTATATTCAGTCATAGATTGGTCAGCCCATATTGCCGACCTGCTTGTTGATGTCTCCATCGCTATCTCCAATAGTTTCTTGTCCATTACCGGGGACAATCCACCCAAACACTGGATCATATACGGCACCGTTGCCATTGCTGGCCCCGGGGGCCGGCTCATTATTGGCCGGCTCCTTTTCCGCAGGGGGAGTGGTGACCTTGGGCACTTCCGGGTCAGGATTGACCGGATGATCTTCACCGGGGTCTTCCCGCTCGGTTTTCCCTTCTGGCACGGGCGGAGGCGTTGTTTCCGGTTTCTCCGTGTCCGTGAAGTCGATCACGACTTCATCCTCAGTTTCGGAGGTCACCTTGGGGTACTCCTCTTCAGGACTGGAGGACTGGCCGGGCGCATAGGCTCCGGCGCCGCTCTCACCGTCTGTCTGTGTGCCGCCATCCGACCAATCGCTGGTCGTGCTGCTGGGCGGGGATTCTTCCGGCTTGAAATCTTCTGTGCGATCCCGGCTGGCAAACCAGCAGACACCCAGGATGGCAACACAGAGGACGGCCAGCGAAGTAACGATAAAGCCTTTGGATTGGAAAAACTTCTTCATGTGTGATACACTCCTTTTTTGCTGTTATATAAAGCCTATACTGTAGTTCTGGCTGAATTTTCAACAGCACGGCTAAAATTTGGTGTTGTGGTAGCCGGTCAGTTCTACCCGCTGGGTAATGGTGGGGTAACTGTGTCCAAACATCCGCACATAGAAGTCAACATCACAGTAAAAGATGTATTCCACACGGTCGCCCACCACATTGAATTCAAGGCTGATGTCGGAAACCGTGTAGTCATCGGTAGAGAGAGGGACCTTTTCAGCAAGGCCGCCGGCAACTGTGGCCTCCAGCATTTCTGTGTAGTCCCGGCTGGAGTAGAGGGTGCGTAAATACTCTTCAAAATTGGTTTCCCTCTGGGAGCGGTAAGTATCTGCGTAGATGGTGGCGCTCAGATTGTTCAGCTCCATTTTAGCCCCGTTGCGGATGTTGATGCAAGTAATTCTCACCGAAGCATACAGTAGCAGGAAAGAAATGAGCATGACAACTCCAACCACAAAGAAGCAGGCGAAGAAGGTGATCTCCCCCCGCTCGTTGCGGAGCGGCCGGTGCAGCTGTGAGAATAAACGCTTCATAGGCCACCTCACTTCCAGTAATGTTCGCTAACGCCGGAGCCGCGGGCCACCACCGTGATGTTGACCAGATCCAGATTCCAGAAGCCGCCCAGCTTGGCATCCCCCTCAATGGTAATATAGAAGGGCGTTCCCAACTGGATGGCCCGGGACATCCCGGAAGGTGTGGGAGATTTATATGTGGCGTCAATCGAATAGGTGATATTGTCGGCCCCCTCGATCTCCGAACAGAGGAAATCAAAGAGAGCATCCGTCTCGCTGTTGATGCCGCCGGACAACTGGATCTGCTTGACCATCTGATCGGCTGCATGGTCAAGCTCCTGTTTTGTAGAGATAATACCGAACAAGTCGATGATAAAGGCCAGCAAAACAACGGCAATGAAGATAAACACCACCGTGGAAAAGTAGTTGGCCTCGCCCCGCTCATTTTTTAATGCACTGCGGAGCTTTTGCAGTATGCTATGGATAAAAACCACCACCTTTACTCAGAAATAAAAACAGCCGCTCCCGGCCGGAGCGGCTGCATTACAAATTTTTGACTGTACCAAGTATAACAGATATGGATTTACGGCTCAAGGGCAAGGCTGTGCCAATGCAAGGACAATCCTGTGCCAATTACAGCAGCGATTCCACCAGTTGATAAATATCGGTGAATGGATTGACGGCGATTCCAAACGGTTTGCTGCTGCCATTTTGAAGATGATATTGCTCTACACGCTTGGCATTCTGGAGAGCATTGGTTGTATGAGCAGACAACTGGGAATACACATCGCCGGTTTTCTCATAATCCGGAAGGTAAGTGGTCAAGGCATTCTTTACTGCAGGATAATCCTTGAAAAACTTAGTGGTGTACTGAAAGTGAAGCAGATACCAAAATTCAAAACAAGGATTAGAGAGCGCAATATGAATGCCCTTTGCATCAGCCATTTTCTGTGCTTTGGAGAGCAATTTGTCTTTGGCCGCGATAGGATCAGGGGTATTATAGTTCACATCACCGTCTGCAACGACCCATACAGCATCGCCATTGGATACAGAAAGCTGATTTTTGCTTTGGTATTCCACAGCTTTCCGAATCAGAGCGAGGTAATCGGTTTCGCCCCCTTTGGTGTGGCTGCCGACCACGCGAATATCAATGTTGGTCTGGCGGCTGCGATAATGTTCAAAATACTTTGGCTCGGTTTGCGAGCCCTCCGTCACAATCAGAATGACGGGTTTTAATTTCCTGCGTCGCTGTCCACGCTTTTCAATCTGTCCCCGTGCCATTTTACAGCCCTCCCTTGATAAAAGGAATTGCACCAAAACGGCCGATCAAATATCCCTTTTCTACTTTGGTGTCCTTGCGAATGGAAAAATCATAAAGGGAGAACAAGTCTGTGGCTGCGGTCTGCTCATCTTTTTCTGTAAACCAAATCTGATCTCTTCTCAAGAAATCCAAATCAAGAAGGTTGGTGCTGTGTGATGTGAAGATCAACTGAGCACCCTTGGGATTAAATTCTGTGCTGTCGAAAAGGGACACCAGATGCTTGGTCAGAAGTGGATGGAGGTGTGCGTCCATTTCATCAGCCACAAGAAGCGTCCCCAGGTCTAAAGCCTTTTTCACAACACCGATCAGCTTGAAATAACTGTTGGTGCCGTCAGATTCCTCTGCCATATTCAAGGCATAGGAACACGCATTTCCGTTGGCGTCATGTACCGTATGAATGGCATCAATATTTGCAAAAATGTCACTGCGTTGAGAAGGCGCAGGGTCTGAATCGCGCATTTGGAGCGCCTGTATTCCCAAATCTGCAACACGCAGCATAGATGCGATTACACGCCGGTAGTCGTCATTTTTCAACTGCTCTGCTTCAATTCCATAGGCATCCGCCACGGAATTCTTCGTGATGATTTGACAGGAGGCAAACCACTCCAGGACAGGGATCACTTTGGCGTAACTCCAGTTTGATGCAACTGACAAGTAGAGCTTGTTTGCAGAGGTGCGCTCCTTGAGTGTGTTTTGCTCATCAACATCGACCGTAAAACGGAAATCCTTGGTGTTTTTTCTCTCAAAAATAAGCGCCTGTCTGCCGTTGGGATAGTAGTATAGGTATTCCTCCGTGACAGCCTTATCTGTTACAGAAAAGCCATACGCATATCGAACGCCTTCTGTGGTAAAGATGACCTCAAAACTACTGGGGCGAGCAGGTGTTTCAGGATCGAACTTAAATGGTGAACGCGCAATCGTTTTATGGAGCTGCTGGTTATGAGAAGTCAGCACATAGTTTACCATAAACCAGAATGCGTTCAAGACATTAGACTTCCCAGAAGCATTGGCTCCATAGATAACAGCGGATTTCAGATAGTTTTTGTTTCCATCTGCGATGAGATGCTCTGGATGCTCATTGTCCCTACTGGACAGCAGGGATAAGACAACTTTATCTTTGATAGACAGATAGTTCTCTACACTAAATTGAATCAGCATAAACAACCTCCTAATCCAGTGTTTTTATATATTATATCCCGTATTTTGTGAAAAATCAACGCAAACGGAAAATAAAATTAAAAATAGAGAGGGTTGGAAGGATGTATATGCGTTAGGATTGAAATAATAAAATAACCGCCCGAGAAGCAGTTATTTGATACTTCCCAGGCGGTTTTCGGTTTACAGATTCTGCCGGATGATCCGGGTGATGATTCCAAGAGCGATGCCGCGCTCCACATCCAAATGGGTGACGGCAAAGGATACATCATCCTTCTTTCCGGGCATCCGGTAGTCATAACAGGAATGAGCTACCGCATTGACGCCATTGGCAAGCCGGACATAAACCACACCCTTGTGTACATCGGTCACTTTTCCGGCGTATTTACCCTGGATTCGGCACTTCTGGAGATTGTCCCGGTCGGTATTTTCAGATGTGCTCTTGATGTCGGCACGGATTCCGAGGTCTTCAAGGCTGTTGCGCCGCACATTGAGAATGCGGACCAGCACTTCATCGCCCACGGAGAAACGCTCGTGGGCATCGCCGATCCAGTCCCAAGCCAAATCACGGGCCAGAATTGAGGTTTCAACGCCGAATACCTCGACGCGGATGACCTTCTCCGCAACAGCGATGACCCGGGCCTGAACAATACGCCCCTCGTAGATGCGGTACTTCCCCTCGGCGTCCAAATCGAAATAAAAGGTCTGGCGCTTCCGCATCATAGCTTCACGGCGGCTTGCGACAACGCTGCGGGTCTTGGAGTCGATGCCGCGTACCACAAAGTCAATGTCCGCCCCCAGCATATTCCCCAAAATCTTGTTTTGACGCAGCATCAGGTCGGCATACTCCTGGCCGGAAGGGCTGCGGCCCAGATTGATCATCATCTCCTTGATGGGGATAATGATGCGGAATCCCTTGTAATCCACTACGGCCACAGTTTTGCGGTTGTCCAGCTGCTCAATGCCGCCCAGCTGACCTGTGAGGATGCGGCGGGTGCGGTAGGCGTTGTGGATCTCGTGCCAAATGACATCCTCGCGGTCTTCCTGTGTTTCCACCTCTTCACGACTGCGGATGGTCAGGATAGAGGTGTCACTGCGGTGTGTTACGGCGGTCCGGCGCAGAGCAGACGCAGTATCTACCGGCGCCTCCTCTTGGGGAGCGGTATCCTCTGAAATGGGTGTTTCTCCCTCATCAGGCGGCGCCGTATTCTCAACAGAGGCGGAAGATTCCACAGCCTGCTCTTCAGCAGCCGGAGCCTCCGCAGAGTCCTCATTCTCGCCATGTACGGGAGCTTCCACAGGCGCCGCCTTTTTCCGCCGGGGTGCCCGCTTGGGCTTGGGGGGAGCCGGCTCCCCAGCAGTTTCGGAAACCGTCTCCGCCGGGGTGTCATCTGCACCTTCAGCAGACAAATTGGAAGGAGTCTCTTCCTCACCGGCCGCCGATCCGGCAGGCTCATCCGAATCGGAAGGGGCGCCAGAGGCCGTGCCGTCACCCTCGGGGGCAGCTTCATCAGACGCCTCCGTTTCCATAAACTCAAGGGGAGGGTCAGAGCCTTCCAAAGTGGCGTCGCCATCAGGTTGATCCGTAGAGGCGCTGTCATTGGTCTGACCCATAGAGGCCAGCAGCGCACTCAAATCGTCACTGTCAGGCGGCGCCGCCGCATCAGCCGGGGGGCCGGCGGAAGAAATGGTACCGTCCGCGGGGGCGGTGTTTTCAGGAACAGGAGTTTCCTGCTCCAGCAATACTTTTTTCTTGGTTGCCATAAAATTAACCTCCTATGTTTTGTATTAAGAAAGGATCGAGTCCTTATCTGTCGTGATGATGCCATTCGGAGCCTCTGCGGTAGGAACGGCTGCGGTCTGCTTGGTGTTGGTAGATGTGCTGGCCGCCTTCGGCTTTTTCTTCACTGGCTTTTTAGGCGCGGGAGCCTGCGGCTTTGGCTGCGCCGCAGAGGGTTTCGGTTGCTCCTGTTCCAGCCTGCGCCATTCGGGGATATGGGCGGATGCCTTGCAGGAACGGAGCTTGGATGACTCCGGATGCTTGGAATAGTCCAGTTTGTTTACCTTGAGTACCTTTTGTCCCCGGATGATGACCAACGCCTGTGTGATGGGCAGCCGCAGAACTTCGTCCGGGGTGAGGACAGGCCGCTTGCCGACGCCGGAGGTTTCCCGGTATTCCGGCGTGTAGTTGGAGATACGCCAGGTACCCAACTGCTTGGATTTGCTGGATACCGACACGGAAGCCAGTCCCGTGCGGGAAGAAATAAACTCCGCCGTCAATTCATCCGTGCAGCCCAGGAACAACTGCGCGTCGCAGTTGCCCAGAATTTCCTGCCAGAGATTGAGCGGGTATCGGTTTTGCAGGCCCGCCAGATTTTGAAATACGCAGCTCATGGAGATATTCCTTGAACGAATGACGCTTAACCGGCGGGAGAGGTCTGGAATGGTGCCGCAGGCTGTTAATTCTTCACCCAGGACATGCACCGGTACCGGCAGTTTGCCTCCTTCGCAGTTCTTGTCTGCATACCGCACCAGCTTGATGAAGCAGAAGGACAGGAACAGGCTTGCCAGAAAGTCAAAGGTGCTGTCCTGGTCGCTGGTAACAAGGAAGTAGGCGCACCGCTCTTGGCCGGGCAGCTCCAAGTCAATTTCATCCCGGGTGGTGATTTTCTTGATGAGTTCCGACTGGAACACCTGCAGACGGGAGCCGAGGCCGATGATGACGCCGCTACGAACTGTATCGCTGGCCTGCTTATACAAGCTGTATGGCGCTTTGGCCGGATGGGTGGGCGGCAAGTTCTCAAACAGGCTGTCCAAATCGGACTCGCCGCTTAAAGTCAGCAGCCGGTACACCTCTCCGATATTGCGGTTTTGTTCAGCATAACTCTGGTCCACATAGAGGACGAGGGCCTTCAGCAAGTTCATCTCACAGGAATCCCAGAAATGGTCACCCTTGCCGTTGTTGATGGTGTTCTTAATGATGACATCTACAAAAAGCTGCGCCATCAGTTCCTGCCCCTCCACTTCGGAAAGGCAGTTCCAACTGTCCGAGTTTTCCGGATTGACCAAATTGAACACCTTGACACAGTACCCCTGATCCCGCAGATACTCGCTGGATTTTTCGTAGAGCTCACTTTTCGGATCTGAAATAATCAGGGATTCTCCGCGGACCGCCGCCTGAAGGATACGATTCATGCAAAAGGACCGGGTTTTCATGCTGCCGCTGGAGCCATACACAGCCAGATTGCCGTTGATATGGGGATTTTCGGGAATACAGACAGCCTTGTTGTCCAGCATTCCCAGTACAACGCCTTTATGCTTGCGCAGGTCAGGCACCAGATCCAACACACCGGCCATCTCCTTGCGGCTCATCCAGCCGGAAGTACCGTAAGTGCCCTTGGCCGAGTAAATGAAATTCCGGTCAGTATCATATTCGCCGGTATCGCTGTAGCCCATGCGCATGACCATGAGCAGCAAAATTGCCAACAGGCCGATGCAGATCAGGACACCGTACACTCCATAGGGTGGATGAAACACGGAGGCCAGACAGGTAAAAAAATCAGGCGACGCCATCGCCGGAGAAGTTCCGTCTCCGGGGATGCCGCCGCCCTGTTTCCACGCCGCGTAATTGCCAAACAGCTGTGCCAGGAAACCGCCTGCGTATAGAATCGCAAATACGGCGGCCGGCGCTGCTGCCAGGCCTATGATTAGTTTCTTTTTGTTTATGGGAACAACCTCCCCTCGAATTTTGTAAAGTCAATGGTTTGCAGGTGTACCCGGTCACTGCAATAGCGGCGCAGCACATCTGCTTGAAAATCAAAGCAGATCAGCGTACCGGGGCGTTCCATCAGTTCGAGGGCGGTGTTGAAACGCACGATCCGCGGCAGATCGCAGAAGTAACCGAACAGCACCGGCGTTCCATCCGGCTCTGCGGCATCCTGCTCCATGGCCCTGCCGGGATTGCCGGCGTAGAGGCCCTGTGACAGAATGCGGTCAAGTTCCGCGGTTTTCACAGGGTCACACAGTAACGCCAGTATCACCTCCCCCTGATGGTCATTGGTTAGGAAATAAAAGTGGTCGTAGCTGCCGTCCAGCATGAAGTAGTCATGCTTGGCCCCACCGGTACTGGTGAGTATCTGGTAGGCCAGGTCCATGCTGTCCCCCAATACCAGTCCATGTACCTGTTCGACACGGTACTGCTGGGCCAGACGCTGCTGGCATAGAATGTTCCAGAGGAGTGTTTTTACCCGCAGTTCGGATTTGTAGCGCCACTTCATCAGAGCGCTCCCGCTATTGTAGGTCACAAAGATGCCGGTGGGGACCAGCAGCACCCCTGCGAAGCGGGAGCTTCGGATCTGGGTGGCATCAGCCCCCAACTCCTTGACTTCGCGTGAACTGTAAAACGCGGGATATGTTACAGTTTCGCCGCCAAAACCGGTCTGGGCAAAGACCTTCGGCTTTTCATCCGGGTAGAGCAATACCCCGGCATTGCCCATAGTAATATAGGTTTCCGCGAGGCGGTGGAGCCGAAACCTCCGGTTTGCTTCGCTTTTGAGCCGGTTGGTTTCTGCGTCTCCTGTAAGGCAGAATGTAAAACGCTCGGGCCATCCGTCCAGCAGAGCTGACTTGGCTTTGATCCCCAGCCGATAGCCCCGGAGCCGATCCCGGTAGTAGGTGCGCAGCAGTCCGGCCTTTTTGAGCGCAGTCACGACCGCCTCCAAGTAGTAAGGGCTGGCGGGAAGGCGGTTGAGCTGGCTGGTGGGGAACTCTCCCGAAATAGCGGTCAGCGATAAAAGCCGGAACGGAAGCGTATCCGGCTGTGGAAAATAGTTGGTGCTTTTCCCAAGTAGTCACCTCCCTTGAAAGCACAGGATTTTTACCGTAATGACTGAGGACTTCGGTAAAAATGGGCCTCCCCATGAGGGGAAAAAGCCCGGAAAATCGGGCGTTTCAGCCGCTTCGCTGGATGTCGGGCCGGAGAAGGCCCAAAATGGTCAAAAATCCGAGATGGATTGTAGACTCGTTTTATGCTCCGTCAGCCATTGCGGAAAACGCTGCTTCTCCATGATATAGATTTTTGTGCAATCCTGGTCGCCCAGTTCGGCCGTGTTATAGGCATCGCACAACAGGCCGGTATCATCAGCCATCACAAAGGAAGAGAGAAGATCCAGTAATTGCTTTTCCGATAAATTATCGTAATCGCGTATCCGCCTGTCGGGAAGTGCCCGGTCATAGACCTGGGCGAAACAGACAACGCAATCGCGGTAATACGGAAGTGGGTGTTCTCTTGCGTATTGATCAAGGACAAAATAGAGCGGGTCCAACAGGAACTCATCGCTTTGCCGCTGTTTGCGCTTTGGCAGCAAACAGGGCAGCGTCACCTCCAGCACCCTGTCCTCGCAGTTGACAGTGATGCCGTGCGTTGCACCGGCGGATTTGAGATAGTCACCTTTGCGGATGGTTGTGCTGGAATAAATCAGATGCCGCAGCCGGCAGGCAATCCGCTCTGCCCGTAAAGCGGCATCTATGGAAAGTGTTTCATAGTTGTCGGGGTAACGCTGGATGTCAGTGGTGTCCAGCGCGTACAGCGCATTACTCAGACGGGATATATCGTCGAGAATGCTTCCAATGCGGTGGGATATTAGTTTTCGATCCAATCATGTGCCTCCTGCTTTCTTGAAATAATTTGTCTGGCCTTCCTCGTCTACAGTACAAAATCCGGATATGCCCGGACAGTCGATTTGGGCGATTTGCGCCGGAGTATCGACCAGCATGATACGGCGGCTTCCCCCTTTGTTGCCCCGCAGAGCATGGCAGACAAGTGCCTCCTGCCCGGCGGCAATATAAGCAATCTCATATAATTCACCGTCGGCAAAAAACACGAGTTTAACGGGAAAATCAGCCGGAGCGTGGTAATCTACCTGCCGGATGAAGTCCAGCAGGACCCACACTGCCCGGACAAGCGCATGGTCAGTTTTTGGTGTTTGCCCTGCCAGGAAATAACCACCGCCGTCTGTTTGAAAAATGCGGCCCTGCCTCTCCAAATGAGAGAGCAGGGCCTTTGTAGTATCTTCTTTGCCAGGGTGAAAACAAAGAAGCTGGTGTTCACAGAGGCCGGGGTACATCGTCACGATCCGTAGCAAGTCCGTAGCCTCGTTCCCATAGATTTCAGCCCTGGTCTTCATGGGGCTCACCTCCTTTATTAAAGGCGCCAATCAGACGCCTTCAAAGCGCATTGTTAAATAGGAATTGTGGAAAGACGCCATTAGAGCGTCAATCCGGCGTTTTTCGAGAATAGTAGGAAAAAAAGGCGTCTTATAGGCGTATTGGAACTGTCAATGATGCGTTTTCCGGAGATTACAGCAATCCTCTTTATTGGGATTTACAAAATCCCTCCAGAATTGATAGTGTTCCGTTACATCTTCACAGATTGTCTTCTGCGGAATATGGATTTTTTCCACGATCCGCTGCTTTTCTTTCAAAGGAAGATGATAGTAGCCTCCCTGCCGCACGGTATATTTAGAGAAATCAACACCCCGAAACCACTGCTTAATCCACGAATTGACGCGCAGAAATTCAACCACACACCGCTCAATTCCCAAATCATTCAGCTTGTCGAAATCCATGTATTCCTCGATGATGGGGCTTAATCGGATTGCCACATCATACCCTTCCGCTTGCAGAGCCTGAATTGCGCGGATGCGCTGGCTGGGAGGACTGGCCTTTTCAAATTGGGCGGTTTGTGCATCGTCCAGGCAGGTCACGGTAATTTGAATATGGGCCAGTTCCTTGTCCAAGATCTCTAAATACTCCGGGGCAGCGGGAAGTGCAGACTTCGTGACGATGAGATAGCTTACCCTGCATAGATTCATCTCCTGGATGGTCTGGTAGGTAGTGCGGTACTGGAGTTCACAGGGCTGAAAACAGTCTGTCATGCCTCCAAGCCTGATGATGCTTCCGGATGGGAGACTGCGGATTTTCCGCCGGACCTTTTCAATGTCTGCAACACGAGGATGCGCCGCATCCCATAATCCACGAAAATGAAGCAATGAACGGGCATAGCAGTAGTTACAGTTGTGTTGACAGCCGCAGCCGTAAGTATCTAAACGGGTGTTATATTTGCATTTGTCGCCTTCATTGCCTCCAACTTGCTTAAAGAAACTCTTAAACTCGCTTTATATCACCTCTAAATTCATTGTTTGATTACTTTATTGTCGAATACATTGGACTCACCTCATATAAAATTCTAAATGGTTGCGGAGGACGGTACTGCCCCGCCGTCTGTTGGTAAAGCATCCAACCATGTTCTTTACACTACTCCGCGCAATAAAGGGAGGCGCTTCCGCACCTCCCAGAGAAAATGCCTTTTAAGCGGAATCAGCTTGTTCTTGGCGCTTGCGCTCCAAAAGCTCCCGCAGTTCCCTGCGGTCTGTGGTTATGAGATCTTTTTCCAATGGACTGGCCTTGAACTCCACCATGATATTGTTGTTATTGGTGGAGATCAGACCGCTGCCGCGCTCAAAGTGTGTGACCTCCATCGTTTCTGCGTCAGAGAGATGGAGGGTTTCCTGGACACGCTCCGCTTCGTCATCCTCCAGATTGAGAATGATCTTAGTCTTGCTGTTGTTGATGATGCCTTTCCCGAAACGGCCTTCGTCCAGATTGAAAAAGTCGTTAAGGTCCTGGCTGGCGCAGATCGCTGATCCACCGAAGCCGCGAATCGTCTTGAAAATTTCCAAAACGAAATCACCGGCCAGCCTGGTACCCGTGGCGCCTGCGCCGGAAAGAAGCTGCCAGCACTCGTCAATAAAAATGGCTTTTTCCTCGGTGCGGTCAGCTTTGGCGCGGTCCCAAACGAAATCAAGGGCCACGAACATCCCCACAGTCAGCAAATCACCAGTAAGCGAGGAAATATCCAGTACGGTGTACTTATTATCCAGCCGCACATTGGTCTGCTTGTTAAAGGTACTGGCGGAGCCATTCACCAGACGGTTGAGGATATGGGCCATGCGAGTGGTTTCCGGGGCGGCCTTCAAAATCTCATATAAATCGCCCAGCACCGGCATCTCCCGGTAGTAGCCCGGATTGGCCGGGTCTTCCAATGAGGCGTTGTCATGAGTGATACCTTTGGAATTGTAGGTGCGGATCAGAGCCTCATCCAACAGCTGTCGTTCCTCGTGAGACATATCAGGGATCAACAGACTGAAAAATATGTGGAGTTGCTGGATTTTGGCGGCCAGTTCGGAGAGCTGGATTCCCGGCCCGTCCAGAAGCTCACTGACCGACCGATCCACCTTGCGGATCTCCATCACATTGATGCAGTGCGGGCTGGCCGGGGAAATCTGGATAAACTCCCCGCCTACATTGGCACAGGCACGGTGGAATTCGTGCCCCTTCAACGGTGCAATGATGAAAACGGGAATGTTTTTCCGCCTCATTCTTAACGCCATGAGCTGCATCGTAAAGGTCTTGCCTGCGCCGCTGGTACCCAGGATCGCCATATTGGCGTTCTTGTAAATCGCAGAGTTGAAAATATCCACGATGATGAGGGAACTGTTATATTTGTTGACCCCCAGAAGGATTCCATTGTCATCGCACATCTCAAACGAAGTGAACGGATAGCAGCTGGCCGCGCCTCCAGTCAACAGGTTGCGCTTACCACGCTCGAACAGTCCCTTTTCCATGGAAACCAGCGGGAGGGCAGAACAAAATGCCTGCTCCTCCCGAAAATGGCAGTTGCAGACATCCATATCCTGCGAAAGCAGGAGCTTTTTTATTTCGCTGGCCTTCCACTCCAGGTCCTCCACAGAAGGGGCAGTCACAGTAATCAACAAGTTGAGATAATAGAAATCTTCGTTATTCGCAAGGCCCTCCTTCAGAAAATAGCCGCTCCGAATAGCGCCGTCTATATCATCGAAGTCCGTGTTCGTGTCGCTGGCATCCTTGATTTTTGACCGGTTGATGCGGAGCTGCTGGCCGACCCGCTGAATAATGCGCTCTTTGGGTTGGCGTGAAAGAAACATATCGAGGTCAATGCCATCACCGGCATTGACGATCAAACTCAGCCAGCCCGCGGGCACCTGTGTTTTGTAACCATCTGATGGGACGAGCAGATAAGTATAGTACAGCCCGTCTATGCAGAGATACCGTCCATGGGTGAAGTCGATGCTTTTGGGAGCAGCAAATTCAGCCGCCGGGATGCGGTCAATCTCGCCCTCCCGCCCCTTGTCGAGATACTGTGCCACAATTTCCTGTGCCCGTACCGACAGGGGCTTGACCGCACTTTCATTTCGGCACAACAAATTATAGAAAACATCTACGGTAAATTCGTCCTCGTTTTCGTGGACAACGACCTCGTTGCCGCATTGACGCAGGTAATTGGATGCCGTGTGGACAGCACTTTGGAGAGATTGGATTGCCTCATCTTCCTGTTCGGAGCGCCGGGTATTGGCCCAGGGCTCATACTCGAAAATCAGGAAAAACCGCCGGGTCACAGCTTCCCGGGAGCCGACCTGCTGCACAAAGTTCAGGTAATCCTCCTGCATCAAGCGGCACTGCTCGTTTTCCTCATGGGCCATCTCCTGGCGCACCGTGTCCAGGTGGCGGTTGATGTCCGCACGGCGGGTCAGAACCTTGATTTGGAGCTTGATGGGCGAGATCTTCAGGTACGAAACGAAGGAGTAGATGATATTCCTCTGTTCCCGGGCGCTGCGCAGCATAAAGTTGATGGGGACAACTTCGACCACCTTGACAAAGCGATGGTCTTTGGTATAGATAATGCCGTTCTCCACTTTCTCAATGGGCAGATAATCCGCCACTGGATTGAGGCAGGCGGGCTTCTGCTCCTTGACACGGGCGGGGCGTTTGGGCAGGCGTTCCTTTTCATGGCGCTTTTTTGCGTTCTTTTTTGCCTTATTGCCCTTGGCAGGACGATCCTTTTTAGCATTTTTCTTGGGCCGGAGCTTTTCACGGATTTCATATCCGCGGACTTCATCAAACTCAGCGGGGAAATCTGCTTCACCAGACCGCCGGCGCTTCGGCGCCTTGGGCTTTCTCTCCTTTGGAGGCTTCTGTTTGAGATGCTTGCCGGCTGATTTGGAGGGAGCCGTTTTTTCACAGGGCTGTTCACCGTCACCGCCGACAACGCGGCGATTCCGCAGGTATTTCAGAAAAGTGATCAGAAACTGCGAGAGACTTTCCCCTGAAATGCCAATGAGGGCAACCAATGCCACCGGGAGCGCAGTCAGGCATAAAGCAATAATGCGGGCGGTCAGCCCAAATGGAAGGCACAAAAAAACCGGCGTCCCAATGGCAAGTGCCAGGATGCCGGCTTCAATCACATTCCGCGCACGGAACATACCGCCAAAAAAAGTGCCTGTTTCTATGAAGTTCGGCGGTATGATATAAATATCATGGTCATTCTTGTTGCTCATGTATTACCTCGTTTCTGATGCCGGGGTGCGGTGCGGTCAGCCAATAATCCAGAAAGGACCGCCTGCTGCCGCACGGCGGCTTGCTTCATTTAAGATGATGGACAGATCCCACAACTGCCCGCTTCGCTTGTAACTGGCCGGGTCAGCCACCATGATCTGGCCGTCTTTTACGCCACGGAGAACAATGAAGTGGCCGGATGAGGTAAAATGGCCTTCGGACATAATTGCCACGACCAGCTTGCCATCTGCGAGAGCGTCCAGAATCCGCTGGGGCTCGGAAGTCGTGCAGCCGGATACCGGAAGGCCCCATTCCTCCGCAGCAGCAGGGATCAATGCGTGATAAGAGCCGCTGCTTTTGCACCAATAGCCATTGTCATATGACCACTTTGCCATTTCCACCGGGTCTACCATATCGTCCGTGAGGGAGGAAACCACGATTGCCATGGCGGTGGGCCCGCACCCATAGCCGCCGATGTTATCGGTGCCATAGGGTTGACTGGCATAGCGTTCATCCAGCTGATTGTAATAAACAACCGGGGTCCCGCCGTCGGTAAAGGTTACATCTCCAAGGGAGGGGATACTGTTCCCTGTCCACTCGTCCACATTTTGCAGCAGGCCGTCGCCTAAAAAGAGACTTAGGTTAGAGGCATAATCGGACGCCAGTTCTTTCTGCTCATCCGTAAGCGCGAAAACATGGTCGGCAAGATAAGACTCGCCGTTGTAGCGAATGGTATAGATCATCCAGATCTCGGTGGAGATGGTTTCCTCACCGGTCTCCGGATCTTCGGATGTGACCTCACGGCTCTCCCGCACACTGGTATAAGAGTATAGATGCTCTTTGTTCTCCCGCAGGACAGTGGACAGGTCATCCAGCGAAATGCTCTCAAAGTCTTCATCCCGGGCAGCGCAATACTGTGAAACGATGAGGTTGGCGTTGTAGACCAGGCCGGAAGAATAGGGGTTTTTGACCTCCATTTTGTCGGCGCCAGAAGAGGCAAAGTCCACTTCGATACGGGCCATCACATCATCCAGCGCCTCACCCAGAATGGCGTTGATGGCAAAGGTAATGTCGTTGGCGTTTTCTACGATGGCGGTTTCGCTGTTGAGGATAGGCGTGTCAGGATCAGCTGGTGAAAAGGCATTGACCAGCCCTCCAAAAATCAGGCCGGGCAGCATCAGGAGGAAAAGGACAGGCAGCAAAAGCAGAATGGCAATGACGGCAATGATTTTGCCGATGTGCTTTCGGCCGGCCCAGACGGCCCCAGCCACAGCCCCATAGGGGCCGGCGGCGGCAGCGCCTTTCGCTGCTCCAGAGATGGCCTTGCCAGCTTTGATAGCGCCTTTGACCGTATGTGCGGCAGAGGCCGCAGCATCTACTGTTTCGGCGGAGCTGTTTTTTTGTTCTTCAGCCATTAGAGTTTGTCCTTTCTTTTGGGAGTAGGCGGCAGTTTCTTCACGATGGATTCGTGATAGGCAATCGAGCCGTCCGGTGCCATATAGGGGGATTTTTCAACCGCATCCGCGGCATACTGCTTATACCAGGCAGTACCATCTACAGCGTGAACGGTTGTGTATTGGCCTTCCGGCGCCACATACTGGTCTGCATGATACATACCAAAAGCGATGCCTTCTGGATGCTCCGGAGTGACTTCTGTGCCGGTAATGCGGCCGCCGCCAATCTCCACATTCTGATAAGTGGGAATATTCTCGGCCCCGGGCTCCAATGCCGCATGACCCATGTAGGAATGCAGAGCTTCTACAGCTTTATCCCCGGTCATAGTTCCCATCTGGGTGATACTCCCGGTAGCAACCGATCCTATGACATTGTTGGCAAAATTGCCTCCTTTGCTTACGGAGGAGGCGTAGATATGTCCACCGATGCCGCCTGCAGCGCCGCCGACCAGCCCACTTAATCCGGAGGGCTTGGCATCCGGGGGCGTTGTGGCCGTTTTGACCGCATTATTGGTAACATTCCTTTTAATCACGCCGGCCAAGCCACCGCTGGCAAAACCAGCGCCGAATCCAGCACCGCCTTTTCCGCCACCGTTTGCACGGACATGGGAGGAATGACTGCTGCGGCCTCCCGCAAAGTGATTGCTGGCAAAGCTCTTAAATCCGCTGAATCCCCTGGCCGCAATCATAGCCTCCGCCAGCATACTGCCTCCGGTATGGCCGACATTGACGCCCAGACTTGCCATAAAAGAATCGATCTTCTGTGATACTTTAAGAAATCCGATTGCGCACATAAACCAGATCAGCACATTCCCCGAAACGGCTTCTTTGCCTACGGCGTCCACTTGTGCCTGGACTTCTTCCTCCGAAATAGCGAAAGCAGGCTGGCAGAACAGACAGGAGAGAGCTGCGACCATCAGCGCAAGGAACAAAATTTTCTTGAGTCTTTTCAAAATGGCCCTCCTTACAAAGAGAGCGGGTTGGAGATAAACGAACCAACCATGCTCGTGAACAGGCGCAGGCACCAGGCGTTCATCAGCAGAAGAAAAATCTGACCGCCCAGCATCCGGCACCAGGATTTCCAGATGTTTGATGTTGTCTGGCTTGCCCCCATGGAAAAGGCTACTGGAGCCGTATAGACCAGCACGCCGAGCAATACATATCGCTCTGCCGCTTCCAGCAGCAACTTCAGGTAGTTCCACGCCAGAATGATGACTAAAATCAGAGTGATAAGGGCCACAGCCCCATTGGCGCACACCCCGATGATGACCAGCATGACAGAATTGAAATCCGCAAAACTGAGTGCCGGCAGCTCCGAATCCATAATCCAGTTATACGGTGTGCCGCCGATGGTCAGGATCATGCTGACAATCTCATTGGAGAAGAACGCTAAAAGAATAAAAATGACGGACCGGATGCTCAATTTGAGCGGGTCTTCCGCTTCAATACCGGCTCCCAGGCCAAAGTTCTTGAACAGCTGCCACACCCAGTTAAGGAGAATGATACCGATGCCCAGTGCCACAAAAACGCTGTACATCGTTTCGGCTGCGGGAAAGTAGCGCAGAAATACCGCCATATCGCAGCCCAGTGCCCCCAAAACCGAGGTGGTTATCAAGTCAAGGCCCGCCATGACCTGCTCTGCAATCCATTCAACAATGCCGTCCAGAATACCCATAGGTCATGCCTCCTTTCGTCGGGTATCAATGTGATGCCGATCAACCTGCCCACTGACCACCCTCAAAGAAGGGGACGATATAGGACATGATAAAGCCCAGACTGTTTAAGATGGCCCAGGTGATAACAATTCGTTTGAGCCAAGCTCTGCTTTCATCCACCGTTTTACCAGAACGGGAGAAATTCATGAGCAGCAATGCTACCGAAGCGGTCACAATGGCCGCAATCGTGGAGATAGCGAGGATCTGCGTGTAGACATCCTGCATGATTTCTGTGGCCTTTGTCCAAACATCGGTTGCGGCAAAGGCCGGCTGGCTGAACATCAATGAGACGGTGGGACACAGAAACGCCATATAAGCGATTCTGCCAATGGAAAAACGGCGCGGAGGGCTGGTATCGCCGTTTCGCTTTTGGTGAGGAATCTTGCGTTTTTTCAATTTTCGGACCTCCAATCCAAATGTAATATGCGGGACTCAAACAAAAGAGGAGCCCGCAGCTCTTGTAATAGATGCGGGCTCCCTCCCCAATCGGCCGGTCATTAGGGCAGCAAAAAAGCACCTTGAAAAAGGTGCCGTTCACTGCCTGCATTCAGTTTTGGGTGCAAGTTTGAGCATATTCAGTTTAGCACACCAGGATTTACGGCTCAAGGGCAGGAATGCGCCAATTTCATTCCCGTATTCTGCCAATTATTTGCCCTTGGCCTTTTCATCTGGTTTTGGCGCTGGAAAGAACTGTTCCAGCATATCCAAACTGTCTTTGGAGGTGTACCCCCATAGTACGGAACTGAGTGCGTCAATGGCTTCCCTGCGCCTGCGGTAGTAAGTACGGAATGAGATGTCCCGGATATGCGGACGCAAATTCTCGATGATCTCCTCCACATTTTTGAGTTGCTGCGGGGAGAGGAAGGAGTAGTAAAGCAGCCAGTAATAGGCCTCGCCGTTCTTGTGGCGGGTACGAAGCAATTCGACTGCTGAATCCAAAAGTTTCAGCATTTTGTGGCTGCGCTCAATGCACTTAGCATGGTGTTCAATATCGCTCCCATTCAGATCGGCGCCGGCCAGATAGATGGAATCCAGAAATTCCTCGATGGATGTGCCGTATTCGATCTCAAACTTGGAACGCACATGCTGGACAGAAATTTCCAGGCTCCACACCACATCGCGGTATTTTTTCAACAGTTTCCAGGTATCATGGTACAGCGGGTTTTCTGCGACATCTTTTTCAACAAATTTCTTCATGGTAAGACCTCCTTATTCAATTCTCCGCGACGGGAGAGAGTGTAAGTTCAAAAGTGGTGACCTGCCTGTTCCCGCACAGAATGGACAAGCCAAAACAGAGCGTTGACTGTTCCCGTGCGCGGGGTAGTAAATCTTCCCGGCAGTCGCCCGATAAGGGATATAACTTATAGCGGGAGAGGGGACAACCAAAGCACGAAATCCCTTGTGCCATCAGGATTTGAGCCATCTTTTGGATGATAATTTCAATGTGCGATTTTGAAACGCTATTGAGTTCGTTTGAAACGATAACCTCATGCTCTATACTTGGTGTGTTTTGGCTGGAGCCTGATTCATCGGGGAGTTCCAAATGGATGTTGAGCGTCATAGCGACCTCCTCTTTGTCCACCATAACATCCGATATTTCAAACATGGTGGACAGGTAATTTTTCAAATAGACCACGCTGCCGTGTCGGCCCGGGAAGGACATAAGGGAGATATAGTCCAGTGCGGCCAGCTTTTTGAGGACGCGGCCGACTGTCGCCCGGGACACCCCCCAGCGGACAGCCAGTTCAGTGTAGGCAACAAGAGGATTGCCGGTGCCGTTGCGGAAATAGACTACTGGCCCCAGGTCTGACCCCTGTACCTGATTATCGTTGTAGACGGCTGAAACCCAGAGGTCCAGAATAATATCCATTTCGGAGCATCGGCTTGTGCTGATGAGATCTGTGACAACGGAAACGGGCAGAAAGAAAAAGCCGGTATCCTTTTGGCAGGGAGCATTATATTCAAGCACCGTGTTATGCCGCGCCCAGTCGCAAATTTTATAGCGGATCACATTGCCGCGATCCAGTGTATGAAAAGTGATAAAGTGCTGTTTCTGCAGTTGTTCCAGCACTGTCAACGCCTGGCATTGAAACCGTGTGCGAAACCATTGGGACACTTCCTTGAGTGTGCAGACCCATTCGCCCGGATAGATGGTATAGCTAATACCATCAATGCGGCGGTATGAAGTGCGGAAGTTTGCGTAGCTGCAAAGCACGGTAAAATAAAAAAGACCAGAGCCTCCGCTTGTGCGAATGCTCCGGTCTGCCATCAGCCGATGGACGAATTGCCGATAAATCCGGCATCGTGGGTAATCCACGACCTGTTTGATCTGTAATTGATAAGCCGGCATGGAAACCTCCTATTTTAAGATTGATTCTATTGCATAAAAATGATAAAATAGCCCGGGATGCGTATAAAAATAACACACCCCGGGCGGGCCGCTCTGCTAATAATCTGCTAATTTGCGTTTTTACAAAAGCTCAAAAATGCCGTCTGCTAATTTTTTGCTAATTGCGCGAAAGGTATTCCAGCGCCTTGAAACTGTGCAGAATGACACAAAACGGCGTGAGAAACCAAAAATTCATTGGGCTAAATTGACACAAAACGAAGCGGAATGTAGTGTAAGGGAATCGTAGGACAAAGAGTTATTTGTTCTCCTAAGACTCTATTGTAGGTTCGATTCCTATAGGGAACGCTCTATTTTAAGCGGTAATGAGAGAAAAATCATTGCCGTTTTTTTGTT